>Ga0114898_1000879_pt1 | contig 20008 bp, 18 predicted proteins | sample Malvired_Geostar_FD_83496 | JGI IMG/M metagenome (GOLD analysis project Ga0114898, IMG submission 83496) | Marine viral communities from the Global Malaspina Expedition - Malaspina viral metaG DeepMed_Geostar | ecosystem: Environmental > Aquatic > Marine > Oceanic | place: Mediterranean Sea... | reverse complement strand
GCGTACTCATCAACAATCGCGGGCTGGTCCTTCCCGCACCGATTTTCGATTCCGGCATTATCGCCTTTCTGGCGGCATTCGCCGTTGCGCTCATCGGCGGTATCTTTCTCATCCGCTGGTCAAGGAAGCGGCAGCGCGACACCGGCCAGTTGTTCCCTGCCTGGCAGGTTTTCGCCGCACTAGTCGTTGTTCTTCCCGGCGTCACATGGCTTGTCGCGGGGGTGCCCTTCCATCTCGATTTCGCGGTCGAGGGTGCTTTCGGCTACGCGGGTGGTATGCGGCTTTTGCCGGAGTTCGTCGCTCTCGTTCTCGGTCTTACGCTCTACACGGCGGCTTTCATCGGCGAGATCGTTCGCGCGGGTATCCAGTCCGTCGGTAGGGGGCAGCGCGAGGCGGCGGCTTCTCTCGGCCTCAAGGAAAGTACGACGCTTCGTCTCGTCGTCATTCCCCAGGCGCTCCGTCTCATCATTCCGCCGCTGACGAGCCAGATACTGAACCTCACCAAGAACTCTTCGCTCGCAGTCGCCATTGCCTATCCCGATCTCGTTGCCGTCTTTTCCGGCACGGTCCTCAACCAGACAGGCCAGGCGATTGAAGTCATCGCGATCACGATGGCGGTCTATCTCACGCTGAGCCTTCTCACGTCGCTTGCGATGAACTGGTACAATGCGCGCGTAGCGCTGCAGGAGCGTTGAACGATGGCGATGGAAGATGTGACAGGCCGTCCGCCGCCCAAAAGCCAGATGCGCATGTCGCCGGTCGTCTGGGCGCGGCGCAATCTGTTTTCGAGTGTGGGCCACACCATCCTTACTTTGGCTTGCCTTTATCTGCTGTGGCTCGCCATTCCGCCCTTTCTCGACTTCACGATTTTCAGCGCTGTCTGGTCGGGGACGACCCGGGAAGCTTGCCTCGGTGACGGCAAGGGTGCGTGCTGGCCTTTCGTCTGGGCGAATATCGGGCAGTTCATCTATGGCCGCTATCCGCAGGACGAGCTCTGGCGCGTAAACATTGTCTTCGCGCTCGGTATTCTTGCCATCGTGCCGACGCTCATTCCCTCGGCGCCTGCCAAGCGTTTCAACCTGATCTTTCTGCTCGTCATCTATCCGCTGATTGCGCTTGTGCTGCTTGCGGGGGACCGGCCGGGGCTCCGTCCCGTTCCGACGAGCGAGTGGGGCGGCCTGCTCGTCACGCTGGTCGTGGCGCTCACGGGCATCGTCGTGTCGCTACCTCTCGGTATCGTCCTTGCGCTGGGGCGGCGTTCATCCATGCCGGCCATAAGGATGCTCTGCATCCTCTTCATCGAGTTCTGGCGCGGCGTACCGCTCATCACCGTGCTTTTCATGGCAAGCGTCATGCTGCCGCTCTTCCTGCCGGAGGGTATGAGTCCGGACAATCTCCTGCGTTGCCTCGTTGGTGTCGCGCTCTTCTCCTCGGCCTATATGGCGGAAGTGGTTCGCGGCGGCTTGCAGGCGATCCCGGCCGGGCAATATGAAGCGGCGCGTGCGCTCGGCCTCACCTATTGGCAGGCGATGGGGCAGGTGGTTCTGCCGCAGGCGCTGCGCCATGTCATTCCGGGCATCGTCAACACCTTCATCGGGCTCTTCAAGGATACGACACTGGTGCTGATCGTCGGCATCTTCGACCTTCTGGGGCAGGTCCGCGCGCAACTCAGCGATCCGTCATGGACGGTGCCGCAAGGGGCGCTCACGGGCTACATCTTCGCGGCGCTCGTCTTCTGGGTCTTCTGCTTCGGGATGTCGCAATATTCGAATTTCATGGAACGCAAGCTCAATGCGGCGCGCGAGCGCTAGGAGATAATGATGTCCGAGGGAACCGCAGCGTCGGTAAAAACGCCGAAACTCAAAGTCTCCGACAAGGTGATGATCGAGATGACCGGCGTGAACAAATGGTTTGGCGATTTTCACGTTCTGAAAGATATCGATCTGACGGTGAATGAAGGCGAACGCATCGTCATTGCGGGGCCGTCCGGTTCGGGTAAATCTACGCTCATTCGCTGCATCAACCGGCTGGAGCCGCATGACGAAGGCCGCATCGTCATTGACGGGATTGAGCTTACCGAAGATCTGAAACGCATCGACGAGGTGCGGCGCGAAGTCGGCATGGTGTTTCAGCAGTTCAACCTGTTTCCGCATATGACGGTGCTGGAGAACTGCACACTGGCGCCGCTCTGGGTGCGTAAGATGCCGGAGCGCGAAGCGCGTGATCTTGCCATGAGTTTTCTCGAGCGTGTGCGTATTCCCGAGCAGGCGGGGAAATATCCCGGTCAGCTATCCGGCGGCCAGCAGCAGCGCGTGGCCATTGCCCGCGCGCTCTGCATGAGCCCGAAGATCATGCTCTTCGATGAGCCGACCTCCGCGCTCGATCCGGAGATGATCAAGGAAGTGCTCGACGTCATGGTGGAGCTTGCGCGGGAAGGCATGACCATGCTCTGCGTCACGCATGAAATGGGCTTTGCGCGGGAAGTCGCAAACCGCGTGGTCTTTATGGATGCAGGTGAGATTATTGAGGAAGCGCCCCCGGAGGAATTCTTCAACACACCAAAACACGCGCGGACGAAGGAATTCCTCGCGCAAATTCTGGGGCATTGAGTTCGGCGCTCAGCTGATCTCTTCCAGCACCGCTTCTTCCTGTGCGTAGGGCGTGAAGCCCATGCGCTGATAAAGCGGCAGGGCGCGCGGATGATCGAGGGTGCAAGTCTGTACGATGAGACACGTCGTCTCGCGCGACCAGGCCATGCTGATTGCCTCGCGCAGCAGGAAACTGCCAAGCCCGGAGCCGATCTGTTCGGGCATCAATCCGAGGAATGAGAGCTCGGCGCGCGGCAACGCGCGAAAGTCGAGTTCGAAATAGCCGGCCGGTACGCCGTTTACGTAAAGCACGTAGATTTCGACTTCCGGGTGCTGGACAATCTGTGCGAGGGCGGCATCCGACAGCCGCTTGCGGTTCACCCAGACGTAATCGCGGCCAACAGCATCATAGAGATAGCGATAGAAATGAACCGGCGGGTTTTCCGCGCGCATCAGGGCGTATTTGCCGGGCGGGTGCGGAACAAGGGGCAGGCGCGGCGGTGTCGTCATTTCGAGATGGGTGACGGTTGTCTTGTGTTTTTTTCCCATCCCTCACGCCCGTTTCTTGTTCAGCTTTCGACGGGCATCTCCGGCGTCGCGCCCCATTCAGCCCATGAGCCATCATAGACGGGAACCTGTGGCTTGCCGAGTACGGCAAGACCAAGTGCGAGAATGGAGGCGGTGACGCCCGAACCGCATGTCGTGACGACGGGGCGGTTGAGGTCAGTGCCCGCTTCCTCGAAAAGCTTCTTCAGCTCTTCGGGGTTTTTCATCGTGCCGTCTTCGGTGATGAGCTTGCTTGCGGGCAAGTTCAGACTACCGGGAATGTGGCCGCCGCGCAGGTCCGGGCGAGGTTCGGGTTCCTTCGCATGGAAGCGTTCGGCACTTCGGGCATCCAGCACCTGTTCGGCGCATGTATCGATATTCTGGAGGATCGCCTTGCGGTCGCGAATGAGGCCAGTGTTGCGCCGTGCGGTGAAGTGGCGCGCGGAGCTGCGCGGACGCATGTCGTCCAGCGGACGTCCCTCCGCTTTCCACTTCTTCAATCCGCCATCGAGCACGGTCACATCGTCGTGCCCCATGACGCGGAACATCCACCAGACGCGGGCGGCGCTGAAAAGCCCGGCACCGTCATAGACAACCACGCGGTTGCCGTCGCCAAGTCCCATGCCGCGCACGCGCGACGAGAATTTCTCCGGGCTCGGCAGCATGTGAGGATAGGGGCTGTCGAGATCGCAAATCTCGTCGATATCGAAAAAGACAGCGCCCGGAATGTGCTCGCGCTCATATTCCTCGCGGGCGTTTCGCTGCATCTGCGGCAGGTACCATGAGGCGTCCACCACGCGCACATCGGGCGCATCCAGATGCGTTGTCAGCCATTCGGTTGTCACAAGCGGAGAGGTGGCCTCGTACATGTCTCTCGTCCCTCGTTCCGCCTAGAGCCAGTCCGGCGCAGGCAGGTTCTTCTCCTTGAGGAAAGCCGGGTTGAACAGCTTGCTCTGGTAGCGTGTGCCGTAATCGCAGAGCACGGTGACAATTGTATGACCGGGGCCCATTTCCTTCGCGAGGCGAATTGCCCCTGCGACATTGATGCCGCTCGATCCGCCGAGGCAGAGACCTTCTTCCTTCAGCAATCCAAAGATGATCGGCAGGGCTTCCTCGTCGGGAATCTGGAAGGCCTGGTCGATCGGCGCATCCTCAAGGTTCGCCGTGATGCGGCCTTGTCCAATACCTTCGGTGATTGAGGTGCCCTCGGATTTCAGTTCGCCATTCTTGTAATAGTTGTAGAGCGCAGCGCCCATCGGATCGGCAATGCCGATCTGCACATCCTTGCTTTTCGCCTTCAGTGCCATGCCCGTGCCGGCCAGCGTGCCGCCCGTGCCTACGGCGCAGATAAAGCCGTCCACCTTGCCGTCGGTCTGCTTCCAGATTTCAGGCCCGGTCGTCTCGATATGCGCCTGCCGGTTTGCGACATTGTCGAACTGGTTTGCCCAGATGGCGCCGTTCGGTTCCTTCGCCGCAAGTTCCTCGGCAAGGCGGCCGGAATATTTCACGTAGTTGTTCGGGTCTTTGTAGGGAACTGCCGGAACTTCGATCAGCTCAGCGCCGCAGAGCCGCAGCATGTCCTTCTTCTCCTGGCTTTGCGTCTCCGGGATCACGATTACCGAGCGGAAGCCGAGCGCATTGCCGACAAGGGCGAGCCCGATGCCCGTATTGCCAGCCGTACCTTCCACGATGACGCCGCCGGGCTTCAGTGCGCCACGCTTCACCGCGTCCTCGATGATGTAGAGGGCGGCGCGGTCTTTCACCGACTGGCCGGGGTTCAGGAATTCGGCCTTGCCGAGAATCTCGCAGCCGGTTTCTTCCGATGCGCGTATCAGGCGCAGCATGGGCGTGTTGCCGATCGAGTCGGCGAGACCGTTCTTGATGTCCATGGAGCTGACTTCGTTATCTGTTTTTATGCTGGTTATGCTGGAACATACGGAGGGGGTGCTCTTGGTTCAAGGCGTTAGGGCGAATGACCACTATTCATTTGAACTGTGACTTGTTCAGCATAAGCCATTGAATAAGAAGGATTGTTTTGGTGTCCCGGATGCGGCCGTCCTGCGTTGCCGCATAGGCTTGCGCCAGCGGTACCGCCACCGCGCGGATATCTTCATGCTCTTCGGCAAGGCCGTGAATGCCGCCTATGCCATCCAGAGCGGCCAGTCCAACGAAGAGATAAGCCCGTTCGCCATAGCCGCCCGGCGAGGACCAGACGGTCGAGACCGGGTGGACGGCGCGCAGTTCGCAGCCCGCTTCTTCCACCGCCTCGCGCCGGGCGATTTCCTCGGGCGTTTCGTTCTTGTCGCGCATCCCGGCCACGACCTCGAAGAGCCAGGTCGCTTCGCCCCAGGCAAGGCCGCAGGTGCGGAATTGCTCGATCAGCACCACGGCGTCGAGGTCGGGATCGTAAGGAAGAACATTCACAGCTTCGCCGATGGTATAGACGTCGCGCGTGACGGGATCGGACCATTCGCCATCGAAGCGGCGATGCCGAAAGGTGAAACGCTCGAGTTTTCCCCAGCCCTGACCGATGGTGTCGCGCGATTGAAGATCGACATCGGCAAGGTTGCGCGGTGTCGGGACGAGACGGGATTCCATGAAATGCTCCGCTTGGGATGAGAGGCGGAGCATATCAGCCGTGCCGCGACGCCGCTATTGGCGGGCGAGCGTCACCTGCGTCACGTCGATGTTTCCGGCGCGGAAGCCTGCCTCGCAATAGGAGAGGTAATATTCCCACATGCGGCGGAAGCGTTCGTCGAAGCCTTGCGTGCGGATCTCCGGCCAGGCTGTGCGGAAGCGTTCGCGCCACTGGCGCAACGTCTCGGCATAGTCGAGGCCGAATTCCAGATTGCCGGCCCAGGTGAGGCCCGCTTGCGCAACCTGCTGGCGGAGCACGCTCGGCGAGGGCAGCATGCCGCCCGGAAAAATATAGCGCTGGATAAAGTCCGCGCGCTTGCGATAGGCATCGAAGGCCCGGTCTTCGATGGTGATGATCTGAAGCCCGGCCTTGCCGCCCGGCTTCAGGCAGTCCCGCACCTTCCGGAAATAGGTCGGCCAGTATTCCTCGCCCACGGCCTCGAACATCTCGATGGAGGCTACACGATCGAACGTCTCGTCCACGTCGCGATAATCCTGATAACGAATATCGACCTTGTGGGTGAGCTGCTTCTTCTCCATGCGCTCGCGCGCGAAGGCAAGCTGTTCCTTGCTGATGGTGATGCCGGTTACGCGGCAGCCAATCTCGCTTGCCGCATATTCCGCGAAGCCGCCCCAGCCGCTGCCGATTTCGAGCAGGTGGTGTTCGGGCCCGAGGCCGATCTGTTCGGCCAGTGAACGGTACTTGTTGGTTTGCGCCTCGGAGAGCTCCTGACCCGGATGGGAAAAGCGGGCGGCGGAATAGGTCATGGTCGGGTCGAGCCAGCGTGTATAGAAGCTGTTGCCGAGATCGTAGTGGTATTCGATGTTGCGTTTGGAACCGTTCTTCGAGTTCCGCCGCATCAGGTGGCCGAGGCGCGAGAACAAACGTGCGACGGGCATGCCGTTCAGTTTGTCCTGAAGTGCTTCCTTGTTACGCAGGAAGAACTGCAAGAAGGCGGTGACGTTCGGACTGTCCCACATGCCGTCGAGAAAGGCTTCGGCCGCACCGAGGTCGCCGCCGGAAAAGAAGCGCCGGGTCAGGCGGAAATCGCGGATCACGAGTTCGGCGTCTTCGCCCGGTTCAGTGCCCCGGAAAAGAAGCCGCCGCCCGTCGGGCAGGGTAACGGTCATGGAGCCGTGGCGGATTTTCGCCAGCGCGCGGAAGACGATTCGCGCGAGTTGCGGAATACCGCCGATGGAAGACACGTTCTCCGGGGTAACGGCGAACGTTTCGGTTCGACTGGCCACTGCCTGCTGTTGCATGCGGTTCCACTCCATCCATTGTCCAGGAAGAGTATAAGCAGGAATGGCCCCTCGCTCACTCACTCTTTGCCGGATATTTCTACGCAATGGCGGGGCGGATGGTTTACGTCCGGAGAGCTAGAAGGAGGGAACAGCGCTATTTTCGGTCTGATTTCGTCTCTTCTTTGTGCAACTGCTTCACATAATCATCCATCTGGTCGAGCCTTGTCTCCCAGAGCTGCCTTTGCCGGTGTATCCAGTCTTCGGCGGCGGTGAGTTTTGTTACATCCAGCGTGCAGGTCCGCACACGACCGGTCTTTTTGGTCGTTATGAGGCCGGCGCGTTCGAGAATGCGCAGATGCGACATGAATGTCGGCAAGGCGAGGGTGAAGCGCCGCGCGAGCTCGCTGACGCTTTGAGGCCCCTGCGTCAGAATCTCGATGACGGAACGCCTCGTCGGATCGGCAAGTGCGATGAAGGTATGGTCGAATGCGGTCTGGCTTGTGGTCATGTCTCTCACCGGCAAGTTCGCTGCGAACTATATACTTAGTATTAGCGCTAACAATTGTCCCGTTAGGGACAGCCTGCTGCCGGAAAATGACCCTGAAATGAAAAAGCCGCGGCGCGTCCGGGTGATCTCCCATAACGCGCCGCGGCGAAACTGGCTCCCCGGGCCGGATTCGAACCAGCGACCGATCGGTTAACAGCCGATTGCTCTACCACTGAGCTACCGAGGAATAAGCGGTCGCGGCCTTTGCAGGCGCTACCGATTGAGCCTGCATATAGCAAAGACATTTGGCCCGTGCCAGTCCAAATGTCTTGCTATCGCCACCTTTTGGTCCTATCTGCCGAAACAAGTTCGGCGTATCGAGCCGCCGATTTTCGCGGAGAATGTCATTTCATGGCTGCGGTACGCTTCGGCGACAAGCGAATGCGGATTCCAGGTCCGCCAATCCTGCGAATTGTCGTTGGTATCCTTCTCATTTTCGGCGGCACGGTCGGCTTTCTGCCAGTTGTCGGTTTCTGGATGCTGCCGCTCGGCGTACTCGTCCTGTCCGTTGATCTGCATCCGGTCCGGCGCTGGCGGCGGCGTTTCGAGGTTTGGTGGGGCCGCAGGCAGCGGCGCAAGCAGGACAGCTAGACTCAATCGATCCCGAGCGAGCGGAGAGGTTTTGCCAGCGCGAAAGGCAGGCCGCTCAGCAGTACCTCCAGCATTCGCCGGTCCTGAAAATCTCCATTGAGCGAAAGCCGCGGCAGGCTCGTCATCCGCTTTGCGTGGCGGGGCTGGATGAGGCCCTTGCGGGTCGTCGTTGCCGAGCGGAAGCCGAGCGCCTCGGCGAGTGCAAAATCGCGTTCATCGGCCGAGCCCGGGTCGCCATAGGGATAGGAGAAGTGCTGCGGGCGGTAACCGAGCTCCGCTTCCATCCGCGCGACCCCGCGTTCGATGTCGCTGCGGGCCTCGCTGGAGGACAACCTCTTTTGCGCGAAATGGTTGGCCGTATGCGCCTCGATGCTGGCGAGCGGGTGGGCGGCGAGGGTGCGCACATCATCCCAGCTCATCGCGAGTTCGCGTGTAAGCGTGGCCATGTCGATGCCATGCATCATCGCCTGCCTGCGCACTTCCGTTCGCATTTCATGTTCGGGCAATTTGCGCAGCGCCCAATATATCCTGTTCCAGGCGGCGTTCTTTTCATTGACGTCGCGCGTGAACATCGAAATTTCGTTGCCCGGAAGCGCGATGCGCATGGCGTTTGCCGCTGCAATCGCGCGCTCAAGCGCCACCCACCAGATTTCCGCGTGCCCGTCCGGCAGTCCCGTCGTCAGATAGACCGTGAAGGGAACGTCGTGGCGCTCGAAAACGGGGAGGGCGTCGGTCAGATTGTCCTTGTAACCATCGTCAAGCGTGAAGACCGCGAAGCGCTCGCCATGCTCGCCTTTTTCGAGACGTGTCACGGCTTCATCAAGCGACATGCAGGTGTAGCCGAGTTCGCGCACCGTCCCGATGGTCTCTTCGAGGAAAGAGGGCGTGATTTCGAGGATGCGGTTTGGCGCGAATGCCGCACCATCGTCTTCGCGCACCCGGTGCAACATGAAGATGACGCCGATCCCCGCCAGCGATTTTGGCGCGAGCCGGTGTGCGCCGCTTGCATGGAGGGCGAGTAGCGTCCGGCCCATCAGCGACGGGCTGGCGTCTCGGGATATGCGGGCGGTTTCGTTCATTGCCTGGCATTTTCGGCGAAAAAGGTTAATGCGGTACGACTAGCACAGGCTTTGCAACCTTCTGTCCGAGGCAGGACGGCGCGTCCAGATTCGGGAAACGGACGAACGCGGCGCCCTGTAGGGAAACAGATACAAGGCGAGGCCGCCCATGACGCCGCTTACGAACACGTTCGAAGACCAGAGTCAGTTTCAGACTGAATTCAAGGCCGGAAATACCCGGAAAACTGCCCTTTTTGGTGTTCCGGCGGGTCGGCCTGAAGTGCTCATTTCCGTCCATGACGAGATCGAGCCGCTCAAGGCTGTATGGCAGGCGCTCGAAAACTCCGGCGACGGTACGCCGTTCCAGACTTACGCATGGGTTTCGGCATGGCAGCGTCATATCGGGACGAAGCAGGGCGTGAAGCCTGCCATTGTCGTCGGATGGGACAATGAAGGCGGCGCGCTGTTCATTCTTCCGCTCGGCATCGAAAACGGCGTGATCTGCCACAAGCTTTCCTGGCTCGGCGGCGACCTCAGCGACTACAATGGGCCGCTGCTTTCCCGCGATTTCCCGCGCTATGTCTCACCCGCGCAGTTCCCGGCGCTCTGGAACGAGATCCGCGACACGCTCCCCACCCATCACATCGTCACGCTTAGCCGCATGCCGCAGCGTAACGGCGAGCAGGCCAACCCGATGATGACGCTTGGCGGTCTGCGCCAGAATGCGTCTTCCGCTCACATGACGATGCTGAAGGACGACTGGGCCACCTATTATGGTGAGAAGCGCTCTTCCGGCAGCAAGAAGCGCGACAAGCAGAAGCGCCGCAAGACCGAGGAACTCGGCGCGGTTTCGCTTGTCACGCCGGAAAGCGCGGAGGAGAAGCTCCGTTCGCTCGACATCCTCATGGAGCAGAAGGCCATCACCTTCGCGCGCATGGGCGTGCCCAATCTTTTCGACAAGCCGGGCTATCGCGATTTCTATCGCGATATCTCGACCAGCGAAGAAGCTGAAGGGTTGATCGAGGTCAATCATCTTGCGGTCGGCGACACGGTCGCGGCGACGGCCTGGGGTCTCAATTATGGCGGTCGCTACCACTATGTGCTCGCGAGCTACGATGAGAAGGCGGAAGCCTCCCGCTTCGGCCCCGGCATGATCCTGCTCATGGAGCTCATGGGACGCGCCACAGAAACCGGCAAGACAGCCTTTGATTTCACAATCGGCGATGAAGGCTACAAGGACCAGTGGTGCGAAGTCGAAATCCAGCTCTTTGATCTTGTCGAGCCGAACAATCTTGTCGGCTGGCTCGGCCTGGGGCCACGTATCGCTTATCTCGAAGCTAAACGATTCATCAAGCAGACCCCGATACTTTGGCAGGGGTTCACCCGGCTGCGCGCGGCGACAGGCGTTTTCACCGCGGCATTGACCGCTCGGGCTTGAGGGCTACAGCAATGAATCCGGACCGGCTCCCGCCGCGCCTCAGGCGCATCGGGCATATGATCGCCGACAAGCTTGACGATGCGCACCTTGCGGGCGTGGTCCGGGGGGCGGCCTTCGTCATGGGTATTCGTATTGCCGGCGCGGCCATCGCGCTGATCAGTCAGGTGCTGCTCGCGCGCTGGATGGGCGCTTTCGAATACGGCATCTTTGCTTATGTCTGGGTCTGGGTCGTGGTGCTTGGCATCGTCGTGCCGCTGGGCTTCGGCACGTCCGTGCTTCGCTTCATTCCCGAATATAGGGCGAAGGAAAAGTGGCGCCGTCTTGCCGGCGTCCTCAAGGCGTCTTTCGGCATCGTCGCCGCGCTCGGTGTGGCGGCGGCGGCAGTCGGGCTTCTTCTTCTTTGGGCGCTCAGCGGTTACATCCAGGATTATTATCTCTGGCCACTCGCCATTGCGCTGCTTTGCGTGCCCGGTTTTGCGCTGATGGACTGGCAGGAGGGCGCGGCTCGCGCCTTCGGCTGGGTAAATCTCGCCTATGTCCCGAATTATATCGTTCGTCCGCTTGCCATTGTGATCATAACGGGCGGCATCATCTTCTTTACGGGCAGCGCCACGGGCTTTCACGTGACGCTCGCCGCACTCGTTGCCACCTTTGTCACCATGCTTGGGCAGCGCTTCGCGCTGTCGCGCCGCGTCACACGAGCGGTACCGGGTGCAAAACCCGTCTATCATGTGAAGCACTGGGTCGCGATCTCCGCGCCGCTGGTGCTGGTCGAGGGGCTTTTCCTCCTTCTCACCAATACGGATATCGTGCTGCTCGGCTATTTCGTCGCGCCTGACGAAGTCGGCATCTACTTCGCGGCTACGCGCATCGCGAATCTCATGGCCTTTATCCAGTTCTCGGTCGCAGCGCTTGCCGTACCGAAATTCGCGGAGCTGCACAGCGCGGGCAAGCGCGAAGAACTGGAGGCTTTCGTTCAGGGTTCGACCCAGTGGATCTTCTGGCCGACTGTGGCAGCCGGTGTCGTTCTTCTTCTCGGCGGTAATTTCGCGCTGGGCCTCTTTGGTGCGAATTTCGATGCGGGCTATCCTGTGCTCTGCGTTCTGATGCTGGGTTTCCTTGCGCGCGCCGCGACCGGGTCCACCGAATATCTCCTCAACATGACGGGCAACCAGAACGCTGTCGGCTGGACCTATGGCGTCGCCGCGGTTGCGAATATCGCACTCAATTTCCTGCTGGTCCCGTCCTTCGGGCTCATGGGCGCAGCGATCGCGACCGCCATCTCCATCGTCACCTCGACGCTATGGCTCGCGGTCATCGTCCGCCGCCGCCTTGGTATCACTGTCTTTGTTCTTGCCGGGCCCATCCGGCGCAAGCTTACCGCCACGAGGGTTGCATGACCGGCATTGGCCAATATCCGCTCGGGCAGGGGCTCATGAAGAAGCGCCCGCGCATCGAAAATGAACTTACGGTTGAAGTGCTGAGCCATGCCGCACGTTATCTGTATGGACGGCCGCCAAGTGCCGATGTCGTCATCCTCGAAAGCGCGGATGCGATCATGCCGTTCCGCTCGGACATTGACACGCTCGCTGCTTCAGCGACCGACAGGAATGTGCAGTTTGAAAGCGTGACGCTCGTATCCGCGATGGAGCATCTTCAGAAAAAAGATGAAGCTCGCGTGGCGCTTCTCTGGAGCGAGGCCGACGGTGCGGGCAACCGTCTTCTGATCGGCTTGATGCCTTACCGTGTCTCGCGGGGGCTCTATGGCTCGCCCTTTCCGGTCTGGCATATCTGGCAGCATATCCACAGCTATATCGGCACACCGCTACTGCGCGGCGGTTACGAGCAGCAGGCGGTTCGCCGGTTCCTCGCCTTTGCGGAAATTCAAGGTGCGGCACTTGTCGAGTTTCCGCTCTTTGAAGCGGAGGGCGCCTTCGACAAGGCGCTGCGCGAAGTGATGGCATCGGATGATATCAGGTTCCGTGAAACGGACCGCCACCAACGCGCCTTTCTTCGCTCCGAACTCGATGGCGAGGCCTATCTCGCGGCGAATATCCGCAAGAAGAAGCGCAAGGAATTCAACCGGCTCTGGAACCGGCTGGCGGAAATGGGGACGCTCGATTTCACGACCCATGACGGCGGCGAGAATATTGACGAGTGGGTTGCCCGCTTCCTCGCGCTCGAAGCGCAGGGCTGGAAAGGCAGGCGCGGGACGGCAATGAAGGCGCGTGCGAATGAGCGCGCCTATTTCGAAGAGATATGCCGCGGTGCGCATCGCGCCGGTACCCTGCATTGCACGGAACTCACGCTGGATGGAAAGCCGCTCGCGATGCTTGCGAGCTTCCGCTCGGGACGCGGCGTTTTCACCTTCAAGATCGCCTTCGACGAAAGCTATTCACGTTATTCGCCCGGCACGCTTTTGATGCTGAAAGCCATCGGCGCTTTCCTCGGCGACGAGAAGACCGACTGGGTCGATTCCTGCGCCGTGCCCGGTCATCCGATGATCGACCACATCTGGGCGGAACGCCGTACCATGAGCAGCATGCTCGTCACCACGGACCATGCTTTCAGCACGCCGCTTGCTGGCTGGATTGCCCTCGGCCAGCGCGCCGAAGCTGCTGCGCGCGCCAAGCTCCGCCTTCTCTACGACCGTCTGCAAGGAGATGGAAATGAACAAGCTGATTGAAATCGAAACGGGGTGCGTCACGGAACAGATGCCGCGCTCGACATTTCGAGTGTCGCACCGGCTCGACAATCATCCATTGTTCAGGCTTGAGCGGCTTGCGCACCTCGCGGCATCGCTGCCCGCCGATCAGGTGGAGTTCAACGGTCCGGTCTTGCCCAATCAGGATCCCTCGCTCACACCCTCCAACGGAATGACGCCGGAAGAAACCGTTCGCCGTATCGAAGAGGCGAAATCCTGGATGGTCATCAAGAACGTCGAGGCAGACCCGGAATACAAGGAACTTCTCGATGTCTGTCTCGATCAGGTGGCTGAGCAGACCGGCGGGCTCATGGGCGCCGCGATGATGCGCCAAGCTTTCATTTTCGTCACTTCCCCCGGCAATGTCACACCGTTCCACATGGACCCGGAGCTGAACTTCCTGCTTCAGGTACGTGGGGGGAAGCGCATGTCGCTCTTCGATCCGAGCGACCGGAGCGTCGTAAACGCCGAGGGTATGGAACTCTTTCCCGGCAAGCATCGCAATCTTCCCTATACTGACGCGTTCGAGGCGAAGGCCACGCAACAGCATATCGAACCGGGAGAAGGCATCTTCGTGCCGCTCTTCGCGCCGCATTGGGTGCAGAACGGCAACGAGATTTCCGTTTCCTTCTCGATCACCTGGCACACCGAGGCTTCGCAGCGCCTGGTGAAGCTCTCTTATATGAATGCAGGTTTGCGCAGGCTCGGCTTTCCGCAGGCAGATGCGGGCGAACATCCCTTGTGGGACCGGGCGAAGGTTGCGGCCTATGACGCGCTGCGTCCGGCCTACGACACGGTGAAGCGTCTCGTGGGCGACCGGCGCAAGGCCGCTGCTATTTTCTTTGGACGGAAGACGCAGGTGGTGGCGGGCTGATCAGGCCCGATGCGCCGCAACTCGTTGCTGGGCGGGGTGTGCGGGATATTCCCGCAGCGCCTCGTCGCCATAGCGGCGGTAGCGGCGCAGGTTCACCCGCGTCAGCAGGATGCCCACGCGGCGGCTGCTCGCCGCCGAGAGAAGCTTCAGCGCGCGGGCAACGACGCGGCGGCCCGTCGAGGACCATTTCACCACGAGTATCGTTACGTCCGCGGCTTTTGCGAGTACTTGCGCGTCTGCGGCCGAAAGGGTCGCGGGCGAATCGATGATCACATAATCATAGGTCTGCTGAAGCGCGCTGAGCACCCAGTGCATCTGCGATGAGGCAAGGGCGCCGGTCGGATTGGCGATGGGTGTGCCCGCCTGCATGATGTGGGCGGGGCTCATGGAATCCTTGCGGATAACGTGCTGAAAAGCTGCGCGGCTCATCAGCAGATCGGCAAGGCCGGGACGGGGCGAGACATTCAATGCTTTGTGAACCGACGCGTCACGCATGTCTGCGTCGACAATGATCGTGCGATATCCGCCGAGCGCAAAGACACGGGCGAGGCTGGCGGCCGTCTCCGTCTTGCCTTCGCCTTCGAGAGCGGAGGTAACAAGCACGGTGCGTGCGCGCCGCTCGCCGACACGGGCAAGCAGAACATGTCCCTGAAGAGCGCGGATGGCTTCAGCATAAGGCCCCGAGGGATTGCGGAGAATGCCGTCGGCGGGCGCGGGGGTGCCGCGCTTCGTTTCCGTTTCCGGCACGAGGCCGAGAAAGGGCATTCCCGTTGTGCGTTCGGCTTGTTCGCCGGTGCGGAAACCGCGCGCGAAGACCTCGATCAGGAAAGTGACGAGGAAAGCGAAAACGATGCCCGCGACTGTAGCGAAGGTGAGCGCGGACGACATGCGCGGGAAGGTTGCCTCGACGGGCTGCTGGGCGCGCGAGACGATGCGTGCATTCGCCGCCTGTGCGTCGGCTTCGGCGCGAGCCGTTGCTTGCTGATAGCGCAACAGGAAGGATTCGAGCAAGGCACGGTTTGAGTCCGCGTCGCGCTGGAATGCCCGCAGTTTCACCTCGTCCTGGTTCAATTCGCCCATACGGCGCTGTAGCCGGTTCAGGCTTGCGCGGAGCGAGTTCACGCGCGCATTGGCCACGCGCGCCTCATTCTTCAGCGCCTCGATGACCTTCAAGACCTCTTTTTCGATCTGGCGTTCGAGATCGGCGAGGTTTGCCTGTTCTTCCTGAAGTCGCGGATGCGTCGGCAGCATCGTCTCCGACATCTGCGCAATCTGGGCGCGGAGTGCCACCTCCTGCTGGCGCAGGTTCTGGATCAGCGGCGATTGCAGCACTTCGGCGGCGGAGTTCACCGCATTGCCGGACGCAAGAAGTTCGCGCGCATTGCCGAGTTTGGCCTGCGCGGCGGCACGGTCGGCCTCGGCGGTAGAAAGCTGGCTGTTAAGCTGTGTGAGCTGCTGTTGGGGCAGGGTGGAACCGTCGGTCAGGAAGAGCCCGGAGCGCGTGCGGAAGGTTTCCACAGCGGCTTCGGATTTCTGCACCTTGCCGCGCAGTTCCTCGATCTGTTCGGCGAGCCATTTCGTGGCTTCGCTGGTCACGCCCGTGCGCTGCTCGATCTGCTGCTCGATATAAAGTTCGGCAAGCCGGTTGGGAACGATGGCCGCCATACGCGGGTCGACGGAGGTAAAGACAATGGCGATGACACGGGAATTTGTCTTTTGATAGACGTCCAGCCGTGAAAGGACGCCGTCGGTGATTTCCTCGATATCGGTTGCAGGGCGGCGCGCGCGCATACCGAAGGCAACAGCGATGCGGCCGAGGAAGCCCGGCGAGCGAAGCGCCGGATTGAATTCGGGATTGGAGGCAAGGCCGAGATCGGTGATGAGGCGCGCAATCAGCGGGCGCGAGGTCAGCACCTGGATTTCGGTCTGAAGGGTCTGCACATCGGGCAGCAGCGGCGAACTCTCATTGTCGAAAGTCGAAATTTCGCCCGCGCGCGGCGCAAGCATCACGCGGGTTTCGACGGTGTATGTCGGTGTTGACGTGAACAGCCAGAACGCGGCGACGACCATGAACGCCAGAAATGCGCCGAGGATGATTTCCTTGCGGGCCCATACGCCGCGCAGCACTTCCCACGGCGAAATATCGCCCGCCGCGCTCTCATTTGGCGCGTTGCGGCGGCGGTCGCCGAAAGTGACTACGGAGTTCGGATGGGTATCTGTCATGCGTTCCGCTCTGGAAGTACTTGCCCGCTTGTCCGGACGAGAAGCCGGGCAGGCAGGGACACTGCGTCCAGTGCCGCTTGGCAGTAGAGGGCGTTTAGGTAACGGAAGCCTTAACGCGACTTCCCAAAATGGCGGGGAGCGCCGGTTTTCACCCGTTTTCACCCCGTTCACACGCCCAGGCATACCGGCAATTTCGAAAAAATTAACCTTCCGCCCCTAGTTTCCAGAGGCACGAAACCTTTCCGGAGAGTCTGTCCATGAAGCTTCGTCTCGCCCTTTTCCTGATGGCGATTTTCGCCGCAGTCTCCGGCTGCGCGGAGCGGGGGGTCATTGCCGAACGTCCAGTCTCCACTGAAAACGATACCTATCGCCTCGATACAGGCGACAAATTGCGCATCGTCGTCTTCGGTCAGGCCGAACTCAGTGGCGATTTCACCGTAGACAGTTCCGGTGCCGTCTCCATGCCGCTGATGCCCCCCATTCAGGCGCGCGGCCTCACCACCGACGAGTTCGAGGATGTCGTCGCTGCCCAGCTCGGCACGACCTTGCTGCGCAATCCCAATGTCAGTGTGCAGGTCACGGAGTTCCGGCCCTTCTTCATTCTCGGTGAGGTGCTGCGCGCCGGTCAGTACCCTTACGTGAACGGCATGACGGTTCAGAGCGCGGTCGCGGTCGCGGGCGGCTTCACCTACCGCGCAGATGAGGACCGGGTGAAGATCACGCGCAATCGCGGCGACCTCATCGTTGAAATCGGCGTCGATAGCACGGCGCCCGTCCTGCCGGGCGATACGATCCTCGTGCGGGAGCGCTATTTCTGATGCCCGCTGCTGCGCATAACGGCCAGAACGGTCAAAAAGGCGCGCGCAAGAGGGTGCGCAAGGCCGTCCATGTCATGCGCCTGCCGATGGGCGGTCTCTTTCGTCATGTGCGCGATCTTGTCGCCGGGCAGCAGGAAGCGGGTATCGCGGTTGGCGTGATCTGCGCCAAGCCGCCGGACGAGCGGGCTGCGGCGGCGCTTGCGGAACTCGCGCCCCAATGCGGCCTTGGCCTCCATGTCGTTTCCATGCCGCGGCTTCCCGGTCTTGGCGACATCGTGAATATCCGCGAAGTATCGCGCCTGCTGCATTGGCTGGAGCCTGATATTGTCCACGGCCATGGCGCCAAGGGCGGCATGCTTGCGCGTCTTGCAGGTGGTGCACCGGAGGCGCTGCGCGTCTACACACCGCATGGCGGATCGCTGCATTATGGTGCGGCAAGCCTTGAGGGCATGGTCTATCTGGGCGCCGAGCGGCTGATGCGTCAGCGTAGCGACGGTCTCATCTTCGAATCCGAGTTCAGCCGTAATGCCTACCGCGCCAAGGTCGGCAAGCCTGCTGCGCCGACCGTCGTCATCCATAACGGTCTCTCTGTGCCGGAGTTCGAGCCGGTAATCCCGGCAGACGATCTTGCCGACTTTCTCTTCATCGGTGAACTTCGCATGCTGAAGGGTGTGTCGACGCTCATCCAGGCGGCCTCCTCCCTTTCGCGGCATGTCCGCATCCGCATCGTCGGCGCCGGTCCGGACCGAGCCGAACTCGAGAAGATGGCGGCACAAGCAGGTGGCGAAGCGGTGATCGAATTCATGGGAGCGCTGCCCGCGCGCGAGGCTTTCGCTCTCGCCCGCGTGGTGGTGATGCCGTCCTGGCACGAATCGCTGCCTTACGTGGCGCTTGAAGCAGCGGCGGCGGGAATGCCCCTCATTGCAACGAAGGTTGGCGGTGTTCCGGAGATTTTCGGATCTCTCAGTTCCCACCTCGTGCCGCCGGAGGATGTGGCTGCGCTTGCCGGCGCGCTGGCGCGTGCCATTGACGATCCTGCGGCTCTCGGAGCCGAAGCCATTGCGCTTCGAGAGCGCGTTCGCGAATTCTTTTCCGTTGCCCGCATGGTCGAAGGCGTGGACGGCTTTTATGCACGGCTCCTCGATATGCGTGAGACCGGGGAGGCGACGGTGCGCATGGGCAGGGCGGAGACGCCCGCGCGCCGGGGCTTCACTGGCGTGGAGCGTTGAGCCATGGATGGCTGGCAGATCGATATCGGCGACCGACGCAAGGGGGCTCCGGGCCGTCCGCTCGCGGTGCTTCTCGCCGAATGTCTTGTCGTGCTTGTCATCCTCACGAGTTTCTATGTCCGCTCGGACCAGACACAGGATAACCCGTCGCCCTATGACCTGATGATGGCGGGCACGATAGCTCTTCTTTTTCTTCTCGGGCTTCGCTTCCCGCGCCGTCTCGGCACGCCTGCGGCGTTTTGGGGGCTCATCGTCGCGGGCTATGGAATTGCCGCGATGGATGCGCTCTACATGGACCTTGTGCAGCCTGCGCTGATGACGACGGTCTATCTCGTCGGCAGCTTTCTCTTTTTTGCGTCATGGGTCTATGCGGATCCGATGCGGCGGCTCCTGCAAATCTTCTGGGCCTATACGGCGGCGGCGACAATTGCGGCGGCGCTCGGCATTGCCGGGTATTTCGCCTTGCTGCCGGGGGCGGAAATCTTCACCGAATATGATCGCGCTCGGGGCACCTTCAACGATCCGAATGTCTTCGGTCCCTTTCTGATCGCGCCGATCCTCTTTCTCGCCTGGAAGCTCAGTACCGCGCAGTCGGTCCGCTCCCTCTGGATGGCCCTGCCGCTTGGCGTGCTGATGCTTGCGCTCCTGCTCAGCTTCTCGCGCGGCGCCTGGGGCAGTCTCCTCTTTGCGGGCCTCGTCTCTTTCGGCCTGTCGCTCTGGACGTCGACATCCTATCTCCAGACGATGCGTCTCATCTTCTTCGGTGCGCTTGCGGTGGTGGTCATGGTGGCAATCGTCGGCTTTGCGCTGTCGAACCCCAAGGTGGCGGACCTCTTTGACGAGCGCGCCTCGCTGACCCAGAGCTACGACACGGACCCCGATCATGGACGCTTCCAGAGCCAGTCGCGGGCACTGGCGATGGCGCTGGAAAAACCGCTTGGTCTCGGTCCGGCGCAATGGGCGATGATCAACAAGCTCGATACCCATAACGTCTATCTGCACATCCTTGTTGGCGGCGGCTTTCTGGCGGGGCTGGCCTTTCTCGCGTTCGTGATCCTCTCTCTGGTGAGGGGCTGGCGCGCCATCGGCCACGATAGCCCGGAGCAGGGGATACTCATCGTCATCTACGCGGCGGTTCTCGGCCATGTCGGCGAAGCCGTCATTATCGATATCGATAACTGGCGCCATTTCTATCTTTTGATGGGGGCGCTCTGGGGCGTGATGCTCGCTGTCGAGGATCGCAGCGGCGTGAGGCGGCACATCATGCGGATGCCGTCGCGGACAGCGCCGGATATTGCCCCTGGCGCCTCCGGCTTCCAGACATAAGCCAGACACAAGAATACGGGCCCGCCGGGGCGGGGTTCTTGCTCGTTCATCGATATGAGGTGATTGGAGGCCACGCCCGGAATCGAACCGGGGTATACGGATTTGCAGTCCGCTGCGTCACCACTCCGCCACGTGGCCAATCTTCCCTGAGCATCCGGCTGAGAGGCCGGCCTGATATTGAGGC
>Ga0114898_1000874_pt1 | contig 20109 bp, 25 predicted proteins | sample Malvired_Geostar_FD_83496 | JGI IMG/M metagenome (GOLD analysis project Ga0114898, IMG submission 83496) | Marine viral communities from the Global Malaspina Expedition - Malaspina viral metaG DeepMed_Geostar | ecosystem: Environmental > Aquatic > Marine > Oceanic | place: Mediterranean Sea... | reverse complement strand
CTGGAATTAGCGAAGGAAACATGCACCAGCAGTAGGTGAAGCATCAACCAGATAATCCGATGAGATGCCGGTCTGTCTCACTCTCATGCAAAGGTAAGATCAACCATTTAATCCGCTTACCCTTTATTTCATCAGGTGGATCGCAACCTCCCTGTTGCAGTGCATCAATGCCGGCACTCAGCCGTCGAGAATGCCGGCTTTTTTCAGGCGATACGCCAGAGCCGGTCGAGTCAGGCCCAGTAAGCGGGCAGCCTTGGAGACATTCTGATTGGCCTCCTCCATCGCCTTTTGCATTAAAATGCCTTCGACCTGGTCGAGGCTGATCTGTTGGGCGAATATCTGTTCCGGCCAGTCAGTTTGCTCAGTGCCACTGTCGCCGGTTGTGATATTGCCCTCTTCATCCACGCGCACGATACCGGCCGGATTCACCTCGGGTGGGGTGACGAACAGGGCTTCCTGGCTGATGGTTTCGTTGTTGTCTGTCAGGATTACACCCCGCTCGATGACATTCTCCAGCTCGCGAATGTTGCCCGGCCAGTGATACGCCAGGCAGAGTTCCAGGGCCTTGTCCGACAAGCCGAGCGTTCTTTTGTTGTACTGGGCGTGGAACTTCTCCAGAAAGTGCTCTACCAGTAACGGCAGGTCTTCCAGCCGTTCTCTGAGCGGGGGAATCTTTACCGGGAAGACATTTAACCGGTAGAACAGATCTGCCCGGAAGCGTCCTTCTTCCACGGCTTGCTCCAGGCTTTCGTTGGTGGCGGCAATCACCCGCACATTCACCTTGCGGGTTTTGTTGTCGCCGACCCGCTCCAGTTCACCTTCCTGCAAGACCCGTAACAGCGTGGCCTGGGCGCGAGGGGTTAACTCAACAACCTCGTCCAGAAAAATAGTGCCGCCATTGGCTCGCTCGAAACGGCCCTCCCGGGACTGGTTGGCACCGGTGTAGGCGCCTTTTTCAACGCCGAACAGCTCTGCTTCGGTCAAATCCGGCGGAATGGCCGCACAGTTCACGGCCACGAACGGGTCCTCCGAGCGTTCGCTGCGCTGATGAACGCTGCGGGCAATCACTTCCTTGCCGACACCGGTTTCCCCCAGCAGGAGAACGGACACTTTGCCCTGGGCGGCCTTGTCGATCATTCGGCAAACCCGGTTGTACGACGGGGACTGTCCGATGCCGTAATACTGGCCCTGTTGCTTGTGCAGGCTGCTACGCAGTGATGTCAGCTGTTCCTGCAGATCGTAGAGCTCTTCGATGAGTGGGTCGTCTTTGAAATAGCGGGAGAAGGCCTCGGCGTTTTCCCACTCCTCCGCCGGCCGGCCTTCGATAATGCACTTTTCATCACCGCAGCCACGACAACTGATTTCCTGGAAAATGATCTCCCGTCCCATGAAGGAGGAGCTGTAAGCGCAGGCATAGCCCAGTAAAACCCAGCAGGCCGGTTCATCCATCTGTCCCAGCTCGGTTTTGCAGATTTCCACCTCCCAGGAATTTTCCCATTCCAGAATACCGTGCAGGACACCGGTTTCCCGGTCCAGGTCCAACTCGTGAGGTATAACTTTGACCATGCCCTTGAGTGCATGCAGCTGAGGGCCGGCCAGGAAAGTATCTATGTCGTCGGAGTCTGGCCGGAGTTTCCGTGCCAGCTCAGCGTCTTTAACGCCAGAGGTGTAACCCAGACGCAGGAAGAAGCCTTTGGCTCTTTCCACGCCCATGCTGTTGACGATCTCGCGACGAAAGGCCGCCAGAGACGCAAGGCTCATCAACAGAACCCGCTGCTCACCGAACCAGATCTTCCCTTCGTTGCTGTGAAACTGAATCTGATCCGTCAGATCCTTGAAATCTGTGTATTGGAGATTTGGCTTGTAGGTTTCAGCCATGACAGTCCCCCATTGTTGTTGTCAGTCGGGGAAGGCGTTCGCCGCCTTTATTTTGAACCCGCTATCTAGCCCATGATCGACGCCAAAAATCAATCCAAGGGTCAGGAGTTCAACCAAATCCTGCGGGCCAGGATACGTGTGACCAAATAGTCAGATCCGGGTTCCATTTCATCATTTGATCAAATTTGCATGGGTGTTTTTGCGAACAAAAAGTGACCTGATAGGCCGGATTAGAACGCCTAGTCTAAAGATAATCCCTTCTAAAACAGCCGGCTAAATGAAGTTCAGTCCGGTTTTCCCGTTGCTGGCACAGCCGTTGCTCAGCCTCCCTACAGCCAAATACAAATACAACGGGGCTAACCATGACTACCGAGATTCAACACAAATCGTTTGACGAGCTGACCCGTTACATCCGGGTGCGCAGTGAACCGGACGACCGCTTTGTCGAGTTCGACTTTGCGATCGGTTACCCGGAGCTGTTCGTGGAGCTCGTGCTTCCCCGCGATGCATTCAAGATTTTCTGCGAGCACAACAAGGTCGTTCACATGGACGCAGAGATGATCCGCGAAATTGACGAGGACATGGTCAAGTGGCGGTTCGGTGAGCGCGGCGAGCGCTACTAAGCAATCCATCAACTCCAGTTTCACAACAACAAAACGGAAAGGTTGATATGAGCATCGAAATCAAAACCGACTCGGTGGAGCCCATCCGCCAAACCTACAGCCACATCGCCCGGCGATTTGGCGAAAAGCCGGCAAGTCGCTACCAGGAAGCCAGTTACGACCTGGAAGCGAAGGTGAACTTCCACTATCGCCCGCAGTGGGATTCCCGCTACGAGCTCAACGACGAGCGTCGTACTGCCATCCGCATGGAAGACTGGTACGCGGTGTCTGACCCTCGCCAGTTCTACTACGGCGCCTATGTAGGCAACCGCGCGAAGATGCAGGAATCGGCGGAAACCAGCTACAGCTTCTGCGACAAGCGCAACCTGCTGGGCCGTCTGCCGGAAGAAACTCAAAAACAGATCCTGCGCCTGATGGTGCCGCTGCGTCATGTCGAGCTTGGCGCCAACATGAACAACAGCAAGATTGCCGGTGACGCGACCGCGACCACCGTTTCGCAAATGCACATCTACCAGGCCATGGACCGTTTGGGCATTGGCCAGTACCTCTCACGGGTTGCCCTGATGATGGATGGCACCACTGGTAAGGCTCTGGATGAGTCCAAAGGTTACTGGATGGACGATGAGCTGTGGCAGCCCATGCGCAAACTGGTTGAAGACTCCCTGGTGGTGGACGACTGGTTCGAGCTGACCCTGCTGCAAAACGTGCTACTGGACGGAATGATGTTCCCGCTGGTGTATCACCGGATGGATGCCTGGTTTGCCGAGCAGGGCGCCGAAGACATCTCCATGCTGACCGAATTCATGCGTGACTGGCAGAAAGAGTCGCTGCGATGGATCAACGCCATGATGAAAGCCGTGGCAGGTGAAAGCGAAGCCAACCGTGAACTGCTGCAGCAGTGGATTGACCACTGGGAGCCCCGTGCCTACGACGCCCTGAAGCCCATCGCCGAGGCCTCCACCGGCCTGGATGCGCTGGATGAAGTCCGGGCCGAACTTAACACCCGCCTGAAGAAATTTGGTTTGCAAAGCACAGGAGTGTCCGCATGAGTGAGCAACTCGTTTTTATCGTGTTCCAGGACAACGACAACGCCCGTTACCTGGCCGACGCCATCATGGCGGACAACCCCCACGCGGAGATGCAGCACCAGCCGGCGATGATCCGCATTCAGGCGGACAAGCGCCTGGTGATCAACCGCGAAACCATGGAGGAAGAGCTGGGGCGTGACTGGGATGTGCAGGAAATGCTTATCGATGTAATCAGCATCGGCGGCAACGTCGATGAAGACGACGACCACTTCATTCTTGAGTGGAACTGATCGGGAGACGAATCATGGCTGTTAAGAACAAAAAACTGAATCTCAAAGACAAATACCAGTACCTGACCCGTGACATGGCCTGGGAGCCGACGTACCAGAAAAAAGAAGACATCTACCCGGACGAATCGTTCGAAGGCATCAAGATTGTCGACTGGTCCCAATGGGAAGATCCGTTCCGCCTGACCATGGATGCCTACTGGAAATACCAAGCGGAGAAAGAGAAAAAGCTGTACGCCATTTTCGATGCTTTCGCGCAGAACAATGGCCACCAGAACATCACCGATGCCCGTTATGTAAACGCGCTGAAACTGTTCCTGGCCGGTGTGTCACCGCTGGAGCATGCGGCGTTCCAGGGCTTTTCCAAGGTTGGCCGCCAGTTCAGTGGTGCCGGTGCGCGGGTTGCTTGTCAGATGCAGGCGATTGACGAGCTGCGTCACTCACAGACTCAGCAGCACGCCATGAGCCACTACAACAAGCACTTCAACGGTCTGCACGATGCCGCCCACATGTACGACCGGGTGTGGTTCCTGTCCGTACCCAAGTCGTTCTTCGACGATGCCCGCACCGCAGGCCCGTTCGAATTCCTGGCCGCGATTTCGTTCTCGTTCGAGTATGTGCTGACTAACCTCTTGTTCGTTCCGTTCATGTCTGGCGCGGCCTACAACAACGACATGGCCACTGTAACCTTCGGCTTCTCCGCCCAGTCAGACGAAGCCCGTCACATGACCCTGGGGCTTGAGGTGATCAAGTTCATCCTGGAGCAGCACGAAGACAACGTGCCCATCGTTCAGCGCTGGATCGACAAGTGGTTCTGGCGGGGTTTCCGCCTGCTGAGCCTGGTCAGCATGATGATGGACTACATGCTGCCGAAGAAGGTGATGAGCTGGGCAGAGGCCTGGGAAGTCTACTACGAGCAGAACGGCGGTGCGCTGTTCAAGGATTTGGAGCGCTACGGCATTCGCCCGCCGAAGTACGAAGACGTGGCCAACGAAGCCAAGCATCACCTGAGCCATCAGCTGTGGACCACCTTCTACCAGTACAGCCAGGCCACCAACTTCCACACCTGGATTCCGACCGAGGAAGAGATGGACTGGATGTCCGAGAAGTACCCGGACACTTTCGACAAGTACTACCGCCCGCGTTACGAGTTCCTGGCCAAGGAGCACGCGGAAGGCCGCCGCTACTACAACAACACCCTGCCGCAGCTGTGTCAGGTGTGTCAGGTGCCGACCCTGTTCACCGAAAAGGGCGATGCCACCAAGCTGAGCCACCGCCAGATCGAGCATGAAGGCGAACGCTACCACTTCTGCTCTGAAGCCTGCTGCGACATCTTCAAAGACGAGCCCGAGAAGTACGTGCAGGCTTGGTTGCCGGTACACCAGATCTACCAGGGCAACTGCGAAGGAGGCGATCTCGAGACGGTGGTTCAGAACTACTACCACATCAATATCGGCGAGGACAATTTCGAATACGTCGGCTCGCCGGACCACAAGCGCTGGCAGTTCATCAAGGGCATGGCGCCGCAACAAAAAGGCGACGACCAGGCCGAGAAAACTGTTCAGAAACCCAACGCAACCTGAAGCGGGACGGCCCGGTGCTCAAGCGTGCCGGGCCTGTCACCCACAAAAACAACAAGGTGATGATCATGAGTGTAAACGCCCTGTACGACTACAAATTCGAACCGCGCGACAAGGTAGAAAACTTCAATGGCATGCAGCTGGTGTATGTCCAGTGGGCCGGCCATCTGATGTTCTGCGCGCCCTTTGCCCTGCTGGTCAAGCCGGACATGAGTTTCCGCGCCCTGATCGATGATGTGCTGAAACCCGCAGTTGCGGCGCACCCCCAATCGGTCAAAGCCGACTTTTTGGAAGCGCAGTGGGAGCTGAACGGCGAGTCGTTCACGCCGAACGCCGACGCTTCCCTGGTGGATAACGGCATTGATCACAAAAGCATGCTGGTTGTGACCACACCCGGCCTGGACGGCATGTTTAACACTGGATACTGAGGTGCGCCATGACTCATTCCGTGACCATTGAACCGATTGGTGAACAGATTGATGTGGAGGAAGACCAAACCATCCTCCAGGCGGCTCTGCGCCAGGGTGTCTGGCTGCCATTTGCCTGCGGCCACGGTACCTGCGGAACCTGCAAGGTACAGGTGGTGGATGGTGATGTGGACGTCGGCGATGCCTCGCCGTTTGCGCTGATGGATGTAGAACGTGATGAAGGCAAGGTGCTGGCCTGCTGCGCCACCGTGGAAAGCGACGTCACCATCGAAGCGGATATCGATGTCGACCCGGATTTCGAAGGCTATCCGGTGGAGGATTACACCGCGACGGTTACCGAGATCACGGATTTGTCGCCGACCATCAAAGGGTTGCACCTGAAGCTGGACCGACCCATGACCTTCCAGGCCGGCCAGTACATCAACCTGGAGCTACCGGGTGTGGATGGCCCGCGCGCCTTCTCGCTGGCCAACCCGCCGAGCCAGGCAGACGAAGTGGAACTGCATGTGCGCCTGGTCCCGGGCGGTGCGGCCACCACCTACATTCACGAACAGCTCCAACCTGGCGATGAACTGAACCTCTCCGGACCCTACGGGCAGTTCTTCGTTCGCGATTCCCAGCCGGGCGATCTGATCTTTATCGCCGGTGGCTCGGGGCTTTCCAGCCCACAGTCGATGATTCTGGATTTGCTGGAGCGCAACGATGGTCGCCAGATCACCCTGTTCCAGGGGGCCCGCAATGTGCCCGAGCTCTACAACCGCGACCTGTTCGAAACACTCGCCCGGGATCACGACAACTTCACCTACATTCCGGCGCTCAACGACGCCGACAACGATCCCGACTGGAAAGGCTTCAAGGGCTTTGTCCACGAGGCGGCCAAGGAGCATTACGAAAGCCGGTTCGCTGGCAACAAGGCCTATTTGTGCGGTCCACCGCCAATGATTGACGCGGCCATCACGGCATTGATGCAGGGGCGCTTGTTCGAGCGTGACATCTTTATGGAGAAATTTCTGACAGCGGCGGACGGTGCGGAAGACGCCCAGCGTTCGGCCCTGTTCAAGAAGATCTGACCGGAGGTGCGCCATGCCGGCATACCAGGTGTTCAACCGAACCACGGGTGATTCCTTTACCTGTAACGGTGACCAGAGCGTGCTCAAGGCGATGGAGTTGGTGGGCAAAAAATGTGTTCCGGTGGGATGCCGCGGCGGAGGCTGCGGGTTCTGCAAGATCCGGGTAGTGGAGGGCGATTTCGAGTGCGGAAAGATGAGCAAGGTTCATGTACCGCCCGAGGCCCTGGCGCAGGGGGAAGTACTGGCCTGCCGTATCTATCCGCAAGCGGATTTAACGATCGAATGCGTGCCACAACCCGTGGACGCAATCGTGGAACAAGCAACACGAGCAAAGCAAACAACACAACAAGACCGATGAGGTAACTGTCATGAAAAAAGGTGTTATGCGTCCCGGCCACGTCCAGATTCGCGTTCTGGACATGAAAGAAGCGGTAGAACATTACACGGATCTGATGGGTTTGATTGAAACCGATCGTGACGACCAGGGCCGTGTGTATCTCAAAGCCTGGACCGAGGTGGACAAGTTCTCCGTGGTTCTGCGTGAAACCGACCAGCCCGGCTGCGACTTCATGGGCTTCAAGGTGCTGGATGAAGACACGCTGGTCAGCCTGACCCAGGACCTGAAAGATTTCGGCCTGGAGGTTGAAGAGATTCCGGCTGAAGAACTCAAAGGCTGCGGCCGCCGCGTGCGCTTTACCGTGGCTTCCGGCCACGCCTTCGAACTGTATGCCGACAAGGAATACACCGGCAAGTGGGGTGTGACCGAAGTTAACCCTGAAGCCTGGCCCCGTGGCCTGAGCGGCATGAAGGCCACTCGTTTCGACCACGCCCTCTTCTACGGACCGAATCTGCCGGAAGTGCTGGATGTGTTCACCAACGTATTGGGCTTCCATCTGGCCGAACAGGTGATGGACCCGGACGGCAACCGCATTGCCCAGTTCCTGGCCGCATCAATGAAGGAGCACGACATTGCCTTCATCCACAGTGATGAGCCCGGCCAGCTCCATCACACGTCTTATTACCTGGAAACCTGGGACGACGTGCTGCGCGCCGCCGACCTGATATCCATGACCGACACCTCCATCGATATCGGCCCCACGCGCCATGGCCTGACCCACGGCAAAACCATCTATTTCTTCGACCCGTCAGGAAACCGTTGCGAGGTGTTCTGCGGTGGTGACTACACCTACCCGGATCACAAGCCCGTTACCTGGACAGCCGACGAGCTCGGCAAGGCCATCTTCTACCACGATCGTGTGTTGAATGAGCGGTTCCTGACGGTATTGACCTGATCCCAAACCGATTGAACAGGATGAAGCAGCAATGAAAGAGATCAAGCATTACATCAACGGTGAGTATGTCGGTTCTGCCAGCGGTAAGCAGTTCGACAATGTGAACCCGGTGAACGGCCAGACCTTCGCCCGGGTTCACGAAGCCGGCAGGGAAGAGGTGGACGCGGCGGTGAAAGCCGCCCGCGCTGCCCTGAACGGTCCCTGGGGGAAGATGACGCTGGATGAGCGCACCCGGATTCTGCACAAAGTTGCTGATGGCATTAACGAGCGCTTTGACGAATTCCTGGAAGCGGAATGTCTGGATACCGGCAAGCCGAAAAAAATGGCGAGCCATATCGACATTCCCCGGGGCGCGGCCAACTTCAAGGTATTCGCCGACATGATCAAGAACGTGCCCACCGAATCCTTTGAAATGGCAACGCCTGACGGCTCCGGTGCGCTGAACTACGCGGTGCGTCGCCCGAAAGGCGTGATTGGTGTGATCAGCCCCTGGAATCTGCCATTGCTGCTGATGACCTGGAAAGTCGGCCCGGCACTGGCGTGTGGCAACACCGTGGTGGTTAAACCCTCGGAAGAGACGCCCACCACCACCGCCTTGCTGGGCGAAGTAATGAAAGACGCCGGCGTGCCGGATGGTGTGTACAACGTGGTGCACGGCTTCGGCGGTGATTCCGCCGGCCAGTTTCTGACCGAACATCAGGACGTGGACGGTTTCACCTTCACCGGCGAAACCACCACCGGTGAAACCATCATGAAATCTGCCGCCAAGGGCATCCGGGATATTTCCCTGGAGCTGGGTGGCAAAAACGCCGGCCTGGTGTTCGCCGACTGCGACATGGACAAGGCCATTGAAGGCACCATGCGCTCGGCATTCGTGAACTGTGGCCAGGTGTGCCTGGGCACCGAACGGGTGTACGTGGAGCGCTCCATCTTTGATGAGTTTGTCTCCCGCCTGAAAGCAGAGGCCGAAAAGCTGCGCATTGGTCCGCCCGATGACGACGCTGCCAACTTCGGCCCACTGGTCAGCCTCAAGCACCGCGAGAAAGTGTTGTCCTACTACCAGAAAGCGGTGGAAGACGGCGCGACCGTGGTCACCGGTGGTGGTGTGCCGGACATGCCGGAGCAATACGCCGGCGGCGCCTGGGTACAACCAACCATCTGGACCGGGTTGTCCGAGGATTCGCCGGTGGTCACCGACGAGATCTTCGGCCCGTGCTGTCACATTCAGCCCTTCGATTCCGAAGAGGAAGCCATCGAGCTGGCCAACCGTCTGCCCTATGGCCTGGCGTCCGCCATCTGGACCGAGAACGTCAGCCGCGCACACCGTGTGGCAGGGCAGGTCGAAGCCGGCATTATCTGGGTGAACAGCTGGTTCCTGCGGGATCTGCGCACGCCCTTTGGTGGCAGCAAGCAATCCGGTATCGGCCGTGAAGGTGGTGTGCACTCCCTGGAGTTCTACACCGAGATGAAAAACGTCTGCATCAAGCTGTGAGGTCATCATGAATGCATCTGTAGACAGCCCGGAAATAGGGCGGGAAATAATCGCGGCCGGTTACCGCACCAACGTCCATGACCATGGCGAAGGCGGCTTCCCGGTAATGATGATTCACGGCTCCGGGCCCGGCGTTACCGCCTGGGCCAACTGGCGCCTGGTTATTCCGGAGCTGGCCAAACATCGCCGCGTGGTGGCTCCGGACATGCTGGGTTTCGGCTACAGCGAGCGCCCGGAAGATCAGATCTACGACCGTGAACGCTGGGTTAAACATGCCGTCGGGGTGATGGACGAGCTGGGGCTCGAACAGGTCGACCTGGTGGGCAATTCCTTCGGTGGCGGCCTGGCACTGGCGTTGGCCATTGAACACCCGCAACGGGTGCGCCGCCTGGTGTTGATGGGCTCGGTGGGTGTGAGCTTTCCGATCACCAAAGGCCTGGATGAGGTCTGGGGCTATGAGCCTTCCATTGAGAATATGCGCCGGCTGATGGATGTGTTCGCTTACAACAAAAATCTGTTGACCGACGAGCTGGCGGAAATGCGCTACCAGGCCAGTGTGCGCCCTGGCTTCCAGGAATCCTTTGCCGCCATGTTCCCGGCGCCGCGCCAGCGCTGGGTGGACAATCTGGCCAGTCCGGAAGAGGACATCCGCAAACTGCCTCACGAAACCCTGATTCTGCACGGCCGGGAAGACGAAGTGATTCCGCTGGAAGCGTCTTACAAGCTCGCCGAATTGATTGACCGGGCGCAGCTCCATGTCTTCGGCCGTTGCGGCCATTGGACCCAGATTGAACACGCCGGCCGTTTTGCACGGCTGGTGAACGATTTCCTGCACGAAGCGGATCAAGCCGCCGGAGGTAAATAATGGAACAGGCAAAGATCCAGGCGTTTGGCGATGAACTTTACGAGGCGCTGGTAAACCGAGAAGCGGTACCACCGCTGACCAGCCGCGCTGACGACATCACCATCGAGGACGCCTACCACATCTCCCTGCGCATGCTGGAGCGCCGGCAGCAGGCCGGTGCCCGCATCATCGGCAAGAAGATCGGTGTTACCAGCAAAGCCGTGATGAACATGCTGAACGTGCACCAGCCTGATTTTGGTTACCTGACCGACGACATGGTGTTCAACAGCGGCGAGGAAGTGAACATCAGTGACCGCCTGATTGCCCCCCGCGCTGAGGGCGAGATTGCGTTCATTCTCAAGAAGGATCTGACGGGCCCGGGCGTCACCAATGCCGACGTGCTGGCAGCCACCGAGTGCGTGATGCCGTGCTTCGAAATTGTCGATTCCCGCATCAAGGACTGGAAGATCGCCATTCAGGACACCATCGCCGACAACGCCTCCTGCGGTTTATTTGTGTTGGGCGACAAAGCCGTTTCACCGCGTGAGGTGGATCTGGTGACCTGCGGCATGGTGGTGGAAAAGAACGGCTCGATTATCAGCACCGGCGCCGGTGCGGCGGCTCTGGCGTCGCCGGTGAACTGCGTTACCTGGCTGGCCAACACTCTCGGTGAGTTCGGTATTTCACTGAAAGCCGGAGAGGTGATTCTGTCCGGTTCGCTGGTGCCACTGGAGCCGGTGAAAGCCGGTGATCACATGCGAGTTGACATCGGTGGCATTGGCAGTGCGTCGGTCTGTTTCTCATGACCCCTGGCTGGCGACAAGAACAAAGAGGACATTGCTATGAGTAAGAAAATCAAAGCCGCCATCATCGGCTCGGGCAACATCGGCACCGATTTAATGATCAAGATTCTGCGCAACGGCCAGAACATCGAGATGGGCGTGATGGTCGGTATCGACGAAAAATCCGACGGCCTGGCTCGTGCCAACCGTATGGGCGTGGCCACTACCGCCGAAGGCGTGGAAGGCCTGGTGAAGATGCCGGAGTTTGCCGACATCGATGTGGTATTCGATGCCACCTCCGCCGGCGCCCACCGTCATAACGATGTGTTCCTGCGTGGTTACAAGGAAGGCATCAAGATGATCGACCTGACGCCAGCGGCCATCGGCCCGTACTGCGTCCCGGTGGTGAACCTGGAGAAGCACCTGAAAGAAGGCAACGTCAACATGGTCACCTGCGGTGGCCAGGCCACCATTCCCATGGTGGCGGCCGTGTCCAACGTGGCCAAGGTACATTACGCGGAGATCGTTGCGTCGATCTCCAGCAAGTCTGCCGGCCCCGGTACCCGGGCCAACATCGACGAGTTTACCGAAACCACCTCCAAGGCCATCGAAGTGGTCGGTGGTGCCGAAAGGGGAAAGGCGATCATCATCCTCAACCCGGCCGAGCCGCCGCTGCTCATGCGCGACACCGTCTATGTGCTGTCCGACAAAGCCGACCAGGCGAAGGTAGAGCAGTCCGTGGAAGAAATGGCCGCGGCCGTGGCCAGTTATGTGCCCGGCTATCGCCTGAAGCAGAAAGTCCAGTTCGACGAAATTCCCGAAGACCAGCCCATCAACGTGCCGGACCTGGGGTATTTCAGTGGCCTGAAGACCTCCATCTTCCTGGAGATCGAAGGGGCTGCCCATTACCTGCCGGCGTATGCGGGCAACCTGGACATCATGACCTCCGCCGCGCTGGGCACCGCCGAGCGTATCGCTGAATCGCTGGTCAACTGAGGAGGAACGAACAATGACTCATAACCCCGGTAAAAAACTCTACATCTCCGACGTGACCCTGCGCGACGGCAGCCACGCGATTCGCCACCAGTACTCCATCAAGAACGTGCAGGACATTGCCCGTGCCCTGGACAAGGCGAAAGTCGATTCCATCGAAGTGGCCCACGGCGATGGCCTGCAGGGTTCCAGCTTCAACTACGGCTTTGGTGCCCACACCGATCTGGAGTGGATCGAAGCGGTCGCTGAAGTGGTGGAACACTCGCAAATTGCCACCCTGCTGCTGCCTGGTATCGGCACCGTGCATGACCTGGAAAACGCCTATCAGGCCGGCGCCCGCATTGTGCGCGTGGCCACTCACTGCACCGAAGCGGACGTTTCCCGACAGCACATCGAACACGCCCGCAAGCTGGGCATGGACACCGTTGGCTTCCTGATGATGAGCCACATGCAGACCCCGCAGGGCCTGGCGGAACAGGCCAAGATGATGGAGGACTACGGGGCCACCTGCCTGTACGTGGTCGACTCCGGCGGTGCCATGAACATGAACGATATTCGGGACCGCTTCCGCGCCCTGAAAGACGTGCTCAAACCGGAAACCCAAACCGGCATTCATGCCCACCACAACCTGGCCTTGGGTGTGGCCAACTCCATCGTCGCGGTGGAAGAGGGCTGTGACCGCGTTGATGCCAGCCTGTCCGGCATGGGCGCCGGTGCCGGCAATGCGCCGCTGGAAGTGTGCATCGCCGCTTTCGACAAGATGGGTTGGGATCACGGCACCGACGTGTACGCCCTGATGGACGCCGCCGACGACATCGTTCGCCCGCTGCAGGATCGTCCGGTCCGGGTGGACCGTGAAACCCTGGCGCTGGGCTATGCCGGTGTGTACTCCAGCTTCCTGCGCCATTCGGAAGTGGCGGCCAAGAAATACGGCCTTAAGACCGTGGATATTCTGGTTGAGCTGGGCAAGCGCCGCATGGTGGGTGGCCAGGAAGACATGATTGTGGACGTGGCGCTGGATCTGTTGAAAGCGCAAGAGGAGCAAAAGGCATGAGCAAGACACTGAGCAACGAACAGATGCTGGCGCTGGCCGAGCACGTGGAAAATGCAGAGCTACAGGCCCACGACATCACCAAGGTCACCAACGACTACCCGGACATGAACTTCGAGGACGCCTACGACGTGCAGTGGGAAATCCGCCGTCGCAAAGAGGAACGGGGCAACAAGGTCGTGGGCATGAAAATGGGCCTGACTTCCTGGGCCAAGATGGCGCAAATGGGCGTGGATACTCCCATCTACGGCTTCCTGGCGGATTATTTCAGTGTGCCAGACGGTGGTGTGGTTAACACCAAAGAGCTGATCCATCCGAAGATCGAAGCGGAAGTGGCCTTTGTTACCAAGAAGCCACTGCACGGTCCGGGTTGCCACATTGGTGATGTGCTGGCGGCCACCGACTTCGTTATTCCCGCCGTGGAAGTGATCGATTCACGCTATGAAAACTTCAAGTTCGATCTGGTGAGTGTGGTGGCGGACAACGCCAGTTCCACCCGCTTTATCACCGGGGGCCAGATGGTTGATGTCTCGGACGTGGACCTCAAAACCCTGGGCGTGGTGGTCGAGAAAAACGGGGAAGTGGTGGACGTTGGCGCCGGCGCCGCCGTGCTTGGCCATCCTGCTTCCAGTGTTGCCATGTTGGCCAACCTGCTGGCGGAACGAGGTGAACACATCCCCGCCGGCACCTTCATCATGACCGGCGGCATTACCGCCGCTATTGCCGTGGAGCCCGGTGACAACATAACCGTTCGATACCAGGGGTTGGGTACCGTCTCGGCCCGCTTCGAATAAGGAGGCTCTATGCCGATTGCGCAGATCAACATTCTGGAAGGCCGGACCGATGAGCAAAAGGAAGCGCTGATCAAGGAAGTCAGCGAGGCTATCGTGCGTTCGCTGGATGCGCCGATCGAAAGTGTGCGGGTGATCATCAACGAAATGCCCAAGCAGCACTTCGGCATTGGCGGGCGATCGGCGGAAAAACTCGGGCGTTGACGTCCACTCGGGGCCGGCAGGCCCCTCACTCAAAACCACTACAAATACAAAAATGGTGAACATTATGAGAACGACCAAACTGCTTGCTGCCGCCGGTACGCTCGGCCTTGCTCTTTCTGCAACCCCGGCCCTGGCTGTGAACGGCCATTACGTGGGCGGTATTGAAGGCACCAAAGGCCCATCGCTACCACCGGAAGGGCTGTATTATCGCGGTTACCTGGTGCAGTACGAGATTGATAGTATCCAGGATGACGACAGTAATGACGTGCCTTTGGACAACGAGGCTTCGGTTACGGCGTTTGCCAACCGCTTCATCTATGTAACCGACAAGAAATTCCTGGGCGCGGATTATGGCATGGAAACCATCATTATTGCCCAGCGGAATGACTTTGATTTTGAGGCTCTTGGCGCTGATCAAACAGAATCTGGCATTAGCGCCGTGTTCCTGGGGCCCGTGATTCTGGGCTGGCATGGGAAGCAGTGGGATTCGGTATTTGCTGCGGGTTACTGGTTTGATACGGGTGACTTTGAAGCTGGAAATCCAGCTTCTGACGGCAAGGGCTTTGACACCACCATGCTGACCCTGGGCGGTACGTGGTATTTCGATGAAGCCAGAGACTGGTCGTTCTCCGCCTTGTCTCGCTATGAGATCAAAACTGAACAGGATGACACTGACGTAACGCCGGGCGATAGCTGGATTGTCGAATGGGCGCTCGGCAAAGTGTTAAACAACGGTGTCGAAGTCGCCCTGGCCGGTTATGACGGCTGGCAGCTGGAGTCAGACAGCGGCCCACAAACTACCAATGCCAAGGTGGAACAACACGCCATTGGTGCCGAGGTCACCTTCCCGGTCAAAGCGATTGGCGCCCAGCTCAGCGGCGCGGTGTACACCGAGTATGCCAACAAAAATCGCCCCGAAGGCAACCTGTTCCGTCTGAGTTTAACCAAAGCCTTTTAAACCCGACAGGTTATCGCGATCGGCAAACAGACAACCCGTGCCGGCGTATTTTGCGCCGGCTCAGGGTTGATGGTCGTAACAAAGGCAATGGGTGCATTATGTCGGAATCACGCCAACACGAATTTCTCCAAACAACTTCCAGACTGACTGAAACAGCTGTTCTGACCATGCTCCAGGCAGCAGTGGGTAAGGCTGAAGATTTAGGCATTCGCGCGACTATAGCTGTCACGGATTCGTCCGGACGTTTGCTGGGTTACCTGAAAATGACGGACTCATTTCTGGTGTCCTCCGAGCTTGCCCGCAAAAAAGCGATTACGGCTGCCGGAATGGCCACCGAAACGGTGGAGCTGGAAGGCCTGCTGGCATCAGCCCCTGACCGGGTATTGAATGGTCTTACCTCAACCGAGGACTTTACTGTCGTCGGCGGCGGAGTGCCCCTGTTTCGGGACCAGATGCTGGTTGGCGGTATTGGTGTATCCGGAGGTTCGGAAGATCAGGATGTTGAGTGTGCCCGTGTAGCGGCTCAGGCAATCCAACTGTTACGGAACACGAAATGACAGCGGCCCCATTACTGGCAAGTCCTTTAAGTGAACTGGCACAGGCGTTGGAGGCTGGAAATCTCGCCAGCGAGAAGCTGGTCGCCTCCGCCATCGAGGCTTATCGCGCCAGTGACGACAACTCCTACATTCAATGGTGCCCGGAGCAGGCACTGGCGCTGGCAAAAGCCAGTGACCGGGCCCGGAAGGCCGGTGCCTTTACCGGCCCTTTGATGGGCTTGCCGGTATCGGTGAAAGACCTGTTCGGTGTGCCGGGACTGCCCATTCACGCCGGCTGTGCCCGGCCATTACCGGAAAGATGGCAGGCAGCAGGGCCTGTGATCAAAGCGCTAAGCGCCCAGCTGGCACCGGTGATGGGGAAAACCCATTGTGTGGAACTGGCGTTCGGCGGGCTTGGTACCAACAGCCACTGGGGAACGCCGGCAAACCCCTGGGACAAACAGGTTCACCGTGTGCCGGGTGGTTCCAGTTCGGGTGCCGGGGTGTCGCTGGTTAACGGAACAGCGGCGCTGGCGTTGGGGACCGACACCGCCGGGTCCATCCGGGTGCCAGCCAGCATGACAGGCGTAGCAGGGTTGAAGCTGACAGCCGGGCGCTGGCCCACCCAACAGATTGTTCCGCTGTCCCACACGCTGGATACACCGGGATTAATGGCCCGGCGGGTTGATGATCTGGACTATGCTTTTCGCGCTCTTGATCCGGTTGTCAGCAAGCAGCGGGTGGTGCACACAAGCGCTTCCGAGTTGGCTGACCTGACATTCGGCGTACCAGCTGCATTCTTTTGGGAAAACTGCAGCCCCGGTATTGCGGAAGCGGTGGAGGCAGCGCTTAAGGTGATTGAGCGTGCGGGCGCACGCCTGGTGCCTTTTGAGCTGCCAGGTGTGGAACAGATTCATGAATTATTCCTGAAGGGTGGGGTGGCCGCACCCGAGCTGGCCGCCTTCATTCGAGAAGACATGCCGGAAATTGTGGCCTCGCTGGACCCCAATGTGGCGGCGAGGTTGCACACGGCCGAAGAGCTGCCAGCCTGGGAGTATATTGGGTAACCGGAAAATCTGGTTGATCTCTAGGTATTACGGAGAGGTCGCAATCCCCCATCTCAACGGATTTATTGGTTGATGTGCCCAAATACGATTTTGGTGTCTGTCAAGTTGGGAAATGACGCTTTCCTGGATTGATAGAAGCGCATTTAATTATGGCTGGGACGTTTGCGTACTCCGGCAAACGTGGCACCACCCCAGGGCGCTTTATAGATCAGAGAATATGCCCGTCAACCATCAAACATTTGTCATCATTCAGGATAGTTGTTATATTGCTTTTCCTTTGGGGAGTAGCCTGCTTCCGAAACTCGGAAGAGTTCGTGTCAACATAATTGGCCACATGCCATGGTGCGAACACCTCTCGGTTGGCGAGACCATCGATGTATCCATGCCTAAGGTCGGGCGTGTGGATATATCGTGGACTCGATATGCCCGACCGGAGTTAGTTAGATGAACCCAATAGCCCTTCTTTTGCTTGCCTTTGCCATGTCCACAGATGCTTTCGCTGCTGCGATTGGTAAAGGTGCAACCCTTAAAAAACCACGCCTCACTGAAGCTTTCAGAATCGGACTCATCTTTGGTTCTATCGAAGCAATCACTCCGCTTGTAGGCTGGTTAATTGGAAAATCAGCAGCAGGCTATGTGGAGGCCTGGGATCACTGGATTGCTTTTTCACTCCTGACGGTCCTGGGTCTTCACATGATTTATGAGGGTACAAGGCCTGATGAGGGTAGTGAGGAGCATGAAGCCCAAAAGTCTTTGTTCCGGACCTGTCTAACTGCATTTAGTACCAGCATTGATGCCATGGCGGTTGGTGTTGGTCTGGCATTCATAAATGTCAACATATGGATAGCGTCAGCTTTGATTGGGCTTGCAACGACCCTCATGGTAACTATTGGCATAATGCTAGGGCGTGCTATAGGGTTGGTCATGGGACACAGAGCAGAAATTTTTGGCGGACTAACGCTGATTGCAGTGGGTGCATGGATTTTATATGGTCACCTGTAAGCTTCTTCTTCGAGGCTCCACAATGGACTGGAGCCTCGAAGTCTTGTTATCCGGCGCTGGTTTTCCTCGTTTCATTAATACAACGCTGCGGCCCGACAGTAACTTGCACTAATGACGGGCACCTAGCCTGAATACGCTGCTTATAGAAGGCAGGCGACTCGGGAGCATGCGAAACGATCGAGACAATGGCGGCGTGAATATTTGGACCAATGGCCCAGAGGTGCAGATCGCTGATTCGCGCATCATCATTCTCAATGGATTACCTGACGTCGTGCTCCAAGTCGCTGCGCTGTTGATCAAGCAGCACGCGGGAGGTGTCCTTCAATAGATGCCATGACCAGCGAGTGATGAGTAACGCACCGACGATCCCCATGAGCGGGTCCATCTAGTTCTCAACGAGAACCAGTTGAGCGCGATGAACAGATGCCAGTGGCCACCTCGGATTGCTGCAAAACGGTCACGGATTCGCACACTTCATAGATGGTATCTGGAAATCGTACGCCAGACCGTTGAAGCTGCACTTAGGCCCAAGCAAGCCATGTGGTGGTATATCAGCAGTCTCATAGAAGCAGTTTGACCAGGAGCACAGCACAAGCGATCCAGACGGCAATGACCACGCCAGCCGCCAGGCGACTGACTGGCCGTTCGGTGGCTTTGGCCGCTGCTTGTCGGTGTTTCTCCATCACTTCAGGCGGGATGAGCCGGACGACCAACAGGATGCCGAGCGGCACGATCACGAGATCATCCAGGTAACCGAGCACGGGAACGAAATCCGGGATCAGGTCGATGGGTGATACCGCATAGGCGGCTACAAGCAGCGCGAGCCCCTTGGCAAACCACGGCGTTCGAGGGTCTCGCGCGGCTAACCAGACTGCATGTACATCCCGCTTGATCGTGCGCGCCCATCGCTTGGCGTTCGAGATTGGCGTCATAGTTGGCCGCCTCAACGCTACTCGTTCCCGACGCGGAGCAAGGCCAGTGTCCCGGCTGCCATCAGCACCGCTGCCAGGCCGAAACCAAGCGTCGGCGAGACTGCGGTCCACACCACGCCGACCGTTGCACTGGAGACAAACTTGGCCGTGCCATTGATCGTGCCCAGCGCGCCGTAGCTCATCACCAATGTTTCAGTCTGCACCATTTCCGCCGTCACCGTGGATTCCAGCGCTTCCTCGACAGTGACGCACAAGCCCGCGACGAAGAAGATGGCGGCCAGCAATGGAATGCTGTCTACCGAAAACCAGAAGGCGAACGCAGTCAGGACGGCCGCCAGCGCGATGATGCCTGTCCGAGCGGCGTCAGGCCGTAGCCCACGAGGACCAGCAACTTGCGATGGCCCACTTTGTCAGCGACGTAGCCCGATACCATCTTGGTGAAGCTGGCCACGGCATCGGCAATACCTTCGATGGTGCCGAGTACGCTGGCCGGCAGGCCCAGCACGGCAAGAAAACCAGGAAGAATGACGGTCGTCGTCTCGTAGCAGAAGTCACCCAGAGCGCTGGTGATCCCAGCACCAACGACGGTGTGGTTGAACCAGCCTTTCGGTCGGGCGACGGTTTCGGCCGTCAATGCGGCTTCATTCTTACTTTCATCCATTCTTTGATCTTTCTGTGTGCACGGCTTCTTCATGTTCTACTTGAAGTAGGTTTTGATGACCTGCAGCACCGCATCCAAGTCTTGTTGCCGCTGCTCCAACTCGGGCTCCCTGACAACGTGATCAGTCAGGTGCCCCTCAATGATGGTCGCCATCAGCCCATTCACCGCTCCGCGAATCGCGGCGGCCTGTTGCAGCACGGCAGTGCAATCCCCTTCCTTATCAAGTTGCCTTTCCAGTGCAGCTGCCTGCCCCTGGATACGTCGAACGCGGGTTAGCAGCTTCGCTTTGTCTTTGATCGTGTGCATGGGGCTGTCTCTGTGAGAAGGGAAACTATACAGGGAGGTGGCATACAGATACTAGGGGGGAGTATGATTGCTTTCAAGAAAGATAAAGGTATGTGAGTCGTCTTCTCCCAGTATTCCGTCAGTAACCGACACCAACGCCTCGAGGAGGCCCCATGCTCCAAGTGCTGAGTCACCGCCGTTACCGCCATTTATTCCTGGCCCAGGTCACCGCTCTCGTCGGCACCGGGCTAACGACGGTCGCCCTGGCGCTGCTGGCCCATGACCTGGCGGGCGGGCAGGCGGGGCTCGTGCTAGGCACAGCCCT
>Ga0114898_1000872_pt1 | contig 20146 bp, 19 predicted proteins | sample Malvired_Geostar_FD_83496 | JGI IMG/M metagenome (GOLD analysis project Ga0114898, IMG submission 83496) | Marine viral communities from the Global Malaspina Expedition - Malaspina viral metaG DeepMed_Geostar | ecosystem: Environmental > Aquatic > Marine > Oceanic | place: Mediterranean Sea... | reverse complement strand
GGGGTACTCCTGGGTGCCGCAGGGGCAGGGTTGCAGGTGGCCTCGAACCTGACCAGCGGCTGATCCAGGTCTTTGCCTTCGGTGTCGTAGGGCAGCAGGCAGCGCTCGCTGGGGGCGTCGCCCCAGCGCAGCTCCAACTGGCCCTTGGGATTCTCGCTGCGCACGTAGACCTGGCTGCCCTGGCCGACCATGCCGACCATGCTGCCGTCCTCGTCGTAGACTTCCGAGCCCAGCGGGACGGCCTGGCCGTCGGGGCGTTGCGCGCGGATCAACAGCGCGGTGCCCTTGCGGGTGCGGAACACCACTTTCACCGCCGCTCCGGCATACGGCGCGACGCGCTGCTCGCCATCTTTCAGTTCGGCATTGCCGTTCATGCCCTGTGGGTCGAGCGACACGTTGGTGTAGCGATAGGGCGTCACGGCCGGGACCAGCGCATAGCCGTTGCCGTCGATGGTGGTGCCCTGTGAGTTGAGTACTTTTGCACCGCTGGCGCCCTTGGCTTCGACCAGGGCGAAGGTGTCGCCCAGGTAGGGGCCGAACGTGACGCCACCGCCGTGCACCGCCACGGCGCCTTGTGCGTTACCTGAGGCTTGCCAGTAGTCTTCCCCACGCGAGGCGCTGAGGCCCAGGCTGGTCTTGGGCAGGCGCTTTTGCACGTTGCCGTTCCAGACTGTCTGGCTCTGTTCTTCGGTGTGGCTGACGCCCATGCTGTAGCTGAGGGTCTGGGCCTCGTCGGCCATGCCCGTGACGGTGGTCTGGTACTGGCTGCCGCTGCTGGTGCTGTGCGTGTATGAGGTGTTCAGCGTGGGCGCGCGGGTGCGCGTCGGGCTGCCCAGGGGGATGGAAACCGAGAGCGTCGTGGTGGTGTCGGTCTCGCCGTAGACGCGCCCGCCCGCGTAGCCGAAGCCAGGATTGGACGGATCGTTCTGCTCGTAGCCGCCGGGTACACCCATGTCGTAACCGCCCATCCGTTGGCGGGCCACCGAAAGGTTCACGCTGAGACCATTGGCGAAGGCGTTGCCGTAGCCGGCCTGCAGTTGGGTATCGCGGTCGCGGCCATCGCGGTAGTTCTGCGTTGAGCCAGAGATGGACAGGTTGCCGTAGCGGCCCAGGCTCTGGCTGACGGTGACCTCGAAGCGCGACGCTTGCTGGTAACTGCTCGATTGCCAGGTGTCGCCATGGCGGGCGGCGTCCCGCACGCCGAGCACGTCGCCGAGGTCGCGGTAACCCGCGGTGGAATAGCGGTAACCGGCCAGTGACAGCGTGGTGTTGGTGGGCTGGAAGGTGCGGCTGTAGGACAGGTGCGCCATCCAGCCGTCGAGGTAGCCGACATCGGGCAGGTCGGCGCGCGAATAGGTCAGGTCCACGCCGAAAGCGCCCAGGCTGCTGCCGTAAACGCCACCCAGCATCAGCGCCTGGTAGCCATCGGCGAGACGCAGGCCGTTGTTGGAGGTGATGCTGTTGCTCAGGCCTCGCTGGTAGGTGAAGTCGCTGAACACCGTGTCATCGCCCACGTTGCGCGTGCGGCCAAGGGAAAAGGCGTAGCGCGAAATGCCCGGGCGCAACGAGTCGGGCACTGCCGAGAAGGGCACGCTGAAGCGGCTGACCGAGCCGTCTGCTTCGGTCACGGCGACCTCGAGGTCGCCGTTGTAGCTGGTCGGGTAGAGGTCGCTGACTTCGAAGGGGCCCGGCGCCACGGTGGTCTGGTAGATTTCGCGGCCGTTCTGGTAGATCGAGACCCGCGCGTTGGTGCGGGCCACACCGCGCACGGTGGGGGCATAGCCGCGCATGGAGTCCGGCAGCATGCGGTCGTCGCTCGACAGGTTCAAGCCTGTGTAGCTCAGCCCGGAAAAGAAGCGCCCGGTGGTGTAGGTCTGGCCCATGGTGAGCTGGCTGTCCCACTCCGGCAGTGGCCGCTGCACGTAGCTGCGGATATTGGACCAATGGCTGCCGTTGTCCGGGTTCCAGGTCATATTCGACTGCTGGCGGTACTGCCATTTGCCGAGGTTGATCCCGCCGTTGAGCGAGAGGTAGGCCGAGTCTTGCGTGCGGACGTTATCGCCGCTGTAAGACACATGGTAGTAATTGCTCAGGTAATTGACGAAGCCGATGGCGTCGCCCGCGTCCAGGTCGTCGGGGTTCACGTAGCCGCGCGGGAGGCGTTGCATCAAGCTCTGCGGCACGCTGAGGTCGAGGCGCAGGCGGCTCATGTCCAGATGGCGGGTGGCGCCTGTTACGGCCTGGCCCACCGGACGGCAGGCGGGGCCCGCCGCAATATTATCGGGGAGCACGCCAGCCCGTTCGAGCCATTGGCTGTCCAGGCAGAGCTGCACCACACCCTCGTCGTCGGCGGCGAAGCGTATGTCGGAACGCTCGATGAAGCGGCCGTTGATGTGTACGTCGAGCTTGTAGGTGCCCGGCATCACCACGTCGGCCTGGTTGAAACGCTCCAGTGCTGCCTGGCTCAAGGGTGCGCCGCGGAACAGGCTGGTGTCGAAGGTGTACGCGTCAGCGCCCGCCCCGTTCTGAGCGGTTTCGCCGTTGGCGGCCATGGCGATCGCCAGGCTGAGCAGCAACAGTGGCGCGCGCAGCGGGTCGGCATCGCGGGCAATGTGGCCGCCTGGCGAGGCGTGTATTGGGAAGGCCATGGTCGTGTCCGCTCCGGTCAGTGCAGGGGCAGTTCATGGATGACGTCGACGCCGTAGTCATTGACCAGGGTCAGGCGCAGCAGGGCGTCGTGGGCATTGCCGACGCCGTCGGGCAGGGGCCAGCGCGTTTGCGAGGCCGGGTCCAGCAGTTGCGACTCCGCCAGCGGCAGGGCCTTGCCGTTCACCACCAGACTCGCGCCGCGCAGCACACCGTGATAGCCGGTGGGGTTGTCCACCTCTACGGCGTTGCCGACCCGGCGGACATTGAATTGTTTGGCCAGGTCGTTCGGCGTGCCAGCCAGGCCTTTGGGCCGGTAGAACACCTTCAGCCGGCTGCTGAACATCAGCACCAGCTTGTTCGCGTCGTGCTCGGACGCTTTCAGTGCCGGGACCTGGCTGAAGTTCAGGTAGAACACTGACTCGCGATCCTGCGGCAGCGCTTCGCCGGTGAAGATCAACCGGACCATTTGTCCGGCGTGGGGCTCCATGCGAAAAATCTGCGGGCTCGCCACGAAGGGGGCGTCGGCGGTCTCGAGGGTGGAGGCGGCATTGCCGCGGTCCAGCCAGATTTGCACCAGGTTGGGGTGGTTGTCCGTGTTGCTCAGTTGCAGGGTCTTTTCCCTGGCGTCGGCGTGGTAGATCACCCGGGTGCCGCCCATGACTACGCTGGCCTGCGCCTGGCCGTGGCCAAGCAGTAGGGCGACTAGCAGGACGGCGAGCGATTTAATGGGCATGAGTTGCTCCTGCGCGCGCAATGCGCACGCATTGAAATGTTTGGGGTAGAGGTCCAGCCCGGCGGGCGAGCCGCCGGGCCGGGGCGGCTCAGAGGTAGCTGACGGTGTACTGGACCACCGCAGTGACCGCGCCAGCGGTGGCGCTACCGTCTTCGCTGACGTACTGCGCACCGAACTCGTAGCTGGCCTCTGTTTCGCCATCCAGCAGCTCCAGACCTGCGACCTCCGACGCGACGCCGGCGACGAGCGTGATGGGCGCGAGGCCACCGGCGTCTTCGGTCAGTTGAATGGCGACATTTTCGGCGCCACCGACTGCCATGTTGACCAGGGCGCCGCCAGCCGTGATGTCATAACCCATGAATTTGGTGGTCACTTCCAGGCCGCCAACCCCAGGGTCTGTGCAGCCGGTGAGCTCGATGGTGAAGGGCGTCAGGCCGGCAGTGTCGCCCGGGTCGGCCAGCTCGGCGGTGCTGACGGTGGGCAGCAGCACGGTGCCGTCGGTTGCGCCGTTGATGGTGGCCGTGCAGGTCTGGTCGGTGACCTCGCCCTGGAAGGTCACGGTAGGCGCGGCGAAAACGACGCCCGGCAGTGCGGCCATGGCGAGGACGAGAGCAGAAATTTTCATGATGTTCACCTGAGTTTCGGACAATGTGGGTGTTCTCCGTCAGGGCCATTGGCTGGTTGGGCGGGTGATGATCGCCGTCCCGCAAGGCCTTTCCGGAACACGTGTGTATTGTTCCGCTCGCGCATGGGCCGGGTGAATAAGACGATTCTTAAAGGCTTGTTTTTTCCAGACCGAGCAAAAAAAAGCTTGCGTTCTTTTGGTGCTTGATCTTGGCCGTCGAGTTGATGTGGGGCATCGACGAGGTCTGAGGCCCGACCGCCCGGCGAGCAGGCCGCCGGGCCGGCGTGCTTTAGAGGTAGCTGTGGTGTACTCGCGCCCTGTCCGCTCGCGTGGTTGGTGTGCCGCGCCGACCCGCCAGTCGCTTTACAGGTAGTCGATGGCGAACTCGGCGACAGCCGTAACCGCGCCTGGGGTCGGGTTGCCGCCTTCGGTGATGTAGCGCGCGCCCAGCTGGTGGCTGGCGCTGGTCTGGCCTTGGCGCAGCACCAGCAGATCGACGATCTGGTGGGTGACGGCCAGGTCGATCGGGCGGACGCCGTGTTCGGTATGGGTGGTCAACTGGACCGCCACGTCGAGGGCTGCGTCATGGGCGGCGAGATTGCCCAGATTGCCGGCGGCGGTGATGTTGTAGTCGCGGAAGATGGCCACCACGTTCAGGTTGCCATGCTGCGGCGCCGGGCAATCGCTGATGGTTACGGTAAAAGGCGTAAGCCCCGCGACGGAGCCGGCACCCGCGAAGTCGGCGGCCTCGACCGTGGCCAGCCGCACGACGCCCGTGGGCGCGCCATCGATGCTGACCTGGCAGGTTGGTGCGGTGCCTTGCATCGCAGGCAACGCGTTGGCGGCAGGGGCCAGGCTGGGTAGCGCGGCCATGGCGAGAAGAAGCGTCAAGCGTTTCATGTGGTCAGCCCGGTCTTGAGCGTTGAGGTCCTCCCTGATCGTGCCGGGATCGGCTTCTGCCTCCGCTTCCTGCAAGGCCCTTGTCTGGGGAGCCACCATCTTCGCGCCCGGGCTGGGCGGCGAACATCAGACGAATCCTAAAGTGCCGGTTTTTGTGGCGCCGGGCGGCTGTTTGTGTTGCCTGCATGGGCAGACGGGATACGCGGGTGGCGAATGCATCGCAACGGCGGAGTCGCTCGGCCTCACCGGATAAGGCACTCGCCGCCGCGCGATCCGGCCTCGCTGCGTCGGCTCGAGTGGGCGGCGCCGACCCGTAGCGCTGGTGGCTCAAAGGTAGCTGAGGGTGTATTCGGCAACCGCCTTTACGGCGCCAGCGCCTGGCGCGCCGCCTTCGGTGACGTACTGGGCGCCGAATCGGTAGTGGGCGCTGGTCTCGCCGTCTTGCAGGACCAGGCCGGGCGTCGGCGTGATGCCGTTGAGCCGCACCGGTACGGTGTCGGTGCCGGTGGCGTCGGTGGTCAACTGGATGAACACATCGCTCGCGCCGTTGGCAGCGACGTTGCCCAGGTTACCGGCGTTCGTGACGTTGTACCCGATGAAGTTGGTGGTCAGGTTCAGGTCGCTGCCGACCGGCATCATCTCGCAACCGCTGATGGCCAGCGTGAAGGGCGTCAGCCCGGCGGTGGAGCCGGCACCGTTGAACTCGGCGATGGAGACGGTGGGCAGCAGCACCACGCCATTGGCTTCGCCATTGATGCGAACCTGGCAAGTGGCCGCGGCCACTTCGCCGTAAAAGCTCACGGTGCCCTCGCTGTCGGCGAGGGCCATGCCCGGCAGCGCGGCCATCGCAAAAAGAAGTGTCACAGATTTCATGGATCACCCTCGGTTTAGCTCGTGGATGGTGCGACGGTTGTGCGTCGCGGTGCGCCGTGCGGGGTGTATTAAAACTATTCGAGGCGGTACTGGAATACCTCGATTACGTTGCCCGGCTTAGGGTTGCCGCCTTCGGTGCGGGCGGGCTCGTCTGTGGCGCCGCGCTCGGCCCTCTGCGAATAACCCGGACAGTGTCCCCGTCTTCGATGGCTCGCGTGAATAAGACGATTCTGAAAAGGTGCCACGCGTGGGTGCCGGAGGCGCGCCCGGTTTACAGGACGTGGCCGATCAGCTATGGCGCTTGCGCGCATGGCCGAGCGGCCGTCCGCCACGGGCTATGCGGCGAGGATGCCGGCCAGGACCTGACGGTCGATGTTGGCGCCGCTGAGGATCACGGCGATGCGCTCGCCCCGGTTGCGCTCGCGCTCCTGCATGGCGGCGGCCAATGCGGCGGCACCGGCACCTTCGGCGGTGTTGTGGGTGTCTTCGTGGAATGCCCGAATGGCGTCGCGAATCGCCTCGTCATCGACCCGTACGATGCGTGCGGCTCCGGCGCGTATGATCTCCAGCGCTTCGGGCGAGGGCATCCGGCAGGCCAGGCCGTCAGCAAAGGTGTCGGCGGTTTCGGTGCAGACGATGCGGCCTTGCTCGATGCTCTGGGCATAGGCGTCCGCCGCCTGGGTGACCACGCCGACGATCTCTGTCTCCAGGCCCAGCAGGTCGCGGGTCTGGATCATGCCGCAAATACCCGAACCCATGCCGATGGGCACGTAGACCCGGCGCAGCGGTGGCGCGGCCTCGAACAACTCCAGCGCATAGGTGGCGACGCCACGGATCAGGTCCGGATGCAGGGAGGGCACCGAGTGCCAGCCGGTCTGGGCCGAGAGTTCGGCAGCATGTGCGCGGGCGATGTCGAAGTCGCGACCGAATTCAATGACCTGCGCGCCGAAGGCGCGCATCGCGGCATTCTTCTCGGTGGAGTTGCCCACCGGGACCACAACCGTCAGCGGCACGCCGGCCGTCTGCGCGGCCATGGCCAGGCTGATGCCGTGATTACCGCGCGAGGCGCTGATGATGCCGCGCAGTTGCGGCTCGCGCTCAAGCAGTTGCTGGACATAAAGCACGCCACCGCGAACCTTGAACGCGCCTGCGGGGGTATGGTTTTCGTGCTTCACCCAGACCTCGCAGCCCAACCGCTGGGCCAGCAGCGGCCAGCGAAGCTGTGGCGTCGGTGGAACGCTGCGGCCGACCCATTCGGCGGCCTGGCGCAATGCGGTGAGATCGAACATCGGGTAGTCCTCGTCGGGTTTGACGACGATCCTAGGGCGGGTGCATTGTATGGGTAAATATTTATATTGCATGGCAAGCAATGTGGACGCCTGACCTCCAGACCGATGATCAACCGCGCTACCTGGCCCTGGTCGATGCCATCGCCTGCGCTATCGAACGGGGTGAGCTGAAGCCCGGCGACCGGCTGCCGCCGCAACGGCGGCTGGCCTGGGCGCTCGGCCTCAACCCCAGTACAACCATGCAGGCGTACCGTGAAGCGGCGCGGCGACATCTGGTGGGCGGCGAGGTAGGGCGTGGCACTTATGTGCTGGCCAGCAGCCGCGAGGCCAGCCTGTTCCGGTTGAAACGGCCCGACGCACACCCTGAGCTGATCGATCTGTCTACCAATCTGCCGGTGCTGGACGCGGACGATCACGATCTGCAACGCAGCCTGGCGGCCTTGTGCGCGAGCGGTGAGCTGGCCGGTCTGCAGGGCTATTGTTCCGCGCATGCCTTGCAGCGCGGCCAGCTTGCGATCAGTGCCTGGCTGCGCGGGCGGCAACTGGAAATCCCTCCGCAGCAAGTGCTGCTCTGCGCTGGCGCCCAGCAGGGCGTATTCGCGGCGTTGCTTGGCTTGTGCCAACCCGGCGAGCCGGTGCTGGTGGAGGCGCTGACATCGCCCGGCATCAAGGCGGCCTGCCGCCAGCTGCGGCTGCCTCTGCACGGCGTGGCGATGGATGGATACGGCATCCTGCCGGACGACTTCGACCGCGTGGCGCGCGCCACCTCGGCGCGCGTGGCCGTCCTGACGCCCTGCATGCAGAACCCCACCGCCGTCAGCATGGACGCCGACCGTCGCGAAGCCATCGCGGCGGTGGCGCGCCGGCACGGCATGGTGATCATCGAGGATGACGTGTATGGCGCGCTCGGCGACGAGCCGCCGCTGGCATCGCTGTTGCCCGAACGCAGCCTGCTGATCAGCAGCCTGTCGAAGACGGTCGCGCCTGGGTTGCGGCTGGGTTTCATCGCCGGGGCGGCGCAATGGCTGTCGTGCATCGATCCCGAAGCGCAGGCCACCAGTTGGGCGCTTTCGCCGCTGTGCCTGCGCATCGGCAGTGAATGGCTGGAAGACGGCACGGCGGCACGCCGCCTTAGCTGGCAGCGCGAGCAGGTCGGACGTCGCTGGCGACTGGCGCAGAAGCTGCTCGGCGCAGTGCCGTCACCCGCCGCCCCGCATCGATGGCTGCAGGCCAGGGCCGATGAAGACCTGCTGATGTGTTGCCGCGCCGCTCGCGTGGAAGCCGCCGCGGCGGACGCGTTCGCGGTCGGCCACGACGCCCCTCGCGCCCTGCGCCTGAGCCTGACCGCCGCCCCCAGCCTGGCGGTGTTGAAGCGTGCGCTGGAGGCGTTGGCGGACGAACTTGGTCCTGCTCGCCACGCAATTGTCGAGGCCACAGCGCTATCGCTGTCATCATCGAGCAGGCAAGATGTTTGCAACGAATGAACAGGAAACCCAGCATGACTCCAGCAGGCGAAACCTTTCGCATAGCCACCAGCGCCGAAGCGGCCGTGGACTACCTTGCCGAGCTGCACCAGGGCGCGACCACGGCGCTCAATCGCGCGCTCAAGCGTTACGTGACCAGCCGCACCGAGCCGGGCGCCGATGAGCGCAGTCTGTTCCGTTACCCTCAGCTACGGCTGACCTATGAATGCCACGGCGAGGTGCCGGCGTCCACGCGGGCCTATGCCAAGGTGCAGGCGCCGGGCGTGTACAGCGTGACGGTGACTCATCCGAAGGCCTTTCGCAGCTATCTGCTCGATCAGTTGCGACCGTTGATGAAGGACTTCGGGGTCAAGGTCGAGGTGGGCATCAGCGACCGCAACATTCCCTATCCGTACGTGATCGAGCAGGGCGATGAGCTGGCCGGCACCGGTGTGACCGCGGCGGAACTGGCGCGGGTATTCCCCAGCACCGATCTGTCGGCTGCCACCGACGACATCGCCGACGGGCTCTACGATTGGGAGCATGCCGATCCCTATCCGCTGGCGCTGTTCGACGGCGCGCGGGTGGATTTCTCCCTGCGTCGTCTGGTGCATTACACCGGCAGCGATTGGCGGCATGTACAGCCGTGGATCCTGCTGACCAACTATCACCGCTACGTCGATCAGTTCATCCGCTACGGCCTCGACATGCTGCGCGATGACTCCCGTTTCGTGCGGATGGTGCTGCCGGGCAACGTGATCATCGAACGCGGCATGGAAGAGGGCGAAGCCCAGGCCATCATTGGCAGCGTGCTCTGGCACCGCTACCAGATGCCGGCCTACCACCTGATTGCCGGCGACGGCGATGGCGTCACCCTTGTGAACATTGGTGTCGGCCCGTCGAACGCGAAGAACATCACCGATCACCTGGCCGTGCTGCGACCGCACTGCTGGCTGATGATCGGCCACTGTGGCGGTTTGCGGCAGTCGCAGTCGATCGGCGACTACGTGCTGGCCCACGCCTACATGCGTCGCGACGGCATTCTGGATCGGGTGCTGCCGCCGCATATCCCGTTGCCGGCGCTGGCCGAAGTGCAGCAGGCACTGCAGGAGGCCGCCGCGCAGATCACCGGCGACAAGGGCGAGGCGTTGAAGAAGCGGCTGCGCACCGGCACCGTGCTGACCTACGACGACCGCAACTGGGAGCTGCGCTGGGCGCAGGAACGGCCGTTGATCAACCTCTCGCGGGCCGTGGCGGTGGACATGGAAAGCGGAACCATCGCCGCCCAGGGTTACCGTCTGCGGGTGCCCTACGGGACGTTGCTGTGCGTTTCGGACAAGCCGCTGCACAGCGAGATCAAGCTGCCGGGTTCGGCCAATGCGTTCTATGAGCGTGCCGTTACGCAGCATTTGAAGATCGGTATTGCCGCGCTCGATCTGTTGCGCAGCCAGCTCAACTCGCTGCACTCGCGCAAGCTGCGCAGCTTCGACGAACCGCCGTTCCGGTAGATTCGCGATCCCTGCGCTGGAACAAAAAAGCCCGACGCGTGTTCGGGCTTTTTTTTTGTTCAGCACTCAGGTGCTGTGAGGCCTACGTGGCAAGGGACGATGCCTCATGCGGCCAGCAGCCAGGCGCCGGTCAGGGCCGAGGCAAGGCCTGCCAGGCGCACCAAGGGCGCGGCGGCGTGGGGCAGGTAGCGGGCTACGGCGTAGCCCGCCGCATGCAGCGCGGCCGTGGCGACGACAAAGCCTGCGGCATAGCCCCAGGGACTGGACAGCGCAGGCAGCTCCAGGCCGTGGGCGACGCCATGGCTGAGGGCGAACAGCGCGGTCAACGCCGTCGCGACCGCCAGCGGCGGACGCACCGCCAGTGCGACCAGCAGCCCCAGAGCGAGCACAGAACCGGCGATACCGGTCTCCATCAAGGCGATTTCGATCCCGGCGAAGCCGAGCAGCCCACCGAACAGCATCGTTGCGACGAAGGTCAGGGGCAGTGCCCAGCGGGCCTTGCCCTGCTGCTGGGCTGCCCAGAGTCCGACCGCGAGCATCGCCAGCAGATGGTCGAGTCCGAACACCGGGTGAGCGAGGCCGGCCATGACGCCGGAGTGATCGTGACCGGCGTGGGCGAAGGCCAGGGCCGGGCTGGCAAGCAGAGTGATGGCCAGCAAGGTTTTGCGCAGGTTCATGGTGTGGCTCCTTTCAAAAAATAATGGGGTCAGGCGGCGCTGAGCATTCCCTGTTTCTCGATGAAGGCGATGATCTCGTCGAGGCCCTGACCAACTTTCTGGTTGCTGAAGACGAAGGGCTTGTCGCCGCGCATCTTGCGGGTGTCGCGGTCCATGACCTCGAGCGAGGCGCCGACCAGGGGCGCCAGATCGACCTTGTTGATCACCAGCAGGTCGGACTTGCAGATGCCGGGGCCGCCCTTGCGCGGCAGCTTGTCGCCAGCGGAAACGTCGATGACGTAGATCGTCAGGTCGGACAGTTCGGGGCTGAAGGTGGCGGAGAGGTTGTCGCCGCCAGATTCGACGATGATCAGGTCGAGGCCTGGGAAACGCCGGTTGAGTTGATCGACCGCTTCGAGGTTGATCGAGGCGTCCTCGCGGATCGCGGTGTGCGGGCAGCCCCCGGTTTCGACGCCGATGATGCGTTCGGGCGCCAGGGCTTCGTTGCGCACGAGGAACTGGGCGTCTTCCTGGGTGTAGATGTCGTTGGTCACCACGGCGAGGTTGTAGCGCTCGCGCAGGGCCAGGCAGAGGGCGAGGGTCAGCGCGGTCTTGCCGGAGCCGACCGGACCGCCGATGCCGACGCGCAGGGGTTGGGTACTCATCGATGTTGTCCTATGGCAGTTGAAGAGGAGGGCGAATGGCTTCGCCGACGTTCGAAACGGGTCGTGCTCGACGCAAAACGGTCGGGCCGTTCATGAGCGGAACAACCGGCTGTATTGACGCTCGTGCGTCATGCTGGTTAACGCCAGCCCGAAAGGGGCGCTGCCCCAAAGGGCCGGCTCCAGGGTGCGGCTGGCGTGCTGGGCCTGCTGCAACACGGGCAGCAGGTCGGACGTCATGCGTTGGGCCGCCTGCTGGCCGAGCGGCAGTGTCTTCATCAGCACCGCCAACTGGTTTTCCAGCCAGCCCCAGAGCCAGGCGCCGAGCGCGTTATGTGGGGCAATGCCCCAGGCCCGTGCGGCCAGCGCCCAGCCCAGCGCCAGTCCGGGTTCGTCGATACGCTCGAAAACGTCGCGAGCCGGGGCGTCCAGTTCCGGAAGGTTGCTCAGCAGCTGCTTCAGCGAGTAGCCCATCTGCCGGCTTTCCAGCCGCAGTTCGCGCGTCTCGCGGCTGGCCCTGTGACAGTCGGCCAACCGCGTCAGCTCGTCCCAGTCTTCAGCGGCGGCGGCTTCGCAGTGCGCCAGCAGCAGCGGCGCTTCGAAGCGTGCGAGGTTAAGCCGCAACTGGTCTGTCAGCCAGCGACGCGCGCTGGACTCGTCATGCACAAGGCACTGCTCCACGGCCAGCTCCAGGCCTTGCGAGTAGCTGTAACCGCCAATCGGCAGTTGAGGGCTGGCGAGGCGCAGCAGCGCAAAGGCCGACGGGTTCACCGACGCACGCCGAATTGATGCAGGCGCGGCGCATAGCTGAATTCGGCGTCGCCGGCGTGGGAGTGGTGATGACCGCCGCCGTAGGCGCCGTGCTCGGGCTGGAACGGCGCCTCGATGGCTGCGACCTGGGCGCCGAGCTGCAGCAGCATGTCCTTGAGCACGTAGTCGTCGAGCAGTCGCAGCCAGCCATCGCCGACTTGCAACGCGACATGACGGTTGCCCAGATGATAGGCCGCGCGTGTCAGCTCGAACGCGCTGCTGCAGGTGACGTGCAGTAGTTTTTCGGCGCGGGCACGGACCACGACGATGCGGCCATCCTGGGCTTGCAGGCATTCGCCGTCATGCAAGGGCGGCTGGCCGCGTTCGAGAAACAGGCCGACTTCTTCGCCCTGGCTCGTGAAGCAGCGCAGGCGCGATTTGCTGCGCGCCTCGTAGGTCAATTCCAGTTCGGCGTCGTGGTTGGGGCAGGCGGTGGTGCGGTGATGAATGACCAGCATGGGAAGTTCCGGTTGTACCAATGGGTACAAGCAGAGCAAGGCCCTTGCCAACCTGGGCGTCGGCGCAACAGGCGGGCTGCGGCGGCATCGTGCATGAAAATGGGGCTCGATCTGTCCCCTGCTGGTGCACTCGTAGAGAGAATGCACCTTTATGGTGCGTTTCAGTGAAGCGGGCGCACCATATAAAGGGCGGGGATCTGGTAGCTGGCCAGGTTGCTCGCTTGCGGCGGGTCCAATTCGGGATGCGCGGCATAGCCGAGACGGGCCCAGAAGGCTTCCGAATCCTGAACCGAGACCAATGCCGAATAACGCAGTTGCTGAGCGCGCGCCTGCTCCAGATTCTTGCGCACCAGTGCCGGGCCAATGCCGCGACCGCCGGCGCGAGAGGCGACGGCCAGGTCGTGCAGGTACAGGCAGTCGGCTTCGGCGTGGGGCTGGAACTCGCCATCGAGCGGCGTCACCTTGCCGACTCGCGAATGATAGGCGAAGAGGTAGGCGCAGACGCCGAGGGCATCTTCGGCGACCCAGGCCAGTTGTGGGCACGCCTCGAAACGGGCACGGATCACCGCTTCGTCTTCGAGAACCTCGGCGGCATAGGATTCTTCCTGAATCGACATCACGGCAGGTATGTCGCGCACCTGCATCGCTCTCAACTTGAACATCTGAAACGCTCGACGGAATCGGGTCGTCTGAACGACCGCAACGGGCCGGCGATCATACGCGATCGGCGAAACAAGCGTGAGCCCGCCGACGGAGGGCTGAGGCGCAGCGCCGTGCGCTATGGTCGACGCTTGCGAGCACGTCTGCACGGAGCCCCGCGTTTCCGGCGCGCCGTGGCGCTGTACGGCTGGCGCGCGGTTGGTCGATCAACGTCACGTTGCGACTGACGCCAGCCGATTTTGCGGGCATAATTCCTTAGGTTGCTACCTATTGTCGCGGTCGTCCTCCTTGAACAACTCACATCATCCCCTGCTTGGCGTCCTGCTCATTCTGCTGTCGTGCCTGATACTGGCTACGCACGATGGGCTTTCCAAGCACCTCACGCAGCTTTACCCGGTGTTCCTGGTGATCTGGGCGCGGTACATGGCGCAGACGGTGCTGATGTTCACGCTGTTCACGCCGCGCATGGGGCGTCGGGTGTTCCATACGCTGCGGCCCTGGTTGCAAGTGTGTCGTGGCCTGAGCCTGGTCTGCGTCAGCATGCTGTTCATCAGCGGCCTGGCCCACATTCCGCTGGCCGAAGCCACGGCGGTGATCTTTCTGACGCCGCTGCTGGTGACCATCGCCTCGGCGCTGCTGGGCGAGCGGGTCAGCTATAGCCAGTGGTTGGCGGTGGGCTGCGGCCTGCTCGGCGTGCTGATCATCGTGCGGCCGGGCGGGGCGCTGTTCACCCCGGCGATTCTGCTGCCCTTCGGCGCGGCGGTCAGTTTTACGCTTTACCAACTGATCACTCGCCGGCTCAGTGCCACTGATCATCCGGTGACCAGCAATTTCATCACCAGCCTGGTCGGCAGCCTGGTGATGAGCGTGCTGGTGGTTTTCAACTGGCAGACGCCGACCCTGCACGACGCCGTGATGATGGCGGCGCTCGGGGCGATGGCGATGAGCGGGCATCTGCTGCTGACCAATGCGTTCAGGTTTGCCAGTGCCGCGACGCTGGCACCGTTCACCTACGCGCAGATCATCTTCGCCGGGGTGGTGGGCTTCTTCGCCTTCGACCATGTGCCGGACGTTGGCGCGATCACGGGCATGGCGGTGATCATCGCCAGTGGCCTGTGCATGGCTTATGTACAAGGGCGCCAATCGCGTCCGCAATCGTGAAACATCGCGGATGTGTCGTCGGACCCGCCGCGCAGCTTCCAACACTGACCGAACAAGGGCGACTCGACCCTTGCGTGCGCTTTATCAGGAAAACACATGCAACGTATTTCTCATCATTCCCTGCGTAACGAATTCCGCCGACTGCTGGCTTCGGATCGCTGTTATCACACCGCATCGGTATTCGACCCGATGTCGGCCCGCATCGCCGCCGATCTCGACTTCGAGGTTGGCATCCTTGGTGGTTCGGTTGCCTCGCTGCAGGTGCTGGCCGCGCCGGACTTCGCTCTGATCACGCTCAGCGAATTCGTCGAGCAGGCGGTGCGCATCGGACGGGTCACACGCCTGCCGATCATTGCCGACGCCGACCACGGTTACGGCAACGCACTCAACGTCATGCGTACCGTGGTCGAACTGGAGCGCGCCGGAATCGCCGCGCTGACCATCGAAGACACCCTGTTGCCGGCGAAATTCGGCCGCAAATCCACCGACCTGATCGGCATGTTCGAGGCGGTCGGCAAGATTCGCGCGGCGCTGGAGGCGCGCATCGATCCGGCGCTGGCCATCATCGCGCGTACCAACGCCGGAGTGATCGGGCTGGAAGAGGTGATCGCGCGTGTTCAGGCCTACGAGGCGGCCGGAGCCGACGCCATCTGCCTGGTAGGGCTCGAGGATTTCGACCAGCTCGAGCGGGTCGCCGAGAAGCTCAGCGTGCCGTTGATGCTGGTTACCTACGGCAATCCGCGGCTGCGCGACAACGAGCGGTTGGCTGCGCTCGGCGTGCGCATCGTGGTCAACGGCCACGCCGCCTACTTCGCCGCGATCAAGGCGACCTACGACTGCCTGCGCGAGCAACGTCAGATCGATGCCTCGGACCTCAACGCCTCGCAACTCTCGGTCAAGTATTCGACCGCCGAGGAATACATGGTCTGGGCCGAGGACTACATGCAGGTCAAGGAATAACCGCTGCCGGCTCGCCGCCTTCCACCGCCCTCTGGAGATCCGATGAATCCACGTCTGCTGACCTTCATGGTGGCGTTCGCCGCGTTCCTCGGGCCGTTTACCCAGACGGTCTACGCACCGATCCTGCCGGAGCTGGGGGCGGCGCTGGCGACCACGCCGCTGCTGATCAATCTCAGTATCTCGATCTTCACGTTCGTGCTGGCGTTCATGCAGATCGTCTACGGGCCGCTGGTGGATCGGCGGGGCCGCAAGCGCATCCTGCTGTTGGGCCTGGCGATCTTCGTCGGTGCGTCGCTGGGGTGCTTCATGGCCCCGAACATCGAGCTATTGCTGGTGTTCCGTGCGCTGCAGGCGGTGGGCATCGCCGCGGGCGCGGTGGTTGCGGTCACGGTCATCGGTGACCGCTTCGAGGGTGCCGAGCGTGGTCGGGCGATGGGCTCGTTCCAGATGATGGTGGCGCTGGGGCCGGTCGTCGGCCCGGTGGTCGGCGGCTTCATCGGCGAGCACGTGGATTTTCACTATGTGTTCCTGCTGCTGGCCGCCGTCGGCGCGCTGGTATTGGTGGCCAACGCGCTCTGGCTACAGGAAACGCGCCCTGCCGGGGAGGCGCCCAGAGCGTTTCACCTGACCGAATACCGGGACGTGCTGCGCAACCGCCAGGGGTTGGCGATCATGCTGCTGAGCTTCGTTCAGTACTACGCCTTCTATAACTATCTGGTGTTCATGCCCCGCGTGCTGGATACCACGTATGGCCTCAGTGCCAGCGAGAAGGGCCTGGTGTTTTTGCCATTGTCGATCGCTGTGGTGATCGGCAGCTTCGTCGGCGGCCGGCTGCTGGGCCGCTGGAAACCCCGGCCCGCGCTGGTGGTGACGGCCGGGTTGAATGCGCTGAGCGTGCTGCTGTTCTTGGGTGTGGCCCAATGGTCGCTGGCGCTGCTGGTGCTGGCGGCCAGCGCCTTCGGCCTGTTCCTCGGCCTGTCGCTGCCGGTCCAGACCAGTCTGCTGATGGACCTGTACCCGCATAACCGCGCCACTGCCGTGGGCAGCTACAACTTCTTCCGCTTCATGGGCATGGCCGTCGGCCCGGTGCTGGGGTCCTGGTTGTACCAGGACGGAAATCTGGGTGTGCTGTACGGCTTCGCGACGGTGGCGTTCGTGCTGGCCGTGCTGCATGCGCGGATGCGGTTCCGCTAGCGGCGCATGCGCGCCACGGTCAGAACAGCGAGCGCTGGGCCTTGAACACGACAAAGCTTTCGCAATAGGCGTTCTGTCCGGAGTAGACCCCGCATTGGGGGCCGCTCAGGCTGGAATCGGTGTAGGTCAGGTCCAGATGCACGCCCAGCAGCGGACGGGACAGATTCAGCGACCAGTCGTTGAATGCGCGCACGCTGCCGCCAGGGTGGAAGCGCGGATCGTCCATCGAGTGATTGGCGTACTTCAGGCGCACCCCGACATCCAATGGCTGAATCGAGCCCAGCTCCAGGAACAGCGTGCTGTCAGTGCGCCCCGGCGCGCTGCGCAGGGCGCCACCCAGCCGGCTGCCGGCCAGGTTGATGCCCGCGTAGTATTCATGGCGGTCGCGGTTTTCCAGTTCGGGAAAGCTGTAGCGGATCACGCCCAATTCGAAGCCCGGGGTGTCGTCGATCAGCGGCTGGGCGAACCCGACATAGGTGTTCAGCTCCAGCGGGCGACCTTCCAGAATGCCCATGCTGGGCGCCCATTGACCCACGTACAGGCCGCTGGTGTGCGTCAGGTCCAGTCCACCCCGAAAGGTGCTGCCAGCCGTTGGGCTGACCAGCCCTTGAGCCATGCTTCGGGTGGGCGCCATGCCGAGCTTCAGGTCGAACTGCCCGACTTCGCGCTCGACGACCTGCGGTTGACTGGCGCATCCACCAAGGGTGAGCAACATGGCCGTCGCGAGGAGTTTTTTGTTCATACACCGGGTCACGGATGGATTAGTCATGCAAGCCGCTCGGTGGCGACCGCCTGGGGCAAGGCCGATCCAGAGCGCCTGAGGGCGGTTCTGCTGCTTGCTGGCCTGATCAATCGGAGGGAGGGTAGTCGATGCGGCCCGGCGCAGACCTCCGTTCGTCGTTTTGACGCCAGCCCAACGACAGGCGGTGCCGGGTTGTTGGCGACCCATAATGGTGCCGGGCTTCTGGCGTACTGAACGGCCCGCTCGCGCGCTGTTCAAATATCCAGAGATCCAGCACTGCTTCAGGCAGACGGGAGGTTGCGATGGCCACGGGGTGGGCAAACGAAGGCGCCGTACAAGAGCAGATCGACAGCACCATCGAAGACGCGGTGCAGCGAGCGCGTAGCCGATTGGGGCGGGGCGAGAGCCTGACGCACTGCGAGGAATGTGGTGTCCGGATTCCCGAGGCGCGGCGGCAGGCGGTTCAGGGCGTGCGGCTGTGCGTGAAGTGCCAGGCCGAACAGGACCGGCAGGATGCGCAATTCAGCGGCTATAACCGTCGCGGCAGCAAGGACAGCCAACTGCGCTGATCGCCGCGCGGTCGGCCGGAACCGGGCTGCTCGCGCTACGCGCCGGTCGGCATGCTGAATACAAAGGTGGTGCCGGCTTCGGCCGATGAGCGTGCCTGCATGCTGCCGCCGTGCGACCGCGCGATTTCATTGGCGATGAAGAGCCCCAGGCCCAACCCGGACTGGGTATCGGACGATCCGCGCCAGTACGGTTTGAACAGCTGGCCGAGACGTTCCGGCGGAATCGGCGTGCCTTGGTTGTTCACCGACAGCACGAAGCGTCCAGCCTCGATGCAGGCGCAGACCCGGACTCGGCCGCCTGATGCGCCATGGGTCAACGCATTGGCCAGCAGGTTGGACAGCAATTGCGCCAGCCGGTCCGAATCGCAGCGGACCAGATCGACCGGGGCGATGTCGGCCTCGATCCACCGTTGTGGATAGGCGTTCTGCATTTCCGAGACGATGTGGCGCAACGTCTCGTGCAGCGTATCGCACGGGCGAATGTTCAGCGGAATGCCATTGCCGAGCCGACCCCGGGCGAAATCCAGTACATCGTCCACCAGTCGGGACGCGCGTCGCGTCGCGGTGAGCATATGGTCGGCGATGCCCAGAACGGCCGGGTCCTGGCTGCGCCGCTGCAGCAGCTGTGCACCCGACATGATCGACGACAGCGGGTTGCGCAGGTCGTGCCCGAGCAGGGCGATGAATTGCTCGCGCACTTCGGCCGTCTGCTGTGCGTCCAGCAGTGCCGCTTCGGTCGCCTCGAAGTGCTCTTCGGCCTCGAGCTGGATGGCCAACAGTTTCGCGAATGACTCCATCATCGCCTGGGTGGTGACGTGCGCCAGATCGGCCGGCAGCGGGTCGAGCGCACAGACGGTGCCGAAGAAACTGCCATCGGTGCGGAATACCGGCGTCGAGATGTAGCTCTGGAACCCATACAACCTGGGCGTATGGTGGTCGCAGTAGCGTGCGTCTTCGCTCACCTTGCTGATGATGATGGTGTCGTGTGAGGCGTGGATTTCGTGGCACAGCGTCGTGGTCACGTCCAGCTCGCCACCGACCTGAAGGCCGAAGTCGATCCGGTCGAGCACTGCGCACGCCGTCCATGAGTCCGCGGTGACCCGCGCCACGGCGGCGAAGCGTAATCCGGTGGTCTCGCAGATGACCTGAAGGATGGCGGGTACGGCGTTGATGCGGCTGATGGCCGAGATATCGTCGGTTACCGATGGGCTCATGCGGAGGGATCTTGGCGGCGCGTCATGTCGGGTGCGCACTTTATCATGGCGTAAATACCAAACCGAATCGGGCCGACCAGCTCGCCGGCCCGTTCGTTGAGCGCGTCAGGGCTGGGTCGTGAGCGGCGGCGTCGTGCTCGTCGGCAGGCTGTGCTTGCGCATCAGCAGGTAATGCACGACGGCTCCGAACAGTGCGCCAAGCAACCAGGCGAAGCCCGACAGGCTTTCCAGTCCCGGCGTCCAGACCGAGGCGACGGAGAATACCGAACTGATGCCAAACGCGATGATCGCCTTGCGGTTCCAGCCGGCGTTGAAATAGTAGGTCGAGCCGGGTGTGGCGCAGAAGAGTTGCTGCACGTCCAGCCGTTGCCGGCGGACCAGGTAGTAGTCGGCCACGATGATGCCGTATAGCGGCGCCAGCACCGCGCCCAGCGTATCGACGAAGGCCGCGATGCCGACCGCGCTGATGAACGACACCCACAACGCGCCGATGAAAAACGCGATGGCGGCGGTGATGTAACCGCCGGTCCGCGCGCTGATGTGCGCCGGTGCCAGGTTGGCGATGTCATAGGCGGGCGGGATGAAGTTGGCCACCAGGTTGATGCCGACGGTGGCGGCGAAGAAGGTGATCGCGGCGATCAGCGTGAGGCCGACGTTGTCGATTCGCGAAACGATCTCGGTGGGGTTGGTCAGCGTCTCGCCGAACACCACCACGGTGCCGGCGGTGATAACCAGGGCTATCAGCGAGAAAACCGCCAGGCTCACCGGCAGACCGAGAAAATTGCCGATGCGCATCTGCCGCTCGTTTTTCACGAAGCGTGCGAAGTCTCCAAAGTTGATCACCACCGCCGCGAAGTACGCGACCATCGTGCCGACCACGGCGGCGAAGGCGGCGACTGGGCCACCGGCATAGCTGCCCGTGCCGCTGAAGATGCTGCCAAGGGCGCCGGCCAGGCCCGGCCCGTTGGTCTATCTGGTAATGATCGCGATGATGATCGCCATCTGTTACCAGGCCGGGCC
>Ga0114898_1000870_pt1 | contig 20170 bp, 22 predicted proteins | sample Malvired_Geostar_FD_83496 | JGI IMG/M metagenome (GOLD analysis project Ga0114898, IMG submission 83496) | Marine viral communities from the Global Malaspina Expedition - Malaspina viral metaG DeepMed_Geostar | ecosystem: Environmental > Aquatic > Marine > Oceanic | place: Mediterranean Sea... | reverse complement strand
GGGAAAGAATCCCTGTTAGCATTTACCCCACCCGACCACGGCAAAAAAAGATATTCACACCAACCCCCCCCTCATTATTCCCAAAAAAAAATTCAAACTGACTCACCAATTCCCCAACTTGTCATAACACAACAACCCACCTAGTCTATACGCATAAAATTTTAATAAGGTTTAGTGCATGAAATTAGAGTTTAAGAAGACACACGTCCCGATGGACATCGAAGCTCTCATTAAAGCGATTGCAGCGAGGTTTACACAAGAGAATGAACTATCTTGCCCGTATATATGTCATCTACTAAGGAAAGAGATTTATCGAAATGCCTATAGAGTGACTGGAGGTAACGTTGCAAAATGTTCTAGAGTACTCGGTGTATGTATAACAACGGCATCAAGATACTATAAGAAGGGAGGGGATGCGTGAGTGGTAAGAAGAATAAGATGATATTGGTTGATGAGCTTATAAAAGTCCTTAATCTAGTCCCATTAGAATATACATACGATGATCCCGAAGATGTTAGGTATGGATTTGATGTAAAGGACTTCAAGCAAGTATTTCCTTCTTTAATCTATGAAGATCCCGATCTAGGGGAAACTATAAAGTCAGATGGGTTACTACCCATATTGATTCGTTGTATACAAGAGTTGAATGATGATATCGAATTTCTTGAATCTAGACTTAAAGTATTAGAAGGTGAAAGACCAATTTTACAGTAAGGGGAAATTATGAAGATCGGAGTAATTGGAATAGGTACGGTCGGGAATGCCGTACTACAGGGGCTTAGTGCCCACCATAGTGTTATAGGTTACGATACAAAGAAACCTGAGTATTGTAAGAATGTGGATAAGCTTAGGGCCATGGACATGGTTTTTCTATGCCTACCGACACCCACAAATGCAGGGTTACAAGATAGATCGGCCGTTCAGAGGACGCTTATACTATTACAGAATATGAAGTTCGAAGGAATCGTTGTTATTAAGTCGACAGTCATTCCTGGTATATGTGAAAAGTTTAATAAGAATATGAAACTTAATATTGTTCACTGTCCAGAATTCCTAAGTGCTAAAACAGCGGTACAGGACTTTAAGGATCAAAAGGAAATTATTATAGGTGGTGATAAGAATCGAGATGATTTTAGGGCCACCATGGAAAAGGTTCTTAAGGTCCATCAACCACTAGGAGTTCGAAGGGCCTATGTTGGTTTAAGTACCCAGACCGAGATGATCAAGTACATGCACAATATATTCCTTGCTTGTAAGGTGGGGATTTGTAATGAGTTGTTCAGTGTCTGCGAGGATCTTAAGTTAGAGTACCAACCTTTAATGAACATAGCGGCCAGTATCACCGGGTGGATTAATCCGAGACATATAAGTGTCCCTCATAGGGGTAAATTAGGTTTTGGTGGGGAATGTTTCCCTAAAGACCTTGCTGCATTCAATACTCATTTCAGACACGTTAATCTAGATATTATTCAAGCAACGATTGATTCAAATAAATCAAGGGCTAAAAGGTTTAATCCCAGGCGATTGATCGATTTACCTATGCAAAATATTACGGTGAGAGGTGAAAGTGATAAGCGAAGAACAAGACGACCAAGATCACAAGGGCAAGCACAAAATAGTTTACAAACAGGCACCAACGGATAGCGGAGTTTTCACCCAAAATTCTAAAAAAAAATTTAATGAGTTGCCAGGGTACATAAGGCATCTTATAAACAGACTCATAGAACACGGCAGCTTAGAACTAGCATGTGAGGAAGCCGGGGTTGATAGTAAGGGTGCTGAGTTAAAGAGTCGTCAACTTAGCACATCCGAAGTTATTACCTCTAGCGGCCTCGATGCTAGTTTTATCTCGGATCAATTAAAGCTTTGTCTCAAAGCAACTCAAATGAAACAAGACACAAATGGAAACTGGATACCTGACTATAAGACACGTCTTAAATCGATCGAGCTTATTTGTAAGTTAAGGGGAGATTTTAATGTTGAAAAAGAGACAGTTAAAGAGAATGTTCTCGAAATGTTTGAATCACGAGATGTTGAGTAATTTCGGCATAATTCTATTGGCCGCCATTATGGTGTGGTTGACATGGGGAGCGTTTGCCGATGGATGAAAAAGTATTAAAGCTTGCCAAGAAAGGTCGTGATGATCTTTTTTGGTTATGTAAGAACGTGCTTGGTTACGATCGAGTAAGACAAAAGCCACATCAAGAGTTAATCAATTGGATTGGTCGGAGTAAGAAGAGGACTAAGTTAATCCTTATGCCTAGGGGTTCATTTAAGAGTTCAGTTATTACCATCGGGCATACCATTCAAAAGATCATTCAGAATCCAAACATTAGAATCTTGGTAGCGAGTGAGACACAGAATAAGAGTATTAAGTTTGTTGGTGAGATAAGGCAGCACATAGAGGGCAACGCCAAGTTTAGGGCCTTATATGGTGATTGGTCCAATAGAGGCCTATGCTGGAAAATGAATGAGTTTATCGTTAAGCCGAGAAAGATTGTAAAGAAAGAGCCTACCGTTATGGCCGGTTCTTTAGAGAAGTCTTCATTGGTTGGACTACACTTCGACTATATCGTTATCGATGACGCTGTCAGCCAGAGTACAACAAACTCTGAGGATGCTATTCAAAAGACGATTGATTATTATAAGTTACTTTTATCAGTACTTGATCCTGGTGGTGAGGTTGTCACGATTGGTACTATATGGGGCGCTTATAGCTTATATGACTGGTTAAGAGATCCAGAGGGTCCAGAGTATAAGATGGTTGATTACTTTCATCGGGCCGCTGAAGATTCTCAGGGTCGATTGACCATGCCAGAGATTCTATCAAGAGACTTCTTAGATCAACAAAAGTTGACCCAAGGGAGTTACATCTATAGTTGTCAGTATCTAAACAAGGCAGACTACACACAGTTTTCTTTTTTTAAGGATGAAGATTTACGTTATTATGTTGATGCCCCCGACGGTTTAATCTACTTTCTATCGGTTGATCCAGCAATTAGTTTAAAGGCCAGATCAGACTACAGCGCCCTTGTAGTTGTAGGTGTGGACTATGATAGCAATTGGTATGTGCTTGAGGCCCTAGAAGAAAAGGTAGAACCAAGTGATCTTATCAGATTGATCTTTGAGCTTAATAAGAAGTATCCACTACAGTGTTTGGCCATGGAAAATTTCGCTCTTGAAAAGGTTTTAAGGATTAACCTCTTCGCTGAGATGGAAAAAAGGAATGAGTATATCGCTGTTAAAACCTTGGCGACCAATACACGAGTAAGTAAAGAGGCAAGGATTCGGGCACTACAACCAATCTTTGAGCAAAAGAAGGTTCATATAAAAAAAGATATGCGTTCTCTTTATAGGCAGATAATTACCTTTCCACACGTTAAGAATGATGACCTAATTGATGCTCTTAAAAGTATGTTACAAGTTGTATACCCAAGCGATATGAAACCTATCTTTAAAGAAGAGAAGAGATTAGATAAGTTATCTCAAATGGCCTACGATGAAATTCAATCTTTTAGTAGACGGACAGTTAAACAATTGGAGTATGAGGACTTATGAGAATGGAAATTTTGATGATTAGTTTTTTAATGATATACATTATATTTAGCGAAATAAGGAATTATCTTGAAAGAAAAACATTATTAGATAGAATAATGAGTAAAGATTATGCAGAATATGCAACCAACGAAATTAGTAAGAAAAGTTTGGGGCAAAAAGTTGAAAGACAAATAGATGATAGGCCCTCCTACGCTTTGTGAGCTAAGTTATGTTAAGTACCGAAAAAAAAATTCGACCTCCGAAGAAGACATCGAAGGGTGATTTACCTAAAGATGCCGAATCATGGGTTCAATATGTAAATGAATTGCATGGGATTGGTTTAAGTATTCGGACTAAACATGAGTTATCATGGGCGCTCAATCACGCCTATGTGAAGGGCTATCAAGACATTATTTTTAATTATAAAAGCGGTAGAATAGAAATACCCAAGACAATGTCGAGGCCTTTAACGGTTAATAGAATCGGTGCTTTTGTAGATGCTAGGGTTGCAAAACTTACTAAGAATCGACCACATCCTAGAACTATTCCCAACTCCAATGATAACGAGGATGCCAATGCCGCTAAGTATAGCGATAGTGTTCTTATGCATCTTTGGAGAAAGACCGACCTAGAGGGTGAGTACACCGACCTTATTACTAAAGGTCTTATCTATGGTACATCTTTTTTAAAGTGTATATGGAATCCCCATGCCGGTGACTACATTCGAAAGACAGTAGGTGATGAGGACGAAGGTGTGTTACATATCGCTGAAGAGGGCGAGATTAAAACAGAAAAGATATTCATGGGGGAGGTGGACTCAGAAAGTCTTAGCCCGTTTGCAATAATCCCTGGTAATGAGAACATCAAAAACGTTAAAGACCAGCCTTGGTTAATCGAACGGGCCTTCCACCATGTTCACGATCTAGAAAAGTTTTATCCTCACCTAAAGGGGAAACTAGTAGGAAAGAGTACTAATGAAGAACAACGCACAGACTATGAAGCGATTACTCAACGATTGGCTAGCCCGATTAGTTCAGCGGTGGGTTCGGGACTTACTAATATTCATGATTCACTTAATGATCAGGTTCTCTGCAAAAAGTTATGGATAAGACCATGTCCTGAATACGAAAACGGTTTAGTGGTAATTGTTATTGGTGATCTACTTGCTCATATATCAGAGTTTCCACACGATTATGGTGAGAACGTCTACCCTTATTTTAAGTTCGTTGAACGTGATGATGGTCTCTCCTTTTTCCAACAAGCAACGGTTGAGAGACTTCTCTCTATTCAGAAGAACTACAATAGGCTTAAACAAAAGAAACTAAAGAATGCAATGTTGTGTGCAAATGTGAAATGGCTTGTCCCAAAAGGCAGTCAAATACACGAGGACGCATTGAATGACGCAGAGGGTGAGATTATCTCTTATAACCCTGCTGTCCCGGCCCCGCAACAAGCGATCATCGCTCCTATGCCCAACTATGTAACTCAGCTAGAGCAATCGTTAATAGATGACTTTAGAGATGTTAGTGGGCAGCGTGAGGCGAGCATGACTCCATCACCTAACGTTACTGCAGGCATAGCCTTATCAGTGCAGGCAGAATTGAGTGATGAGATCCTAGGCCCAATTATTAAACGATTAGGTCGTATTATGGGGTCGGTGGCCCATTGTCAGTTATTACTTATCAATGAGGAATATATTGAACCAAGAAAGATCGCTATACTAGGCGAGAATAACTCGTTCGGTGTACAATATATAAGTGCTGCAGATTTAAAACATCATGTAGACATTCATGTAGAAATAGAGTCGCTCTTTCCTGAGTTTCGTGGTGCGAAACAACAACGGTTGATCGACTTATGGGATAGAAAAATTATAAGTGACCCAGAGACATTTCTCAAAGCTTATCGGTTTGGTAACCTTGATGAAATACTTGAAGGTCTAGAGCGTGACGATGATCCTGTTCACCTTGATATTGCACAAATTAAAAAAGGTAGAGAACCAGAGATCCAACCTTATCAAAATCACGCAGCTTATTTTAAGGTTCTTTCGAAGTGGATACAGACACCAGAATTTATGCGTCTTATTCCAGAAAGAAAACAGTTAGCGATTAATGTGTTACAAGCGCATATGAAATATTTATTACAAAGCATGCCTAACCAAGGGCAACCAGCGCCCAACCAAAATCAGGCTGCAGTAGGAACGCCATTTGGTGCCGCTGTCCCTGAAGGTGGAAAGACAGGCATGTAACATAAATCTAGTAACCAGTTTGCTAGTGGCCACACCCTAATCATACCTTTAAGATTCTTTATCGTCCCCGTGACGAGGACGTTAAACATACACGTTAAAACAACATGGAGAATTTTATGCCAGCAGGATCAGCCCCGAAGGGCGATGTAGTAAAACAAGACGTTAAACAAACTGAAGAGGCTTCGTCTTACCCCGATTACGATGAGGTTGAATTGCCAGATGATTACAACGATGTCGAACCACAAGGGGACAATGTTGAATTAGAGATGGCAGATGTTCAAGAACTTGAACAAAAACCGATTCCTTACAATCGCTTTAGAGAGGTTAATAGTAAGGCCAAAGAACTGGAACGTGAGCGAGACTATCTTAAGTCTCAACACGATACGGAGTTACAACAGCTAACACGACAGTATGAGGCCAAGCTTGCTGCGAAGGAAAAGCCCGAAGGACAAGCGTATGAATATGAGACAGAAGAGACAAAACAAATTAAAGATTTGTCTCATACGATTCAATCTCTTTCACACGAGTTGAGTTCTTTAAAGACGTCTCAATTAAAGGCCACTCGTACAGCGGAGATCGATAAACTATCATCCAAGTATGAAAAAGCCGATCCGCTTGCTGTTCAGGGATGGGCAACCGTAATGGGAAAAGATGTCAGCTTAGAAGACCTTATGGCCAAAAGTCATGAGCAAAACACTAAGATGATTCAAAAATCTATTACGGATCTTATAAATCAAAAGAAAGCAAAATCGAAAAGGACTGTACCGTCCGGCCGAGTAATGCCTAAGTTGAGTGAAGAAGAACGTCCAAAGTCGTTTAGGGAGGCCACACGAATGGCAAAGCAATATTTAAAAAACTACTAACGTAAGGACAACATAATGGCACAATCACTAACTAACTACGATTCGGTCCTCAAGGACTTTTATGAGGGAGTCGTAAGGGAAACACTAAACCAAAACGTCACAGCGTTTAGGGTACTAGACGAGAGTGATAAATCTTGGTCAGGTAGACGAGTAAACTTTCCGTTTAGAACGGCCCGTAATTCGGGTGTAGGCGCTCGTGCAGAGGGCGGAACGCTTCCATCAGCAGGGCAGCAAGGGTATCAACTCTGCCAGATCACGGCCTCTTATCAGTATTGTACGATGAAAATTTCTGGGCCTGTACTTCAAGCAGGGAAACATGCCTTCGCAGATGCCATGCAATCTGAGATGGAAGGGTGTACTAACGATCTAATTAACGATTTGGGTAGACAGGCCTGGGGTGATTCTACGGGTCGAATCGCAATGGTTTCTCACTCGGCTACAGCGGCAGGGTGTACCGCAATCGGTGTTAAAAACAGGTTCGACACACCTGGATTTCATGGTGCCCGGTATATTTCTACAAGCCAGCTAATAGACGGTGGAACCACAGCTAGTCCAACGGCCGATTTCTCTAGTGCAACCGTTTCAAAGGTTGTTATTAGCGAGAACGCTAGCACAACATTCGATGAGATCCAGGCAAGTGCAGGGGGATTATCTGGTGTTTCTGCAGGTAACTTTATCTTTAATAGAGGTGCCGGTGGGATTGAGATGATGGGATTACGAGGCCTCATCGATAACTTTTCTGCAACAAATGTGTACTCATCCACTGGTTACGCAGGTAGCTCAGTACAGGGTATCAATCGGGGTTCTGTAAGTGAATTCAACTCTATCGTGCTAGGTAACTCTAGTGTTGAAAGAGTAGTGACTCCACAACTATTACAAAAGGCCTTCGATCGAATCGCTACGAATAGCGGTCTTGAACCCAACTTGATATGGGGACACCACGACACGATTCGAGCAGTACTGGAGGGGGTAACACACGATAGGCGTTACAACTCACCGGATTTTGCAGTAGGTCATACGGCACTGAGTTTTAACGGGATTCCAATAGAGAGGGATCGTCATGCACCGCATAATGAGTTGTATATCTTGGATAGGAGTGTAATCAAGCTATACACCTTAAGTGACTTTGCTTTTGCATCGCGTGATGGTTCTATTTTGAGTAGATCGTCGAATGAAGATGCTTACGAGGCTTATCTTAGGGCTTACAAGCAAATTGCGTTCGATGGTTCGCCAAAAGGCGCATGTGTTATTCGAGACATTAAAGTAGATTTCTAGATTATCTCTAGGATATCGGGAGGGGCGAATGCCCCTTCCTTATAACAAAGTGAAACGGAGATCATTATGATCAGAATAAATAATATAGATTTTGAAACAAAGGGCATGAAAAGGTCTGCTCAAATTCCTCTAGGTGATTTAACAGCAACACACACTTTTACAATCTTCTCGGCACCGGTAGACTGTATTGTAGAAGAAGTTATCGTTACTCAGAAGAGGCAGACGAGTGATTCGCAAACGTGTCGGCTTTATCTAGCAGAGGCAACAGCTTCAACGTTGGCAGCGGCCACCGCAGTTAGCGCCACCGCTTTTGCACAGATTAAGTTTACAATCTCAGCAAACAACTCGATGACTGCCGGTCAACTATTAGGACTTACACTACATTGTAGTGGTACAGACACGTTTTCTCAGGCACAAGTTGCCTTGAAATGGATTCCAAATAAGCACAGAGGTAATTAAATATGATGTCGCCTGACCGTCGGATCGTTGAACGAATTAAAGCGTACGACAAAGAACTTTACGTTAAGTGGAATAATCGGGACAGCTTCTTTGAAGTGTGGCGATCATATCCAGGGACGGATAAGTTAATCACACCTGTAACAAGATCCATATACTATCCAAGTTCCGCAAGAATATTCACTCCACTTGACGAAAGAATTCTATGGTGGTTGTACGAGGCCGACGGTTGGCGGCATCCTAGCATTCGAAGACATGTGCTTGAAAGAGATAATAGATGGAAAAAGTGGATGGCATTGAGACGTAAAAAACAAGTTGGTGATTATCGTGATCGTGCTAAAGACATGTGGACACATCTTAATTCTCGCTATGTAACTAAACATTCAAGCGGAAATAAAAGTGCTAAAAATCGTTATCCAACCATTAAAGCCAAGGTTAATGATAAACGCTGGATTGCACCCGATATGAAGGCAAGAACGTCGGGTAGACTTTGGTCCAGGTCTGGTGCGAATGCTAGGAGTTTCTTCTCATGAGTACCGTTATTAAAATTATAGATACTGCACGAGCATTGATTAATGAACCGTTAGAAGCCGGTCGAACATTTCCAGACGATACCTCATCGTTTTTTGCAGACTCTACTCTATTAAAGTTTTTTAATTCTACTCAATTGGAGATGGCAAATAATATTATAGATGCCGATGAGAACTATTTTCTAACGAGTACTTTTCTAAATATAACAGATGGCTGTGCAACCTATAATCTACCAAGCGGCACGATTAAAATTAAACGTGTCGAGGATGTAAGAGCAGGCTCAACTAGTTTACCAACAGAGATTAGGCCCGTTACAATTAACAATAAGGGTGAATTCAGTTATGAGTTTGCAACGGCAGCAATAGGTGGCGGTGGTTACTACATAGCAGGTAATCAGATTATTTTAACAAACACGCCGGCCTATACGAACGCCTCAGCGGTAAAGATGTATTACATCCAAAAGCCATTAGATGTTACGGCAGGTTCAACTATTAGTGCTATCCCAGAGCAATGGCACCATGTGATTAGTTATGGTGTTGTTAAGCAGGCACTTTTCTCTCAACAATCTGAGAATAGGGATGCTGTCTTAGAGTATGAAAAGCTAATGAATGCTTTAAGAAAGAGTATTGAAGATAGACAAATACAAAGATCCCGTAGAGTAAAAAGCGTCTACGGTGATGTTGATTAATAGGAGTTAGTAATGGCAATGATTTCAGCTTTAGCCGACGGGACGGTCACAACAGCATCCAATAATGTTGTTATTAACCCAATAAATATTCAACATTTCGAAAGGTTTTCTGTCACCTATCGAAGTGAATTAAGTGCAGCGATGAAAAGCATACAGGTCCAGGTTGCAACACAACCTATGGGTACTGCGAGTGCTTTATCATGGTATGAAATGAGTACAGCAACAATTCCGGCACCGGACACCTTGGGGCAAACAGCAACAGTCATCACGAGTGCAATTACGAATGCATGGAATTGGATGAGAATCGTTGCACATAGTTCTCAAACAGCGGCAGCGGTGCCTAAACTTTCCATTGCACTCAATGGGCCGAGGTTAAGGTAAGGCGGATATATGGCGGTTATAATAAGAGCATATAGTGAAACGGATGGTAATATTGCTTATGCATCGTCTATTAATAAAGTGATCGACGATCTTTATACATTACAAAATGGTAACATCAATTCGGCAAACGTGGGTGCGAGTGTAATCGGTACAGGAAACATTAAAGATTTTTCCATCACGACGGCTAAAATTCTCGATGGGGCCGTAACGAGCGATAAGGTCGGGACAATATCATTTGGTAAGTTGCTAGGTTCGTCCGTGTGGGAAACGCAACAATTAATTCTCGGAGGATTTTGAAATGGCCGTAACAGTAGTTAAAAGACGTCTATCAAGCATGGGGGCTAATGGGCTACCTATAGATATTAGTTCTAGCTTGAAGTCTGGAATAGACTTACATGCAGGACCGACCGTTACGGCCGCCCATGATTCTGTTTATATCTATGCAAATAATTTAACCACGAATGCAGTAGACTTTTATCTGCATATTGGTGGGGCAAATGGAACGCCAGTTCAGTCAATTTTTAATGTACCTGCATCAACGTATAATTATCCTATAGTAGAGGACTATGACATATGGGGTGTAGGTTCTGGCGTTAGGGTTCTGGCAGGAGGAGCGTCTATGACAGGACAACAAATGTATGCCTTTGGTCACTATGTAAGATATACGGAGTCATAATATGAGTTTCCTAAGAAAGCTTAACAGGTTGTACTCCTTATTTAGTTCGAGGCAGTTTATACCAGGCCAGGTGGTCCAGACATTACAATCGAGTCTTTATACAACCGTGAGTAGTAATTCAAATAATATTCCAGGCGATGGGTCTTTGCCACAAATTACGGAGGGTGGTCAATTTTGCTCTTTAAATTTTACACCGAAAGTATCGGGATCTAGTGTTTTAATTATTTTTCAGGCAAACGGGGATGAGTATTTGAACCCTACGAATACTATTTATGCCGGGATTTTTAAATCGACCCAAAATGATGTTATTTTTGGGAGAAGTCACGAAATGACTAATAATTTAGGAACTCTGGCCGTTTGGTCGGGCGTTTTTTTGTATGAACATAATGAACCTGTAGGCGTTCCTTTTACATTTTCCATGAGGGTCGGAATTACCGCTGGAACTGCGTATCAAAATAGAGGCACTGGCTATCATACCTCCGCAATTTATGGAGCATCCGAGGGGATGTGGTTTACGGTTCAGGAGATAGCACCATGAATGTAATGAGATTTGAGGCATTAACAAGTGCCCTTTCTAAACTTAGGCCTGAGAAATTACACTTTCATTGCACTGGAGACACTTATCCAAAAGATGTTAAGTGGGCAGGTGAAGGGGAACCTCCGAGTGCTGATATTATAAATAAAGAGATTGAGGTCCAATTAAAAATATTAGAGGCCAATAAACATCAAAGGCCAAGGATGATTCAGTATAACAGAACGGTCCCTACTCAAGATTTAATAGTCGCCTTGTGGGAAAAGGTGGTTGAAGGTCGGGATGAATCGGTTAATGAGCTACAGAAAAAAAGATTGAAAATTAAAAAAGATATCCCAAAAGCCAAGGAATGACATATGGGCCTCTTCTTTCCAAAAGCATTATCAGTTAGAAAGTTTGAGGGTGGTCTTAAGTTAGATTCCGATTATACAGATTTGGCCTTAACAGAAACCAACGACGCAAAAAATTGTTTATATGGTCCCAATGGAGATATCGAACAACGATTAGGTTCAGAGAAATTATTAAACACCAGACTTTTAAGCACTGATGGCACAAGTGTTAGACCAATCACCGGACATTATTTTTTTAGAAAGTTAGGGGCTTCAACTGGTCAACATGTAGTTGCGTGTGGAAATGCGCTACACGATCACAGGGAAACGTCGGCCACGGTTATCCTGTCAGGCTTAACCGATAACAGTAATACATTTTGGAGTTTCGTACAAATACAAGATCCTCGATCAGCGACGAACGATGTTGTTTTCGGGACTAACGGCGTAGATGCGCCGGTGCTTTTCGACGGTTCGGCCAGTGCGATTTATATATCGAGCGTGACAAGTGCGACACAGGTGCCGATAGGGAAATATATATTAAGTCACCAACGAAGAATTTATATTGCTAACATCGACGATGCGACCAATGCTGATAGCCCCGTTAAGGTTATGAGATCCGAGTTTGGTTCGGATGGTGCCCCTAACCCTCATCGTTTTACAGAGTCCTTTATAGTCGGTGGTAGTAGCCCAGAGGGTGAGATAATGGGACAGGCCCTCATAAGAGAGTCGATCTATTACTACACACAAAACTCTATTTATCGTTTTAATCCTGGTGTTGGTGACACCTCATCATTGGACAAGGTCGCTGAAAATCTAGGGCTATTGGCACCGAGGTCACTTGTTGCCGTTGGTGGAGGCCATATATTCTTAAGCCAAAGAGGCATCTATGTTTTCGATGGACAGGTTCCAAGACATGCCAGTGCTAAGATAGATGAGTTTCTATTTAATAATACCAACTCAACACAACTAAAATATGCCACAGCGATCTTTGATCATAAGAGAAATTTCTATATTTTATATGTTCCTGGTACTGGTAGCGATAGAAATAACATAGGAATAACTCTTGATATAAGAAATGAAACCCTAACATGGCAACCCCTAATCACAGGGAGAGAGGTTTCACATCTTAGTAATTACATCTCGGATAGTTTCACCAATCAATTATTATACGGTGATTATCAGGGGTATCTATATAAAGATAATCAAACCAATAATGATGGAATAGGCAGTAACGGATTTAATGAAACTGTCTCAAGTGCAACCCTTTCAAGTGTCACCGTAACGACCGCCAAGTTCACAACAACGAATGATGGTCTTAAAGGGAATATCGTTAAAATCTATGATGGTACAGGGGACGGCCAGGAAAGGGTTATACAAGAGAATAATAGCCACACACTCACCCTAGAGGCTGCATGGACAACTAAACCCGACTCAACATCAAAGATAACAATCGGTGGGATTGATGCCTATTGGAGATCCAAAGATTATTCATTCGAGGCCGAGGATATCACCAAGCTTTTTAAAGAAATAAATATTAGATGTAAGGAACAGGGTAAGATTAATCTTGATGTAAATTATATTATTAATTTTAATCTTTTAAGTCGATCAACTCTAAAACAGGTCGAAATGTTTAAGTCCGGTTTTGTTTGGGGCGATAGTGGTTCGGGTGTATGGGGTGAGAATAGATGGGGTGGCACTAAGATTATTAATAGACGTATGTTACTTAGACCCACGAGCAATCAATCTCTTTATGGCACACATATAGCGCTGAGATTTGCAAATTCTAGGGCCGATGAATCATTTAAGATCGCAGGTTTTGACATCGTTAAAAAAGATGTAGGGCGGAGGTAGATATGCCACACACAGCATGGCACAGTTTAGAGGATGAACAAGCCGAGCAACAACAACGAAAAGAAGAATTAGAGGAATTGCTTGGTTTAAGAGAAAGTGAAGCCGAAGCACGAGAGTCAAGGTTCAGAGAAGAAACCATTGAGGTAAGGCAGAGAAGAGAAGAGGCCTTGGGATCTGAATTAGAACGTAGACTCGAATCGTTTGGTTATCAAGCCGATGTTGCGAGAACCAGAACAGGTGAGCAACAAGCTGAAAGAGGGATGCTTAGGTCAACTGTCACTGGTAGGCGATTAGGTGATATAGCCTTAAAAGAGACGGCCACACGAGCTAAAGGACAATTTGAGTTAAAGCAAGAGGTCGAGAGGGGTCAAGAAGAGGAACGAAGATTATTCTCAAAGCGTGAGGATATTCAGGAGGCCGCAAAAACATCACGAATGTATGCAGAGCTAGACCAAAGTATATCTACCATCTCAAACCTTAACTCTACAATTCAAGAGATGAAGCTAAGAAAACAACTTACTGATCAACAGATAGCGGCTGGACAGACAAATGCAATTGTAGGTGCAGTAGGGACGGTTATCGCTGCGGCCGCTTATGCGGTAGCCTTTTTTTATACGGCCGGTGCCTCGGCTGGATGTTGTTTTATGTTTCTAGAGGCCCGTTATGGCAATGGCGTTTTAGATAGGGTTGTAAGACGTTATAGAGATGAGATGATGACCGATCAGAACCGTAGAGGGTATTATAAATTGAGTGAGGTATTGGTCCCTCTTATGAGAAAATATAAGCTTGTTAAATTTGCAGTTAGAGCATTCATGACTGATCCTCTCGTTAGTTATGGTAAATATTATTATGGTGAGGGCAAAATAGGAATTATCTTTAAACCTCTTCATAATTTTTGGATGGCAATGTTTAATTATCTAGGCAAAGACCACGCCTTTATAAGAGAAAATGGTGAGGTAGTGTGAGGTTAAAATGGCATTAGATACAAAAAAATTAAAGGAAAATCTAAGTACACAATTTGCTCAAGCAGGAGAGAGATTGCAGTCATCTAAAACTGCAATAGGTATAGACGATGCCCCTCAACACGAGCTATTTGGGTTTGCACCACGAGCTATCAAAATTAAAGGCAAGATGATTGCCGAGGCCGAGCTAGCTGATTTAGAAGAACAACATGGTTTCCTCGTTGAGGACTTTATTAGAGCATCCCAGATTGTCGATGCTCATGACCAAGCCAGAGCAAACATAGAGTTAAAGAAAGAATTCGTAAGGACAAGAGACTCAATCGTTAGGGCCGGTTTAGCATTAGATAAAGAATTGTCAGATGCTAAAATAAAGGCGGAGACACATAATCAAATCGTGAATTCATTAGCCGAGGTCGCTGCGGCTGGAGCTAAGGCCTGGACCATCCATAAACTATATGGGAAGCAACCTACGGCCCCAGAGGGACATACGGTTGGCGGTCCAGGAGCGCAAACACTGGATGATTATACAGCACGAACGGGGGCATTTCCTACGACAAGGATCGGTGGCCAAACGTATTTAGATTATATCCAAAGAAAGATGCACGAATAGAGGTGAACCATGGGCTTAGAAGGGCAACAAACGACACTAGCAGTAACTAAACTTATAGCAGGCCTAACCCAAGGTTATATTGAGGGTATGAAACTGGTACGAGAAGAACATTCAAGATTATCAAAATTAGAATTTTTAAAAGAAAGAGAGGCCCGTGCGGCTGCCGTAGAACAAGAACGGTTAAGTGTAGCACGAGAACGATTGACCGAGACAAAAAAAACCTCAGCATTGCAAAGAGAGAAACTTCGAGGGGACATCACGCTACAAGGATTAAGAGAAAAACAACTTCGTAAGTCTATGGCAACGACTGAGGACCCATGGACAGGTAATCTAAGCAAAGATTTAACGGCTAATTACACTTTATGGAAAGGCGCTCAAGATGGCTTTTCAGACGCCAACAAAACTTATCAGTCAGCGTCTGTCCAATGGAAATTGGCCCAAGGTAGCTACTCGCCTGATTCAACTCAATACAAAGATGCTAAGGCTAATTTTACTCAAGCTGAAAATGATTTACATCTTGCAAGAAGTCGATCGAATAGATTAATCGCTAGGCGCAACAGGCTTTTATCAATAGATGAAAATTTTAATAGATCAGATATGAGGGGTATGAACCGTGGAGTAGCTAGTTTGTTAGTTAAGTCAGGGATACCTAAAGAAGAGAGCATTGACATTGTTAATAATTGGAATGAGGGATTAAGACGAAAAGATCAAGGTGATCCTTCTTTAATTCAAAATATTATCGAACGTATATCAACAGACGAAAGAATAAAACCAGATATAAAACATACATTAGGCACTTGGATGAAAAGACATGCAGGTGAAAGAACTAATTATGTTGAGGCCAGGGCAACCGACATACCATTTATTAATGTTGAAGAGTCGGTGAGAGACTACACACCAGGGCGTGAGGAAGAGGTGTTTGAAGATCCTTTAAAAGAAAGGGCGGCTAAACGATTGGGTATTACTCCAGAAATGGAGGCAACTGACCCAGAGGCAGCAGAGGCGCTTAAACAAGAAGTCGCCACGATGGAAAGAGTCTATGGGCCTGTCCCAACATTAGGCATTCCAGAGCCTAAAGAACTACCTAGATTAAAAACAGAAACACCCTTAACAGAGGGCGAGCGTACAGAGATTAAAGAGAAAGTTAAAAAAGGTAGAAAGGAAAAGAAAAAGATCAAGCGTAGCGCATATTGGTCTAGGCATTGGTCAACAAAAACATTCGGAGCGGCTGGCACTCCACCTGCACATTGGTCCCTTAGAAAATAGGTATAATTATGGGATGGAAAGAAACACTTGATCAAATGATTGATGATAACAAGAAGTTATCAAAGGCCATAGAAACAACACCTGATGATGAGATGGCGCTACAATATAGGGCCGTTTATGGTAATGGTGCTAGGGCTTTTTCGCCAAGACTAGGTCGGTCACACACAGATCACGTTTTTGAATCTTTAAAAAAAACGGTTGATAATGGGTATAGATATAAACCTACCCTTGTTGAAGATCCTTTTGAAATTACTAAATTTGTTGATCCACTACAAAGAGATAGAGTCGGGGAAAAACAAATAACCTCACGAGCAGATATGCCAGATCATGGTCCCTACATGGTTGGTAAACTTAGAGAGGCAGTAGGAGACACAGCTTATAATGTTATTACTGCTTTAAGTGTAGATGAGCATCTTAGTGTTAAAGCTTTGATGGGTGATGAGGTTAAGTTTAAAGACCTTGGTGATTACACTTGGGATAACTATCTTATTCATAAAGGGGCTGACCCTGGAGGTATGACTACGGCCATGGGGATTGGCATGGCAGTGATGTTATCACCTCTTACATGGGTAACTCTAGGTGCAGGTAGTGGCCTCAAAATGTTATTGGGTGTGCCAGCTAAGGCAGGTGGAGTTGCTTTAAGACGTCGATCATCTAAAGCGCTGGGCGAGGTGGTTAAATCTTATTCAAATAAACACATCGATAAGTTAAAGCTTAAAGCATTCGAGAATAAAAGATTTGCTGAAATAGTAACGGGAAAGAAAAAGAAATTCGAATTAATGAAAAAGGCAAGGGGTAAAAAGAAGATGGCCCTTTCTGAACCTTTTAATCCTAAAGAGATTAGAAAACAAGCCCGTATAGATGCCGAGATGACTCTTGCAACATCTCCAAGTACTATCAAAAACTTTAAGATTAAGAACGAGGCTTTGCTAAGAGATAAGTGGCGTAAAGAAGGCGAAAGAGTTTTGCTTAATATGGCCAATACCGATCTTAAATTAAATAAAGCTATTATCAGAACACCTCAAAAATTTATAGATGATGTTGGTAAGATCCTTGATCAAAGAGGTGCAGGCAAATATTTTGATGTTAACTATGGTGAAAGTTTTAAGAACATCCCCGGTCGTGTCCTTTCTGGTGGTCCTCTTATACATCAAGCCGATGTTAGCTTTATGGGTAGAACAATTATTCCTGGTGAGTGGTTACTTCATTCAGCTAATAAATTTAAAATTCCTCAATTATTTAATTATATTTCAGAGATAAAACCAATCAAGTACACGACTGATGGTTTTCGTAAGATGTTCATTAAGGATTGGAATGTCCCGAAAGATTTAGTTTCGGCCATTAGAGAAAGTGACGATGTAGCAGGTTTATTAAGCAATCCAAAGATTAAACAAAAGTATACAGACTTTGAAATAAACTCATCTAAATTATTGGCACAAACATCTGAGTTATCATCTCAAGCCGAAAGATTTAAACGAAAGGCCTTAGATGAAGCCGACATCTTTTTTAAAGGATTAACAGACGAGCAACGTAGAAATTTTAGTGACACAGCTATCTGGGCCTCTACACTTACCAAGAAACAACTTATTCAAGCAAGGCGTAGGGTTATCAAGAAAGGCTTTACTATTAAAGAGCAGGTGGTAGCCGGTGAGAAAAAGATCAAGCGTTATAAGATGGAGGACTTTAAGGATCCACAGGTTCAAGATAGATTAGACGCATGGTTCGGCCAAGGGAAATATGAAGGTAAGGGGATGGCCGATGAGTTATGGGAACAATCTATCAACTGGGGAATCATACCACCGAAGACAGGACGTAAACCAAATTGGTACCCAGGTGTTGCGAGAAGGGCATCTATTCAAAGGCTTAAGTTTAATGAACCACTAAAGCCTGCGGAGAGAGAATTCTTAAGAGAAAGGATAGGCCTTGACGTTGATATTTACACCCACGATCCTGTCCATGCTCTTAGTTATAGACAAACACAAATCTGGATTGCAAATGCTCAAGACAAAATGTACGAGGAAATTGTTAAGGGTAAATTTGGTAAAGTCTTTTCTAAAAAAGATGTAGATGTTATCTATGGTTCGGCCGAGGCAGCGGCTAAGGCTGGCATTGTAGAGATTAAAAGACCAAAGGCCTATGCTCTCAATAAATCAATCACACCAACATTAGACGAGCAAGCGGAGATGGTGGCCAAACCTTCATTTTATGGTCGAGAAGATTTTGCTAATGTTTGGAATGAAAACTATACATCTAGTTTTTGGGTAGGTGAGGGTAAATATTCTAATATCATGTACGATCTTATAGATAAGTACACTGGCATTTGGAAACTAAATGTCACAGCAACGGCCCCTGCTTATCACTTCATGAATTTCAATAGCAACATTGTCCTTAATGCAATGAAAATAGGACATCATATATTCGACACAAAGGCACATATGGCAGGTGTCTATTCGGCTTTAGATGAATCAAAAACACTCAAATGGCTTGCTGAAAGTAAGTTATCACAGAAGAGTGAGACTGTTAAAACAATGGTCCAAAATGGTATGAAGGCCGCACGAGGTAAGCTTGATGAGGAGATAGAATTATACGGTGGCCAGAAAATGAAACTAAAGGCCCTTGTCGATGAGGCTGCAGAGAATAATGTTATTCACAGGGACATGTTAGCATTTGATATTGGCGGCGAGTCATTACCTATGGGCGCTAGATTTACATGGGGTGAAAGGCTTATGCAGATGAATCCTGCTAGCCATCAATTTGCACCATATCAAATTGGGCGAAAATTCGCATCTACGATTGAAAATCAAATGCGATTGCAGAACTATATCGTTAACCGATCAAAAGGTTTAAGTCCTCCAATGGCAGCATTAGAGACTGCAGAAACATTATATGACTACGGTAATCTAACTAAATTCGAAAGGTCGGCCAACCTATTCGTTCCTTTCTATACGTTTTCTAGAAGAAACATTGCCAACTATATGAAGATGTCTGTAACCAAACCAGGCCTTGTGACAAGTCAGTTAAAGTTTTGGGAAACAATGCTACCGAGTGGCGACGAATTAAGAGAACGTTATCCCTCATGGGTAGGTAAGCGTGTTACTGCTAAATGGGGTGATAAATTAACGATGGGTTTCCAATTACCCATTGAGGATATTCTTAACTTTGTGCCCACCGAGGATAGTAGGGTTCTTAATAGAATAAACCCTGTCATTAAAATCGCTGTGGAACAAGGTATAGGTAGGGATCTTTGGTCGGGTAGAGAGCTAGATAAAGTTGTAAGCGGTGATGAGTTTGGTTTTGTTTATAAGCTAGCTAAATCGGATTTACCGGATTGGATAACCGCGTCGGCAAAACAAATTGTTAAGCTTGTCGGTGTTGAGCAAGTTATCGATCGACAGGGTAGAAAGAGATATGAGATTGATCCAGACATGAGACATCTACTAGCTAACTTTTGGACTGCCAGATATGCATCGTATGCACAATATGCCACCAAGAATCTTGATGAAGAGAATAGGGGCGCTCTTAAAGTTGCTCTTAGATATCTTACAGGCCTCTACACGGTCGAACCAAATCCAGGCTTAAAGTTGGCCATAGAAAAAAGTAAAGCGAGAAATAAGGCACGTTATGCGATGTTTGAGACTAAGATGCTTAAGCATGCCGAGCAAGGTCCATGGGGATGGTATGTTAGATCAACTAAGGGCAAAGCTGTGGAGAGCCTGGCATCAAGTTTACTTGAATCTTTTAGGTATGGGTTTGATGTTAAGTCTACACGAAGGATTTACGAGGACATTGAGAAAACAGTTAACCAGTTAGAAGATGAAAGAGTGAGGGTGCAGGTTGAGCCATAGAAATAAGATCAAGATAAACAGTTATGATCCTACGACTATTCAACCATTGAATAATAGTCTTGATACTTTATATAGGACTCGGCTTGAAAGTCTTCATAAGTTTAGAGAAAGTGGAATTGGTAG
>Ga0114898_1000866_pt1 | contig 20203 bp, 21 predicted proteins | sample Malvired_Geostar_FD_83496 | JGI IMG/M metagenome (GOLD analysis project Ga0114898, IMG submission 83496) | Marine viral communities from the Global Malaspina Expedition - Malaspina viral metaG DeepMed_Geostar | ecosystem: Environmental > Aquatic > Marine > Oceanic | place: Mediterranean Sea... | reverse complement strand
GCAGCAACCACAGGGCACCGCCAATCAGCAGCGAGCACGCCCCGATGTAGGTGAGGATGGCCGCACCATCGAGCCAGGTGAAGGCGTCGTTGGCTTGCGGATAATGGGTCAGTAGCCACCAGGGCGCATTGGCCTGGAGCGGCCAGAAGATGTCGCGGTCGACCAGCCATTCGGCAGCGGTTTGCTTGAGCGCGATGAACCACGGGCTGACCGTCCATTGGAAAGCGCCCATCGCCAGGCCGATCATGCCGAACAGCAACAGCGTGCTGTCCCAATGCCCATGCTGCGGTTGCTCGCCGACGATGAGGATTTCCTGATTCGGTGACCGCGCGGCAAGCGCGACCGCGCCCCGCTGACCACTGCAGCGGCCGCAGGCGTGGCATTCGCTGTTGCCTTGCATGCGTCGGATGTCGATCAGCGGGGCGCAATTGGGCGTAGCCAACCGTGGGCCTTCGTTGGCCTGCCAACGTTGTTCATCGACCTTGTAATGCAGCGGTGCAAGGCGTGCGAGCAGACCGAATACGCCGCTGACCGGGCACAGGTGCCGACACCAGACGCGCTTGCCGCGACCGTAGAAGAACCCGACCAGCATTGCCGCGACCGTCGAGCCGCCAAGAATCAGCGCCGCGGCACGACCGTAGTCGTAGACGCTGATCAACTGACCGTAGACGGTGGTCAAGACGAAGGCGATGGTGGGCCAGCCACTCCAGCGAATCCATTTCGGGGTGCCCTTGTTCAGTCCGCGCCAGCTGATCCATTCGCTGAGCGCGCCTTCCGGGCAAAGCAGCCCGCACCAGAGCCGGCCGAAGATGACCATCGACAGCAACACGAACGGCCACCACAGGCCCCAGAACAGGAACTGGGCGAACACGGTGATGTTGTCGAGCATGCGCGCCTCGGAAGGCGGCAGCGACAGCACCGCCGGTATCAGCAGCAGGACCAGATAGAAACCGACCACCAGCCACTGGATCAGGCGGATGGTCTTGGCATGCTGGCGCAGCAGATCACCGATACGCGCCAGCCACGGGGTATGGACGATCATGCGGTGCGGGCCTCCAGGCGAGCCTCCGGACTGGGTCGCAACCAGGCCCAGACGGCCAGCCAATACAGGGCCATGAGGATCACCGACGCCAGCGAAGGCATTGCGCGGTAACCCGTCAGTCCGGCGATGGTGCTGCCCAGCGTGCCGCCATCATCGAGGACGGAAGAGGTGTCCCACAGCGGATCGCCGAAGACCGTGTAGAGCACTTCCGGCACATCCATGCCCATCAGCTGACCGCTGAAACGGTCGAGCCCGGCCATCAGCAGGGCGGCGCCGAGCAGCAACAGCAAGGCTTCGCTGACGGTGAAGAAACGCCTCCAGGAAAACACCCGACTGCCGGCCTGCAAGGCGAAGTAGCTGAGCAGCGCAAGGGCGAAACCGAGCAGCCCGCCAATGACGAAACTGGTCAGGTCCGTGCCCTGTTGCTGGTGGCCGATACCGTAGAGAAACACCACGGTTTCGCTGCCTTCACGCGCGACGGCGAGCATCGCCAACAGCAGCAGGCCGACGCCGTTGCCCTGGTCGAGGTGGCTTGCAGCGCTGTCGACCAGCTTGCGCTTGAGGTCGCGCCCGTGGTGGTGCATCCAGCCCACCATCTGCAGTATCAGCGCGCTGGCCACCAGCAGCATGGCGCACTGGAACCATTCGCCCGCTGGGCCTGCGAGCCACTCGCTGGCGCTGAGAATGCCCCAGCCCAGCAGCGTCGCCAGGCCCAACCCGGCCCACACGCCGCCCCATAGCATGCGCAGTGCATACCGGTTGTCCGGTTGCTGGCTCAGCCAGGCGTGCAGTATGCCGATGACCAGCAACGCCTCGACGCTTTCGCGCCAGACAATGAACATCGATTGGCCCATGTCGCTTCTCCTGTGAGGGAACTACTTGGCGATGATTTCCCCTTCCGGGAGGTCCATGTGGAACTCGTCGAAGAAGGGGTAGCGGCCCGGTTTGAGCGGATGGATCACAACAAACGAGGTGACGCCGGCCGAGAGCACCTTTTCCACCCGAAGGGGCGTGCTTTCGAATTCGGTCGGGCCGTTTCCGGCGTTGTTGATGACGATTTTGAAGCGTTGACGGGCCGGCACTTCAAGGGTCGCAGGCTCGAAATGGCCGTCACGGATGGTCAGCTCGTAGGTCGGCAAACCCGCCTGGGCACCACCGGCGATGCCGGCAGTGAGCAGGGCGAGGGCGGGAAGCAGATGGCGTCGCATGCTGACCTCCAGCTCAATAGCCGCCTTTTTTGCCGATGCCGGCGTAAGTGAACTCGTAGTTCAGCTCGCAGCGCTCGAACCATGGAGCGACGCCCGTTTCCTTGTCGACGTGGCGTCCGAACATGGCGTGCCCGCCGCCCGGTGGCAGGATGGTGAAGGTCAACTGGTACTTGCCAGGGCCCATCAGCTTGACGTTATCGCCATAGTGCGGCCCATCGTTGGCAACCATGGGATGGAAGTCCCCTTCGATTTTCTCGTCCGATCCCTTCTTGGTCAGCGCGTAGCGGATGTTCAGGTAGGACACGAAGCTGCCTTCCTGCCAGCCGTTGCGGTTGTCCTCGGTGGCAGCAATATCGGCTTCCAGATGAACGTCGGATTGCGCCGCATCGAGCATCATGCCGGCAGGCTCCATTTCGACCGGCTGCAGGTACACCGCGCCGACCTCCATGCCACCGCATTGCTGCGGTTCACCGATGGGATATTCCTTGGCCTGGGCGAGGGGAGCCAGGACCAGCGAAGCGATAGCGAGCGTAACGGGAATGCGCATGAAGCCTCCATGAAGGGCGTGGTAATTGACAGCCCGAGTGTTACATTTGCGGGTGTGAACGATAATGATTCTCGTCAATTATGGGTGAAATACTTTGTTACGTATACCGCGATACCTTGCGGGTAACTGGCTCGCAGAGGCGCAGGCTCGCGGATGACGGGGGGCTGGCGTCTTCCGCTGCGTTACGTTGTCACACCCTTTGAGCGTGCCGTCGTGGCGGATGAATCGGCGCGCTCCGGGCATTGCCCGTGTGCGTTGAGCGCGACGCGGCCTTACCATGTGTCTTTTCGAGTCGGGGGAGCCTATGCCTCAAACCATTGCACTGGACGCCCGAACCGCCCGTGTGCTGCCCTGGCTGGTGGCGATCGCCTTCTTCATGCAGACGCTCGACGGCACCATTCTCAATACCGCGCTGCCCGCCATGGCCCGAGACCTCGCCGAAGACCCGCTGCGCATGCAGGGAGTCGTCATCGCCTACATGCTCACCGTGGCGTTGCTGATTCCGGCGTCGGGATGGGTCGCCGATCGCTTCGGCACCCGGCGTGTGTTTTTCACCGCGATCGTGTTGTTCACCCTTGGCTCGTTGCTCTGTGCGATGAGCGTGACCTTCAACCAACTGGTGATGTCGCGTGTGCTGCAGGCGGTCGGCGGCGCGCTGATGCTGCCGGTCGGGCGGCTGGTGGTCCTGCGTGCTTATCCCCGCAGCGAGTTCGTAAGGGTGATGACCTTCATTGCGCTGCCAGGCATGGTCGGTCCGTTGATCGGGCCAACGCTCGGGGGCTGGCTGGTGCAGTACGCGTCCTGGCACTGGATATTTCTGATCAATCTGCCGGTGGGATTGATCGGCTGCATGGCCGCATTTCGCTTCATGCCCGATCTGAAAAGCGCCGAGCGGATTCGCTTCGATGCCGTCGGCTTTGTGCTGTTCGGGGGCGCGATGGTACTGATCACCGTCGCCCTGGAGGGGTTAGGGGAGATGCACATGCCGCACGCGCGCGTCCTCCTGCTCATGGTGTTTGGCAGTGCCTGCCTGGCGGCCTATTGGCTACGCGCCGGGCATGTCGACAGGCCGTTGTTCAGCCCGACGCTGTTTCATACCCGCAGCTTTGCCGTCGGCATCTTCGGCAACCTGTTCGCGCGCCTGGGAAGTGGCGCGTTGCCCTTCATGCTGCCGCTGCTGTTGCAGGTCGCGCTGGGGTATTCCCCTGCGCAAGCGGGCATGACCATGATTCCGCTGGCACTCGGTGCGATGCTCATCAAACCCCTGGCCAAGCCGCTGATAGACCGGCTCGGCTATCGGCGCATCCTGGTCGCCAACACCCTGCTGCTCGGCAGTCTGATCGCCAGCCTCGCAACGATCGATGCGCATACGCCAACGGTGCTCTTGCTGGCGCACCTGAGCGTGATAGGCATGGTCAATTCCATGCAGTTCACGGCGATGAACACCGTGACGCTGGTTGGCTTGAGCAACGAGAACGCCAGCAGCGGCAACAGCCTGCTGTCGGTGGTGGTGCAGTTGTCGATGAGCCTGGGCGTGGCGTCGGCAGGCGCGTTACTGGGCGGCTTCACGGCCCCGAGTGCAGACGGTGAGGCTGTCCTGCAGGCGTTTCACCTCACGTTCCTGTGTATCGGCGGGATGTCGATGCTGGCCGCATCGCTGTTCTTCCAGTTGGACAGCAAGCAGGTCATGGCGGCCCGGCTCATCGACGACGAGTGACAGGTGGTTAGCCGGCGCAGACGTCGACTTCGTCCTCCACCGGCAGCTCGTCCGTCACGATCACCCGGGCGTGGTGGTTGTTTTCCTCCTCCATCCGCAGACCGAAATAGCGCGTGTCGTATGCATCCCAGAACGCCTCGACCTGCGCCATCGTGGCGGCCTCGAGAAGGACCTCCAGGCTGTGTTCCAGGACAATGGTGTAGAGTTTTTCAGAAGACATGGTTCGCAGGCTCGTGCTCGATTCAGAAACAGCCGCCCATTCGGCTGTGATGTCATTCTGACAGCCTGCGCCTCTTTATCTGCGCCCGCTTATCGCTTTCCCGTCTCATTCCGCTGAACGGTCTGCCGAAGTTGCGGTCGTCAACGCGTATTTCGGGTGTGCGAGAACGTCGATATCCCGAGTGCCATTTTGCTATCGCTATCTGTCGTAATAATTGACATATCGCCGGGCATTCATGGCTGAGTGCCGGCTCAAACCCGGTGCCGTGGCGTTCATCACCGGCTGCCTTTGTTTACCTGTTCAAGTAAACATTATCGACCTGTCGCCAAACAGGACATACCTTCTCCGCGTGCCGGACGGGCCGGTAGGTGTAGAAGGAGCTTGAAGATGAGCGCGATGAGCGTGTCCTGGCTGGTGGTGGGCGTGTCCCTGTGTGCGGTCCTGGTGCTGGCGATACTGCTATGGGTGCAATGGCTACAATGCCGGCACTGCAACAAGGAGCTGGACGTGCTGCGCGACGTGCAGGGCAGGCTCGGTGGCGTCATCCAGCGGCTGGAGCAGGAGAACATCGAGCTCGCCGCCGGCCTGCGCGCGGAAAAGAGGTAGGTGCTTTTCGTAGGAGGCCCGCCCCGGGGCGAAGTTTTTTGAGGGCCCGCGCCGCCGCCGTTCGCCGCGGGGCGCGCCTCCCACAGGTACGACGCGCACCGCGTATTGGCTTTGCCCGCCACGCCATGCGTGTGCTACGAGTGCTCCGCCGCTGATGGCTGTTGAGCCGCCTTTTCCCGATCACGCAGAAGAAACCGCTGAATCTTGCCGCTCGGGGTCTTGGGAAGCTCGGCGACGAACTCGATCTCGCGCGGGTAGGCATGGGCGGACAGGCGTTCACGTACATGCCGTTGCAGCTGTTCAGCCAGCGCCGTGTCGCCCACCTGACTGCCATGCAGCACCACGAAGGCCTTCACCAGCTCGGTGCGTTCGGGGTCAGGCTTGCCGATCACGGCCGCTTCGATCACGGCAGGATGCTCCACGAGTGCGCTCTCGACATCGAACGGCCCGACGCGGTAACCGGACGTCGTGATGACATCGTCGGCGCGGCCCACGAAGCTGATGCTACCGTCATCGTTCAACTCCACCGTGTCGCCGCTCAGGTAATAGTCGCCGACAAACGCCTTGGTCCGCGTCCCCACATAGCCCGCGAACCAGAGCAACGGCGAACGTCGACGGTCCAGCGCCAGCATGCCCGGTTTGCCTGGCTCCAGCTCGCGTTGCTGGTCATCCAGGACCACGACCCGATGCCCTGGCATGGCATATCCGGCCGTTCCGATACTGACGCTATGGCGCAATGCGTGATGGTTACAGAGCACCATGCCGAGTTCGGTCTGGCCATAATGATCATGGATCGTGCAGCCAAGGCCGCTGCTGAACCAGCGGATAACCTCGGGCGTGAGCGGTTCGCCCGCGCTGCTCACGGCGCGCAGACGTCCCTTGATCGCGCTTTCCACCTCGCTGCGGGCCGCCAGCAGCAAGCGGAATGCGGTCGGCGACCCTGCCATGTTGGTGATGCCGTACTCGCTCACCACACGGCAGGTACTGTCCACCGTGAAACTGCCTTCGTAGAACAGCGTGCTGTGCCCCATGGCCAGCGGCCCGGTGACAGCGTAGTACAGGCCATACGCCCAGCCCGGATCGGCGATGTTCCAGAAGTTGTCTTCGGGCCGAAGGTCCACTGCGTCCCGCATGTAAGTGACGAATGCCACGATGGCCTTGAGCGGCACGTGCAACTGTTTCGCGGGTCCGGTGGTGCCTGAGGTGAACATCGCCAGAAAAGGCGACTCGCCACTGAGCAGCACGGGCTCGAATACATTCGGCTGACGGTTCACCTGCGTCCAGAAACCATCGGGACCGTTGCCGACCACCAGGCGCCTGGGCGCCGCCTCGATGGCGTCCAGCTTCTCGCTGTTGGTCGTGTCGGTAACCACCATCCTGGCGCCGGACTCCCGGATTCGATGCTCGACCGCCTTGGGCCCGAAGGCCGTGAACAGTGGCTGGTAGATCGCACCCAGGCGCCAGGTCCCGAGGATGGTGACCAGCAGTTCGGGCGTGCGCGGCAGCAAGCCGGCAACGGTATCGCCCGGCTTTATCCCGAGACTGTCCAGCAGATTGGCAAAACGCGCCGCGGCGTCCTTGAGCTGCCCGAACGTCCAGGTGGCGCGCTGGCCGTCGCGGCCCTCCCAGATCAGGGCGATCCTGTTCGAATCCGCGTGGCGGTCGCAGCACTCGATACAGGCATTCATGGCTGACAGGTCGCCTGAGAGGATCGCCGATACCGTCTGGTCGTAGTCGAACGCATTGGCCGCAATCGCATAGTCGCGCATGGCTGACTCCTGGGTTTCTTGTTATTGGTTCCCCGGATATTGGCGCCGCGTCGCGCGGCCAACAATGGCAAAAGCCATCAAGCGCGATGATCGGTTTGGACAAATGCCGATGGCGCTGGCGAATGCTCACGCAACGCGCCTGCAGGCTTGCGGGGTCGAATTACAGCGTAGCAGCCCTCAATGGGGTGCACTAATAGGATGCTTGGGTTCCCCAGGATGCTCGAAGATAAAGCGCAACGTCCCGCCTGAACTTGCCATTCGACCGAATTTGGCGGCTGGCATGCATCGTGCCTTGAACATGAATACATGAATGAACACATGATTCCATGCTCACGAAGGACCCTGCCAATGTCAGATCTCGACCGTCGTAAATTCCTTAGGCTCGCCAGTATTATCGGTATTGCTGCTGCGATGCCCTTCAGCATTGCCCGCGCGGCGGACAAACCTCTTGTAGTCGGCTTCGTGTACGTCGGGGCGCGTGATGACTTCGGTTACAACCAGGCCCATGCCCAAGCTGCGCGCATCATTCGCAGCATGCCCAACGTCACGGTCGTCGAGGAAGAGAATGTACCCGAGACGTCTGCCGTGCAGCAGGCAATGGAGGCCATGATCCGTCAGGACGGTGCGGAACTGATCTTCGCTACCTCCTTCGGTTATTTCGATCCCCACGTGTTGAGGGTAGCCCAGCGGTACCCAGAGGTACGTTTTGCCCACTGCGGCGGATTGTGGGATGCCAGCAAACACCCGGAGAACGTGGGCAGCTTCTTTGGCTATATCGACGAGGGTCAGTACCTCAACGGTGTGGTGGCCGGCCACATGAGCAAATCCAAGCGCCTCGGTTTCATCGCCGCCAAACCCGTTGCCCAAGTGTTGCGTAATATCAATGCGTTCACCCTCGGCGCGCGCTCGGTGGATCCGGAAATCACCACGACCGTGATATTTACCGGGGACTGGTCGCTGCCGGTGCGCGAGGCGGAAGCCGCCAACGGCCTGATCGACCAGGGCTGTGACGTGCTGACCTGTCACGTCGATGGCCCCAAGGTCATCGTTGAAACGGCCGAGCGTCGAGGCGTAATGAGCTGTGGTTACCATGCCAGCCAGGCGGCTCTGGCACCCAACGGTTATCTGACCGGTGCCGAATGGAACTGGGAAACACCGTATCGCGCACACGTCGAAGCGGCTCAGAAGGGCCAGACCATGAACAACTTCATGCGCGGCGGCCTGGCAGAAGGGTTCGTCAAGACCTCGGATTACGGTGCCAACGTCAGTGCCGCAGCCCGTGAGCACGCAGATCAGATCAAGGCAGCGATGATTGCTGGTGAGTTCACGCTGTTCAAGGGACCGCTGAACGACAATAAGGGCAACGTGGTCCTGGCCGAGGGCGAGTCGCTGGGTCAGACCGACGTGGTGCTGGAGCAGATGGACTACCTCGTCGAAGGCGTGCGCGGCGATATCTGATCCATGAATTCACACTATCTTGCGAGTAAGTTGGGCAGGCTGGCATTGCCCGGCCTGCCTACCATGCTGTCGATCATCAGCTCCTTTGCGCTGTTCGTGCTGTTCCTGGGCCTTCAGGGCAAGCCGGCGTTCGAGGCCGTTCGCCTGGTGTTCGAAGGCGCCTTCGGTTCGTCCTTTGCCTGGGAAAGTACCTTGCAGCGCGCCGCGCCGTTGATGCTGACGGCGCTGTGCGTGGCGCTGCCGGCGCGTGCCGGTCTGATCATCATCGGTGGCGAAGGCGCACTGGTGCTGGGTGGCTTGGCGGCCGCGACGCTGCCGCTGTGGCTGACCGGACTGCCTCCGCTGGCGACACTTGTCGCCATGGGGCTGGTGGCGATGTTGGTCGGAGGCTTCTGGGTCGGACTCAATGGCTGGTTGCGGCAGAAGCGCGGGCTGAACGAGACCATCGGCAGTCTGCTGCTGTCCTATATCGCCATCGCGCTGTTCAACCATCTGGTCGAAGGGCCATTACGGGATCCCTCCAGCCTGAACAAACCGTCCACCGTGGGACTGGATCATTCACTGATGATCGGGGTGATCAATGAGGACTCGTTCCGCGTTCACTGGGGTCTGGTCGCCGGCATCATTGCCTGCGTGATGGCCTGGGTGCTGGTTCGCCACAGCGTCAAGGGCTTTGCCCTGGACGTGGTCGGCGCCAACGTGCAGACGGCGCGCATGCTAGGGCTTCCGGTCAATCGGCTGGTGATCTTCACCTGTGTGCTCGGCGGAGCGGCGGCCGGGCTGGCGGGGATGTACGAGGTCAGCGCGGTGCAGGGCAGTGCCAACGCCTCGTTGATCGTCGGTTATGGCATTAGCGGCATTCTGGTGTCCTTTGCCGCCCGGCATAACCCGCTGGCCATTATCGTCTGCGCGACGCTGATCGGCGGCATCGAGGCCAGTGGCAGCCTTTTGCAACGACGGCTGGATCTGCCCGATGCCACGACGCTTATTCTTCAGGGGCTGCTGTTCACCAACCTTCTTGCCTGGGAGGCACTGGCAGGCAGGATCACGGGATGGCGCATTTCCCTCGAGGAGCATGCCAACAAGGCAAAGAGCGCCGAGGTGCAACATGGGTGATCTGGATTTCGTGACCTTCCTGCTGGCCCTGTTGGCGGGTGCGGTGCGGGTCGGTACGCCGTTCCTGTTCGTCAGCCTGGGCGAATGTCTGACGGAAAAGAGTGGGCGCATCAACCTGGGGCTGGAAGGCATTCTGGTCGCCGGTGCGATGGTCGGTTATGCCGTGGCCTACTTGTCTGGGTCGGCCTGGACCGGGGTGCTCGCAGCTGGCGGAATCGGGCTGTTGCTTGGACTGCTGCATGGCATGGTCTGCTCGCTGCCGCGTGTCAATGACATTGCCTTCGGCATCGCACTGATGTTGCTCGGTACCGGCCTGGCGTTCTTTCTCGGCAAGGCCTTCATTCAGCCCCAAGCACCGATGCTGCCCTCGATTTCCCTCGGCGTCTGGAGCAACGATCCCAGCATGCGTTCGGCGCTGAACATCAACGTACTGTTCTTTATCGGCGTGGCACTGGCGATCTTCCTGCATTGGGGCTTGCGCAGCACACGCTGGGGCCTGGTTCTGCGCCTGGTCGGGGACCACTCCGAATCGGCCCAGGCGCTGGGCTACCGGCCACTGCGAGTGCGCGTAATCGCCACCGCGGCAGGCGGCTTCCTGGCCGGTGTCGGCGGCTCCTATCTGTCGCTTTACTATCCGGGCAGTTGGAACGAGGGCCTGTCCAGTGGCCAGGGCCTGATGGCGGTGGCGCTGGTGATCTTCGCCCGCTGGCAGCCGCTGAACTGCCTGTGGGCGTCGATGGTGTTCGGCGCCGCCGGTGCCATCGGCCCGGCGCTGCAATCGGTGGGCATCAGCTCGGGCTACTACCTGTACAGCGCCGCACCCTACATTTTGACGATGGCGGTGATGCTCGCTACCTGTCGTCCGAACCGCACACTGACCGGAGCTCCCGGCGAGCTCAGTCTCAATCGCTAGAGGTAATTACGCATGGCAAGTGGACTTGGCGGATTGAACAAATCACCCAATGGCGTCGTGATCGGGCTGGCCCAACTGACATTGCCGGACCCGCATACCCGCGATGAACTCTGGACCCAGACGCAGAAGGTCGTGTCGATGATCGGCAAGGCACGCCGCAGTATGCCGGGCATGGATTTGATCGTGTTTCCCGAGTATTCGCTGCACGGTCTGTCGATGGACACCTCGCCAGACATCCTGTGCACGCTGGACGGGCCGGAAGTGGCCGCATTGAAACAGGCCTGCATCGAGCACAGTATCTGGGGCTGCTTCTCAATCATGGAGGCCAACCCGCAGGGCAATCCCTACAACAGCGGCATCATCGTCGATGATACCGGCGAGGTGCGGCTCTACTATCGCAAGCTGCATCCGTGGGTGCCGGTCGAGCCCTGGGAACCGGGCGACCTGGGCATCCCGGTCTGCGAAGGGCCGCGCGGCAGCAAGCTCGCGCTGATCATCTGCCACGACGGCATGTTCCCGGAAATGGCCCGCGAATGCGCCTACAAGGGCGCCGAAATCATGATCCGCACCGCGGGCTATACCGCGCCGATCCGGCATTCGTGGAAGATCACCAACCAGGTCAATGCCTTCACTAATCTGATGCAGACCGCCAGCGTATGCATGTGCGGCTCCGACGGCACCTTCGACTCGATGGGCGAAGCCATGTTCGTCGATTTCGACGGAACGCCGATGGCCGAGGGGGGCGGGCGCGCCGATGAGATCGTTTGCTGTGAACTGCGCCCGGACCTGGTACGCGAGGCCCGCAAGCATTGGGGCGTGGAAAACAACATCTACCAGTTCGGCCACCGCGGTTACGTGGCGGTAAAGGGCGGCGCGCAGGATTGTCCCTACACCTACATGCATGACCTTGCTGAAGGCCAGTACCGATTGCCGTGGGAAGACGAGGTCGTGCACACCGACGGCAGCAGCTGCGGATTTCCCGCACCCGAGCGTCTCTACAACCCGGACAACCAGGACTAGTACCGTGAGCGAACGTTTTTTGACTTCCGAGCCTTATCCCTGGCCGTACAACGGTCAGTTGCATCCGGCCAATACCGCGCTGGTGATCATCGATATGCAGATCGACTTCTGTGGCGAGGGCGGCTACGTCGACACCATGGGCTATGATCTGGCAGCGGTACGCGCGCCCATCGAGCCCATCGGCCGGGTCTTGAAGATCATGCGTGAGCAGGGCTTCCACATTATCCATACCCGTGAGGGGCACCGCCCGGATCTGTCCGACCTGCCGGCCAACAAACGCTGGCGTTCCCAGCGGATCGGCGCTGGCATCGGCGATACCGGTCCCTGCGGGCGTATCCTGGTGCGCGGCGAGCCGGGCTGGGAATTGATTCCCGAACTGCAGCCGCTGGACGGCGAGGTGATCATCGACAAGCCCGGCAAGGGCTCGTTCTGCGCCACGGACCTGGAGCTGATCCTGCGTACCCGGGGCATCGAGAACCTGATTCTGTGCGGCATCACCACCGACGTCTGCGTGCACACGACCATGCGCGAGGCCAATGATCGCGGCTTCGAGTGTCTACTGCTCGAAGACTGCTGTGGCGCCACCGACCGGGGCAATCACCTGGCGGCGGTGCACATGGTCAAGATGCAGGGCGGCGTGTTCGGTGCCGTTTCCGACTCGGCGTCGCTTGTCGCGCTGTTGAGCGAGCATTGAGCATGCGTGCGGTGAAGCTGGAAATCATCGGCGCCAGCAAGCGCTTCGGCAACTTCCAGGCGCTGGCCGATGTGTCCCTGACCGTGCGCGCCGGGACTGTGCATGCGCTGCTCGGGGAGAATGGCGCGGGCAAGAGCACGCTGGTCAAGGGTATCGTTGGCTACGGTCCGCTGGACGATGGCGAGTTGCTGGTCAACAACCGCCAGCGGGAGATCCGCACGCCCAGGGACTCGCACGCGCTGGGTATTGGCATGGTCTACCAGCACTTCACCGTGGCCCCGGGCCTGAGCGTGGCGGAGAACCTGGTCCTGTCGCGCGGCGACCTGAACTGGCGGATCGACTGGCCGCTGGAGCGCAAGCGACTCGACGACTTCATGCAGCGCATGCCGTTCAGGCTGGATATCGATCGCCCGGTCAGTTCGTTGGCGGCCGGTGAAAAGCAGAAACTGGAGATCCTCAAGCAGCTATACCTGGACCGCCAGCTAATCATTCTCGACGAACCCACTTCGGTTCTGACTCCGCAGGAGGCCGAGGAAGTGCTGGGCCTGATGCGTGACATGGCCCACCGGGGCGACATTTCGGTGTTGATGATTACGCACAAGTTCGGCGAGGTGTCGCGCTTCGCTGACGATGTCAGCGTGCTGCGCAAGGGGCGCCTGGTCGGCAACACACAGGTCAGCGCCACCTCGCAGGAGGAACTGGCGGCCTGGATGATGGGCGCCGCCGAATCGGCCGCCGAGCCGGTCATTCAGCAGCCGGTCAACCATGACATCGCTGCGCGGCTTGAAGTCCTCGAACTGAGCGTGGCCAATGACAAGGGCACGCTGGCCGTCAGTGGTCTGTCGCTTAGCGTGCGCCCCGGCGAAATCGTCGGTATCGCCGGCATCTCCGGCAACGGCCAGCGCGAGCTGACCGAGGCGTTGCTCGGGCAGCGGCAGCCGGCCGGTGGCGAGATTCGCATCAACGGTGTCCGCTATCAGGCCAGTCGACGGGAAATGCAGCGCGAGAAGGTCTTCAGCCTGCCGGAAGAGCCGCTACGCAACGCCTGCATCGCGGGCATGAGCGTGGCGGACAACCTGGCGCTGCGCAATTTCGATCAGCCGCCGCTGTGCCGCCAGGGTTGGCTGATCAACCGCCGGGCAATCCAGGCCCAGGCCGAGGCACTGATCGAGCGATTCAACGTACGCCCGGCCGATCCGCTGCGGCCCATCGGTACGTTGTCTGGCGGCAACGTGCAACGCGCTGTACTGGCCCGGGAACTGACCCATGACGTGCGCACGCTGGTGGTCTCCAATCCGGTATTCGGTCTGGATTTCGCCTCCGTGGCGATCATTCACCAGCGTCTGCGTGATGCCCGCGCGCGTGGCGCGGCGGTCCTGCTGCTGAGCGAGGATCTGGACGAGCTGCTGGAAATGTCCGACCGCATCCTGGTGATCCATGAGGGTGAAATCAATTTCGAGGTGCCTGCGGAGCAGGCCGATCGGGCCATCCTCGGCCACTACATGGCCGGCGGTGACCACGCGGCGGGTGCGGCATGATCAGCCTGGCGGCAAAGCCGTCGGCATTCAGCTTCGATCCGGCGCACACCGCGCTGGTGGTCATCGACATGCAGCGCGATTTTCTCGAACCCGGGGGCTTTGGCGCCGCGCTGGGCAATGACGTCAGCCTGCTGCAGGCCGCCATTCCAGCCGTGGCGTCATTGCTCGCCCTGGCCCGTGAGCGGCAGATGCTGGTCATCCACACCCGCGAGTCACACCAACCGGATCTGAGCGATTGTCCAGCCGCCAAACGGGAGGGCGGAGCCGCCGGCTTGCGTATCGGCGACCCGGGCCCCATGGGACGCATCCTGGTGCGCGGTGAACCGGGCAATCAGATCATCGCGCCACTGGCGCCGATGGCCGGAGAATGGGTGATCGACAAACCCGGCAAGGGCATGTTCTACGCCACCGGCCTGGAGGACAGGCTGCTCGCGCAGGGCATCGAGTATCTGATCTTCGCCGGTGTCACTACCGAGGTCTGTGTGCAAACCAGCATGCGCGAGGCGAACGACCGGGGCTACCGCTGCCTGCTGATCGAAGAGGCCACCGAGAGCTATTTCCCGGCTTACAAACAGGCGACTCTGGAGATGATTGTCGCCCAGGGTGGAATCGTCGGGCGCACTGCCACACTGGCGGCGCTGCACGCCGCAATGAACGAGGAACCAAGGTGAACAAAGACCCACTGATCAATCTGCCCCATGTGGTCGAGGCCGTGCGCCTGGCGTTCGAGGATTACGAACGTGCCCTGCTGGTGAACGAGTTGGAGGTGCTGGATGACTACTTCTGGAACAGCCCGCATACCGTGCGTTACGGTGTCGCCGAGAACCTCTATGGCGCGCGGGACATTGCCGCGTACCGGCGAGTCTGCAGCCCGGTAGGGTCAGGCCGGCAATTGCGCAACACGGTGATCTCTACCTTTGATGAGGATCATGCCACCGTCAGTACCGAGTTCAGCGACGGTGAAACTAATCGGACTGGTCGACAGATGCAGACCTGGGTGCGCTTTTCCGATGGTTGGAAAGTGGTCGCGGCGCATGTCAGCGTCGACCTCAGTACGCTCTGAAAGAAGTCTCTGACAGACAGGTGATGCCATTCTAAAGCCGCAGACCAACGCCCTGGCGCAACAGATCTATCTGAAGTTGAAGCAGGAAATCTTCGACTATCAACTGTTGCCGCATGACCGATTCAGCGAGACCGAACTGGCCGCGCGCTATCAGGTATCGCGTACCCCAGTGCGCGACGCACTCTATCGCCTGGAGCGCGAGGGCTATCTGGAAGTGGGTTTTCGCCGTGGCTGGACGGTCAAGCCTCTGGACTTCGATCAGCTCGATGAACTGTACGACCTGCGCGTGGTGCTGGAGACCGTGGCCATCGAGCGTCTATGCAGTCGGCCGGATCTGGACGAGGCACTGGCGGGGCTCAATCGCATCTGGATGGTGCCGACGGCGCAGCGTGAGCGTGGCACAAAGCAGGTCGCCGACCTGGATGAGGCGTTTCACTGCGGGCTGCTCGCCGCGGCGGGCAACCGGGAAATGACGCGGGTGCACGCCGAGGTCTGCGACCGCATACGCATCGTCCGGCGCCTGGACTTCTACAAGAGTGCCCGGATTGAGGAAACCTACAATGAGCATGCGCGGATCCTGACCGTGCTGGCAGCGCGTAAGCGCGATGAGGCGCAGATGCTGCTGCGTTCACATATCGAACAAAGCAGGATCGAGGTACGAAAGATCAGCCTGTCGATGCTGTCCGAGGCGCGTAACAGCATCCAACAGGCCTGACTTGCTGGCCGACCTAGGTCCGCACGATCAGCGCCAGCGGGCCACCACCATTCGGTCCCTGATGCTCCGCACCGCCGGAAACGAACAGTTGCGTATCACCTAGCCGACCCGCCAGCACGCCGCCGACCAGTGCGCGAGCATGGCGTGAGCCATTGATATCGCTGTCATCGCTCATCACGTGGCGTCTGCCACGGATGCTTCCGGATGCGGAAGGCTCGGCCTTGACCAAGAGTCCAGCGAGTCGCTCGGGTGTCAGCTGTACCGATTCGCCTTTTGGCATGCTGGCCAGTGCCCGGTCGATAGCGGCGGCATCCAACGCATCCTCCATGACCGAGTGTCCGATACGGTATTCGGGATCCCAACCGGGCGCATTGCCCAGCACCAGAATCTCGTTGCGCAGCAGCTCGATGCCGGCGGAAGTGCTGGCCCGGGTGGAGTAGAGCGACCAATCCTGGCAGATCTGCTCGTCATTCAGCGCCACCTTGCCGTCGGGTAGATCGCCAAGCGCCGCTGCCACGCCCAGGGCCGAGGCGCCCCGGGAATAGCCCATGGACTCGTAGGTATCGCGGCAGACCACCGTGTGGCCGCGGCCGGCGGCCTCGTTGATGCGCGCGGCCGTCAGCAGCGGGCATTTGATCTGCACGAAATGCACATCCTCGACCCGCTGGATGCCAGCGGTACGCATCGCCTGCAGCACCGCCTCGCGGGTCAGTTCCACCTGGGTAGTGCGGCCGATTTCCTCTGGCCTGAAATCACGGGTAAAGGCCACGCCGGCAGCCAGGCCGGACACGCCAGAGTCGTCAGCGGGGTGATCGTTGTCGACTTCAAATACCAGCCAGTGCGGGCTCAGCCCACCCTCGGTACCGCCGGACATGACAAAGGCGATGCGCTCGTCGACCTCTGGCTCGGCCAGGCGCAATTGCCGGGAGAAGAATGTCCTGAGTGTGCTGGTAGCGAAGGCGCGGGTGAAATCATTCACGCAGCCGTTGCCCTCGGTCTTGCCGAGCACGGCGATTACCCGGCTCGGATCTATCTGTTGCGTGGCAATGGCGCGGATCAGCGCCGTCATGTCATCAGGGGCGGTTGCCGCCAAACGCGTGACGCGTGTCTTCATGGGATGATTACCTTGTCTGAGAAATAGGCTGCGGTATGTCAGGCCAGTTCGAAGGTGACATCCTGCGCACCTTCCCACAGGGTCTTCAGCCCGAGGGCGCGGAGGTTTTCGCGGCCCTGGGTGATGGTCAGAAAGTGGTTGCCGGCGAGTTGCCCGAGCTTGCTGGAAAAGCTGCAGGCGCCATAGGCCATGATGATCTCCGTCTCGCTGTAGCCGCCGGGGTAGAACAGGATGTCCCCGACCGACGGGTGGCTGGTGTGGTTCTCGAAACCCACCGGCTTGCCTGCGTTGTTTAGTCGATATTCTCCCAACGGCACCCAGCAGCCTTCACCGCTCCAGCGCACGTGGATGAACTTCTGCCGGTAGGGCAGCAGCTTTAGAAAGGCTGCCAGGGTGTCCGGCGCGTCGGGATGGGCTTCGGCGAGAAACTCGAAGCCGCCAGCGGTAATTTTGATCGTGGTCATGCTGTTCCTGTCTGGTAAGCGGTTCCGGGGTCAGGAACCAGGCTGGTCTATCCATTTGGTCACGGTCGGCGCGCGCCACTCGGCCAGTTGATCCAGCAACCGGGCGGGATCGGATTCGATGATGATCATCTCGGCGTGCTCAATCTTCATGAAGCCTTCTTGGCGGGCGTGCCCCAGCAGCGTACGCAGCGGCTCGAAGAACCGGCGTACGTTGAGGCAGGCGAAGGCCTTGGTGTGGTCGCCCAACTGGGTCAGCGTGGCCACTTCGAACAGCTCCTCCAGCGTGCCGAGCCCGCCGGGCAGAGCGATGAAGGCATCTGCCAGATCACTCATGCGCGCCTTGCGCACGCGCATGTCCGCGGCGATCTCGTGGCTGCTGAGGCCGGGATGCAGATGGCCGCGATCAAACAGGCGCTGATTGATTACGCCAATCACTTCGCCGCCTTGGGCGAGAGCAGCATCGGCGACCACGCCCATCAGGCCCTTGGTCGTCCCGCCGTAGACCAGGCATATGCCACGGCGGGCGATTTCGGTGCCCAGTGCCTTGGCCTGTTCAGCGTACTCAGGGGAGACGCCGAAGTTGGAGCCGGAGAACACCGCAATACTGCGCAGAGGGATGGGTGACGTATTCATCATGAAGCGCCTGGGCCGGATTTGCGTTGAGTCCAGCTGGTGAAGTGATTTTCGACCAGCGCGGAGATGGAGTAGAGCGCAACGCCAAGGGCGGCGAGGATGAACAGCCCGGCGAATACCAATGGCACGTCGAAGTTGCCACTGGCAATCATCATCACGTTACCGATGCCCTTGTTCGAGGCGATGGTTTCGGCGAGCACTGTGCCGATGAAGGCAGAGGTCAGGGCGATCTTCAGCGAGGCGAACAGATAGGGCAGGGTGCGCGGCAGCCCGACGTTCCAGAGAATGTCGCGCTTCTTCGCTCCGAGCACGCGCAGCACGTCCTCCAGTTCCGGTTCGGTGGTGGCCAAGCCGGTGGCAACGTTGACCACTACGGGAAAGATCCCGATGACCATCGAGGTCAGTATCGCCGGGACGGTGCCCGCACCGAACCAGACCACGAAGATCGGCACCACAGCTACCTTGGGAATACTGGAAAAGCCGACCAGCAGGGGATAGGCGATATCGTAGGCAATCCGCGAAGAGCCGATGATGACGCCGATAAGCAGGCCGATGCCGACACCGAGGAAGAAGCCGATCAGCGTGGTCATCAGTGTCTGCTGCGTATGCGGCCAGAGGATCGGCATCTTCTCGATCAGTACGGCTGCAATCTGGCTTGGCACGGGTAGGATCAATTCCGATACGCCCAGACCTCGGCAGATTGTTTCCCAAGCCAAGAAAAACAGCACCATGGCAGAGAACGAGAGCATGTTGCGCTTGAAGCGCGACAGTTGCTTGTTCATAGCGACGTCTCCTTGATGCGGGGCGCCGTAGCCGGCGTCAGGGTGGCCACCGCCGGCTTGTCGGCATCCGAACGGGCATGGGCAATGCTCATGCGCAGCTGTTGCACCAGCGCGGTGAAGTCGGGTTCATAGCTGGACTCCAGCGTCCTTGGTCGGGCGAACTGGACGGTCTGGTCCTGAATGATGCGGCCAGGTCGGGCACTCATCACACAAATGCGATTGGCCAGATAGGCCGATTCACGCAGATCGTGGGTGACCAGCAGTACGGTCGGGCGCTTTGCCATCCATAAGGCCTGCATGGTGTCCCAGAGCTCCTCGCGGGTGAACTGGTCCAGGGCGCCGAATGGTTCATCCAGCAGCAGAATGTCTGGCTCGTGAACCAGCGCCCGGCAAAGCGAGGCTCGCTGCAGCATGCCGCCCGACAGTTCCCAGGGGCGCTTGCCACTGAAGCCGGCCAGCCCGACCTGTTTCAGCAGCGCCTCCGCACGCTCACGGAACTCGCCGTTCTTCTTGCGCCGATAGTCGTGGCGAAAAGGCTCGACGATCTTCAGCGGAATCATCACGTTATCCAGGATGCTCAGCCACGGCAGCATGGTCGGATTCTGGAACGCCAGGCCCAGCCGTTTGGCATGGCTTCCGATGGCACCCACCTCGCGCCCGCCGACGATTGCCGCTCCCTCGGTGGGTTCCAGCAGGCCTGCGACCAGCTTGAGAATCGTCGATTTGCCGCAGCCGCTTGGCCCAACCAGGGCGACGAAATCGCCCTGGTCGATGCGCAGACTGGTCTTGTCCAATGCGATCATGTTGCCGCCGTAGCGCACGGTCACATCCGACAGTTCAATCACCGTTTTCGGCGTACTTGCTGATTGGCCTTCAAGCATGGGCATTACTCCTCACGACCTGTCCTTGCTGGATTGCGTCTGAGTGCACGTCTCATCGAGTCGGCTCTGCGGTGGGCCGCACACCTTCCGGCGTCTTCAGAATGGCGTTGGTGTAGTGTTCGGTATTCAAAGGCTTGGCCTTGGGCATGGCCTGGATACTCTTGACCGAGCGTCCCCAGCCCGCCGCTTCGGTGACCAGCTTGCCGTTGCGCATCACAAAGCGCCCGCGCAGCAGGGTGTGGATCGGATAGCCCTTGACCGCACGCCCATCCCAGGGCGAGATCTTGCTGATACTTTGCAATTCGTTCTCGGACAGGATGCCGGTCTTGTTCATGTCGACTACAGCGATGTCGGCATGGGCGCCAGGGGCTATCACGCCCTTGGTGCCGTAGATGCCCCAGGCCTTGGCCGGATTGACTGAACTCCAGCGCACGTAGTCCATCAGGCTGGCCCGCTCTCGGTTTACCTCGGTCAGCATCAGGGCCATCTGGGTTTCGATTCCGGGGAAGCCGCAGTCGCACTCCCAGATGTTGGCGCGGGTCTTTTCTTCCGGCGCATGGGGCGCGTGGTCTGTGGCAATCATGTCGATGGTGCCGTCGAGCATGGCGTCCCACAGGGGCTGGTTGTGGCGCGCCTCGCGGATCGGCGGGTTGAGTCGCAGGATGCCGCCCAGATGATCGGCATGATCGGTGTTGAGCAACAG
>Ga0114898_1000865_pt1 | contig 20205 bp, 16 predicted proteins | sample Malvired_Geostar_FD_83496 | JGI IMG/M metagenome (GOLD analysis project Ga0114898, IMG submission 83496) | Marine viral communities from the Global Malaspina Expedition - Malaspina viral metaG DeepMed_Geostar | ecosystem: Environmental > Aquatic > Marine > Oceanic | place: Mediterranean Sea... | reverse complement strand
ATATAACATAGGATGCCAAATAACGTCATTTCTGCGTTATTTGGCTCCTGTCTGGCTAACCGATCCCAAAAAGCGGCTGTTTTTTTGATAGAACGGGTTCTATCCTTGGGACGAGAACGTTTAGGTTTATCTCTCGGCATTAATCGGTGGATTGTCTGGCATCTTCTGAATAATTAAAGCTAATTCATCTTCTGCCACTCTATCAACCGAATTAGTAATACGACTCGTCAATAAGAACTGATGGAAAGTCTCCACCCAAGCCTGAATCACCGTTACTCGTTCCTCTAATTGAGTTGATGAAGATATAGGCACATTTAATTGAACGGGAGGTGACTGCTCAATTCTACGAATCTGAGCTTGTAACGATTCAACTTTAGCGGTAAGAGTTACCACTTCAGCCTTTAATTGGCTGGTACCACCATTTGATTTGTTCAAAGAACCGGCAGGACGACCCCGACCTCGTTTCTCTGTACTACCATTGTCGGAATCCTCTTCTTCAACTACCATTTCACCTGTAGTCATACCTAACGCCTGTCTATTAACAACCATGACCTCTCCTTATTTCTACTCCGTCCTAAGGAAGCCCATATGTATTTGGCTCCCTATCTTCAGTATCATTAGCATCGCCTAAAGCTGATTGCTCATTACGTTCTTCCCGATGCTGACGAACTTTTTCCTGTAATTTTCTATTGTTCATTAAAGTTTGTATGGCATTTTGAAGTTCAAATAATAGAGCTTTACCGTATTCCATTTTCTCTAAAGATGTAATTAAATTATAAATTTCTGAGGCTGGACCGCTAGTAGTTGTGTCCAATGATAACACATCTTCAACTACATCAGTTTTTTGTAATAGGTGTTGATGAAGATCAGGTCGATGTACCTGGTCAATAGAATGCCATCTACTATAACCATCATGACGATGATGGCCCTCTTTTTGTAGAAGTTTAGGTCGTCCAGCTTTAGACATTATCGCCAACTAGTTCTAACATTTCTTCTAAATAGGCTACTGCTTGGGATTTTTCAATATCTAAATACTGTGACAAATCCCCTAATCGAGTTGCAAATTCTTTTGGTATGGTTTTTGTTTGTTTAGATGCTAAATATTTTCCCATTTCTACGATGGTTCCTGCATCAGGCACTCTACCAGGAACTTTCATAAAATCTGTCATCCAATTTTGTATAAGAACCTGTGGGACTTCACCACCAAAATGATCGGTCAATGGGTCCTCATCTCGTGCTTGTTCTTTTACTTGTTCTGCTTCCTGCGCCTTTTTACCTACACCAGCCTCTTGTCTAGTGCCATCCCATAGTTCAAGATTAGCAGCCCCATTAGGAAATTGTTCTAGCCTAAATTTTTGACGCTCATCTCCACCAAAAAGACTACCGTCAAAACCCGCACGTTGCTTGTAACCACCGCCGCCAGGTCCAACTGGCATATGATTTTTGCGATATTTAGACTTATATAATTTCTCAAGATTATCAAAAAGCAAAGCATGTTGCTTACCACTAATCATCACTCTTTTTACATGACCATTAGGATCTTGCTTTCTATTATCATCTTCCCAAGGAATCCTAACCTGTTTAGTTTTAAAACTACCAAAAAATCCTGTACCCGATTCAGGGTCAAGTAAGCCTTGAATAAATCCTTCAGTCTTTTTTCTCCATGCAGCCCATTTATCTTCTTCGGGTGCAGCTTCAGGAGCTTGGACTATTTCAACCTCTTTACCACCAGCCTCACGTTCACCCGGTTTAAAGTATTTACCGTGCCGTGGTCCAACATGAAAACCTTCAGGATCATACTGACGGCCTTCATCTTGAGTCGATTCATCTTGAAGAAGAATATCTATAGAAAAATCTAATAAATTTACAGATTGGGACTTACTTAAAGTCTTCTTATCAGCTTGTTCAGGCTTATCAGCTTTAATTCGTCTCATACGTTTTTCAACCTTATCAAGTAACGCTTCATCTCTAACTTTGTGGTCTTCGCCGTCAGCTTTCATAAGTTTGAAAAAACGATCGATGTCGCCGCCCAAGGTTAGAACTACTTTCTGATATTGTTCATCTGTACCCTCTAAGCCAACCTTAGTTAGGAACAGATGGTGTAAGACCATATTGGATATTCGTTTCACTAAATCTTGAGAATACCCTAAATCCTTCAATAAAGCCGTAGTAATCTCTGAGCCTTTTTTATCATGTCCAGGAAAATGCCTATTTTTCTCCGTTGCCGTCTGAGGTTTACCGATATCATGACAGAGTATGGCTAGATTTAAAATGGCATCATCACTATTAGCATTTTTCAAAGCTGCTACAGTATGTTGCCACACATCGGTGTGTTTACGTTCTGATCCGATCTGTTTAAATCCAATCTCTTTAGCTAGATCAGCAGCAATATGCTTTAACTGACCATTATCAGCTAGAAATTGCATAGCTATCCAAGGCTTTTCAGTCTGTAGAATCTTAAATAATTCCAATCCTATACGATGTTTTTTTGATTTCGATAAAACATCAGAAGTCTCTTTTAATCCTTTTAATAAGGTTCCATGCGGCTTAATTGGAAAATCTGCTAAAAATCTAGCAGCTCTAAGAATTCTAATCGGATCCGCTTTAAAGGATTTATTACTATCATTATTGGGAGATCTCAACCACTTTAATTTAATATCTTCCATGCCACGAGTAGGATCGTAAAATTGCCCAGTCACAGACTGGGCAATAGCATTGATAGTAAAATCCCTATTACGTAGGTTATTTAATAACTCATCTGGAGTTGTAGATATAAGGTCTACATTCATGCCACCGACTTCAAATTTAAGTCTAGCATGAGAATTATGGCTTTCCTTAAAAGGTATATTTATGGAATTCAGTATGTTTTTAGCTTCATCTAATGAAGTTAACGTAACTAAGTCAATATCTTTAGAAATCTTTTTAAAGAATTTATCTCTAACATACCCACCTACAAAATAGATAGGAAGATAGTTACCTAAAGTTCTAATCCAATCTGAGGCTCGCTTTCGTTGCTCAAGGTTCTTGGCGACATCAGGATTTACCCAAGCAGTTCTGGCTCTTTCAAAAGTACGACCACCACGGTGGACTAACTCATAAATCTTAGTTCTAACTTTTCCAGTGGGAGATTCTCCAGCTTGTTCAGACACTGGCTTATCTTCGAACTTAAATTTTTCAGCCTCAGGACCGACAAGTGGAGCTTCCCGCTCAATTTCAACATTAGGTAACTGTTGAGCAGCTTGCTTAGATAGAACATAGTCTATCTGTAATAATATTTTATTTGGATCAGAAAGTATGGACATATCACTTATCAGTCTGAATGATGTCCTTTACCAGAGCCACGATACCACCAGTCGCACCAGCAGCTATCTCACTTTGTGTCATGTACATTGCATATGCCGCAACGCCGCCCAGAATCACCACCGCAATAAATGCTTGAGGTCGAATTTTGTCCATTAGTTTAGCTATCATTTGTATTTCTTACTCTCCCCACCTTTAACAGTTTGTAGTTTATCTAATTCCCGTATCAATTCATCGTGATCTTTACCAGTAGCCTTCTTTGCCATAAACCCAGCACCCGTTATAGCATCTAAAGCTTCCTCCTTATCCACATCTACTATTAAAACACTTGCGGATGATTCTATGCCTTTAGACCCCAACGGACGTAAAAATGTAAACATTTCATCAAAATATTCATTACGCTCATCTTTAGTAATTTGAGCGTGAAAATTACCCGTCGCATTTTTAGCAACTTGGCCCAAGTATGTGCCTACCCCATCAAAGATGAACCAAATCTCAGGGTATTTATCCTCTTCTTTTTCATCTTCATCAGCATCGGCTTCTTCTGCTTTAATCAATAAATCGTCAGACATTAAATTCCACCGCTTAGTTTAACATATTCTTTAGCCTCTTCTATGGAAACTACTCCACCTAGATGATATGGACTAGTATGCAACGCATCTAGATATTCATATATTATTTCAATATCTGCCAGACCAGTATTACCGTCTTCTTCCCAAAATTCTTGCGCTTCTTTGATTTGTTGAGTCAACAAATCAATATAGTCTTCGTATTTTGAAATTACTTTCTTATTAGGAAGTACTACTGCTGCAATCTTAGTTTTCCAATCATCCGGGTCTTCGCTAGCTGCATTAGTTAAAATCCATACATTTGTCATACTTTTAATCTCCTACTAAGATATACTACTAGTATACCATAGATACCAACACTAAGTCAATAAAATTACTAACGCCATAATTTACGAGCTGCAGCTATAAATTCAGCTTTAATATAGTCGTGATCCCGTCCTTCCATCCTATTGGCCATGCCAAATTCACGCTGAACATCATTAATTTTACCTAGGTCAAAATGTCGGTCAAATACAGAACCAAGTTCCTCATCTATATCAAGTCCAGCGGGACCATACCCCTTCAAAGGACTCCTGCCACCTTGATTAATACCCTTGTGTGCTATAGAAAACATAGTTCCTCTATTTTCTATCTCACTCTTACTAAACTGAGGTTTTAGTATTCTAGCAACATCGATATGGAAACCATTATCTATGCCAACAAAATGACCATCTTCTGAGACCATAAAATTACTACCGTGCCGATCCCAGTTGCCGCCAATAAAATCTAACAAAACATTTCTGTGATATTCGTTTCTAAAATTCTCATTTGCTGCTAATTCTCGTCTACGGTTAGAGTCTAACCTAGACCATTCCTTACAATTAGGCTCACAAAACTTTTGGAGGTGCCCTCCACCTTGGTGTCTGGCCTCTGCAAAATTACGTAGTGCTATACCCTGATCAGCAATAAACGCATTTGAAATAACATCCATACCAGGAGCAATAACTGTGGGAGCCTGTGTATTTAAATCAAGTATATTATCTATAACATTAGCAAATAGTTCAGCTTTTTGCTCATTTACTACAACTTTAAAAACAAATCTTCGACCATCATGCAACCGCATTTGATATGTAGCTGATCTATTAACTCCTCCACCTAAAGGAAAGATTTGGTCAATATCATCCTCTTTAATAGCTCTCATAGCGTCTAATTCAGAAGTATTTATGCCATTAGCTGCAAACACATTAGCCGCAGCCTTATTGAAGGCTTCATTAGCTGCAATAGCTTCTGGTCGAACAACGCCAAGATCAGCTCCCTGACCTGCTCCCTGTCGCTGTTGTGCTCGTTGCCGTTGCACACGACGAATACCTTGCTCAATATCCGCCATCCCACGGCCATCACGTTGCCTGCCTCTTGGACGTATCTGCTCCCCACGCTCACCAAGATCCTCTCTGCCATGAGGAGCAGGACCTTCTTGAGGAATACTACCTTGCCTACCACGAGAAGCTGCCCCTCTATGAGGGGCTAGACCACGATGTGTCCATCGTTCTTCTCTACGATTAGCTACATCGCTATCACTAACTTCACCAAATGTCAAAATGTTAGGATTTTCACGACCAGCGGGAAAACTGATAAGTTGACCACGTTGACGTAATCGTGGATCTTCAGTACCTCCACCAAATCCTCTAGGAACACGCATTAAATGAGCTGCGGCTCCACCATGTTCATCAAACCATGCTCTCGCTCTTGGATCACGTGGCCTACGTAATTGTCCCCCAGCAGGCATACGGACTGATTCTCCTGCACGTATTTCTGCCTGTGGGACGGCAATAAAACGACGAGCGTATATCTTAGGAGCAAGTAGTAACCGTGTACCGTCTGGAGATAAACGTTGCACTCTAAGAAATTTTTTCGCTTCCTGAGCTTGTTTAACATCTAGAAAGTTAGGAGCAGCTGGGTTACCTTTAGCATCTACCCATAACCCGTCAATATCATCTAATTTAGTATCATGCTTCTTATTAAGAATCTCTCTAATTTCTAAAGCTTGATGGTCAAGAGCGGATTCCCAATTTTTAGTACCCTCTTTCAAACGCACAGCACGATCCATGTGATCCTGCAAAGACATCCACTTATCTTTATTCACACCTATATAAGGAATATAATAAGGAAGCTGGCCTGCATCAATCATATCAATCATTTGATTGTAACGATTGTGAATAACGTGAGCTTCACCACGATAATCATTTAATTTAACGATTAAATCAGATAGCTCCTCCTTAGACATCTTCTCCATTTCTTCTCTTGTAAGACCGGCCCCAGGCATCATCCTTTTAGGATTAACCCAACGTATAGCACGAAGTACCATAGGACGAGGCTTAGTGCGATGAACAGTCCTATACATAGGAACTAAATGAGGATAACGGCGATGTCCTGCCGCAATCTCACCTTTAGGTGCTTTTTCCAATAAACCGTTAGCAAGCTTAGCTAAGTCAGCTATCTCAGTTTGGACAACTAATTCATCAAGCCTATCAATTACAGAAGTAACAGACATAAATTACCCCACGAACTATTTCTTTAACGCTGCGACTTTATTTATAGACTTAATCGTACCGTCCAGCTTAGATAGCACTAAAGAAATTTTTGGATCCTCATGTGCGCTTAACCTAGTAATACGATTATCTAATTTAGCTAAAATATCAGCTATATGAACACCAGAATCCGCTTCTGATCGCTTAGCCTTGGCTTCTGCTTCATTGGCCTTAGCTTTAGCCATCCTCGCATTTGCTCTTGCAGTGCGAATCTTGGATTTAGCCTGTGAACGTTTGGCCTTAGCCTCTTCTTCTTCAGCAGCTTGTTTGTAATCATTTATTGGTTCAGCCATTTCATTTTCTCCAGCAGCAGCTATTGCACGTCCTTCTTCTTGAAGCGCACCAACTGCCTGTCCATATCCAGGTTGATTTTCACTTGCTCCAACTCCTGGGACAACAAGACCAGTTCTTTCTGCCATTGCGGCTTTAGCTTGCCTAGCAGCTCGTTTATCATAAAATGATGAAATTTTACCTTCACCACGAGACTTACCATGATGCAATGGAAGGCCATAAGGCGCACTCGTTGCATACTCACGCTGGTTAGAAGGTACATCTGCTCCAGTCCCACCACCATTTCCTTTACCTGATATTTGAGGCCCAGGTCCAGTACTAGGCTCAGGCGTACCAGCAACAGGTTGAACTTTACCTTCCCCTCGCATTAGGCCAGCAGGAAACGCTCCTTGTTCTTCAACAGGAGCCGGTTGTCCATCTTCGGCAGCACCTTCAGCAGGAGCAGCTTCTGACTGTGGTGCCTGTGATGGCTTTTGTGGGACTCCAGGTAGAGTATATTGAATTGATCCATAACGGTCTAACTTGAAATATGCTAGATTACGTTGAAGAGCTTTAACTCTCTTAGCCCCGCCATAAGCATCTGGCCACCCATCAGCAGGAGGCAGAATAGTTTTAGACCCTGCTTTTATTTTTTCAACATGTTCTTGAACATTATCAAAGGTAGCACCAATATACTCAGCCTGCTCAGTTACACTTTTGACAGTTTCTTGCCACTTATCCCAAGCAGCTTGTTTAGCCTTTGCTTTTTCATTACCTTCCATTCCATCAGCAAGAGCATTTAATCTATCATATTCAGCGTTACCTTGAGCATATTCAGTAGCTAAGTTAGCCCGCTCTTCCCAATATACCTGTCGGTTCTTTCTATACAACCAACCTTCTGGCTTCGCACCGTGCATGCTCTTTTTTGCAGCATCATATCCCTCTTTAAACCCTGTTTTTGTGCGATCTGAAAAGCGATTAATAGCTTCAAAAATAGCCTTTCTTCGATTTAATCCATCTCTAGACGCATATAAGGTTTTATAGCTAACTGAGCCACCTTTTTTAACAGCGGCATCCCAAATTCCACTATCTTTAAATGATACCCTCTGAATCCGCTGTCGGCTAAGTGTTGCTCCAAGTCCTAAACTAACATTCGGCTTTGCACTTTCATCCATACCGCCAGCAATCAGTGCTTTTTTAGAAGCTTGATAAGCCTCTGAATAATTAGTAATAGGATCACTATTTAATTGGGTACGATCATTATCAGACCATGGGGCAACTTTAGAATACTTACCACCCTCTACACTAGCGTTATTGCGAAATACGTTATAGCCTTTGCTGGGATCCTTCGAATCAACACGTTGAATACGAATTGCACCGGCTTGATCATCGTGTAAAAGAACTCCCTCTTTAGGAAAAAGGTCATCTTTACTATAATCTAGATAGTCACTACCAGTAATTAAAGCATTCTTAATCTGCTCTGCAGCTTCTCTAGTATTCGAACTAACTGGGTCCCCGTCTTTCTGATCAGGAAATAGGCCATCTCCAAGACGATTTAGTTTGTCAACCGTTTTAATATGGTCAGCAAAAACACCAGATTCCTCAGCTTGTTGAGCAGAATCCCAAGCAGTTACACTCTCCGGCATCTGGAGATATAAATAATCATGAGCGATATCACCGCTCACATTAAACATAGAAATAGTGCTATCTGAAACATCTTTAAAGTAAAACGTGGGAGATACAGCCAAGATAAGGTCATCTAAATCATCGACAGAGGCCCAATCATCAGCCTGTTTAAGGTAATAATCGATCCTATTTAGAATGATATTATATTTACGCTCTTGCTTTAGCGTCATGGCCGTATATCTCCACTAGCATTAACCTCATCATCTTCAGATGGGTCAATTTCTCCACTAGCATTAGCTTCTGGTCCTTCAATAGGCGGCGGAGTTGGAAGTTGATTCACATCAGCTGGCATTCCTCCACCTGTTGCGGGAGGTTGACCTTCAGCCATTGCTGGCTGTGCTCCTCCTGCCATTGCTGGCTGTGGCATGCCTAGTTGGCCTGGTGCCCCTGGCATACCAGGTGCTTGCTCCGCCTTTTTAAACTTAAATCTAATCTCTTTGCCCTTTTCTTTGACGGGTTCATAGCCTAATTGCATCATTTGCAACGCATTTTCAATACGTTGCTTTTCAACACCCAGACTTATCTCTTCAGTTTCCTCCTTAGGAGGAACTAATTCCATCTCCCAATCAGACACATTGAGCTGTTTTAACAAGTGAGGCATAATATTTCTATTAATAACATTTTGATAGGACTCAATTAAACTGTCATGCATAGCAGTTTGAGCTGTTTCTCTAGTTAAACCGCCAACACTACTAGCATCACCCGTAAACAGGGGTGTTACGCCCCATAGCATAGCTACACGGTCACGAATCTCTTGCCTAACAGGTAGGTAGTCCAATTCTTGGAACGTGTACGCTAACTTAATAAAGTCAGTCTTGCCACGGTTATTTCTAGCGGATGCCGCAACCCATGGGAAAGTATTCGGGTCATTCAACATTTGAGTTTTAACCCGTTCAATTTCTTGTTCAAGGGATTCAGGATCATCCGTATAGGTAATTATTAACCCTGGTGGAATACGACGCTCGTACCAATATCTATACAACGTCCTATCTGCGCCAACTATTGCTAGAACCTTTTCAAACACAGTTAGAACAGGTGAATAGCCATAAGTCTTGGAAGGATTAAAGAAAGAAGCGTGACAAATCTCATCAGCCAGATAATAACGATAACGACCACGCCAATAATATCGATACATGGCAGGAAGTAATATACTGTTACACCTGAATCCTTCAGGCACGATTACATCACAATTGCCGGGCGATGTATGAGTTTGTTGTTCTCTATGGATCGGGCACAAAAAGTGAGATCGCTCAGGCAATCCATCTTTACGATCAATATCATACTCAGTTAGAGCTGGATGCAATCGAGTAATCTCAAATATCTTTTGTTTTAAAATTTTACCGCTGATTGGATCAATTTTATACTCTTTGTTTAGCAATAAGAAACCATCATCGGCAATAAGAATATCCGTCATAAATTCATGAAGGACATCTAACAAAGTCTGATGGAAGCTATTGGCACTAGACAGCAACTCGTCAAAACCATTCTGCTGCGCAAAATCAGGAACTTCAGTCTTAACTGGAATCTTCTGTCCAGAGGCATCTCTTTTATATTTTCTGATTTTTTTAAGTCTTATCTCATCATCATGTGCATCATAAACTTCTTGTTCTACAATCTCAAAAACAAAACAAGTATCACAATGTTCATCGTCTTCTTCTTCAAATTCTTTGCCGCACTGAACACATTTACGCATAAACTTTTGACGCCACGGGGCAAAACCTTTTCTAAACACTTCCCGTAGAATCGCCAGCACAACAGATCGAATTTCTGTAACTTGATAAGCAAGAACATATAAATCTTGAAGAATACTACGACGATAAATGAATTGTTGACGAACCCAGTCCTGAATAATCGCATCAAGACCTAGAGGTGCCATCCGTCCTGTAGCACCTTGAGCCGTCTCCGCAGACTTAACCAAAGAATCTAAAGTTCCCAGAAGTCCATTAACCCTCTGGTAATTACCTAGATTCTCAGTTGCTGTACTAGTCAATGCAATGGCGTCGCTAGCTGATGCGACGGAGCCATCTCGGCCCCTATTAGACAGAGCACTGGCCAAGGAATCAACAAATCCCATTAAGACCTTCCTATGATATCAGTCAATGCGTATTCATCAGGTGGATTAAGAGTAGACCACCCACCGTCTGACCTAGACCACCTAGAGCTGCAAACTAAACAAATCTTTTTAAATGCGTTACCATCTTCAAATACTCTATTTCCTAATTCATCAGTATATTCTATACCACCAATCCTATGACATACAATACATGTATCGGAACTACTGCTAACAATTCGCTCTTTTACTGCATCTCGTCCCCAACCGGTACCAGAAGTAGACTGTAAAGGATTTCGTGATTTATTTTGATCCTGCTCAGCTGCACCTGGATTTTCAAATAAAGAGTTTATTCCGGGCATTGCTTGCATGCCTGTAACTACTCCATGATCCTTTAAGACACCATGAACCGCACCTACAACGGCATCAGCTCGATCTTTTTTCATACCAGGTCGAGCTTCAATTTTATCTCCATAAACTATATCTAAGGCCAAAATTTCAGCTATAGTCTCTTTATCAAAATATCCATCAATTTTTTCCTGATAAAGTAAATCTTTAAACGTATCGTAAGCTTCTCGGCTCCCTCTACCAATAGATTTATATTTAGCTGAAATACCATGTTTGGCTAATGTTTGTAGAGAGTTAACCGATTGATAGTTATCATATGTAACATTAACTACTCTAAAACCTTTATCTCGTAACGAGATGATAAAATGCTCAATGGCACCAAAATCTACATCTTGGTCAACTTGTGGTTCCCAAACTTTAATTAAATCAATTTCTACATGCTCTAAGCCCTGATGAGCTATACATACAGCAGCATTAGAATGTCTTAGACCTAAATCAACATGAATAAAATACTTAACCCCAAGCATTAAGCTTGATTCATCACGTATCTCTTTTAAACCGCCCCACACAATCTGACCGACACTATCGATTTCAGCATCGAATGTTCGTAAAATAGGTAGCGGATCTTTAATATACGCATCACGAGCATAGGGAGGATCACATTCAAATCTAGCTTTGGCTAAAGTTGGGTCAGTAGCATAGAAGTCAGCAAAATCTATCTCTTTCTTTGATGGATTGAATTCCCATGTAGCATAAGGGTCCCCATTTTCTTTACACGCCACAAAAGTATTATTTTCCATCTTACCATTGGCAAACCGACGTTGAATAAATGAACCTTTAAACCGTGGCCATGACAGACTAATGATCTTACCTAGACCCGGAAACCTAGATTGTACTAGTGCTTTAGCCGTATTATATACGCCTTCCGCTCCCTCACTCCGCAAAGAATGGCTACGTTGTAACTCTTGCTCACTCTTAAATGCATCAATCTCATCTAGAATTACTAGAATTGGAGTGTATCCCTGCCACGATTCATTTTCAGAGTTACCTGAAATCAAACGTATATTTTTGGGGAAAGTAACCGCTTGCTGAGTAATGCGACAGGCGATAGATTGAGGACCAGAATCAGCTTGGAAAAGAGGAGAGCTACGAAGAATATTAGACAATGTACTAAAATAAATATTCCGAGCTATATCGGCATTTTGGGCTACATTGATGGAATCAATAAAGCTATTTTTATCCATGCCAAAATAACGTTGAGGGCTACTAAGACACTGTAATAAGTAAATAATTCTTAACCCAATTAAAATAGAACAGGTGTCCTTACCGGATCCCTGTCCAGCCATAAGAACACCCTCAGTATATTGTTTTTCATTAAAAATATCAGATAAAGCGTCAACAAACCTCAATTGATGTGAAGATAGACGCATAGATAAATTTAAATATTCGGGCTTATAGAGAAATGACTCTAAATCCACTGGAGTAGTCTCAAATATACTCTCCGGTGATTCTAAGCCTAACTCTGACTCATCAACTTTAAAATCGGAATCGTTAAGACCCAATCCTAGCATTGTAAAGTCTACCGATGGCAACCAACCTGGTGCCGAGCCGTTTGAGGGTTTCTTCATCTTGAACTTCTTCCCGTATTATTTGGGCTACATCCAACAAAAATTGTTGTGATAAATCAACTCCTAAAATATCCACTTGACCTTTTAGACTAGCTATAAGTGTGTCTGTAGCTTGTTTTTTATCCTTGAATTTCAGATTATCGTTAAGAACTGCCTCTTCAGCAGTCTTAGCTATTAATCGATATCCTGAAAGTAATCTTTCGTTGGCTTCAATTGTCGATAAAGATATATCTTCATTAGATACCGCTAAAGTCTTCTCTGAGATAGTATCTAGTTCAGTATTTTGTGGAATTTCTATAGGTAAGATTTCCCATTGCTCAATGAATCTCCACTGGTTTAAATCATCATATGAAATAGCCAATTGGGAGCTAATATCCCTAATGGCTACTCCCTTTTCGTAGAGTTCCTGGGCTTCTTTACGGGCTTTTTTATCTCTGTCTTCTTGCGAGACAGTTTTAGGTTGTCCAGTATTTGTTCTTGCCATAATTCAATTACCGCTGCAGCATAGTCTCTATCGATAGTTGGGCCACTATCGGTAGGAGTAGACGCCTTCACGAGAGTAGGTATAGTCTCTAAAAGATAAGAGAGCCAATTTCTAAACTCATTAGCATCAGCAAAAGTCATGATTGGTGCAGGACAGATTAACGCTATTCGACCAGTGAAGGGATCGACCATGACAGAGAATTCATCTTCATTAAATTCTGGAAATAATGGCATACAGTGCTCCCATTGATTGTTTAATAATATTTAACGAAAACCAGTGGCTGCCCGCCCCCAATCAAAAGCATTCTCTCTTTTACGATGAGCAAATGATTTACAGTTAATAACCTCCTTTTTATCTGTACCATAAAAAGCAGTAGTCCAGCCTATATACAAATCATGATTATGATTAATTTTATCACATTGATTATTATCTAGATAAAAAGCACAACGCTCCTCAGAACAAGTGAAAGATTTTGATTGATTGTCAGGAGAATCCTCTAAGGACTCAACAGTATAATTTCCACAAATCGGCAATGTCTGTTTGGTGGAGGTCCCACGAGCCGTATGAGTCATTATAGATACTGCTGCTAGACCACACTTGCCATTATATATACCAATGCTACCAATGGGTACATATCCAGCACTCTTCTTCATCTGTTTTGGCGTTTCTAATGCAACCCAATTTAAACAAGTCTCAATATTGCAATAAATTCCCATTATTCGTCTGTCTTTTTCTCCTTAACCAAGTCTACTAATTTCTTTGACCAATCTGTAAACCATTCATAGTGTTTATTTGTGGCAGCCAATTCACTTAACTGACGGAACACATCTACGGCTTGAACTTCAATATCGTCTTGAGTACCTTTGCCTCTGAGGAAAGATACTATACCCAATCTAGTTAATGATGAAAAAATAACTGGAGTAGGATATTCATATACCAAAATAGTTTCAAGAATATGACAGAGAATATTCTCGATTTCTTGTTCCGAAAGCTCTATTGTTTTAACATTTTTCGGCAATATATCAGTTCCAAACAAGATATAACCCTAATATATCACACTTATACCTTATTATTCTTGGTTGTATAGTAGGGTAAGCCATCAATCGTCTCTATTTTATAATCTGAAAATAGATTCCCCCACCGTTTAATGGCTATTTCTGCGACTTTTCCAAATACTAATCTAATTTCTTCTTCAGCCCATGGAGAAGTACGCATTTCAATTACATGACGTAAATTTCTAAAGTTAGTAGACCATCCAATATTGGTAGCAAGACCAATAGGTGCGATTCGTCTCATCGCAGAGGTAATTTTCTTTTTACGATCAAATGACCCTGGCCCGTCTAAATCAAAAATTTCCGACATTTCTCTCTGTAATTGAGATAATTCTTCAAACGTTCTAGTAAACATAGTCATGGCTTGCTCATCTTCTTGAATACATACCGGAGCGTACCAGTCTAAATCAGTAAGCCGTACATACCGTAAAGACTCCTGAGACATGGCCGTCCCCACCCTATGCCTTACCAATTCATGTGTAAAAACCCTACTTACATCACAGAAAAAGAAATTGGCGACACCGTGCTCTAATACACTACCGTCGCCTTTATCAATTATATTAGATATATAGCTCTGATTAGAGCTTCTAACCCTAGTTATATTAGGATTTAATTCAGTACCAAAAGACTTATAACATGCTCTACCATATGCTTCAGTCAGTAACTCTACGTCAGTTACAGCATCAGAAGTCCATTCTGAGGCTCCCATATGATTTAAAAAATCTTGTAGACCTTCTCTATTTACCTGGGACTCACCAATTAAAAATACCTGCGGCTCAACTATTTTACCCATTAATATTCTACCTTGCCTTTTTTAGCCGTATCAAAAATGCTAACGTTGTCGTTTGGCAATAATCCTTTCCGCTATAGTATCCAACCAATCTTCCCAATTCATACTGGCTTCTTCTATTTTAGGGTCTATAGACTCTTCATCATCATCATCCTCGTCCAACTTAACAACGGGATCACGCTGAATAGCATAGTGGCGAGTCTCAAAAAGTGCTTTCATTTTTTTATATGACATATTAACCTCTAGTATAGCAGAATTTACAACCTAAGTACACGTCTACTTCTATTTTTTACGTCTAGCCTTTGCCGCTTGCTCTTTTATTTTAGCTTGAATTGTAGCGATTTTTTTAGCCGAAAATCTAGGTATTTCTATAAATTTTTCCATTTCTGTAGAAAAACTAGGATCCCAAGTTTGCTCAAATATAGCATCACTGATGTAGGCATCTAGTGCTACCTTTGGCTGGTTGCCCAAGCGTTTAGATACCGGCTCTCCTATTAAATTCAACTTAAATTTATTGTGAGACTCAATTACATATAACTCTATAGCATCACGCCACTCATCAGCAGTAAGGTCTTTACCGCCTTTCTTTTGTACCTTACTAATTAGGTTAACCATGCCCACTTCAAAAGTGGATTTCTTAATGCTAGGCACTTCACCGATTGATTCTAACGCTTCAAGTCCAAGTCTAGTACCATGATAAGTACGAAAGTTTTTAGCGGAGAGATCACGTCCCGTAACACCCTTCAAATAAGAATTTACCGCAGCCTCACTAATATTAAGAAGGGTGCCCTTAGGACCGACCTCTTTCTTACGGCGTATCAACTCTTTAGCTAGAGAAGGATCTGACACAGTGACTACATTTCGTATACCACGCTTACCTAAGAAATCTAATGTTACTTTATTACCAGTCACCTTTGCATGTCTACCTAGCATGGTAGTAATGCCGTAGGTTTTAACCTGTCCTCTAACAGGCTTACCGTCCTTATCCAACTTTTTAGGTCTTCCCTCTTGACCGTCCATAGTTACTAATGTGGCACCCGCAGGACCGCCAACACGTCGGAAAGTATCATGTATCAATGCAATCGTGAACGCAGCTTCACGAATAGTATTGAGTCTCATCCTACCTAAAGGTTTAGGATCTTTCATATCCCGCTTCAATGCTTTTTCAAGTTTAGGAAGGACTGCAACCAAATCAGCTACTTGAGCATCTTTTTTGCCTGCAGCTTTCTTATTATGTTCAAAGCTATAGGTTGCCTGTTTATGTCCCTGAGAATCAGTCCATTGGGCCTGTATCTCAGCATCCGCAGTACGTGCAATCACCAAACCTGACTTGCCACCACGATCCGGTTCTTTAGGATCAATCTCCTTTGCAGATATCATATGACCATCAGGAGTAGAAATGCTGGTAATATTGCCCTCATCATCACGCATAACTACGCCTGGAGTAACTGGGGTCTTATCTCTTGACCCATCCCATCCCTGACGCCTACCCTCTGTTAACTGTCTACTGACTTCTTCTTTAGTTATAGTAGGCAACATCTCAGCATATGATCTCCAAGGAATCATCGCTCCAGCAGCTTCGGCGGCTACTACTTCACGTTCAACTTCCTCCCCAATAGGAATATCTTCTTTAGCTGCATCAACCTCAGGAATATCGGTACCTACTTCAGATGGATAATAAAAACCCCCACCTCGTTTTCCTGTATGTAAAGGTGTATTGGGAGGAACGTCACCATACTCACGCTTCTCTCCAGGTTTCATCTTAACGAGATACTCTAAAGCAGTTTCAAGAGTTAATAATCTAGCTAAATCACCACTCTTTTTAATATCAGACCTTTTAGTTAACTGATTTAATTCCTTATCATTAATAAAATATGCTGTATATTGTTGATTCTGGAACCTGCTATAGGTTAAATATAAGAAAAACCCATCAGACATAGAATCACCAGAGACGCCCATATCAAGAGAATCTAATGCTTTAGAATGTATTTTAAAGAATCTATCTCCAGATTTCTTAATACGCTCTCGTAGTCCTTTATTCTGCCAAAAAGCAGACTTTTCTGTAACTATTAGAGAATTATGTAAGCCTCCATACTCAGTCTTAGCCAGAACTTTACGTTGGGGCAAGACGATATATTCTAAGTTACTATCTTTATATATAGTTACTGCTGCCACTATTTATCTCTCCATTTACCTTGAAGTTAGCCTCCTTCAAAATCACGACCAAAAAGATTAGAGGACCAAGCCATTTAGGTTGGGTTCCCCTATGGAAGCTCTAGGTCTGCTAGTCTTTCCGACCAAGGACTAGTATACCCAGGAATTAAGCTGCCTAATAACCCCATAACAGGCGGAGAAAAAGCACGTTGGACATTTTCTACAAAATTTTCTTTAAACCTAGTTTGCTTCTTAATAGGCAATACTTTCCAATTAACAGCCTCTGTTACTGGATTTAACTTATTGAAATCAAAATATTTATCAAATACATTTGAAATTTCCTCTCCAAAAACGTCAGGATCAAAGGCTTCTAACATAATTTTAGTATATTCTTCTTTATCCCATCCTTCCCCGACTTTCTCTTCCATCACAGACGTAAGAAGTGGGCCACTAGAGTATCTCATTGTTAATTTATCAGGAAATTGAAAATTCGTATCATTGTAAGGTGAGCCAGGATTCACTTCGGCCAAACTATCTAGATTACCCTCCATACCCGCACCGTCACCAGCTAAACCATTATCAATAGCAATCATTTTATGGTCATCAGTGAGCATCCAGTTACCTGTATGTCGATCTGGATTTGCGATAATAAGATCTAATAACATGACTTTAATAAATTCTTCTCTGCCTTCCGCAGTCATGAGCATCTCTATAACGGCCCTATCTCGATCACTAGTACTTAAACAATTCTCACAAAATTCCATAAAGTGGCCGCCACCTAGATTTAAATCATCATGTAACTCATTTAAATAAGCATCAGCCCTCTTTGGATCCTCATGTGGGCTTAACCTAGTAACTTGGTCCAACCACTCTAGAGATTCTTCGCCCCCAGATGTAAGAGGAAAAGACTTGTTCCAAGTACCAAGAAACTTATCGTATAACTTCTCTACATCAATACTGTGAGATTTAACATACGGCACTATATTTAGACCAAGTGCTCTATCTACTGAATAGCTCAACATCTCAGCACGATTATCGCCATACATAGTTTTATATATAAATCTCTTACCATCCACTTTAACTGTATAATTATGTGCAGCATTAATACCTGTAGATCCCATTTCATCTATTCCATTTAAAGAACCATCAGTAAAGCCCACACTCTCTAAATTATCCGCAGTTAATCGTTCTGGTTTAATCTCTGAACCTAAAAATGTTTTACTATCAGAACCCAAAACTCGTTCTAATTTAGTATGCTGATTATTAAAAATATAATTATGATTCTGGGCCACTTCAGTATCATGCAGGACAAAAAGCTCTCTGCTGTCTATTTGAGCTTGTACGATAGATTTATAAGGAAGTTGATTTAGATTAGTAGATGTAGATTCTTCAGGTTGAACTACTTCTATCTCTCTTTCTTCCCCCGGTTCTAGCTCAGAAGGTTCTGTAGCTTCTCCCTCTCCCGTAACAACCTCAGAAGGGTAATATCCCGTAGCCCCACGAGGAGTAGTACGTATTGGAGTTTCACCCGGAGGTTTTTCACCGGGTGACAAATACTCAAGTTTCTCTCCAGGTTGAGATTTTACTAAGTAGTCTAAAGCAGTTTCAAGAACTAATAATTTAGAAAGGTTGGATTGTTTCCACAAAAAATTACCACCCTCTACAAAATCACCAATCTTAATACCTAACCGCTGAACCTCTCCCCCATTAATCTCTAAAACAGCCGTCGCATGTGCTTCAGGAATATATAAAGATTCTTGGTTTAAAACAGGTACTAATGCATTTTCAGTTAAATAAACAACCCTGCCATCAGCCATCCAAACAAGATCTAAAGGAAATTTCATGCCCTTCATGGTTATGACTGGGTGATCACCTAGATCAAAAAGCATTCCAGTGCCAGGAGCCAAACTGTCACGCCACGAAAGACCTGTAACAGGATCAGTGGCTATTTCAACTGGAATATCTAGATTACCAATACGGATGGAATCAGTAGTCATAGTGGCTTTAGATAAATAATCTTCAAGAACTAGAAGTTTAGATAGATTATCAGACTTCTCTTCAGCCGAAACACCTACATCACCATATACTCGTATCTCTTGTAAACCATACGGACTATCTAAATCAAAATCAGTAATCATAGCCCCAGTACGGAGAGCATTCTTCGGAATCTCAATTACATCCACATTTTCAGGATTTATTTTAGCTAAATCTTCCGGTTCAGTGAAAAACAGCGGATCACGTTTTTCGTCATCTGTCTCTCTTGCCCTAGCCTTAAAATACTCTTTCAACCACTCTCTAGCATTAAGACCCTCAAGCATATACTCATTAGATGGATCATCGGAGAAGTTTCTGAACATTTTACTGTCCCAGCCCTCTTTTTCCATCTCTTGATTTAAACGTTTAAGTATTGCTTTTGATGCTTCTGCACGTTCAGGTGTTCTGTGCTCTCCACCCCGCATACGACCAATTTCAGAAGCAAGTTTAGTGTCTTCCGCTAATTGATACGCAATTTCTTTATTAATCGTTAAAGAAATAATCTGGTCGCTAGCATCACCACCTAATCCTCCAACACCCCCAGCAATTAATTTTTTAGATGCTCTTATTGCTGGAGCATTAGTAGTCATATGATAAACAGTTTCAGGAATTCTAGGGTCATCAAGTGACATAGGAGTGCCACGCACAGGAGACCCATTTGGCTGACGTAATTGATGGTCAGCTGCCTTTACACCATATAAAGATGAATCATCAGGAACCGTCACACTAAGATCAAGAGACTTCTCTTGCTTTAAAAGATTTCTAGGGACACCAGAAAAATGTTCATTTAACAGATTAAAACTTTTATTTGGGTAGGGAGCGTCGGGATCATCACTATAAAGAATTTTAGTAGTTTCTAAATCTAAAGGAATCTTCACCTGATAGTCTTCTATTGAATAAGCATCAGAAGATTGGTCATGTGTAATATCTCTTAATAATTCCACTGGTACATCAAATTGAATAATCATCGGTAATCTATCAACTGAATGTTGCAACTCTGGTCCAATGGCCTTACCCCCAGCCCAACTACTAGCGGCCTTGGGAGACATGTTAAAACCAGCACCAAATCCCCCACCAGTTTTAGCAGGGTCTACTGCTCCATCAGTTAATATACCAGTGGCCCCTTTACCCGTTGTACCATGCCAAACTGTAACTTTATCTAGACCTAATTCTTTAGCTTTCTCATATAAATTCTCAGCAGTAGCCCCATTTTCATTTAAAAGACTAGGCTCAACTAAATCATTTGCATCAGACCTTTTAATAACATTACTAT
>Ga0114898_1000859_pt1 | contig 20350 bp, 18 predicted proteins | sample Malvired_Geostar_FD_83496 | JGI IMG/M metagenome (GOLD analysis project Ga0114898, IMG submission 83496) | Marine viral communities from the Global Malaspina Expedition - Malaspina viral metaG DeepMed_Geostar | ecosystem: Environmental > Aquatic > Marine > Oceanic | place: Mediterranean Sea... | reverse complement strand
GCCTTCACCTCAGCGTCCACCAGCGGGCCGATCTCGCGCAGCACCCGGGCGTGGTAGGCGTCCATCTGGGCGCGCTCCTCGGCCGTCAGCATCTCGACCACGATCAGCCGCCGGTCGATGGGCGCGAGCGTCAGCGTCTCGAAGCCGAGCATGGGCCGCTCGCCGCCCTCGATCTCGTCGGCGGCGGTGACGAACTGCAGGTTCTCGATGCGGATGCCATAGGCGCCGGTCTTGTAGTAGCCGGGCTCGTTGGAGACGATCATGCCCGGCTGCAGGGCGACGCTGTTGGGCGCCTTGGAGATCCGCTGCGGGCCTTCGTGCACGCCGAGATAGCTGCCCACCCCGTGGCCGGTGCCGTGGTCATAGTCGAGGCCGGCCATCCACAGGGGCGCGCGGGCCAGGACGTCCAGGGCCGAGCCGGTGGTTCCGGCCGGGAAGCGGATATGGGCCAGGGCCAGATGGCCCTTGAGCACCAGGGTGAAGCGCTCGGCCATCTCCCGGCTGGGTTCGCCGATGGCCACCGTGCGGGTGACGTCGGTGGTGCCGTCCAGATACTGGCCGCCGGAGTCCACCAGCAGCAGGGAGCCGGCTTCCGTGCGCTTGTTCAGGCGCTCGGTGGGGCGGTAGTGGACGATGGCGCCGTTCGAGGCCGCCCCGGCGATGGTGTCGAAGGACAGGTCCTTGAGCGCGCCGGTGGCCTCGCGGAATCCCTCCAGGGCCTGCACCACGGTCTTTTCGTCCGGCAGGCTGGTCTGGGCCTCGGTGGCCAGCCAGTGGAGGAAGCGGGCCAGCGCCCCGCCGTCGCGCACATGGGCCTTGCGGGCGCCTTCGATCTCCACGGCGTTCTTGCAGGCCCGCGGCAGGGCGCAAGGGTCATCGGCGCGCAGGGGCTCGGCCCCGGCCCCCTCGAGGGTGTCGAAGTACCAGGCCGAGGACTGGGCCGGATCGATCATCACCTTCTGGCCCCTCAGGTCGGCGAGGGCGGCGGCCAGGGCGTCGGGCGCCTCCAGGCTGACCTCGTTGCCGAGCCAGGCCGGAAGCTCCTGGCTGACCTTGGCGGGGTCCAGGAACAGCCGGGCGCGGCCATCGGCGCCCAGGATCGCCTGGGCCAGCGGCAGGGGGCTGCGGATCACATCGCCGCCGCGGATGTTGAACAGCCAGGCGATGGAGGCTGGGGCGGTGATGACGGCGGCCTGGGCGCCCTTGGCCGCCAGGGCCTGGCCAATGCGGGCGCGCTTGGCCGCGGAGTCTTCGCCCGCATAGTCGAGGGGATGGGGAACCACCGGCGCCTGGGGCTGGGCGGGACGCTTGGCGCCCCAGGCGGCGTCCAGGGGGTTCTGCGCCACCGGCTTCAGCTCGGCGCCGGCCTTTTCCACGGCGGCCCGCACACGGGCCAAGCCGTCAGGGCTGTGCAGGCGGGGGTCATAGCCGATGGCCTGACCCTTGGCCGCGGCGGTCTCCAGATAGGCCGGCACGCCGCCCTCGACCAGGTCGCGGATCTCGAACAGGCTCTCGTCCACCTGGTCGCGAACCTGCAGGGTGTAGCGGCCATCGACGAAGACGGCGGCCTTGTCCTTCAGGATCACGGCGGCCCCGGCCGAGCCGGTGAAGCCGGTGGCCCAGGCCAGCCGGTCATTGGCCTCGGGCAGGTATTCATTCTGGTGCTCGTCCTCATGGGGGACAAGGAAGCCGTCCAGCTTCTGCTCGGCCATGGCCTGGCGGATCAGGGGCAGGTGGCGGGCGCCAAAGGCGCGCTCGGTGGTCTCATCAAAGGTCTGGCGCATGACCTAGAAATAGGCCCGCCTGCGTCCGAGCGCCATGGGGATCGTGGGGCCTAGAGCCGGCGGTAGATCATGGTCGAGCCGTCCTCGAGCCTGCCGCGCAGGCCGGCCCAGGCGCCGGCGGCGTCGTACCAGTTGTCGATCTCGGCCTCGCCGCGGAGGGTCCAGCGGGTGGCCGGTATCGATCGACCGTCGGCCAGCTGGACGCTCTCACGGCCGGCGCGGGCCGTGCGGACCTTCATAATCTTGCCGAGTTGCGGGTTGAACAGCGGGCCGGACAGGGCGGCGGCGTTCCAGTGGGTGAGGGGCGCGGCCGCGGCCGGGGCGGTGAGGCGTCCGCTCGGGCCTTCGATGGCGACGCCCGACCCGGTGGCCTCCGCCTTGACCTGCTCGACCTTGCCGTTGGTGTCGGTGCGGGTGGCCAGGCTGGCGAAGCGGTTGTCCCGCCAGCGCTCGGTGGCGGTGTGGGCGTAGCGAAAGACCGGGATCGGACCGAGCTTCACGCGCATCTCGACCTCGGTGCTGACCGTGAGGCCAGATCCGCTGGGGCTGAAGCGCATGAGGTGCTCGCCGACCTTGTCCTGGCCGCGGAAGACGGCGAAGGCCAGCCGGCCATTGGCGGGGACGGCGGCGAAGGCGGGCGTGGCCAGGGCGCTGGCCCCGGCTATGATCAGGCTCCTGCGGGTGAGGGGCATGGCGTCGACTCCGAACGGCGCCCTTGGGGGGCTCTCAGGAGTCTACGGGAGCGCGCCTGCGCCGGATGCTGTCGCCATCCGCGCAAGGAAAAGGGCGGCCCCGTTCGGAGCCGCCCTTCGGGGGTTCAGGCCTGTAAGGGCCCGATCCTACATGCCGGTACGGTCGGCGGCGTTATCGGCGGCGTCAGACGCGCCGTCGGCGGCGTTCTGGGTCGCCGCAGCGGCGTTGTCGGCCGCAGCCTCGGTGTTTTCGGCGATGCTGTCGGCGGCCTCGCGCGAGCTTGCGGCGGCGTCGGAGGCGGCCTGCTGGGCGCTGTCGGCGGCGTTTTCGATCATGGCTTCGGCGCGGCCGGTGTCGCGGGCCATTTCCAGATCGGCGTCGTCGGTCCCGCTGTTGCCGAAGACGAAGAACATGCCCACCAGGGCGACGATGGCCACGATGCCGGCCACCCACCAGCCAGCGGAGCCGCCACTCTTGTGGACGACTTCACGCTGCGCCGGCGGGGGATCGGTGCGCGGGGTGTTCGGATCATAGGTCATTGTCGTTCTCCTCGGACGGAGCGGTTGGCCGCTTCCTGTCGCGCTTGAGAACGTGGTTCGTCGCGGGTGGGTTCCGGCCAGCTTAGCTGCGGCGGATCACCAGGGTGGTCCAGGCGTCGCGGTTCAGGCGGCGGACCAGCACAAAGCCCCGGCTGCGATAGGCGGCCAGCACCCGGCGGGCCTGGGAGCGGAGCAGGCCAGACAGGATCGCCGTGCCGCCGGGCCGCAGGGCGCCCTTGATGTCCTGGGCCAGCATGACCAGCGGGGCCGCCAGGATGTTGGCGAACACCAGGTCATAGGGGGCCTGGGCCCGCACCAGCCGGTGCCCAAGGCCCGAGGCGTGGACGAAGCGGGCGTTCGCCTGGTTCAGGATGGCGTTCTCGCGGGAGATGCGGACGGACGGCCGGTCGATGTCGGTCCCGACCGCCACCGGCGAGCCCGTCTTGGCCGCGGCGATGGCCAGCACGCCGGTGCCTGCGCCCACGTCCAGCACGCGGGCGAAGCGGCGCTGCTTGAGAAGCGCGTCATAGGCCAGCAGACAGCCCACCGTGGTGCCATGGTGGCCGGTGCCGAAGGCGGCGCCGGCCTCGATCCGCAGGTTCACCGCATTGACCGGCGCCAGACCCCGGTCGTGGGCGCCATAGATGAAGAACCGCCCGGCGCGAACCGGCGGCAGACCCGACAGGGCCATGGCCAGCCAGTCGGCGTCGGCGAGCACCTCGGTGCTCACGGTAAGCCCGTCGTGGCCGCCCAGCACCTCGCGCAGGGCGTCGGCTTCCTCGGTGGTCGTAGGAAAGGCGTCGATCCGCCAGATCTCGCGATCCTCGTCCTCTTCGAGGATGGAATAGGTGACGCCCTCCAGCCGGGGGTGCTCATCGATGGCGACGGCGGCGGTCTCGGCGATAGCGCGGGGGCCGCGGGCGATGATCTGGAAGGCGTCTTGCGTCATGCGTCTCCTCTAGAGGCGCAGGGCCCGTTAGGCGAGAGGCAAGCGCCTATGGCGGCGGCGCGAAGGCGACCTGGGTGGGGCGGGCCGGGGCCGGGCTATCCATCGCCATGGCGCGCGCGGGCTCAGGCGTCGCCGCCACGATGCGGCGCGGGGCGATGTCGCCGTCCATGGAAGGATAGGAAACCACGATCTCGGCCGGGGGCGGCGCGATGCGGGCGACCCGCACGGGGCGCAGCTGGCGGACCGGTTCAACATAGACGACCGGCTCGTAGTCCGGTTCGGCCATTGGCGCGGGACCATAGTCCGCCGCGATGGCGGCCGGCGCGTCCCGACGCGTCCAGTCATAGCCGATCACATAGTCGGGGACCTGTCCGGCATAGGTGCTCACCTGGGTCTGAGGCGCGTCCCGTTCCAGCCGATCGCCCGCCGCTGGCAGGTGAATCTGCGGGCCCAGCATGGCCTCGCCATAGGTGAGGTCGGGCTTGAACGTCGCGCCCAGCAGGAGGCCGCTGGCCGCCGCAACTGTGATCCCGTGAAATAGCGCCTGCATATCGGCCTCCTTGGCCCGATAAGCGCGCGAATCGGCCTGGGGGTTTCATGGGGTGGTCGACACAGGCTCAAGGACCCGCTCATCTCGCCGCAACAGGCCCGGAATTTGCGTGTTACGCTTAAGCCGAAGGAGCAGACCGATGAGCAAGTACAAGTCCCTGTCCGACCGTCTGGCGCGGCACGAGGCCGACGACTGGAGCGCCAGCTTCGCCGAGCTCGAAGAGGTGCTCGGCTTCCCCCTGCCCAAGAGCGCCAGGGATCAGAACGCCTGGTGGACGGGCGGCGAGAAGCCCCACCACGAGGCGTGGAAGGGGGCGGGATGGCGGGTCGAGACCGTTGATCGCAGCGCCCAGAGCGTGGTCTTCCGCCGCGACTCAGAGGCCGAGGCGCCTGAGCCGACCCCGATGGAGGTGGCGATGGAGCCGCCGGCCGCGCCCGCGGCCAAGACGCCGCGCAAGGGCGTCGTGTCGGCCGCCGTCGCCGGCGGCGCCGCGGCCCTGCTGGCGGGCGGCGTGGCGGTGGTGGCCAATTTCCTGGCCAAGCGCAAAGGCGAACCCTGGCGCTAGGAGGCGTCAGCCTTCTCCACGAAGGAGTCGATGACCTTCTTTTCGCCGGCCTTTTCGAAGGCGACGGTCAGCTTGTTGCCGTCGATATTGCGCACCTGGCCGTAGCCGAACTTCTGGTGGAACACCCGATCGCCCCGTGAGAAGGCGCTGCTGGAGGCTGACGGGTCGGAGACGGCCACCAGCCGGCCCTCGCCCTCGATCACCTGTTGGCGGCCCGGATGGCTGCCGTGATAGCCGCGGTCCTGGGCGCGCCGCCAGCCGGGCGAGGAATAGCCGGAGCCGAAGCTGGGGCTCTCGTCCCAGCGGCTGCCGTGCTGCTGCATGCCCGGGCCGCCGCCGTAATAGCCGGTGTCCGACGCGGCCTCCACGTGGGCGATGGGCAGTTCGTCGACGAAGCGCGACGGCAGCTGGCTGGTCCAGCGGCCATAGACCTGGCGGTTGGCGGCGAAGGAGACGTGGGCCTGCTCGCGGGCGCGGGTGATGCCCACATAGGCCAGGCGGCGCTCCTCCTCGAGGCCCTTTTCACCGCTCTCGTCCATGGAGCGCTGCGAGGGGAAGACCCCTTCCTCCCAGCCGGGCAGGAAGACGAGCGGGAACTCCAGCCCCTTGGCCGAGTGCAGGGTCATGATCTGGACGGCGTCCTCGCCGGCCCCGCGGTCCAGGTCCATGACCAGGGAGACGTGCTCCAGATAGGCGCCGAGGGTCTCGAAATTCCCCATGGACTGGACCAGTTCCTTGAGGTTCTCCAGCCGTGTCTGGGCCGTCGGCGTCTTGTCCAGGCGAAGCGCGTCGGTATAGCCGCTCTCCTCCAGCACCATCTCGGTCAGCCGGCTGTGGTGCTGGGTCTCGGCCTGCGCCCGCCAGCGGTCCAGGTCGCGCAGGAAGTTGGCCAGCGAGGTGCGGGTTCGCGCCGCCAGTTCGTCGGTCAGCACGATCTGCCGCGCCGCCGTGGCGGCCGAGACGCCGTTCAGCCGGGCGATCTGCAGCAGTTTCTGGACGGTGGTTTCGCCGATGCCGCGCTTGGGGACGTTGACGATCCGCTCGAAGGCCAGGTCGTCATCCTCGGACTGGATCAGCCGCAGATAGGCGTGCGCATCGCGGATCTCGGCCCGCTCGAAGAAGCGCGGGCCGCCCACCACGGTGTAGGGGATCTGCAGCAGGACGAAGCGCTCTTCGAAGGCGCGCATCTGGAACGAGGCCCGCACCAGGATGGCCATGTCCTTATAGGGGCGGGGATCGCGTTCGGTGGTCCCTTTGCGGGCCCGCTCGATCTCGTCGGCGATCAGCCGGCTCTCGGCCTCGCCGTCCCAGACCCCGCGGACCACCACCTTTTCGCCGCCGTCGGCCTCGGTCCACAGGGTCTTGCCCAGGCGCGACTTGTTGGTGGCGATCAGCCCCGAGGCCGCCCCCAGGATGTGGCTGGTGGAGCGGTAGTTGCGTTCCAGCCGGATGACCTTGGCGCCCGGAAAGTCCCGCTCGAAGCGCAGGATGTTGTCCACCTCCGCGCCCCGCCAGCCATAGATCGACTGGTCGTCGTCGCCGACGCAGCAGACATTCTGCCGCTTCTGGGCCAGCAGGCGCAGCCACAGGTACTGGGCGACATTGGTGTCCTGGTACTCGTCCACCAGGATGAATTTGAAGCGGTCGTGATACTCGGCCAGCACGTCCGGCTGTGAGGTGAAGATGGTGATGTTGTGCAGCAAGAGGTCGCCGAAGTCGCAGGCGTTCAGCACCCGCAGCCGCTCCTGATAGAGCCGGTAGAGCGCCTGGCCGCGATTGTTGGCGAAGGCCGCGCCCTCGGCCGGCGGCAGGCGGTCCGGCGTCCAGCCGCGGTTCTTCCAGTGGTCGATCAGACCGGCCAGGGCCTTGGCGGTCCAGCGCTTGGAATCGATGTTCTCGGCTTCCAGCAGCTGCTTGAGCAGCCGTTCCTGATCGTCGGTGTCGAGGATGGTGTAGCTGGACTTCAGACCCACCAGCTCGGCGTGCCGACGCAGGATCTGGGCCGCCACCGAGTGGAAGGTGCCGAGCCACCGCAGGCCCTCGGCCTCGGGCCCGATGATGGCGGCGATCCGCTCGCGCATCTCCCGGGCCGCCTTGTTGGTGAAGGTGACGGCCAGCAGCTCCCAGGGCTTGGCGCGCCCGGTGGTCAGGATGTGGGCCAGCCGGGTGGTCAGGACCCGGGTCTTGCCGGTGCCGGCGCCAGCCAGGACCAGGACGGGACCCTCGACCGTCTCCACCGCCTCCCGCTGCTCGGGGTTCAGGCCCTGCAGATAGTCGGGCTGGCGGCCGGTCCCGCCCACGCGAGCGAGGTCGCTGATCTTGGGCGCGGGGGTCGGGGAAGCTGAATCAGGAAAGGACATTGGAACTTATATAGAACATATCGGAGCCGGCGCCCAAGGCGCGGCGTGTCAGAGCAGGCGGCGCATCTCGGGCGACATCAGCTGCTCGCGGGGCCGGATCTGGACGTCGAAGGTCCCAGCCGGCGGGGGCGTCTCGAAGGCGGCCTTGCCGGGACCGTCCAGGTCGAGCCAGGCCATGCCCTCGTCGAGGGTCAGCACCGGGGGGCCGCGATCATGGATGGCCGCCATGTCGGCCGGCGCCGGCCCGGTGATGAAGGCGAAACTCTCCAGCCCCTCGGGGAAGTCGGACGGGTTCGCCCGCTCCCAGAGGCCGGCGAAGAAGCGGATGTCGCCGCCGGCCCAACTCACCTCGTTGCGCTGCTTGGGCTGACCCTTCTTCCAGCCCGCCGGCTCGGAATATTCGATGAAGCTGGTCAGGGGCACGAGGCAGCGGCGGCGGCGATAGGCGTCCTTGAAGGCCGGACTGGTGTCCGCCGTTTCGATCCTGGCGTTGGTGCTCATGGCCCGCCAGTCCTTCAACGGTCCCCGGTGAAAGGCCGGGACCAGCCACCAGCGCAGATCGACCATCTCCAGGCCGGCGGCGGGCTGAGCGGGGTCGAGCGGCCGCAGGATGGCCGCCCGCTCGGTGGGCCGGATCGGCTCGTCCACAGGTCGGTTCGACGGCGCGTCGTCGATCCGCAGCGGGACGCCGTAATCGGAGAACAGCTCGGCGAGATCGGCCGGTGTGGCCCGCTTGAGATACTCGTTGCACATGGCTGCAGGACAGCCACAGCCGCAGGCCCAAGTCCACCGACCTTTGGAGGCTCAGGCGATGAGCCAGTCCCCCAGGGTGGCGGCGGTGACGCCGACCAGGATCATCTGGGCGCCGCCCGCCATGTTGATCACCGCGTCTGAACCGGAAAAGCCCATCTCCCAGACCGTCCCGGGATCGAACCGCACCCGGTCGCCCTCGGCGCTGCTGAAGTCCAGCACCCGGTCGATCCCGGCGTCGCCGAAGGTGTTGAAGATGTCGGCGCCGGCCCCTCCGGTGAGGGTGTCGTCGCCCTTGTCGCCGGACATCCAGTCGTTCCCGGCCCCGCCATGGAGGAGGTCGTTGTTCTGGCCGCCGCGGATCAGGTCGTTTCCGTCGTCGCCATGGCCGGTGTCATGGCCGATATTGCCGTAGACGATGTCAGCCCCGGCCTCGCCATGGAGCTGGTCGTCATCCTTGCCGCCCACGACCCAATCGTCGCCGCCGGCGCCCCAGAGGCTGTCGGCGCCCACATTGCCGTGCAGATCGTCGAAGGCCGAGCCGCCCCAGAGGCGGTCGTCGCCGTCCAAGCCGCGCAGATAGCTGGCGCCGTCGCCGCCGCGAATCTCGTTGGCCACGGCGTTGCCCAGGATGGTGTCGGCGCCTGGCCCGCCGACCACGTTCTCGATCACCGTATTGTAGGCGACGCCCAGATTGTTCGACCAGGTGTAGGTCTCGGGGGTCTGGATATGTTCGGCGAAGAAGTCGCCGGCCCACGGAAAGCGGACCAGCATCTGCGCGATCTGGGCCTGGGCCGAGAACTGGGCGATGGAGGAATAGGCGCCGGGCGCAAGGTCTATGATCGAACCGCGGCTGTGGTTGGACAGGTCGAAGGTGTCGACGCCGCCGGCGTCGTAGATGGTCTGGAAGAAGGGGCGGCTCTGATCCCAGGCGTAGGTTGTGTTCCCCGCGGCTGTCGTGGGATCAGCGCCATAGCGGTTCTGGGCGGCGAGGACGTCGAACACCATGGGCGTCTCGGGCGCCACCCGGGTGGGAATGATGCGGACGCCCGTGGCGCTCGCCTCGGCCTGCCAGTAGAGGCTGTCGGTGGCGTCGGTATAGGCCATCACCGTATAGCGGCTGTTGTCATAGGCCGCTGGCAGGACCGCCCCATCCTCGAACGGGTGTTTCAGGCCGATGGCGTGGCCGAGTTCATGAACCAGCGAGCTGAAGTCGTTGCCGCCCTGGGCGAAGTCGGCGGCGACATGCGACTGGTCGATCCAGATGTCTCCGGAGATGGCGCTTCCGGCGCCGCCATAGCCGGGCGGGTAATAGGCGTAGCCCCACAGATCCTCGTCGCCGTCGCTCAGGACGTCCACGTCTGTGAAGGCGACGCGGATCTGACCGGGCGAGGCCAGGTCGTCGGTCTGGACGAAGTTGACGGCGACCACCTTGTCCCAGGAATCGACGGCGGTTCTGAACTGCTGGACCTGCGAGGCGTTCAGGACGCCGTAGCCTGCGACGCCGGGCTCTTCCCCGGGCTCATAGGTGGGCCAGGTTGAGCCTGCGGTCGGCGCACTGTAGGTGATCGTCGATCCGCTCCACCAGCGGCTGGCCGCGAGCAGGCTGGAGACGATGGCGCTGGTGTCGGGGACAGCCATGATGAACTCGAAGCTTCGCGCTGATGGTGAGCGCCAGTATCGCAGGTTGCAGGCCACAGCCTGTCCAAATTCCTAAGACCGGGACCTAAGTCACCCACTCGTGACCCCCGACCTCGCCGTTCCGGAGCCGTTTTTATGCCCGACATGCCGCCCCCGCTGATTTCCGAGCTGCAGGTCACGGCGCCGCGGCTGGCGCCCAGTCCCGGCGACGCCGCCTTCGCCATCACAACCCTGAGGATCGAAACCCTGGCCACCGCCCCGCGGCTGGACGAGGCCCTGCGCAGCGAACCGGGCGTCGCCCTGTTCCGCCGGACGGGCAGCGAGGTGGCCAATCCCACCATCCAGGGCCTGTCCCTGCGGGCCATCGCGCCGTCGGGCGCCGGGCGCACCCTGGTGACCCTGGACGGCGCGCCGCAGAACGATCCCTTTGGCGGCTGGGTGATCTGGTCGGCCCTGCCGCCGGAGGGCCTGGCGGCGGCCCAGATCATCAAGGGCTCCGGCGCAGGCCCCTATGGGGCGGGCGCTCTCACCGGCGTGGTGGCGCTCAGCGAACGCGCGCCGACCCAGGGGCTTTCGGCCCTGGATGTCTCCGCGGGCTCACGGGGGACCTGGCGCGCCGCCGCCGCCATGGGGACGCAGAACCTGCTCACGGTGGTCTCGGGCTCGACCACCGAAGGCTATGTCCCGATCCGCGGGGCAGGCCGAGGCGCAGTCGACCAGCCCGCGGGGCTCAACCAGGTCTCCGCCGCCGCGCGCCTGCAGGGCGAGGTGGCCGGGGTGCAGGCCGCCTTCCGCCTGGACGCCTACGAGGAGCGCCGGGGCGGGGGCGTCGAGGGCGTCGGCTCCCAGGCCAGCGGCGGATCGGCGACCCTGTCCCTGGCCCAACCCTCGCAGGCTGACGCGGGCGGCTGGCGCCTCCAGGCCTGGCTGCGGACCAGCGACCTCAAGAACCGCTTCGCCGCGGTCGAGCCTGACCGCTCGGCCAGTCGCCCGGCGGCTCAGCAGCTGGCCACCCCGGCGCTCGGCTACGGCGCCAATGTCGCCTGGCGTGAGGTGGCCGGCGCCTGGACCTGGGAGGTCGGCGGCGACGTCCGCGCGACGGATGGCGAGACCCGGGAGTTCTTCCGCAATCTGGGGGATGGCTTCACCCGGGGGCGGGTGGCGGGCGGCCGCACCCTGGTCGGCGGCGTCTATGGGGAGACCACCTATGCCGCCGAGCGGCTGTTGTTGACCGGCGGCCTGCGCCTGGATGGCTGGTCGGCGCGGGATGCGCGACGGATCGAGCGCGATCTGAACGGCGGCGCCGTCCTGCTGGACTCCCGGGCCGAGGATTCCAGCGGCTCGACGCCCACCGGGCGGCTGGGCGCCCGCCTGGCGCTGACCGATACCCTTTACCTTCGCGGCGCGGCCTATTCCGGCTTTCGCCCCCCGACCCTCAACGAACTTCATCGGCCCTTCCGGGTCGGCAATGACATCACCGAGGCCAATCCGGATCTGGAGCCTGAGCGCCTGTATGGGCTTGAGGCGGCGCTCGGCGGGGAGGGGGCGCTGCGCTGGTCGGCGGGTCTGTTCTTCAACCGCCTGGAAGATCCGATCACCAATGTGACGATCGGCGCAGGTCCCGGGACTTTCCCGATCGCCGGCTTCGTGCCGGCCGGCGGCGTTTTGCGCCAGCGCCAGAACGCCGGCGCCATCGAGGCCTGGGGCCTGGAACTCTCGGCGGACCGCAATTTCGGCGCCTGGACCCTGCGCTTTGACGCGGTGGCGACCCGGGCCGAGGTGGACGGCGGGTCGGCGGCGCCTCAGCTCGATGGCCTGCGTCCGGCCCAGACCCCGGAGGCCGCCGCCACCCTGGGCCTCGACTGGGCGGCCACTGAGCGCCTGCGCCTGTCGGGCCAGGTCCGGCATGAAGGTCAGCGATTTGAGGACGACCTCAATAGCCGCAGTCTGGCGGCCGCGACGACGCTCGACCTGCGCGCCGCCTGGCGAACCGGTCCCGAGGCGGAGATCTACCTGGCGGGCGAAAACCTGTTCGACGCGGATATCGAGGCCGGGATCAGCGGGGATGACCTCGTGACCCTCGCCGCCCCCCGCATGGTTCGGATCGGCTACAGCCTGCGGCGTTGAGGCGTGGGCGTTGTGATCGCCGGGACAGGGCGGCTCTGCGATCACACGGGGTTCCTCGACTGGAGGACGTCTAAAATCATCGAACCGCAGCAGCCTGTGGGCCGCGACGAGCTTGGCTGTAGCGGGCGGCTCATGTATCTATCGCTCAAAGAACGCTGATCGAATTGCGAGGGGCGATGCTGGCTCTCCTGGCGACTGCAATTCTGGGGGTCGAGGCCTGCGCGCCCCTACAGGCCTTGGCCCAGTCGGTCTTGGGGCGGCCCGGTGAGGTCGCTGTCGGGCCAGTGGCCTATCCCGGCGCCGCCGATGCGCCAGGCTGCATCATTCAGGTCGAGGGAACCCAGCAGATGGGGTCCAACTTCGTGGCGGTGGCGGCGAAACTCGACCAGGCGGTGCAAGGGGCAGGCTGGGCACGGGACATCGCCGCCGACGCCGACGGACCTGACGGCACGGCCGCGGGGTACAATCGTTCCGGTGAAGAATTGGCTGTTTCAGTGAACCAGACCGGACGCGGCGAGGCGGTCGTCTACCGGGTGGTCATCGGCCTTCGATCGGCCACCGGCGCGGCGACGCCCGCAGCCGCACCCGGCGCTGCGCCGCTTGACCCGGCCTGTCTGTCGAGCACGGCCTGGGCGGTTGATCCCGCCAGCGCGCCGATCCAGGTCTTCGGCTGCAGGCCGCTTGCAGACATACCCTCGCCCGACGCCGACGGCTTCATCACCTATGATCGGCCGCAGGTGGACGGCGCGGACGGCGGATTCACCCGGGTCAAACCGATGGCGAGCGCGCCGGAAGGGCAGGTGGCCTTCGTCGTCCAGGACAACACCGGGGGCAGCTATACGGGGCAGGTCACGGTGACGGGAGTCCTGAACCCGGACGGCTACATGGCGGCCGCCGGTCTTGTGGTGAAGTAGCCAGGGCGATTTTGACGGGCTTGAGCTAAAGACAGGAGAGGGGCGTGATGTTGGCGTTTCTGGCTCTGGTGATCGCTGCGCAGGCGGCGGCTGAACCCTACTATGAAGGCGTCGCGCGCGATCAACTCGGGGCGTGGTCATTCACATCCGGCGACATTGCCTATGCCGGCGGCCTCAGGACGACCTCCGTGCAGACGCTCTACGACACGCCGACCCCGTTCAACGGCAATCCGACGCCGGTGACTCATTCCATCCACACGGTCGCCTTCGACTGCACGGCCAAGACGGCCGCGTTTCTGAGCGGCGCCAACTATGCGGCGAGCGGCGCGGAGATCGGCCCGGCCTCACCCGGCGGGACCCTGCCCTGGACCGATTATACGACGGGCTTCCAGGACCTTGCCCAGATCGTTTGTGCGATGAAGGCGCCCTGACTCATGACCCGCACCTCCCCCTTTTCCGGCCCTGTCGCGCGCCTCGTCCTGATCTGCGGCCTTGGCCTGGGCGGGCCCGGCTTCGCCGCCGCCCAGTCGGCCTATCTGTGGGAAGAGCTTGGTTCCGGCGACGGGCTGACCGTCAGCTACAACCCCCTGACGGTGAAGGTCCGCGACGGGATGGCGACCTTCCTTGAGAAGGTCGCCTACGCCACCCCCGCGCCGTTGCCGAACGGGCAGGCGATGAGCTATTACACGGTCAGCATGACGATCGACTGCGCCGCTGACACCTATGCGCACGCCGATTTCACGGCCTATGGGACCGAGGGCTCCGTCATTCCGAATGTGAACGACCCGACCCCTAGCGGCATGAATCCGATCGCCGCCGGGGGGGCGCCGGCGGCGTTCAAGGCCAAGTTCTGCAAATGAGCCGGAGCGGCGGCGGCGGCCCTCGGCTCTGCTCCCATGGAGCTTGCGTCGCCTAGGATTGGGCTTCAGCGGCCGCCATGTCGGCGGCCGCCTTGGCCATCATCTTCTGGAAGACGCCGCTGCGGATCAGTTCGCGCCGTTCCTCCAGGCCGCGGTGCAACTCCTCCAGCACCTTGGCGGCAGGGGCCTGTTGCTGGATCGCGGACCAGTAGGCGGCGACCTTCGGCGTCGTCGGGATGGGATTGTCCATGCCCACCGTCGGCAGGACGTTCTCCACCAGGAAGAGGCCCGGCACGATGGCGCAGTCGGCCAGGGTCAGGCGGCCTGAGCAGGCGAAACCGTCCTCGCCGATCAGCTTGTCCAGGGCCTTGATGTTGCGCACCACCTGGCCGCCCAGCAGGTCGACGATCCCCTGATTGCGGGTGTCGGCCCGCGACTGGGGCGAGAGCATGAACATGTTGTTCATGATGTAGATGTCGCCGATGCGGGCCAGGGTGCGGATCCGGGCGGTCTCCCGGGGCGTGGCCCCCAGCATCGAGGGCTCGGGATAGCGTTCCTCGAGATACTCGGCGATGACCTCGGACTCCGCCATGGGTTCGCCGTCCCCCTCCAGCACCGGGATGCGGCCGATGGGATAGTCCTTGCGGAACTGCGGCGTGCCGAAGGTGGCCGGACGGGCGATCTCGATGTCGGTGACGCCCTTGGCGTAGATCTGCATCCGGACCCGCGCGGAATAGGGGCTCAGATCCCCGGAATAGAGCGTCAGCGACATGGTGGTCTCCCTCAGGGCCGCTCCGAGATCCGGCGGCCGGCTTTTGACCCCATCCTGCCGGACGCCGCGGCGGCTTGTCACGGATTCTCGCCGCCGCCCCGTCCTTTGGGGGCGTCATCCTCGGGCTCCTTCTGGGCCGCCCGCTCCAGGAAGCGGATGACCGAGAGTTCGAAGGCCCTGGACGTCGCAGCCGGCTTGAGCGGCAAGTCGCCCCCTTCGTAGGCGGCCAGCACCAGCGGATGGATATAGGCCTTGCGGCAGACGGCCGGCGTATTGCCCAGGAGCTGAGCCACGGCTTTGACGCACACCGTCACCGTTCGCCTGGCCGCCGTGGCTGAGCCCGACGCGTCGCCCGCCAGGGCGCGGGCTGCCGAGACCGTGGCCGCCCAGGTGCGAAAGTCCTTGGCCGAAATGTCCAACCCGGTCGCCTCGCGCAGATAGGCGTTCACGTCGGCCGACTCCACCGCATGGCGGACGCCGTCGCCGTCCACATACTGAAACAGCCTTTGGCCGGGCAGGTCCTGGCAGGACTTGACCACCCGGGCGAGGCGGCGGTCCTGAAAGCCCGTCTCGTGTTCCTTGCCGCTCTTGCCCCGGAAGCTGAACACCGCGCCGCGGCTGGTGATGCTGGCGTGGCGGTCGCGAAGGGTGGTCAGGCCATAGCTCCTATTGGTGCGGGCGTATTCGTCATTGCCCACCCGGATCAGGGTGGTCTCCAGCAGACGCACGACGGCGGCCAGCACCTTCTCCCGGGGCAGGCCGCGCCGGCCGAGATCGGCCTCCACCCGGCGGCGCAGCCGGGGCAGGGCGCGGCCAAAGGCGGTGAGGCGCTCGAACTTGGCCAGGTCCCGGGCGATGCGCCACCTGTCGTGATAGCGATACTGCCGCCGGCCGCGCTGGTCGCGGCCCACCGCCTGGATGTGCCCCCGGGGGCTCGCGCAGATCCAGACCTCCGTCCAGGCCGGCGGGATCACCAGGGCCTCGATCCGGGCCAGGGTCGTCTTGTCGGTGACGGGCGCGCCCTGGGCGTCCACATAGCGAAAGCCGTCGGGGCCGGCCTTCCGTGCAAGGCCCGGATCGCAGGCGTTTACATAGATCAGGCCGAACTCAAGACGTTCGGGCGGGTGGGCGACATCTCTGGGCATGGCTGGTCTTTGGCGCCTGTGCGCCGGCGGGTCCGGAGCCGGCGAGCAACGTGCTAGGAGAGCCGCCAGTTCCTCATCCGTCCGCGAGGTCGCCTTGAACTACCGCCACGCCTTCCATGCCGGAAACTTCGCCGACCTGGTCAAGCATGCCGCCCTGTTGCGCCTGCTCGCCGCGTTGCAGGCTGACGGGGCGCCGCTGCGCATCATCGACACCCATGCCGGGTCTGGCCTTTACGACCTGCGGGGCCCCGAGGCCCAGCGGTCCGGCGAGGCCCAGGCGGGCGTGATGCGCATGATGGCGGCGACCGACCGGCCCGGCGCGCTCGACGACCTGGCGCAGGCTGTCACAGCGGCCAATGACGGCGCCGCCGAGCCTTGGCTCTATCCGGGCTCGCCCTGGCTGATCGCCCGCGCCCTGCGGCCCGGCGACACCTATCTGGCCTGCGAGATGCAGCCGCAGGAGCATGCGCGGCTCACCGATGTGGTGGGCGGCCGGTCTGGGGTCAGCACCCTGTGCGGCGATGGGTTCGCCGAGGCCGCCAAGGCCCTCGATCCCAGGGCGCGAAACCTTGTGTTGGTCGATCCGCCCTTCGAGAAGGCCGACGACTACGACCGGATCGCCGTCCTGGCGAGCGAGGCCCTGGCGCTTGCGCCCGGAACCACCTTCCTGATCTGGCTGCCGCTGAAGGATCTGGAGACCTTCGACGCCTTCCTGCGCGACCTGGAAGACGCCTGCGAACCGGCGCCCCTGCTGGTGGTGGAGGCCCGGATGCGCCCCCTGGGCGACCCCATGAAGATGAACGGCTGCGCCCTGGTGCTGATCCACCCGCCCGAGGGCCTGACGCCGTCGCTCCAGGCCGCCGCCGACTGGGTGACCGCCGCCGAAGCCGGCGGCCAGGCCAAGGTCTGGTCCCTCGGTTGAGGCCTGGAATCCGCAGGGCGGCGGGCCTATGGGTCAGTCTCGGTTCACGGGGGACGGCGTGATCAAGCGGCTTTTCGACATGGCGGCGGCGCTGGCCGGGCTGATGGTCCTGTGGCCCGTCCTGCTGATCATCGCCGCGGCCGTGCGGCTGGATTCGCCAGGACCGGCGATCCACTGGTCGCGGCGGGTGGGTCGCGACAACGAGATCTTCCTGATGCCCAAGTTCCGCAGCATGCGGATCGATACGCCGGATGTCGCCACCCACCTGCTGGACGATCCGCAGCAGTGGATCACGCCGCTCGGCCGCCGGCTGCGGCGGACCAGCCTGGATGAGTTCCCCCAGCTCTGGAGCGTGCTGGTCGGCCAGATGAGCCTGGTGGGGCCGCGGCCGGCCCTGTTCAACCAGGACGACCTGGTGGCCCTGCGGACCGCGGCCGGCGTGCATCGCCTAAGGCCCGGTGTCACGGGATGGGCGCAGATCAATGGCCGCGACGACCTGCCCATCGCCGAAAAGGTGCGCTTTGACGCCGACTACATGGCCCGGCAGAGCCTCATCCTCGACATCAGGATCATCCTGATCACCCTGCGCGCGGCGGTTGCGGCGAAGGGGGTTTCGCACTGAGGGGAGACCTAAAGGGCGTCTGGCGCGTTGTTGCTGACGCCTCTGGAGCCTCCCTTGCCCCGCCCCAACCGCAGCAACCCCCTCGGCCCCCGGCTGACCAGGCTCCGTGAGCGCGGCCGCGCCCGTGCGACGGCGCTTCGCGCCTGGGCCGCTGATGTCCGCCGACGCCACTCAACGCCGGAGGCGCGCCAGGGTCAGCAGCGGGGGCTGGCGATCTTCGGCGGGGCGATCGGCGCGCTGGTGCTGGTCATGGCGCTGTTCCTGCTGCTGTTCGACTGGAACCTGCTGCGCGGCCCCATCGGCGCCTTCGCCTCGGCGCAGACCGGTCGCGAGGTCGTCCTGGCCGGCGACCTGGAGGCCAGCCCCTGGTCGCTCAAGCCGACGGCGACGATCAACGGCCTCAGCATCGGCGACCCTGAATGGGCCGGCGAGGGCGAGACCATCGAGATCGAGCGGCTGACCATCCAGATGGAGATCCTGCCGCTGTTCCGGGGGCGCACCATCCTCAGCCGCCTGGAGGCGACCCGTCCGGTGGTCCGCCTGCGCCGCGACGCCGAGGGCCGAACGACCTGGGACTTCTCCAAGGATGACGGCCGCAAGAGCGAGCCCCTGGACCTGCCGGCCATCCGCCGCTTCATCATCGAGGACGGCGAGATCGAGATGATCGACGAGCAGCGGGGCGTCCGGTTTTCGGGTGAGGTGGCGGCCCGCGAGATTCGCGGCGGCGACGGCGGCTTCCGCCTGGCCGGGGACGGCGATCTGAACGGCGAGACGTTCCGCCTGCGGGTCGCTGGCGGCCCCCTGATCAATATCGATCCCGGGGAGCCCTATCCGTTCGATGTGGACATCCGGGCCGGCGCCACCCGCGTGACCGCCAAGGGCGCCCTGCCGGAGCCCTTCGACCTCGGCCGGTTCGGCCTTGATCTGACGGCGGAGGGGCCGGACCTTTCCGACCTCTATGGCCTGACGGGCCTGGCCCTGCCCAACACGCCGCCCTACCGCCTGTCGGGGCGCCTGGTGCGCGAGGGGCAGGTCTACCGGCTGGATGGCCTGGGTGGTCGGCTCGGGGACAGCGATCTGGCCGGCGACATCCGCGTGGATGTGAGCGAGGAGCAGCCCTTCCTGTCGGCCGATCTCCGATCCACGCTGCTGGACTTCGACGACCTCGCCACCGTGTTCGGCGGCGCGCCTGCGACGGGCGAGGGGGAGACGGTCTCAGAGCGCCAACTTGCGGTGGCCCAGCAGCTCCGCTCTGAGCGGCGCATCTTCCCGGACTCCACCCTGCAGGTTGAACGCATCCGGGCCATGGACGCCGAACTGACCTATCGCGCCGACGCCATCGAGGCCCCGCACCTTCCACTGCGGGGCGCGCGGGTGCACCTGACCTTGAAGGCCGGCGTGCTGGATGCTGACGAGGTGGTCTTTTCTCTGCCGCAGGGAACCTTCGCCGGCCAGATCAGGCTCGACGCCCGGGAAGACACGCCGGTGACCGAACTGGACATGCGCCTCAGGGGCGCGCGCCTGGAACAGCTGCTGCCGGTCGCCGAGGGCGGGATCGCGCCGCTGAGCGGAGACCTCGTCGGCCGGGTGAAGCTCCGCGGCGCCGGCGCCTCGGTCCACCGGACCATGGCCGACGCCGATGGCGAGGTGCTGCTGGTGGTTCCGCAGGGCGAAATCCGCGAGGCCTTCGCCGAGCTGATCGGGATCAATGTGACCCGGGGCCTTGGCCTCCTGCTCACCGACGACCAGAGCAAGACGCCGGTCCGGTGCGCCGTCGCCCACTTCCGCGCCCGGGACGGGGTGCTGAGGTCCAATCAGATCGTCTTCGACACCGAGCCGGTGATCGGCCATGGGGAAGGGGAGATCGACCTGGGCCGCGAGCGCCTCGATCTGCGCCTGGACGGCGAGGCCAAGGAGGCCCGGCTGGTCCGCCTCCTGGCGCCGGTGACGGTCAGCGGCCCGATGCTGTCGCCGAGCGTCGGGGTCGAGGCCGGCGGCGCCATCGCCCAAGGCGGCGTCGCCGTCGCCCTGGCCGCCATCGCCGCCCCGCTGGCGGCGCTGCTGCCCTTCGTCGATCCGGGCCTGGGAGAGGACGCCGCCTGCGGCGCCCTGATCGCCGAAGCCCAGCGTCGCGGAGCGCCGACCAATTGACGCCGCTTCGCCATGCCCCTCAATGTCGGCTCAGTGTTCACGGTCGGGGAATGACCAGATGATGTTGCGAAACGCCCGGCGAGGCTTGGGTCTGGGTCTGGCGCTGGGCGCCAGTGTGGCGCTGTCCGGCGCGGCCCTGGCGCAGGGGGACGCCGCCGAAAAGGCCGTCAGCGCCCGTCAGGCGGGGTTCAAGCAGATCGGCTCCAGCTTCAAGGCGATCAATGACGAACTGAAGCGGGGCAAGCCGGACATGGGCGCCGTCGCCACCGCCGCGGGCCGGCTGCAAGGCCACGCCGGCCAGGTTCCCACCTGGTTCCCCCGGGGCAGCGGCGTGGAGTCCGGCGCCAAGACCGCCGCCCGGGCCGAGGTCTGGAGCGACGCGGCGGGATTCGCCGACGCTGCGGCCAATCTGAAGGCCCAGACTGACCGGCTGGCCGTCCTGGCCAAGGCCGGCGACCCTGCGGCGACCCGCAAGCAGGCCGCCCAGGTCGGCGCCGCCTGCAAGACCTGCCACACCAAGTACCGCGAAGAAGACTAGGCGCCGGCGCACAACCGATCGGCCAAGAGAAAACCCCGCCGCCCGAAGGCGACGGGGTCTTTTCGTGTCGAGCTGACGTGGTTCAGCCCACCGAGCGGTCCGCCGCCTCGCGCAGGCAGCCCAGCCAGGCGTCCTCGCGGGCCTTTTCGGCGGCGCGGAGCTTTTCCTCGGCCTCCTGGACGCCGGCGTCGTGCTTGCGCCACTCGGCCACCGCGCCCTCACGGGCCGCGCGGGCGGCCTCCATGGTCGGGAAGCGGGCCAGCACGGCGCGCACGGAATAGCTGACGGGCGGTCCGACCGTTTCACGGTCGGGATAGAAGCCCGTTACGGAGTCACCCGCTTCCTTCTCGATATGGAAGACGTCGGCCCATCCGGCGTGATGGCGCATCAGGGCCCAGGGCCGTTCGATCTGGTCGGTCATCAGGCACTCCTCGAATCCGGTGGCGCGAAAATAGCGCAGTAACGGGT
>Ga0114898_1000858_pt1 | contig 20389 bp, 17 predicted proteins | sample Malvired_Geostar_FD_83496 | JGI IMG/M metagenome (GOLD analysis project Ga0114898, IMG submission 83496) | Marine viral communities from the Global Malaspina Expedition - Malaspina viral metaG DeepMed_Geostar | ecosystem: Environmental > Aquatic > Marine > Oceanic | place: Mediterranean Sea... | reverse complement strand
TGCGGGCATCCCCAAGCGCACCGGCTGGCGCGGCGAGATGCGTTTCGGCCTGCTCAACGACATGCGCAAGCTGGACAAGCAGCGTTATCCGATTATGATCGAGCGCTTCATGGCGCTCGCGTTCGAGCCCGGCGCCGAAATGCCCAGGCCCTACCCGAAGCCGTCCCTGCGCATTGATGCCGAAAGCCGCGAGGCCGCGTTGACGCGTTTCGACCTGAGTGTCGATCGGCCTGTACTGGCGCTGTGCCCGGGCGCGGAGTTCGGCGAATCCAAGCGTTGGCCGGCCGAGCATTTCGCTCAGGTCGCCGAGGCGAAGATCCGCGAGGGCTGGCAGGTCTGGCTGTTCGGTTCGAAGAATGATCATTCGGTAGGCGAGGATATCCGCCAGCGCCTGATTCCGGGGCTGCGCGAAGAGGCGCTCAATCTCGCGGGGGAAACCAGCCTGGCCGAAGCGATCGATTTGCTGTCCTGTGCCGACGCGGTGGTGTCGAACGATTCGGGGCTGATGCATGTGGCCGCCGCACTCGCCCGGCCATTGGTGTCGGTCTATGGCTCCACCTCGCCGGCGTTCACCCCGCCGCTGTCCGAGCAGGTCGAAATCGTGCGTTTGGGTCTCGATTGCAGCCCCTGTTTCGAGCGCACCTGCCGCTTCGGTCACAACAACTGCATGCGTGAGCTCGGACCGCGCTCAGTGATCGACGCACTGGATCGCCTCGTGCCACAGCCGATCGAGGTGCGCTGAGTGAGGGTGTTGCTGATCAAGACGTCCTCGCTGGGCGATGTCGTGCATACGCTTCCGGCTTTGACCGATGCGCAGCGCGCGATACCCGGCATCCAGTTCGATTGGGTCGTCGAGGAGGGCTTTGCTGAAATCCCGGCGTGGCATCCCGTCGTCGCCCAGGTCATCCCCGTGGCGATCCGGCGCTGGCGCAAGCACCCTTTTCGAACCTTTCGTTCTGGTGAATGGCGACGCTTCAAGGCGCGTTTGCGCGAGGCCCATTATGATCTGGTCATCGATGCCCAGGGGCTGCTCAAGAGCGCCTGGCTGACCCGCTACGTCAACGCCTCGGTCGCTGGGCTGGACCGCGAATCGGCGCGCGAGCCGATGGCGTCGCGTTTTTATGATCGCCGCTACGCCGTACCTCGAGACCAGCATGCCCTCGAGCGTGTGCGGCAATTGTTCGCGCAGTCGCTCGGTTATCCGAATCCTGTGTCGATTGCCGATTACGGGCTCGATCGTAGCCTGCTGGCGACGCCAAACGAGCAGCCCTATCTGTTGTTCCTGCATGGCACCACCTGGCCGAGCAAGCATTGGCCGGAGCGGTACTGGCGAGAGCTGGCCGAGCGCATGAGCGAGTACGGCTGGGCGATCCGCCTGCCCTGGGGCAATGCGGACGAGAAGGCCCGCGCCGAGCGAATCGCGCAGGGCCTGGAGGGCGTGTCGGTATTGCCCCGGCTGAATCTCGGCGGTATCGCCAAGGTGATCGCCGGCGCGCGTGCCTGTGTGGCTGTGGATACCGGGCTCGGCCATCTGGCGGCGGCGCTGGATGTACCGAGCATCTCGCTTTATGGTCCGACCCTGCCGGGGCGCGTCGGTGCTTATGGGCGGTCGCAGGTTCATCTCTGCGCCAGTGGCCCGAACGCCGGCAAGGGCGACCGGCATAAACCCTGCTTCGACGAGCTCCTGCCCGAGCGCGTCGCCAGTGAACTCAAGGCCCTGTTGCGGTCATCGGAGACACCCTGATGCAACTGGCCTTCATCCTGTACAAGTATTTCCCCTTCGGCGGGCTGCAGCGCGACTTCATGCGAATCGCACTGGAATGCCAGCGCCGGGGGCATGACGTTCGCGTCTATACGATGATCTGGGAGGGCGATGTCCCTGACGGATTCGAGGTCCTGATCGCGCCAGTCAAAGCGCTTTTCAACCACACCCGCAACGAGCGCTTCACCGAATGGGTCGAGCAGGATCTGCTGAAGCGGCCGGTAAGCCGCGTGATCGGCTTCAACAAGATGCCGGGGCTCGATGTGTACTACGCTGCCGACCCGTGTTTCGAGGAGAAGGCGCAGACTCTGCGCAATCCGATCTATCGCCGCTGGGGTCGCTACAAGCATTTCGCCGAATATGAGCGGGCGGTGTTCGAGCCTCGCTCGAACACCGACATCCTGATGATCTCCGAGGTGCAGCAGCCGCTGTTCGTCAAGCACTACGCCACGCCGCCCGAACGCTTTCATCTGCTGCCGCCAGGCATCGCCCTGGATCGCCGCGCGCCGGCCGATGCCGCTGGGATTCGGGCGGCCTTTCGTGAAGAGTTCGAACTGGATAACGATGAATTGCTGCTGGTACAGATCGGCTCCGGCTTCAAGACCAAGGGGCTGGACCGTACGCTGAAGGCACTCGCCTCGCTCCCGCGCGCGCTGAAAAAACGCACACGCCTGTTCGTGATCGGCCAGGACGATCCCAAGCCGTTCCTGCTACAGGCCAAGACCCTGGGCGTTTCGGCACAGGTCGAGTTCCTCAAGGGGCGAAGCGACATTCCACGTTTTTTGCTCGGAGCCGACTTGTTGATCCATCCGGCCTACAACGAGAACACCGGCACCGTGCTGCTCGAAGCGCTGGTGGCGGGATTGCCGGTGCTGGTAACCGATGTCTGCGGTTACGCGCATTACATTACCGACGCGGACTGCGGGCGGGTTGTGCCGAGCCCGTACCAGCAGGGTGATCTCGACCGCATGCTGGCCGAAATGCTGGAGGACAATGTGCAGCGCAGCCGCTGGGCACGTAATGCGTTGGCTTATGCCGATCGCGCTGATCTGTACAGCATGCCCGCACGCGCGGCCGATGTGATTCTGGCGGATCGCCCATGAAGCTCATCCTCACTGAGCCGTTCAAGTCGCTCTGGGCCGGTCGTGATGCGTTCGAGGCTGTCGAGCAGTTGCAGGGGCAGGTCTACCGGCAACTCGAAGGCCGGCGTACGCTGCGCACCGAGGTCGATGGGCGCGGTTACTTCGTGAAGATCCATCGTGGCATCGGCTGGGCGGAAATCCTCAAGAACCTGAGCACCGCCAAGGCGCCGGTGCTGGGAGCGGGGCAGGAATGGCGCGCGATCCAGCGCCTGCACGAGGTCGGGGTGCCGACCATGACCGCGGTGGCCTACGGCGAGCGCGGCGGCAATCCGGCGACGCAGCATTCGTTCATCATCACCGAGGAGTTGGCGCCGACGGTCAGCCTTGAAGATTACAGCATCGACTGGCTGCAAAATCCGCCTGATCCTGTCCTCAAGCGCGCGCTGATCGCCGAAGTGGCGCGCATGACCGGCACCATGCACCGCGCTGGAGTCAATCATCGCGACTGCTACATCTGCCACTTCCTGCTGCACACCGATACGCCGGTCCGTGCCGATGCGCTGCGCCTGTCGGTGATCGATCTGCATCGCGCGCAGGTCCGCGACCGGACGCCGCTGCGGTGGCGCGACAAGGACCTGGCCGCGCTGTATTTCTCGGCGCTCGGGATCGGCCTGACCAAACGCGACAGGTTGAGGTTTCTGAGCGGCTATTTGCAGATGCCCCTGCGCCGGATCCTGCGCGATGAAGCCCCGCTGCTGTCCCGTCTGCAACGCAAGGCGGAACAGCTGCAAAGCCGCTATCACCGCAAATACGCGCCCGGGGCTCAGCAATGAGCGACTGGCAAATCGTCGGCGAAACAAGCGCCGACGTCGCGCATGCGTTTGCTGATCTGGAGACGGTTTTTGCGCTGGAAGGCGAGCGGGTCGCCAGTGACCCGCTGTCCGAGGTCATCCGTATCAACATTTCCGGCAAGTGCTTCTACGTGAAGCGTTACTGGACGGCGGGCAAAGGCTTGCGGCGTTTCGTTGGGCGCCCGCGTGTCGAAGCCGAGTGGCAGAATCTTCAGCACTTCAGCGAGTGGGGCATTGCCGTTGCGCCGCTGGTTGCCTGGGGGATGCAGCGCCGTGCAGGATTCTTCCAGCGTGGCGCCCTGATTACCTCGGAAGTACCTGGTACCACGGACATGGCGGCCATGGCATGCGCAGGTGACCCGAGGTTGGCGGACCGCCGCTGGGTGCGCGGGGTCAGCGAGCAGTTGGCCCATGCGACGCGCACGCTGCACGATCATCGCTTTGCGCATAACGATCTGAAATGGCGGAACCTGCTGGTCAACGAGGCGGGCAGGTTGTTTCTGATCGATTGCCCATCAGGGGATTTCTGGCGCGGGCCGTTTCTCCATCGCCGCATCATCAAGGACCTGGCTTGCCTGGACAAGGTGGCGCGCTACACGTTGTCTCGTACACAGCGCTTGCGCTTCTTTCTGCTCTACCAGCGGCGGGCGCGAATGGCCGCTGACGACAAGACGATGATCCGCAAGATCCTCGCCTACTTCGAGGGCCGCGAATGATCGATTCCGTGTGGGAGCTGGCCGGCGCCATGGGTTGTGCCTGTCCTGATGGGCTGCCCATGCGTGCCAAGCGCAGGGCACTGGCATCGTCGTTCGGCGCCTTGCACAAGGAGTGCATGCGTGACGCTTGAACAATTGCGCCGGGCTGGGCGGCATCCAGCGCTGCCCCTGAGTGTCGCGCTGGGCGCCGACGAACTGCATATAGCGCGCTGGCTACGCGTACTGCCTGGCCAGCGCTATGTCGCGCAGGCGCAATGGCGAGGGCGTCCGGTGCTGGCCAAGCTGATGGTGGGCGACCGCGCGCACCGCCATTTCGAGCGTGAACGACATGGCGCGGAGCTGCTCGCCGAACAGCACCTGACCACTCCCGCATTGCTGGAGCAGGGGTTCGAAGAGGGGGCCGGCGGTTGGCTGCTGTTCGAGTTCCTGGAGGGCGCGCGCAGCCTGCATGATGCATGGCTGGAGGTGTCTCGACAGTTGCCACTGAGTGACGATCAACAGTCGGTGCTGGGCAGTGCGCTGGCCGAGATTGCCCGCCTGCATGCGAAAGGGCTTTGGCAGAGTGATCTGCACCTGGACAACCTGATGCGCCACGAGGGGCGGCTGTACCTGATCGATGGCGGCGGCGTTCGCGCCGAAGTGCCCGGCGAGCCGTTGTCGCGAGGGCTTGTACAGGACAACCTCGCGCTGTTCTTCGCGCAATTGCCCGCGTCGCTGGAACCCTTCATCGAAGAGTTGCTGGTGAGCTATCTGCTGGCCAACAACACCCACGCGCTTGCGCTCGAAGCCCTGCTCGACAAGGTGCACACGGCGCGACGGCAGCGGCTCGCCGACTATCTGAAAAAGGTCGGCCGCGATTGCACGGCGTTCAGCGTGCGTCACGACAGCCACGGTCTGGTCGCGGTGCGACGCGAGCGCGAGGCGCAATTGACGACCCTGCTAAGTGCCCCGGATGAGTTCATCGCAGCAGGCTCGGCGCTGAAGAAAGGCGGGAGCGCCACGGTTGCGCATGTCGATGTGGAAGGCGAGTCGTTTGTCATCAAACGCTACAACATCAAGAACCTGGCGCACTGGCTGAAACGTTTCTGGCGTCCGTCTCGCGCCTGGCACAGTTGGGTCGAGGCCCATCGCCTGGACCTGCTGGGCATCGCCACACCGCAGCCACTGGCGATGATCGAGATGCGACGTTTTGGTCTTCGGGGGCGCAGCTATCTGATTACCGAGTATGTAAGCGGGCAAGATATAATCGCGCGCTTCGAGCCATACGTGAACGCGACGCCGCCGGAGCAGGAGCTTCAGGCGCTGGAGCAGCTGTTCGCTGCGCTGATCCGCGAGCGTATCAGCCATGGCGACCTCAAGGGCACCAACCTGCTCTGGCAGGACGGCAGCTGGGCGTTGATCGATCTGGATGCGCTGCACCAGCATCGTAGCGTAGCGCGGTTTCGCCAGGCCTTCGCCAGGGACCGTGCGCGTCTGCTGCGCAACTGGCCTGTCGACAGCGCCCTGTACCGTTTGCTGGATCGGCGTTTACCGAAGGACAGCTTGAGGCAGGACGCCTGAGGCTGAAAACGAAGCCCACGGGCTGTACTACAACGCGGTGCTTCAAGCCCAAGGCTTAAGCCCCCCACGCTGCTTTCAAGAGGCTTTTTACAGTGGCACTGACGATTCTCGGCCTTTCCGGCGCCCTCAGTCACGATCCTTCCGCGGCGCTGTACATCGACGGCAAGCTCATCGCCGCAGCGGAAGAAGAGCGGTTCGTGCGCGACAAGCATGCCAAGAATCGCATGCCCTACGAGTCGGCCAAGTTCTGCCTGGAACAGGCCGGTATCAAGCCGTCCGACGTCGACGTCGTGGCCATCCCTTTTGCGCCGATCAGCCTCTTCGAAAAAGCACGGTGGCATTACGCCAAACGCTACTGGTACGCCCCGGATCGCGCGCTGGATGCCATCCTGTTCGGCAATCGGCGCTACAAACGCTACTACAAGCGCATTCAATGGTGCCTGCAACAGCTGGGTTTCGATCTGAAAAAAATCAAGATCGAGCCGGTCGAGCATCATCTGGCGCACGCGTCGAGCGCTTATCACTGCTCGGGCTTTACGGAAAAAACCGCCATTCTCGGTATCGATGGCAAAGGTGAGTACGCCACCACCTTTTTTGGCTATGGCGAGAATGGCCGGATCCACAAGATCAAGGAATTCTACGATCCGGATTCGCTCGGCGGTCTGTACGGCGCCATCACCGAATTCCTCGGCTTCGAAATGCTCGATGGCGAATTCAAGGTCATGGGCATGGCGCCCTATGGCGATGCGAGCAAGTACGACTTTTCTCGTCTGGCCAAATTCGAGGATGGGGAGCTGATCATCAACACCGATTACGCCAACGTCATCGGTTTGCGCCGCTACAAGGAGAAGGGCAAGGGCTACTACTTTTCGCCCAAGCTGATCGAGTGGCTGGGACCGAAGCGCGAAGGCGATATCGCCGACGACCCGTACATCCACTATGCCGCCAGCATGCAGGCACTGTTCGAAAAGCTGGCGTTGGAAATGATGGATTACTACCTGGGCGACATCATTCGCCAGACCGGCAAGATCGCGTTCGCCGGAGGTTGCGCGCTCAACGTCAAGCTGAACCAGAAAATCATCGCGCGTCCGGAAGTAAAGGAACTGTTCGTGCAACCCGCTTCCGGCGATGCCGGTACGGCGGTCGGCGCAGCGGCATACATTTCGCACCAGCGCGGCGTGCCGGTGGAAAAGATGGAGCACGTCTATCTCGGCCCCGCGTACTCGAACGAAGACATCATCGCGGCCTGTGCACGGCATCCGAACAAGCCGGCGTGGGAACAAATCGAGAATATGCCGCAGCGCATCGCGCAGATCATGGTCGACGGCAATCCGGTGGCCTGGTTCCAGGGTCGGATGGAGTTCGGTCCGCGTGCCCTGGGCGGACGCTCCATCATTGGCTGCCCGAGCGTGCCCGGAGTGGCCAACCGCATCAACGAGCAGATCAAGTTCCGTGAACGCTGGAGACCCTTCTGCCCGTCGATGCTCGACACCGTCGCGCCGCAGATGCTCAAGGTCGATCATCCGAGCCCGTTCATGACGTTCACGTTTGAAGTGAACGAGGGCTGGAAGGAGCGCGTCGGCGAGGTGGTACACGAAGACGGCACATCGCGAGCGCAGGTCCTCGAGCGTCGCCACAACCCTCGCTGGTATGACCTGATGCTCGAACTGGAGAAACTCACCGGCAACGGCGTCTCGCTCAACACGTCGCTCAACCGTCGTGGGGAGCCGATGATCTGTTCCCCGACCGATGCGCTGAACATGTTCTATGGCTCGGATCTGCAGTACCTGATCATGGAAGATGTGTTGGTTGTAAAGGGTGACAAGCTGGCATGACAGCGTCCGATCCATGGGTTTTGCAGTTCTGCCATGGCTATGACGGTCCGTTTCTGGACTGTGCGCGTCAGTACGCCGCGCTTTTCACAGGCACGCCGTACAAGGTCTGTACCGTCTACCTGACCGGGTCGCCGAGCGACGAGGTCATTCGCGGTTCGGCTTCGGATGAGGTGATCTTTCTCGGCTACGACAGCAAGGATGTGCGTGGGCTCAAAGTCGGTGCCATGCGCCGGCTTCGCAGCATCGCGGCCAAGCGAGATTATCGGCTCTGCATCGCTCATCGGTTCAAACCGATCTACATTGCGTTGCTGGCGACCGGGCTGCCGGTGATTGGCGTACATCATGCCTTCGGCGTTTATAGCCGGCCCATGCGGCGCTGGTTCGTCAATCGCTTCCGTGCCCGCTTGCTGTTGCTCGGCGTTTCCAACGCGGTGCGTGACGAGATGCGTGCTGATCTTCCCGGCTGGGAAAGCGCGCGTATCGAAACCCTTTACAATCGCATCGACGTCGCCGCCGTGCAGGCCGAGCAGATTTCCCGCCTTGACGCCCGCGCGGCGTTGCAGCTGCCTCCGGACGCCTGGGTGGTTGGCAATGCCGGCCGCCTGCACCCTGACAAGGATCAGGCCACCCTGATCCGAGGTTTCGCCCGGGCATTGCCGCGACTACCCGCCAACAGCCTGCTTGCGATCATGGGCAGCGGCCGGCTGGATGCGCAACTTCGCCAACTGGCCAGGGACCTGGGTGTCGCCGATCAGGTGCGATTTCTCGGGCAGGTGCAGCACGGCAGACGCTACTTCAAAGCGTTCGATCTCTTTGCGTTGACCTCAGACCACGAGCCATTCGGCATGGTGCTGCTGGAAGCCATGGCGGCCGGGGTGCCGGTGGTCTGCACCGATTGTGGCGGCGGGCGTGAGGTGGTGGATAGCCAAAGCCTGCTGTTTGGGCTGGGCGACTTCGATGCCTTGAGCGCCTTGATGGTGCGAATGGTAAGTGAAGAGGCGTGCAGTGCGGAAAGTGAAAAGCTGTCCGCTCATCTTGTGGAACATTTCTCCGATGCGGCTGCTCGGCAGCGATTTTGGAACCTGCCCATCATGCATTTATTCGGTTCGCTCTAATGGTTTCCCGTGAAAGGTCTCAACTCGTTTACTTGGTATACGGCAAGCAAAAGAGTTATCGACAAGAGGCTAAGTTCAGCATGCTCTCCGCACTTCGGTGTACGACACCGGAGTCGATGCCCAGCATCCTGGTTTATACCGACGAGCCTGAAGCATTTACCGGTTGGCCAGTCGATGTTGTCGCGCTGAGCGGTGACGAGCTGGATGACTGGACGGGACGGCAAGGTTATCTCCATCGGCGCAAGGCGGTGGCGATTCGTGCAGCGCTAGCCAGCTGCGAGCGGAGCGTCTTCATCGATACCGATACCTTTTTCATAGCGCCGGCGAACCGGCTGTTCGAACGGCTGAGCCGCGGCGAATGGTTGGTCGACAAGATAGAGGGGACTTGGGGCGAATGGGCGGACCAGCCGTTATATGCGGCCACAGCCAGCCTCTTGCGCGAGGAGTATGGAGTTGGCGACGACATGCGCCTGATTAACTCGGGAGTGCTTGGTCTGAATCAGGATGCTGTGCCTCTGATGGATCATGCCATCGATCTGATTGATGAGCTTCACCCCTTGGCGCCAGACATCCATATCATCGAGCAGTTCGCTGTTGGCGTTGCCGCCTACGGTTTGCCTGAACCGACAGAGACACGTGGCCTGGTCAGGCACTATTACGGAGAGAAACGATATTGGCGACCTGTCCTCGATGTGTTCTTCGCGAACCATGGTGAGGTTTATAGCCCAGCGCTTATCAAGGCATCAGGCCAAGTTCCTCGCAGCCGCCCTAAGCCCTCGAAGTGGAGGCGTCTGATTTTTCGATTAGCCAGTACCCTTTATGTCCGTAAGGCACCCAAGATGGCGCGGTCGGCGTTCTACGCTGTCAATCTGCCTCGCGATGCATATTCCGCAGCCTGTGCGCCCGTCTATGCCATGGAATTGGTAAATAGCGGTTTCGATTCGTCCAGTATCGCGGCAGACCCCCCGGTCGGTTGGTTGCGTCTACTGTCGAGCGGTCAGCGGAAGAGGTTGCAGGCCTTGCTTGACGATGCGCAGAGGCTGTCTTGATAGGCATTAGGACCGCGCATGCGGGCCATGAACGGCTGTTGCAGGGAGCGTAATTTGTTGAAAGTACTATTTCTGGTTCAGGCCGAGCAGCGCGCCATTCTGGATCGGCTTTATCAAGCGGTTCAAGACAATTGTTTATGCGACATACGTCGGCTGGATCGCGATCAGCAGGCGAACCTGCGGGGTTATTTTCATGAGCATGTAGACTCCACCCGGTATGACCGGATCGTATTTTTTTTACGTTTCAAACAAGAGATCAAACAAGTCGGTTTTATTCGTTCGATCCCTAATCTTGTGATTCTGGAACATGATGCTTACCAGAACTATATAACCGGCAAATACAGTCAAAAATTCAGCGCCCACTATCGGCGCTTGCCGTGGGTGCGTGTGATTAGCTCCGGTTACATGGTCAGCGAGCGGCTTCGCCAGGAAGGTTTCGATGCAGTCTTCGTTCCCAAGGGTTACGACCAGGCATTGCTGCGCGATCTGGGGCAGGTGCGCGATATCGAACTGGCCTTCGTCGGCAGCACCAAAAGCGGCGCCTATAGCGAACGCAAGGCACTGCTCGATGAGCTGGCAAAAGTCGAGGACCTGGTCGTTACCCGCACCCAGTCCGGCGAGGATTATTGCAATACCCTCAACCGCATTCGCTTCTTCGTCAGTGCCGACGTCGGCATGGGCGAATATATGATCAAAAACTTCGAAGCGATGGCCTGCGGTTGTGTATTGCTGGCCTGGGATCAGGGCGAGGCAGAAAATGAGGCGCTGGGTTTCGTCGATATGGAAAACCTAGTGCTTTACCGCAGCGTCGATGAATTGCGAAGCAAGCTTGTGATGTTGCGTTCGGATCCCGACCTGGCGGCGCGCATCGCTTCTGCGGGTCGGGCCTTGGCAGAGCGGGAGTACAGCTTCTCGCGCATCGGGCAACGTATCGTCCAGGCGTTGGATAAGCCGCTACGGGACCGCCCACCGATGGGCCTGCTGGATCGATTGCGCCTGTTCTGGAGGCTGAAGTGAATCCATCACGTATTCGCTTGCTGATTCCCTATTTCGGCCGATGGCCGTTCTGGATGCCGTTTTTCCTGCAGACCTGCAAGCGGAACGCTGACATCGACTGGCTCTTTTTCAGCGATTGCGGAACGCCGGACGACCTTCCGGATAACGTACGGATCGTTCCGATTTCATTTGCTGACTACTGCCAGCTGGTCAGCGAGCGTCTGGGCATCTCCTTCAAGCCAACCAATCCTTACAAGCTCTGCGATATCAAGCCCGCGCTAGGGCATATCCACGCCGAGCATCTGGATGGATTCGACTTCTGGGGGTTCAGCGATATCGATCTCGTCTACGGTCAGCTGCGCGGCTATTTTTCCGAGGAGCGGCTCGCCCGATACGATCTGCTGTCTACCCACGCACGTCGCGTTTCGGGCCATTTATGTTTGCTGCGCAATAACGAGCGTATGCGCCAGGCGTTCATGCGCGTCCCCAACTGGCAGGCCTGCTTCGAAGATCCCGAGCACCGCGCCTTCGACGAAGCGGCGTTCAGCCGATTGTTCATTCGCCGAAAAAACTGGCCCGAGGCGCTTCGGCGGGTGGCCGATCGCTTCAATCCATGGCGTCGAACCAGTGAGTTCAACGAGGCGTTCAGCACGCCGCATGCGCGGGTTCCATGGCTCAGCGGTGGCTTCGATTTCCCCGACTGCTGGATATGGAACGATGGGCGGCTGACCAACAACCAGGATGGTGCGCGAGATTTTCCCTATTTCCACTTCATAACCTGGAAGAACGCCAAGTGGTCCGGCCGCTCCCCGGATCTGCTGATGCAACCTCAGGATCTCGCCGCTCGGCCATCGTGGTGCGTTACCGAGCAAGGGTTTCGCACGCCTGACGGCGTATTTACCGCTACCGAACGGAGAGCGGGTACCGATGACTCACGTTGATTCCAGAGCCATCATGCTGGAGTACGCAGCTTGAGCATCGTCAGTATCGTATGGTCTTCCGGCAAGGCGCATGCCTCGATCCATCAGGTGCATGAGCAGATTCTTACCCTGGTGGCTGACAAGAGTGAGGTGCACACCTGGATGCTGATGGGCCGAGAGGCCGGGAGGGGGCCAGGCTGCGGGCAGACACTGCATTGGCGGTTGAGCGCGAGGGCGCTCAAAGGCCGGGGCGTCTGGAAGTTTTCGCAGTGGTGGCTGCAGCGGCGCCTCGCCCGGGAGATCGAGCGGGTCAATCCAAAAGCGCTGTTGCTCGATGGCATTGGCGTGGCACGGCTGATCATTCCGGTGGTGGCGAGGCTGAACCCCGGCATTCAGGTCGTCGTGGTGTTCCATGGGCAGAGCCGCATACGCCGCAGCGACCCGAGATTGTTCAGCGCGATCGCTGCGCATCGCCTGAAGCTGGTCGCGGTGTCCGGGGCGCTCGCCGAATCCCTGGGCGCGAAGCTGGGGAGAACGGTAGCCGCTACGCGAACAGCGATGAATCCGCATGCATTCAAGCAGGCACTGCTTTCGCGCGACGAAGCCAGGATGAGGCTGGGCGTTGATAGCGCGAGGATCGTCCTCGGCGCCGTCGGACGGCTGGTCGAGGAGAAGGGCTTTCTACCGATGCTCGATGTGCTGAGCGAGTTGTCGCGTACACGCGCGGACCTCCACCTGGTGCTCGTCGGTGACGGGGAGCAGCGGCCGGAGCTGGAATCACGCATCCGGTGCCTGGGCCTTGAACCCATGGTGACGCTGGCGGGGCATCGTCAGGACGCTGCGCAGCTGTACCAGGCGTTCGACGTAATGCTGATCCCGTCCCGCAGCGAAGGGTTGGGCCTGGTGTTGCAGGAAGCGGTACTGGCGCATGTGCCGGTCGTGGCCAGTGATCTGCCGGTCTTCGTCGAGCAGTTGGGGCTCAGTGGCATTTACGTCTCGCCGTACGATGTGCCCGGCTGGGTCGCCGCCATCGAGCACGTACTCGACTCGGATCGGCGATTGCTCGCCGATGAGCAGGATCGGCGCCTCGCACCGGAGGACGCCTGGGAGCAGTTCTGCAGCGGCTACGCGGAACTGCTGATCGATGACTCGGACCCGGTCAGGACGTCGTAGAACTGTGAAAACGGAAAGGCGTTCTGAAACTTTTCACGCTCCAGGTAGCGGCTGAAGTGCGCCAGGTTGCGCCGGACCATGTGGTTAGGGAGCGATCGGCCCAGGAAACGCATATCGGCGATATCGATCAGGCCCAGGGAACCTTGCGGGGTGAGCACGATATTGCCCAGGTGCAGCGAGCGGAAGTAGATGCCCTTGCGGTGCAACTCGCGTACGAAGCGGATCAATTCAGGCAGTATCGGCGACCAGCTGAACCCCGGCTGCCTGGCGAGCTGGCTCAGGGAGTCGCCTGGCAGCGGGGCGTACAGCACCGCGCTGGCCGACCTGTCCGGCAGCTCGTACAGCGCCTGGACGTCCACCGTGGCGATGCCCAGGCCCCGGAGGCGTTCTGCGTTGTTGATGAAGCGGCGCGAGTAAGGCCGTAGCAGTGCGGAAGAGAGCCAGCGCTTGCGACGGAAGATTTTCAGGAACTGACCGTTCTCGAGCTGCAGGACTTTAGGGCCCAGGCCATCCGCTTCGAGAACCGCCGCATTATGGGTGAGCTGTTGCAAGTCTCGCTGGCATAATTGGCTTACATGCATTGTAGAGATGGCCTTGAGCAGTGTGCGGACGTCTAGCAGGGCGTGCATTCTAACATCGCTGTAACTGGCGCATTTCGCCGTTTTCCGAAGGGGTAGTATGGATAGCCGTCGTATAGGGCTGGCCTGGCTGACGCTGGGTCTGCTCTGGTTTTTGCTGGGCATAACGTGGATAACGACGGCCAAGGTTTACCAACAAGGCTTGATCGCACTGTTCTGGCTTCCGGCGATCTGGGCGTCGTGGTCCAGCCGGGCGCTGCTGCTCGACCTCTGGCGGCGGGAAAAGCCGCTCGTGACGGCACTGATCGCACTGGTCGCGTGGGCTGCTCTCAGCGTTTCCTGGAGCGTTGCCGAGGAGCCCGCGCGCGAAGCCAAACGGCTGATCTACGTCGTGTCCTTCTTGCTGGGTTTGGTCTGCCTGGGCCAGACGCCGTCGCGCGTCGTCTCGGTGCTGGGCTGGGCCGGTTTCGGGCTGGCGCTGGCGGCGCTGGCGGCGCTGATACAGCACTATGGGTTCGAGTCGAAGCCCTGGGCATGGCGAGCGCACGGCTTCGGCCTGCTCGATCATCCGATTATTGGCGGCTACGTATTCGGTCTGGCGTTGGTCTGGTGGTTCTGCCTGCCGCCCAGGCGGATCGCGCTGCGGTGGGTTTGGGCTGCCGGCTTGTTGGCGCTGTTCGCATTCATCGTGATGACGCAGAGTCGCGGCGTATGGGTTGCCTTGCTCGCCAGCGTGCTGTTGATGCCCGCCTGGCGTGCCGGACGCGCCGGCCTGATCGTCGCTGCCCTGGTGTTGATCGTGGCAGCCTTGGGTTACTGGTTATTCGGCAGCTATGTGGTCGCCAGGGGCACGTCTTACCGCCCCGAGATCTTTGCTGCGAGCCTGGCCATGATCGGCGATCGGCCCTGGCTGGGTTTAGGACTGGGGAGCGAGTACCGGGTCCAGGCTCTGGGGCACCTGTTCGATCATACGCATAACCTGTTTACCCATGCGGCGCTGGAGCTCGGCATGCCCGGCCTCGTCCTGTGGTTGGCGATCTGGGCTCGCTGCGCTGTCATTGCGGTGCGTGAGCGGGCCACGCCACTGGGCGGCGCCTTGTTGGGCATGCTGTCGTTCAGCACCCTGGCGTTGTTGTTCGATGGCGCGAGCCTGTGGGATTCACCGCGCCCGGAGTGGTTACTCACCTGGCTACCGGTGGGGCTGGCGCTTGGGCTGAGGGCAGGGTCGTCTACCTCGCTGTGTTACCATCGCCGCCCTCCGACACATGAGTTGCATTCGCCCATGAGTGGCTCGCCCGAGAAAGCCGAGACGGCCTCCAGTCTAAGCCTTTACCTGCGGTTGCTGCGCTACGTACTCCCCTATTGGGGGCTGTTCGCGGTCAGCCTGTTCGGCTTCCTGATTTTCGCCTCCACCCAGCCGATGCTGGGCTATATCCTCAAGTTCTTCGTCGATGGGCTGAACAATCCGGATGCCAGCTTTTTCGCTCAAGTGCCCTATCTTCGAGATCAGGCCTGGCTGGCCGACCTGAAGTTGCTGCAGGCCGTGCCGCTGCTGATCGTCCTCATCGCCGTCATGCAGGGCATCGGCTCGTTCCTTGGCAATTACTTCCTTGCCCGGGTTTCGCTGGGGCTGGTGCATGACTTGCGTGTATCGCTGTTCAACAATCTGCTGATGCTGCCCAACCGCTATTTCGACACCCACAACTCCGGACACCTGATTTCGCGTATCACCTACAACGTGACGATGGTCACCGGGGCTGCGACGGATGCGATCAAGGTGGTGGTGCGCGAAGGCATGACCGTGATCTTCCTGTTCGCGACGCTGTTATGGATGAACTGGAAGCTGACCATCGTGATGGTGGCGATACTGCCGGTCATTGGTGTGATGGTATCCAGCGCCAGCAAGAAGTTTCGCAAGCAGAGCAAGAAGATTCAGGTCGCGATGGGCGATGTCACCCATGTGACGTCCGAGACCATTCAGGGTTACCGCGTCGTGCGCAGCTTTGGCGGTGAAGCGTACGAGCAGGCCCGCTTTCTGGGCGCCAGTCGGGACAACACCGGCAAGCAGCTGCGCATGGTCAAGACCAATGCGATCTATACGCCGACGCTGCAACTGGTGATCTACAGCGCGATGGCGGTGCTGATGTTCCTGGTGCTCTACATGCGCGGCGACTCATCGGCCGGTGACCTGGTGGCCTATATCACCCTGGCCGGCCTGCTGCCCAAGCCGATCCGCCAGTTGTCTGAGGTGAGTTCGACCATCCAGAAGGGCGTGGCCGGTGCCGAAAGTATCTTCGAGCAACTGGATGAGGTGCCGGAGGTCGATAGCGGCGTGGTGGAGCGTGAGCGAGTCAATGGACGGCTTGAGATCCAGGGGCTTAGCTTCGCCTACCCAGGCACTGACAAGCCGGTGTTGCACGACATCAGCTTCACGGCCGAACCGGGGCAGATGGTGGCGCTGGTCGGCCGCTCGGGTAGCGGCAAGTCGACCCTGGCGAACCTCATACCGCGTTTTTATCATCATGAGCACGGGCGCATTTTGCTGGACGGCGTCGAGGTCGAAGAATACAAGCTGCGCAACCTGCGCCGGCATATCGCCCTGGTGACGCAACAGGTCACGCTGTTCAATGACACGGTCGCTAATAACATCGCCTATGGCGATCTGGCTGGCGCGCCGTTGGAGGATATCCAGCAGGCGGCCCGTGATGCCTATGCCGACGAGTTCATCCAGCAGATGCCCCAGGGCTACCAAACGCCCGTTGGCGAGAATGGCGTGCTGCTTTCCGGCGGTCAACGCCAGCGGTTGGCGATTGCCCGGGCCTTGTTGAAGAATGCGCCGGTGCTGATTCTGGACGAGGCGACGTCCGCGCTTGATACCGAGTCCGAGCGCCACATCCAGGGCGCGTTGGATCATGTGATGACCGGGCGTACCACGCTGGTCATCGCGCATCGCCTGAGCACCATCGAGAAGGCCGATCTGATTCTGGTGATGGAGCATGGGCGTATCGTGGAGCGCGGGACGCACGCGCAGTTGCTGGCGGCCAATGGTGCTTATGCAGGGCTCCATGCCAACCATTTCAAGGATGACGACGAAGCCTAGGGCCGATGGGTTCCTGCCCCGGCCAGGACGGTCGCGTTGCGCCGTCCAGCCGGCGACCCGGGCAACACGCTGCGGTGTTGCACCGGCTCCGGTTAGCCCCGGTACAGTTTGTCGCCATGTTATGATCCGCGACGTTTTTGCCGCTCCGGAGCCCTCATGAAACTGTCCATGCCCCGATTCGACCAAGCCTCCGTTCTGGTGGTTGGTGACGTCATGCTCGATCGATACTGGCATGGCGGCACGTCGCGGATATCACCGGAGGCGCCTGTGCCCGTGGTGAGGGTCGATCAGGTAGAAGATCGGCCGGGTGGCGCTGCCAACGTCGCGCTGAACATCGCGGCGCTCGGTGCGCCGGCTGCGCTGGTCGGCGTGACCGGAGTGGACGAGGCGCAGCAAAGCCTCGCTGACAGCCTGGCGGCCGCTGGGGTCAAGGCGCATTTCCAGGCCCTTGAGCATCAGCCGACCATCATCAAGCTGCGCGTCATGAGCCGTCACCAGCAACTGCTGCGGATGGATTTCGAGGAACCTTTCGATACCGATCCGGCTGCCTTGCTGCGTCAGGTCGAAGGGCTGCTGGATGGCATCAGGGTGCTGATCCTGTCCGATTACGGCAAAGGTGCGTTGCGCAATCACCAGGCCCTGATTCAGGCCGCCCGCAAGCGTGGCATCCCGGTGCTGGCCGATCCCAAGGGCAAGAACTTCGAAATCTATCGCGGCGCCTCGGTGATCACGCCCAACCTCGGTGAGTTCGAAGCCATCGTCGGGCATTGTGCCGACGAGGCCGAGCTGGTGACCAAGGGCGCCGAACTGATGCAGGACCTTGAGTTGGGTGCGTTGCTGGTGACGCGTGGCGAACACGGCATGACACTGCTGCGCCCGCAGCACTCACCGCTGCATTTGCCGGCGCGCGCGCGCGAAGTGTTTGATGTCACCGGGGCCGGCGACACCGTCATTTCCACCCTGGCCGCCGCCATCGCCGCGGGCGAGGAGTTGCCGCAGGCCGTGGCATTGGCGAATCTTGCCGCGGGTATCGTGGTTGGCAAGCTCGGTACGGCGTGTATCAGCGCCCCCGAGTTGCGTCGCGCCGTGCAGCGCGAGGAAGGCTCGGAGCGGGGCGTAATGACGCTCGAACAGTTGCTTACCGCTATCGAGGACGCCCGTGCCGAAGGCGAAAAAATCGTGTTCACCAATGGCTGCTTCGACATTCTGCATGCAGGTCACGTGACCTACCTGGAGCAGGCTCGTGCTCAGGGCGATCGGCTGATCGTCGCGGTCAACGATGATGGATCGGTGAGCCGTTTGAAAGGGCCTGGGCGTCCGATCAATTCGGTCGATCGGCGCATGGCGGTGCTGGCGGGCCTGGGGGCGGTGGATTGGGTGGTGTGCTTCCCAGAAGACACGCCCGAAGCGCTGTTGGCCGAGGTCAAGCCGGATGTACTGGTAAAAGGTGGCGACTACGGCGTCGATCAGGTGGTCGGAGCGCAGCTGGTCAAGGCGTATGGCGGCGTGGTGAAAGTCCTGGGGCTGGTGGAGAACAGCTCCACCACTGCAATTGTCGAGAAGATCCGCAGCCGCTGACGCGGTGCATCGGCGAGCCTCCTGGCTCGCCAGCCTGTCCCTTTTTGCAGTTATCGACACACCGCAGCGGTGGTCGTGTCGATCCAGTCTCGCCAGCGGATGCGCTCATCCCGCACGATCCATTCATGTTGTGGCGCAAAGCTTTCCGACAGCCACAGTCCGCGTGTGCTGGCCTGCACCGGCTGGCCCTTGCGCAGGGTCAGCAGCGCATCGGTCGGTCGTCCCTGATCCAACGGGATCAGGTAGAGATCGGGCCGGCTGCGGTCCAGCTGCGCAACCAGCTTGCCGTCCTCGAGGCGCTCATCGACATGAAACAGGCTCAGTTCACGGGTTTCCTTCGGCAGCTCCAGGCGCATGTCGTAGACCAACTGTAGCGAAGCAGTGGGTAAGTGAACGTAGGCTCTAGGCCGTTCCATCAATGTCATCTGGCCGCATTGGACCGGTCGGGCCGATCCGGACAGCGAAGCCAGATTGAAATGCACGGCCTCGCGATAACGCAGGCTGCCCTGATAAGGAGCCGGTAGCCAGATTTCCCCGAAGCGACCGGCCAACCAGCCTTCAGGCGTTTCCAGCAGGCATTCTTCGGCGACTTCCTGGATGGCCGTGAGCAGCGGCAGGCTGAGTTCGTGAGCCGGTACATAGCCGGAGATCAGCTTGAGAACGACATCGCCGCGATCCAGGCGCTGCTGCCGTACCAGCACCCAGTATTCCTGTCCCTGCCAGCGGAGCGTCAGGCGTACCGATACGCCGAGGTTGGCCAGTTCCAGGCTGAAACGTGCCGGATCGTCGATTGCGACCGCTCGGCGCCGCTCGAGCATTTCACTGAAGTTGAGCGGCCGACCGAGGCTCTGGTAACGCAGCCGCTCCGGGCTGGCATCGACCAGTACCGGCAGGGTCTTGAATGCGGTGGGGTTCTTGCGGATCAACACGCGCGGCATTCGGCTCCTCCTTGCGTCGGGGTCGGCCGTAGGGCCGTCGTTATTGTTGTCGGGACAAAACGGCTGCAGCGGTATGCACGTTATCTGACAAGTGTTGCGGGGTGATGGTGCCAATGATCGCGGCGCCCACGCCGGGATGGGTGAACAACAGCTCGAAGCTCGCTCTCACCGGATCTGCGCCTGATTCCAGGCAGACGTGGCCGCTGGCCAGGGCTTTCTTGACCAGGATGCCCTTGGCGTGGCTTGCAGCGTAGTCGAGTATCGGACGTTCGGCCTGTTCGTTTAGGTTGTAGGTGACCATCGCGCAATCGCCCCGCTCGAGCGCAAGCAGGCCGCCCTCGACGGTCTTGCCGGACAGACCATAGCCGAGAATCTTGCCCTCGCGCTTGAGCTCGGCAAGCGTCTCGTACACACCGCTGTCGCGCAGAATCTCCACGTCCCGCCCGTCGGAATGCACCAGCACCAGGTCGATCCGGTCGGTCTGCAACCGCCGGAGGCTGCGTTCGACGGAAAAACGTGTATGGGCGGGGGAGAAATCGAAGTGCGACTGGCCATCGACGAATTCCTCGCCGACCTTGCTGACGATGACCCATTGGTCCCGCTGGCCGTGCAGCAGGGGACCCAGGCGTTTTTCGCTGACGCCATATGCCGGTGCGGTGTCGATCAGGTTGATGCCCAGGTCGCGTGCCAGTCCGATCAGGTGGCGAGCCTGCGTGTCGTCCGGAATGCTGAATCCGCTGGGGTATTTGACGCCCTGATCGCGGCCCAGCTTGACGGTACCCAACCCCAGAGGGGAGACCGTCAGGCCTGTGTTGCCGAGGGGGCGGTGCAGGTCGTGCAGGGTCGTCTTCATGCCAGCAGACCTGTCCAGAACGGGCCGGTGACGGGAGGGGGCGGCAGGTCGGGCAGTGCAGGATGCGGCCGAGGGTGGATGCCGTCGCGTGTCAACGCAGCCTGGACACGATCAGCGAAGTCCGGCGCCAGTGCCAGTTTTGTGGGCCAGCCGACCAGCAGTCGCCCCTGCTCGGCGAGGAAGGCGTTGTCCGGCCGCGCCTGTGCAGATTGGGCCGGCTCTGCGCGATCGATGCGAAGGGTGGCCCATTGGGCCGACGAAAGGTCGATCCAGGGCACCAGAT
>Ga0114898_1000857_pt1 | contig 20395 bp, 20 predicted proteins | sample Malvired_Geostar_FD_83496 | JGI IMG/M metagenome (GOLD analysis project Ga0114898, IMG submission 83496) | Marine viral communities from the Global Malaspina Expedition - Malaspina viral metaG DeepMed_Geostar | ecosystem: Environmental > Aquatic > Marine > Oceanic | place: Mediterranean Sea... | reverse complement strand
GGCCTGCGCGTTGACCAGCGCTGCGCAAGGCCCCGGAGGGATCATCAGTGCGCCCGCCTGTACGTCGCTTTGCACCACCGCGATCACCCGAGGCCAGGCCTGGTTCGCCAGTTGCAGCGCCTGCAGGCTACTTCGGGCGGTGGCCAGGGGCACCGCGCACGCCTGGCGCGATGCCGCTTGCGTGTCCGTCGACGCATGCTCGTCGTGGCGCGCGTGCAGGTAGCTCTGGAACGCAGCAATATCCGCATCGGCGAAGGCGCCAGGGCGCCCGATCAGCGATTCGACGGCGGCTACCAGCTCGCGCCGCGCCGGCTCGCTGCCGTGCGCCTCGCTGATTCGCAGCCCCTTGAGCACAAGCGCCAGGCCAATGTCGGACACCACCGCCGCCGCGGCGCCGCAGCCTGGCGTTGGGCCATCGGCCGCTGTCGCATCACGGAAATCAGCCAACGACAGCGCCCAGACGCTGGACCCATCGGTCACCGGCCCGCCCATCGTCAGGCGTCGCCTCTGTCCCAGGCCAGCAACACGTCGAGCATGCGGTTGGAAAACGCCCACTCGTTGTCATACCAGGCCAGCACCTTGACCAACTCGCCCTGAACCCGCGTGTGGTTGAGATCCGCCACGCAGGAGGCCGGATAGCCGAAGAAGTCGCGCGAAACCAGTGGCTGGTCGTTGCACTCCATGACGCCGGGCGGCAACTGCTGCGCGCCTTCGCGCAAGATCCGGTTGACCGCCTCGACACTTTCCGGGGGCCGCTCGGCGGTAAAGGTCAGGTCGACAAGCGAGACATTAGGCGTGGGCACCCGCACAGCCAATCCATCCAGGCGTCCGGCCAGCTCCGGGAGAACCAGGCCGATGGCCTTGGCCGCCCCTGTCGTGGATGGAATGATCGACTCTGCCGCGGCGCGTGCGCGGTAGAGGTCCTTGTGTGCCTTGTCCAGCAGGTTCTGGTCGTTGGTATAGGCATGCACCGTGTTGAGCAGGCCCTGGCGGATGCCAAGGGCCTCATGCAACACCTTGGCCAGCGGCGCAAGGCAGTTGGTGGTGCACGAGGCGTTCGAGATCACGCGTTGGCTACGGTCGAGCCGTTCGTGATTGACGCCATAGACCACCGTCAGATCGGCGCTCTCGAGCGGATGCGAGGCGAACACGCGCGCGGCCCCCGCCTGGAGGTGCTGGTCGATCGATTCGCGTTTCTTGAACTTGCCGGTACATTCCAGCACCACATCGACGCCGAGCTGCTTCCACGGCAGTTGGCCGGGCTCGCGTTCATGCAACAGACGGATCGATTGTCCGCCCACCTGCATCACATCGTCTTGCAGTTCGAGCGGCGTGTGAAAGCGCCCAAAGGTGCTATCGAAACGCGTCAGATGCGCCATCGCGCTCCGGTCGCTGAGGTCGTTGATGGCCACGATCTGAATCTCGTTCTGCAGATTTCGCTCGAACAGGGCACGCAACACGGCTCGGCCGATACGGCCATAACCATTGATAGCAATACGCAACATGGCGGTCTCCCAGGTGTCGTTGAGGCAGTGCAAGGTTAGTCGGAGTATGGGCGGTGGCGTTCAGTACCGTCCGACGGAGATCAACGAACGGGGGAAACCCGAGCACCGTTCGTCGGTCGTACACCTCAACGGGCCCGTTGCGCCGGGCCGGCCAGCACCGGAAAAGGGAACGAGCATGAGCGAGTCAACCCCGCCACCCTGGTGGAAAGGCGCCACCGTCTACCAGATCTATCCGCGCTCCTTCGCCGACAGCGACGGCGATGGCGTCGGTGACCTCAACGGCGTGCTGAATCACCTCGATCACTTGCAATACCTGGGTGTCGACGCCTTGTGGCTATCGCCGATCTTCCGCTCGCCGATGGCCGACGCCGGCTACGACATCAGCGACTACTGCGACGTCGACCCGCTGTTCGGCTCGCTGGCGGACATCGACCGGCTGATCGCCGAGGCGCATGCACGCGGAATCCGGGTGCTGCTCGATTTCGTCCCCAATCACACCTCCGATCAACACCCTTGGTTCATCGAGTCGCGCAGTTCACGAAACAACCCCAAACGCGACTGGTATATCTGGCGAGACGAGCCGAACAACTGGCGCGCCGCGCTCAACGCCGGCAGCGCATGGACCTGGGACGAGCACACCCAGCAGTACTACCTGCACCTGTTCCTGCCCCAGCAGCCAGACCTGAACTGGCGAAACCCCGAGGTAGTCGAGGCGATGCACGGCGTCCTGCGCTTCTGGCTCGATCGCGGCATCGATGGTTTCCGCGTCGACGTCATCCATTGCACGGGCAAAGAGCCGAGCTTTGCAGACGATCCGCGCTGTCTGGCCGGCCAGCCACTGGTCGAGTTCAACGACCAGCCGTACAGCCACGAAGTGCTGCGCGGGCTGCGTCGGCTGGTCGACAGCTATCCCGGCGAGCGGGTGCTGGTGGGCGAAGTCAACATCCGGGCCACCGAGCGGGTCCTGCAGTACTACGGGGCCGGGGACGAGTTGCATATGTCGTTCAATTTCCAGCCGCTTGATGCACCCTGGGAGCCGGTGATGTTCCGCACCTGCATCCGTGACGTCGAAGCGCTGCTGAAACCGGCCAACGCCTGGCCGACCTGGGTGCTGTCCAACCACGACAACTCACGCCAGCGCAGCCGTTATCAGGGCTCGTTGCGCAGCGCCCACGCCGCCGCCGTGCTGTTACTGACCCTGCGCGGCACGCCCTTCATCTACCAGGGTGAGGAATTGGGGCTCGAAGATGCCGTGATCGATCCGGACGAGCAGGTCGACCCCGGCGGTCGCGATGGCGGCCGCGCGCCGATCCCCTGGCTCGCGGCGCCACCCCACGGGTGGTACGGCAGGCCACCGTGGCTCCCGTTCCCGCCGGACAGCGAGGTGCTGGCCGCCGAGCGCCAGCTACGGGAGCCTGACTCGACCCTGGCGCTTTATCGCCGGCTGATTGCCGCGCGCAAGCGCAGTCCGGCCCTGCTTCAGGGTGACTGGGAGGAACTGCCGTCGCATCCGAACGTGCTGGCCTACCGGCGGCAGTTCGGCGACGACCATCGGGTGGTGTGCCTGAACTTCGCCGACCAGCCCCACGCGTTCCCGATCAACGGACGCTGGCAGGTCGAAGTCGCGAGTGATGCCCAAGGCGAAAACGAACCCTACAGCGGCGAACTGGCAGCCGGCCAAGCCCTGATTCTCTGCCCCGAGGAGCACTGACATGCGACCACTGTGGTATCGGAACGCGGTGATCTACCAGATCGATCCGTCACTGTTTCTCGATGTAGACGGTGACGGTTGCGGCGACCTGCGCGGTGTCACCGAGCGCCTGGATTACGTTCGCGGCCTGGGCGCAACGGCCATCTGGCTGATGCCGTTCTACCAGTCGCCCTTCCGCGATGCCGGTTACGATGTGAGCGACCATCTGCAGGTCGATCCACGCTTCGGCGATCTCGCCGATGTGGTGTACCTGCTGGAAAAGGCCGAGGAGCTGGGGCTGCATGTGATGATCGAACTGGTGGTGCAGCACACCTCGATCGAACATCGCTGGTTTCAGGAGGCGCGCCGCGACCGGAACTCGCCCTACCGGGACTACTACCTCTGGGCAGACGAGCCGGACGACAGCATCGAGCCGATCTTCCCCACCGTGGAAGAAAGCGTCTGGACTTGGGACGACGAAGCCGGCCAGTACTATCGCCACCTGTTCTATAGCCATGAGCCGGACCTTAATCTCGGCAACCCCAAGGTGATCAAGGAAATCGAACGGATCATCGCGTTCTGGCTGCGCCTGGGCGTCTCGGGCTTTCGCGTCGACGCCGCCTCGCACCTCGTCGAACAGGCGGGCGGCGGTAACAGCGACAACGGTCAATGGCTGCTCGAACACATGCGCGACTTCGTCACCTTGCGCCGGCCGGAAGCGGTACTGCTGGGTGAGGTCGATGTGGAGCCCGAACAGTACCGCGGCTACTTCGGCGAAGGCGACCGGCTCACGCTGCTGTTGAATTTCTGGGCCAACAACCATTTCTTTCTCTCGCTGGCACGCAGCGAGGCGCAGCCCTTGCATCGGGCGCTCGAGCACCAGCCGGAGCCGCCGGAGCGCGCGCAGTACGCGATCTGGCTGCGCAACCACGACGAACTGGACCTGGAGCGGCTGACCGACGACGAGCGTGAGGAAGTCATGCAGGCCTTCGCTCCACAACCCGAAATGCGCGCCTACAATCGAGGGATTCGCCGGCGCCTGGCACCCATGCTCGACGGCGATGAGCGCCGCATCGCCATGGCCCACGCATTGCTGTTCGCGCTGCCGGGTACGCCCATCGTCCGTTATGGCGAAGAAATCGGCATGGGCGACGACCTCGCGCGCCCCGAGCGTCTGGCGGTCCGTACACCCATGCAATGGTCCAACGAGCCCAACGCCGGATTCTCCTGCGCCGCCGCATCGCAGCTGGCGGCGCCGCTGATCGAGGAAGGGACGTTCGGCTTCCGTCAGCGGAACGTCTATGCGCAGACCCTGCGCGACGACTCGCTGCTGTCCAAGACAGGCAACATGATTCGCACCCGCATAGGCCTGCGCGAGATCGGCGGCGGTCAGCATCGCCCGGTCGAGACGGGTTGCCCGTCAGTCTTCGCCATCCGCCATGACAACGGCTCGACCGTACTCATGCTGGTGAATCTGGCGGACCAGGAGGTCGAGATTGAAATCGCCGAGCACGACCTGCAGGACATGGTGGACGTACTGGCCGACAGCGACTACGAGCAGCCTCAGGGTCACCCGCTGCGGATCCATCTGGCCGGCTACGGCTATCGGTGGCTGCGCCGCAAGCAACAGCTGTTTGGCTAAAGGATGGCAAACGCCACGCAGCCAGGAGGTGGCATGCCTCTCGATACCGGGCGGTGTCGGGCGGTCCACCACCTATCGGCCGCAACGCCTGGCGGAACGCTCCACTTGGACCCACGCATGGAATTGAGCGAGAATGCGCGGCTTTCCAGGCCGAGGTACAGGCTGGCGAATGGATGCAGGACCGAAACGGGCTGGGCGCTCGCCAACATGGCGCAGCGCCCGGTCGGCTTTCGGGACGGCGAATCGTCAGGGTGCCGGGCCGCCCACGCTTGAGGTAGCGCGTTCGTGGAACAGCTGAAACAGAAAATCCGCAATGAAGGCATCGTACTCTCCGACCGAGTACTCAAGGTCGATGCGTTCCTGAACCACCAGATCGACCCGGTGCTGATGCAGCAGATCGGTCAGGAATTCGCCCGGCGGTTCCGCGACCAGAACATCACCAAGATCGTCACCATCGAAGCCTCCGGCATCGCTCCTGCGATCATGGCGGGGCTGGAACTCGGCGTGCCGGTGATTTTCGCCCGCAAGCACCAGTCGTTGACGCTGACCGACCACCTGCTGACCGCTTCGGTCTATTCCTTCACCAAGCAGGTCGAAAGCACCATCGCGATTTCCACCACCCATCTGTCCGACGCGGACCGCGTATTGATCATTGATGACTTCCTGGCCAACGGCAAAGCCGCCAAGGGTCTGATTTCGATCATCCAGCAAGCCGGCGCCAGCATTGCGGGGCTCGGGATCGTCATCGAGAAGTCGTTCCAGGCGGGCCGCCAGGAGCTGGAAGAAGCAGGCTTCCGTGTCGAATCACTGGCTCGCGTCGCCGCGCTCAGCGACGGTCAGGTGATCTTCGTCGACTAGCACGCCGTTCGGCGCTGCGCCGCGATCGCGGCGCAGGCCTTTTGGCACGCGCTTCACTCGCGACGCCACAGGTCGACCAGCGCGCCCTGGGTACCGGCAACCGGATCGCTCACCGGCACGCCGACCCGCTCAGCGCGCGCTCGCGCTTCATCGTGGTTGCGCGCGTCCGGACGCAGCAGATCGTACTGCTGATCGACCGGATAGCCGCCCACCACTTCGAAATCATCGCTTGCGCTGAGCTGGCAGTGGCCGGTACCGGCCGGTAGCACCAGCGCGTCTCCGGCACGCACTTCCACTTCCTGCCCCTGCTCGCCGCCGAGCATCAACCGCGCCGAGCCGCGCGAAACGCCGAGCACCTCATGCGCCGTGGAGTGAAAGTGGTGATAGTCGTAAACGCCCGCCCGCCATTGCGCGGGCCAGAGATGACTGTCGAACAGGCCTTCGAAGGCAGCGGCATAGTCGCCACCGGCCAGTGGCAACTGGCGGTACAGCAGGACCGGGTGCGGGCTGTTGGGCGTGCGCCCGTCGCTGGCGAAACGCAGTTGTTCGGGTTGCGGGGCAGAACTGGGCATGGGCACCTCGCGCAAGCTCGTGAGCCAAGGTATCGGGCTCGGACATGGACTCCCATTTCGACCGGCTGCCGCGCCGCTTTACTCCCCGCTGAAACGACAAAGCCGCCCGGAGGCGGCTTCGTCTGACCGGCTGAACCTTACAGACCGGACATATGCTGGATGGCGGCCTTCAGTTCGTCATCCGAGCAATCGCCACAGGTACCTTTCGGCGGCATGGCGTTGATACCGCTGATGGCGTGCTTGAGCAGGCCGTCCAGGCCGCCGGCCGCATCGGCGCGTGCCGACCAGGCTGCGCTGTCGCCAGTCTTCGGTGAGTTCAAGAGACCGGAGCCATGGCAGGCCGTACAGAACTTGCCATAGACATCCGCGCCACTGCGCGCGCCACCGCCAGCTGCGGCAGTCGCAGCGCCAGCAGCGGCGCACTCCTCACCTTGAATACATACTTCACCCACCGGCTTGAGTCGCTCGGCGATGGCGTCGTTGGTCGCAGCCTGAGCGCTCACTGCCCACAGGGCCACTACGGCAGTCTGTGCTACCAGGATCTTCTTAATCAGGTTCACCTTACACCCTCATGTGGCTAGACACGCCCGCGGCCACGGTTACGCGAGCGGCGGCTAGTATAGCGGCAAGCCATGCTTGCCGAAACAACCCGTGTTGCGCAGGTCTCGTCAGCGACGCTGTGTCGCAGCACGACGCGCCAGAGTCCTGGACCGATACCGGCATCAGAAGTTGGCCGGTGTCGTAGCGCTGATCAGCCTGGCAGGCGCATCGAAGGGATTGCGAAAGCGATGCGGCTTGTTGCTGTCGAAGTAATAACTGTCACCGGTTTCGAGCACGTAGGTCTGCCCACTGACGGTCAGCTCCAGGCGCCCCTCGACCAGCATGCCGGCCTCTTCGCCCTGATGGGCAAGCATGTCCGTGCCGGTATCCGCGCCGGGCGGATAGGTCTCGGCAAGAAACGCGATGGCGCGCCCCGGATGCGCCTTGCCGACGAGTTTCATGCTCACCGCACCGTCGGAAATATCGATCAGCTCACCCGCCTTGTAGACTACCTGGGTGTCACTTTCCTGCTCGAAATCTGGCGAGAAGAACTCGACCAGCGACATGGGGATGCCACTGAGCACCTTCTTCAGCGAGCTGATGGAGGGGCTGACACTGTTCTTTTCGATCATCGAAATCGTGCTGTTGGTAACGCCTGCACGTTTGGCCAGCTCACGCTGGGAAAGTCCCTTGAGTTTACGGATGGTTTGCAGTCGAACACCGACGTCCAATACGGGAGCCCCCAATCAAGCGCGAAAAGCAGAGGTCGCTATGATGGCGAGGGCGTTCAGTATTTTCAACACGGCAGGACGAAATGACCTGCCTGCGATAATCCGGGCGGATCATTCGGGCAGCGCGGCCACCACTGACAGCTCCACCAGAATCTCCGGCTCGCACAGTTTGGCTTCGACGGTAGCCCGCGCCGGCGCAACGCCCTCGGGCAGCCATTGATCCCAAACGGCGTTCATGCCGGCGAAATCCGCATCGATGTCCTTCAGGTAGATGGTCACCGACAGGATGTGCTGCTTGTCGGTACCCGCCTGACGCAGCAGCCGCTCGATATTGTCCAGCGTTTCGCGGGTCTGCTGCTCGATGCCCGCGTTCATGTCTTCACCGACTTGCCCGGCCAGGTAGACCGTGTCGCGGTGGATGACGATCTGACTCATGCGCGAATTAGTGTGCAGGCGCTGTATGGGCATGCTTGCGGGACTCCTTGGTCGTGCCGTAACGAGAAATATCCAGGCCATCGGTGCTGATCTGGGTGCGCTTTTTCGCCAACAGGTCGGCGAGCAGGCGGCCGGAACCGCAGGCCATGGTCCAGCCAAGCGTACCGTGTCCAGTGTTCAGATACAGGTTGCGATAAGCCGTGGCGCCAACGATCGGCGTGCCATCCGGGGTCGCGGGGCGCAACCCGGTCCACAACTGCGCATTGCTCGGGTCGCCTCCCAGCGGAAACAAATCGCCGACGACCCTCTCCAGGGTCTCGCGCCGCCGCGGATTCAACGACAGGTCGTGACCGGCAATCTCGGCCATGCCGCCCACCCGGATCCGCTGTTCGAAGCGGGTGATGGCAACCTTGTAGGTTTCATCGAGCACCGTCGAGACCGGCGCCATGGCCGGGTCGCTGATCGGCACGGTGAGCGAGTAGCCCTTGAGCGGGTAGACCGGCGCGCGGATACCCAGCGGCTTGAGCATCTGCGGGCTGTAGCTACCCAGCGCCAGCACATAGCGATCGGCCTTTTCCAGCGTGCCGTCGATCCAGACACCGTCGAGACGATCACCCGAATGCTCCAGACGCTGGATGTTCTGGTTGAAGCGAAACTGCACGCCCAACTGGCGCGCCATCTCGGCCAGCCGGGTGGTGAACATCTGGCAGTCGCCGGTCTGGTCGTTGGGCAGGCGTAGCGCGCCGCTGAGCGTGTCCGACACCCGCCCGAGCGCCGGCTCCACCCGGGCAATGCCGGCTCGATCGAGCAGCTCGTAGGGCACGCCCGAGGCGTCGAGCACGGCAATGTCCTTGGCCGCATTGTCCAGTTGCGCCTGGGTACGAAACAGCTGGGTCGTCCCCAGCTGTCGACCTTCATAGTCGATGCCGGTCTCGGCGCGCAGCTCGTTCAGGCAGTCGCGGCTGTATTCGGACAGCCGCACCATGCGCTCCTTGTTGACCGCATAGCGCGCCGCCGTGCAGTTGCGCAGCATCTGCGCCATCCACACGTACTGCTGTGGATCGCCGGTGAGCTTGATGGCCAGCGGCGCGTGGCGCTGCATCAGCCATTTGATGGCTTTCAGCGGCACACCAGGTGCGGCCCAGGGCGAGGCGTAACCGGGAGAGACCTGGCCGGCGTTGGCAAAACTGGTTTCCATCGCCACCGCAGACTGCCGATCGACCACCACCACCTCGAAGCCAGCACGCGCCAGATAGTAGGCACTGGTGGTGCCGATCACGCCGCCGCCCATTACCAGAACACGCATCGCCGCCTCCCATCCGTCAGTTGACGGACTTTTTCAAGTCACTGTTGAGGCGAGTATAAAAAGCCGTGCGCAGTGGTTTTCGCTATATAACGCGCTATCTTTACGATTTATTCACGCCACAAACGCCATTATCAGAGGCGATACGCCTATGCGGACCCAACATCAAACCCGCCGCGAGCTGGACAAGCTCGACCGCCAGATCCTCCGCCTGCTGCAAGCCGAAGGGCGAATGCCATTCACCGAGCTGGGTGAACGCATCGGCCTCTCCACCACGCCCTGCACCGAGCGCGTCCGCCGGCTGGAGCGCGAGGGCATCATCATGGGCTATACCGCACGGCTGAATCCGCAACACCTCAAGGCGGGCTTGCTGGTATTCGTCGAGATCAGCCTGGCCTACAAGTCCGGTGACATTTTCGAGGAGTTCCGCCGCGCCGTGCTCAAGCTGCCGCACGTGCTTGAATGCCACCTGGTTTCCGGCGACTTCGACTACCTGATCAAGGCGCGGATTTCGGAAATGGCGTCCTATCGGAAGCTGCTGGGCGAGACCCGCCTCAAGCGGCCGCATGTGCGCGAATCGAAGAGCTACATCGTCATGGAAGAAGTGAAGGAATCGCTCGAACTGCCGGTGCCGGACTGACGCGCCGGTTGCCCGGCGTCTTTTGCCCTGCAACCACGGTCCGGTCTACCCTTCGGGCCAGGCACACCGTCCAAGGCTCGACATGATGACCCGGCAGATCGCCGCCCAGGCACAGAATCACGCCCCCTCCTACTACGCCGCCAGCACCAATCGCGCGCTCGCCTTCGCCCCGCTGCAAGGCGAGCAAGAGGCGGACGTCTGCATCGTCGGCGGCGGGTTCAGCGGGCTCAACACCGCCATCGAACTCGCCGAGCGTGGCCTTTCGGTGGTGCTGCTCGAAGCGCACCGGATCGGCTGGGGCGCCAGCGGCCGCAACGGTGGCCAGCTGATCCGCGGTGTCGGCCACGATGTCGAACAGTTCCTGCCGGTACTGGGCGAGGCAGGCGTGGACGCGCTCAAGCACATGGGGTTCGAAGCCGTCGACATCGTCCGCCAACGCATCGAACGCTACGCCATCGACTGCGACCTGAGCTGGGGCTATTGCGACCTGGCCACCAAGACGCGGCATCTCGACGGCTTCCAGGCGGAGTACGCCGATCTCCAGCGCCTGGGCTATGCGCATCCGCTGCGCCTGGTGCCGGGTCACGAAATGCGTGAGGTGATCGGCTCTGATCGCTACCTCGGCGGATTGGTCGACATGGGCTCCGGGCATCTGCACCCACTGAACCTGGCGTTGGGCGAAGCGGCCGCCGCGCAGTCGCTGGGCGTGCGGTTGTTCGAGCAGTCCATCGTGGAGCGGATCGACCATGGCCAGCAGGTTCGCGTACACACGGCACAGGGCTGCGTGCGCGCGCAGCAACTGGTGCTGGCCGGCAACGCCTATCTGGGAAATCTCGACCGGACGCTGGCGGGCAAGGTGCTGCCTGCCGGTAGTTACATCATTGCCACCGAACCGTTGCCCGAGGCGCTCGGGCACGAATTACTGCCCCAGAACATGGCCGTCTGCGATCAGCGGGTCGCACTGGATTACTTCCGCCTCTCGGCCGATGGCCGCCTGCTGTTCGGCGGCGCCTGCCACTACTCGGGCCGCGATCCGAAAGACATCGCCCGCTACATGCAGCCGAAGATGCTCAAGGTATTTCCACAGTTGCAGGGCATCGGCATCGACTACCAGTGGGGCGGCATGATCGGCATCGGTGCGAACCGGTTACCGCAGATCGGGCGACTCGCCGGGCAACCCAACGTCTACTACGCCCAGGCCTATTCGGGCCACGGCCTGAACGCCACGCACCTGGCCGGGCGGCTGCTCGCCGAGGCCATCTGCGGCCAGCTGCAGGGTCGCTTCGACCTGTTCGCCCGGGTGCCGCACCCGACCTTTCCCGGAGGTCAGCGGCTGCGTTCACCGCTGCTGGCGCTGGGCATGCTCTGGTATCGGTTCAAGGATCTGTTCTGAATTTCGCCGTTTCGCTGACGTCCAATCGCAAGGACCGATAACAACGAAAAAGGAGCGGACCTTGCGCATACTGCTGATGTTTGTAGCGGCGCTGTTACTGGTTGGATGCGCCGGGCCAATTACGCCCGCACCGCCATCCTATGCGCTGTCGAACCCGGACTCGGGGCTGGCCCAGCGGGTCGAAGCGCTGGCTGCCGAGCGCCCCGCCGGGCATTCGGGCTTCCGCTTGCTGCCCTTGAGCGCCGAAGCGTTCGCCGCACGAATCAGGATGATCCGCGCCGCCGAAAACACCCTCGACGTGCAGTACTACATCGTCCACGACGGCCTCAGTACGCGCGCGCTGATCGACGAATTGCTCAAGGCCGCCGATCGCGGCGTCAGGGTCCGCCTGCTGCTCGATGACACAGCCAGTGACGGCAGCGATTACCAGATCGCCACCCTGGCGGCTCATCCGAACATCCTCATTCGCGTCTTCAACCCGCTGCACGTGGGCCGCAGTAACGTGTTCACGCGTTCGCTGGGCCGGCTGCTGAAGTTGTCGCAACAACACCGGCGCATGCACAACAAGCTGATGCTGGCCGACAGCAGCCTGGCGATCGTTGGCGGTCGCAACCTCGGTGACGAATATTTCGATGCTGATAAAGGTCTGAACTTCACCGACATCGACCTGCTCGGCGCCGGGCCGGTTGCGCGACAGTTGGCGACCAGCTTCGATCAATACTGGAACCACGATCTCAGTGTGCCCATCCAGCATTTTCTGCGGCGCCCGCCTCGCGTCTCGGCGCTAGACGATGCGCGCAGAGAGATCACGCGGTATCTGGAGGCCGAGCGTCAGCGTGACCCCAAGCGCTACCATCACCTGACGGCTGATCTGGACGACGCCCCGCTGGCCCAATGGCTACAGCAACTGACCTGGGCGCCCGGTGAAGCCATGTGGGATCACCCGGACAAGATCAACGCGCCCGGCATTCCTGATGAACACCTGCTGCTGACCACCCGGCTGCAACCGAGCCTGGAGGCGGTCAGCCGAGAGATGACGCTGATTTCAGCCTACTTCGTGCCCACCGACGACGGCGTGAGCTACTTGACCCGCCAGGCCGACAAGGGCGTGGCCATCCGTATTCTGACCAACTCGCTGGAGGCGACCGACGTACCGCTCGTCCATGGCGGCTACGCGCCCTACCGTCGCCCGCTGCTCGAGGCCGGCGTGCGACTGTTCGAACTGCGCCGGCAGCCCGATCAGGAAGCGTCCTACAACCTGGGCGGCGAGTCGGAGTCCAGCCTGCACAGCAAGGCGGCGGTATTCGACCGGCAGGAGGTGTTCCTCGGCTCGTTGAATTTCGACCCCCGCTCGATTCTCTGGAACACGGAAGTCGGCGTTCTGATCGAAAGTCCCGAGTTAGCCAGCGAGGTCCAGCGACTGACCCTGGAAGGGACCTCGCCATCGGTCAGCTACGAAGTGCGGCTCGTCGAAGTCGATGGCCGCAAGCGCCTGGTCTGGATCGCCGAAGACCAGGACCGGCGCAAGGTCCTGCTGGACGAGCCTGGCGGTGCCTGGCGCCGCTTCAATGCCTGGTTCAGTCAGATGATCGGGCTTGAGCGCATGCTCTAGGCGAGCGCAGCGCGACCACAGCGAAGCGGCAGCGTTGCAGGGCGTTCCGGCCAATGTTGCCTGCCAATTTGCCGCTGTGCTTGATTTCATTCCTTCGAGTGATAACAAGATGCCTCTACCTGACTAGGCTGCCGTACCGATGCCGGACACGGCACATTGCTTCTATAAAAATAAAAAGGAGCGCGACATGCATCGCAAATGGATATGGATGGCGGTTGTTCTGGCGAGCTGGTTCCCGGCGCTGTTCAATTCCGCCCAGGCTCAGACCTTCACCACACTCGAAAGCATGCAGATTCATGCCAACCGCGCCACCAGCAGCCTGCTCCTGTACCGCGGCGAGGGCTTTCAGAAAGCGCACCTCGCCCGCATGGAAAACGACCTCAGGGCACTGGCCGACACGGTAGGCACCTTCGCTGGCGCGAGCAGCGAACTGCTCGAACTGCATGCAGCGCTGCAAGCCACGTTGCGCGAAGGCGCAGGCTTCGGCCATGCAGAAGACGACATGCCATGGGGCTGGCCGCTGCAGATGAGCAAGGCGCTACGTGACTTCCTTACCGCGGTACGCAGCCAGCAGGGAGCGGATTTCCGTGCCGAACTGCCCGCCAAGGTGGAATACCTGACCGTTCAGTACCTGAGCCGTGCCTACGTGGGCTCCTTCGAAACCGCTCGGGAGCAACCGGACACCTACCTCGGCCAGGACGAGAGACGCCTGGTTCCTTCCATCGACGAGCAATTGGCGGCGCTGGACGGCCAGGGGAACCCAGCGATAGCGAAGCTGAAGACACGCTGGGATTTCCTCAAGGTTGCCCTCGAAGACATGAATAGCGGGAACAACAGCTTCAATACCGCTTCCGGGCGCCCCTTCGCGCCCATCATGGTCGACCGCCACGCCCGCAGCCTCAGCGACCAGTGGATGGCGTTATCGCCCAACTGATCAGGCATCGACCGGGCGCTGGCGCAGCCGTACCGGTCCGACGCGCGCCTCGATGGCGTGACGCAGCGGCTCGCGCAAACCGAGCATGAAGCCCAGCTCGGCCGCGACGAACAGCGGGCCGATGATCAGCCCGCTCAGATCATCCACGAACGCCGGTTTACGCCCTTCGAAGTAGTGACCGACGAACTGGATGATCCAGCCCACCACGAACAGGCCGATGCCTGCGCCCAGCCAGAGCGCCGTCGACTGCTGCGCCAGTCGTGCGCCGCCCCAGACGCACAGCAGCAACACTACGCCCATGAGCATGCCGAAGCGCAGGTCCAGCCGCAGATAGAACAGGGTGGCGGCCGCCGCGACCAGGGCAACCGGGCTCAACCACAACCCGCCAATGTCGACGCCGGGCCGCGACAGCAGCACCGCGACGGCCAGCACGATCATCGGAATGCCGATGAAATGGCTGAGCAGATTGCGCGGATCGCGATGGTAGGCCGCGTATTGCGCCAAATGGTCGGTCAGGGTTTTCATGGGTGAGCTCCGGTAGCCTGTGCTGCAAGCTTAGCCAGCTTGCAGACCGGCGGGGTGGCGGCCCATGCTGGACGAGTGCCAAAGACCACGGCGCTTGCGCCAACCTCGTGCGCCGGCTACGGCTCGGGGCGGTAGCCCAGCCGCAGGCCACCCCAATGACGACCCGCCACCATGATGGGCACCGAAAGGTCGTGCATCAGCTCACCGGTGTCGCGGCTGTAGGTCTGCAACAGGACCTTGCGTTGATGGCTGCCGCAGCGCCCTCCGGTGCGATCGTTGAATAGCCGCTTGCTCCGACTTCTGACCCGGTCGATCTCCGGATCGCCGACCGGCGGCTCGCTGAACGCACGGTTGTGCGTCGGCACATAGCCATCAGGTGTCGTGGCGATGGCATAGACCAACGCATCGTCACGTTCCAGCAGGGGCTCCTGAAGCGCGGGCAGGACTTCGTCGGCATAGCGATCGAAGCGGGTGCTGTAGCGGATCGGGTCCGTCCCCGGTTGTGCCTGGTAATGGCGATCGAACAGGTCATCCACGGTCAGCCGACCGGCTTGCAGATCCGCCTCGAAACGCGCGGCGATGGCCGCCGCGCCGTCACGAGCCAAGTCGAAAATGCGCTGGTGGTAATCGTCGAGCTGCACTTCGGCGAGCTGCTCGCTTACGGTTTCAGCCTGCCCTCCCAGTGTTTCGGCGGCCTTGCTCAGCTGGCTCGTCTGCGCTTCGCTCTCCAGCGCGTCGCCGCGCAGTTGGCCCAGCGCAACGAACAGTTGTGCGAGCCGCTCGTGGTTATCGGCGGTGCCGGACGCAATCTCCGCCACCTGGGTTTCGACGTTGCCCGCCAAATCGGCGATACCGCAGAGCTGGGCCCCGGTCCCGGCAATCTGCGCCGCGGCCTGGTCCAGCTCGCTGGCCTGTTTCTGGATATGGCTCACGACCGCCTCGCTCTGCTCGCGAATATCGCTGACCATCCGGCCGACCTCTTCGGTGGCACTGCTGGTGCGCCCGGCGAGGTTGCGCACCTCGTCGGCCACCACCGCAAAGCCGCGGCCCGCCTCCCCGGCGCGCGCCGCCTCGATCGCGGCATTGAGGGCAAGCAGATTGGTCTGGCTGGCGATGGACTGGATCACGTCGGTGATCTGCCGAATGTCTTCGGTGCGCGCAGCCAGGCCATCGAGCAGTTCGCGACTGGCTTCGGTCTGTGCGCTCAGCTGCTGCATGCGCTCGATGGCATGCTGAAGCTCGGCGCGCCCGCTGTCGCTGCTGCGACGCACGGCCTCGGCCGCTTCCAGCGCCTGCCGAGCACGGGCCGCACTGTCCTGCTCGGTCGCGGTCATGGCCTCGGCGCCGTTGGCGACCTCGCTGATGGCTGCAAGTTGCGACCGCAGGCGCGCGGCCAGCTGCCCTGCACTGAACGACACTTGCGCAGCCGACAGCGCGTTGTGGCAGGTATGGCGAGAGAGACGCTTGCTCAGCTCGGCGAAGCTGCGCACCTCGTCGTCGGGCGGGATCGGGGCGTCCCTGTCGGTACGCCATGGACCCAGCCAGGGCCACAGGCCAAGCAGCAGGATCGAAACGACGGTCAGATGGAACGGCAGTCCCATCCAGCCATGGAACAGCAGCAGGCCCAGCAAGGCGGCTGCATGGAGCAGGCAGGCCTTGGGGTGACGGCGGAAGGCAGGGCGCATCGATGGCCTCTTGTTTTCATCCGGTAATAAGGAGGTGCTGTACCACCTCTGCCACACGGGAACAGGGTCCTTGGTGGCAAACGGCCCATACCGGTGGGCAGGGCAACGACGGCGCGTCATTCCCACCCACAGGTGCCGGGTCTACCGGGTTAGCGGCTGCAGCCTGCCAAGCTTGAGCCGCGCCACGCGCCGAACTGCGCGCGTTCGAGGTCGCCTCAGCGTGGCGCATCCGGCGCGGTCAGCGGCAGGCCGAGCTGTACCCGTCGCCGCAGCCATGGGCTCGGACGATAACGCGGCTCGTGGCCGTAGCACGCCTGCATGCCTTCCAGAATCGTGAGGATACGAACGGGACTGTAATGCTTGGCGAAGCCCAGGGGCCCTTTGGGATAACCGAGCGCAACGGTCACGGCGCGATCGAGCGTCTCCGGCGAGGCGATGCCTTTCTGGGCTATTTCACAACCGAGATTGACGATGCTGGCGACGACGCGCTGGCTGACGAAGCCCGGAGAGTCATTGATCACTTCGACTGGCACGCCATCCGCTCCCAGGGCTTGGCGCGCCTGCGCTTCGAGAGCCGGGTCGAGCGCCGGTTGACGCATCAGCACGCGACGCTTGTCGAAGTCGCTGAATGGGTCCAGAGCGATGGTGCGCACGGCCGGCAGCGCCAATCGCTCGATGCAATGACTGGCATCCTCGCCCAGCGGCGTGATCAGGCAGATCGCCTCGCTCGATGGCTCCGCGCCCTCCTCCAACACGGCGCCGGCCTGTTGCAGGATCGAACCGACGTAGCGACGCAGTTCGGGATCGATACTGTCGAGCCAGAACGGGCGGTCGATGCTCACCGGCTCGAAACGCGGCTCCGGCGAGCGAATCTGCTGACCGTCTTCATAGCGATAGAAGCCTTGTCCGGTCTTGCGCCCAAGCAGCCCGGCAGCCACCCGCTGCGCGGCCAGATAGGACGGCGTATAGCGGGGATCGTAATAGAACTGGTCATGCACCGACTCCATCACCGCATGGGAAATATCGAGCCCGGTCAGGTCGAACAGCTCGAACGGCCCCATACGGAAACCTGGGCCGTCACGCAAAATACGGTCGATCTGCTCCGGTGTGGCGATCCCCTCGCTGAGGATGCGTTGCGCCTCGGTGCCGTAGGCGCGGCCGGCGTGGTTGACCAGAAAGCCGGGGGTGTCGGGCGTGATCGCAGGGAAGTGTCCGGCCTGCTCGGCCAGCTGCACCAGGCGGTCGATCACGCTCGGATCGGTGCGCTCGCCGCGCACGACTTCTACCAGCTTCATCAAGGTCACCGGGTTGAAGAAGTGATAACCGGCCACCCGCTCGGGACGCGAACAGGCACTGGCGATGCGCGTCACCGACAGCGACGAGGTGTTGGTCGCCAGCACGGCATCGGGGGCGATCAAGCCTTCCAGCTCGACGAACAGGCTCTGCTTGGCTTCGAGGTTTTCCACGATGGCTTCGATCAGCAGGTCGCAGCCGGACAGATCGGCAAGCTGATGGGCCGGCTGCATGCGCTGCACGATCGCAGGCAATTCATCGGCACTCAAACGCCCCTTGGCGACACTGCGTTCGAGCAGTTCGCGGTTGAATTGCAAGGCTTGCTCGATGGCTTCGGGGCGGCTGTCGTACAACCACACCTGCTGCCCAGTGCTGGCGAACAATTGCGCGATACCGCGGCCCATGGCGCCGGCGCCGATAATGCCGATACGGGAAAACATGCGAACCTCCTCGATAGATGGCGTTGCGACTGTCGGAACCCTGATCGCCATTCCGCACTGCGAAATGGCATTCCACCTTTATTGACCAAGAGCCTAAAGACTGCCAGTCTCCTTAGCAAGCCATCCGTGACCGAGCGCCATGTCCACCTCCGACTACTCTCTCGCCCAACTGCAGCAGGTTCACGCCTCCGTTACCGGCTTCTTCCAAGACATCGGTTGCGAATTGCTGGCCTATGGGCCCGATCACGCGACCCTGGCGCTGGGGCTGTTGCCTCGTCACCTGAACAACGCGAGCAACATGCATGGCGGCGTCATGGCCACGTTGATGGATGTCGCCATGGGGTTGTGCGGGACCTGGGAAGCAGACCCTGCGGACCGCCGGGTTGCGCTGACCCTGTCGATGACCATCAATTTCAGCGCGCCGGCCGCCGCCGGCAGCCGCATCAGGGCGGTGGCTCGCTGTCGTTCGGGTGGGCACAAAGTGTTCATGGCCAGTTGCGATCTGCTCGACGAGGAAAATCGGCTGATCGCCTTCGGCGAAGGCGTATTCAAGCGTGGCGCCCGGCGCTGCGAGTTGCCTGCCTAGATGACCACGCTATTGCCACTGGCGCTGCTGTTCGAACTGCTGGCGCTGATCACTCGGCTACAGCCGCTGAGCGTCATCAGCGGGGTTCTGCTGGCAGGGTTCTTTACCTGGCACTGGCGCTCGCTGATGCCCTATCCGCGACGGCTCGGGATGGTCACGCTGGCACTGCTCGGTTACTGGTTGCTCACTGGCGAGGCGAGTTGGCAACAAGCCGCGCGCATGCTGTCCTCGGCGGCTTATTACGCAGCCTTCATCGGCGCCCTGGGTTTGATGCATTGCCTGGTCAAGCGCCTGCGCCAGCTCAGCGAGTTGCATCGCCTGTTACTGGCCGGGCCCCGCGCGTGGCTCTATCCGGGTTACCTGTTGAGCACCTTTGCGATCAGCTCGGTGCTCAGCTTCGGCATGCTCAACCTGATCTGCGGCTCGCTGGAACGCCATCTCGAAGGCCGTCCCTACAGCGACACCCAGCGGCGCGAGGGGCGACGCGGTGTGATGGTCACCGCGCTTCGCGGCTTCGCACTGGTCCCGCTACTGGCCCCGACCAGCGTCGCGGTGGCGATCCTGACCCGCGAACTACCCGGCCTGAGCTGGAGCACGCTGTTGCCGTTCGGGTTGATCGGAGGGCTGCTTCTGCTGCTGTTCGGCTGGCCGACCGAGAATCGCCGGCTGCGGCAGTTGGTTCAGGACCCAAACGTCGAGCTGTCGGCGGACGGGCAGCACGCCAGTGGCAGCTTGCGCGGCCTGCTCATTGGCAGCCTGATCGGTATCGCGCTGATCGCCTTGCTGGCGGCGCTGACCTGGCTGTCGGCGACACAGGCCGCGATGTTGCTGGTGCCGCTGGCGGTGATCGTGATACTGCTCTGGCAAAGAATCCCCCCACGCCAGGTGTTCGGCGAAGTCAGCGAGACGCTGATCGGCATGCGTAACGAGACCTTCATTTTCGCCAGTTCGGCTCTGCTCGCCGGTCTGGTTGCCGCGGTGCTGCCCGTGCATCACCTGGCGGATCAGCTCGGCAGCACGCCGCTGGCGTTGTTTGGATTGGGTGCTTTCGGCGCGCTGGCGGTCATGGCGCTGGCGCTGCTCGGCGTCGCACCACTGATCTCCCTGAACCTTTGTGCGGCCCTGCTGGCCCAACTGGCGAGCCAGGGGCTGGCGGTGATGCAGCCGGCGGTGGCACTGCTGTTCGGTTTCTCCCTGGCGATGCTGCTCTCGCCCTATGGACCTTCGGCACTCTTGCTCGCACGCCATGCCCAGCTGTCACCCTGGCGCATCGCCGTTGGCTGGAATGGACGTTTCGTGCTCAGCGTCCTGCTCCCGCTGCTGCTCGTCCCGTTGCTGGCATGAACGCTGGCCGTCACATCCAGCCGTGCTCGGCCATGGACAGCGGCTCACCATCGCCGACGATGAAATGATCGAGCACCCGCACGTCGATCAGCGACAGCGCCTCGATGAGCCTGCGCGTCAGCTGCCGGTCGGCCTCGCTCGGCTCGGCCACGCCGGAGGGGTGGTTATGGGTCTTATCGTCTACGCTCTCTGAGTGTTTCACACAGTTCTTACGTCAACGCAGGGGGCCCGGTATGAGTCGCTACGTGTTACGCGTGATTCGGACACCTCAACGTGTTTGCTTTCAGACATTGATCGACTCGGACACCGGGATACAACCAATCTTGGTCAGCCTATGGGCTGATCATCTTTCTTCTTCCGTTAGACCGAATACGGCCAAGGCTTACCTTAAAGACATAACCTGTCTATTAGAATGGGCAAAAAAAACGAATATACATCTGGCGGACCGTTTTCAACGCTTAGAAGGCTTAACTCATCATGAAATCAGGTTATTAGCTGAAAGCTTACATGTGAAAGCTGACGGATCCACGGTTAGGATTAACACGGCGGTTGCAGGAGCTGAGTGCAACACGGTTATTGAATTGAAGCAGGCGCATCATGCCGCATAGCCATGGCTTCCTGCATCACTTTGCCCATAACTTCAATTGGGCATTTGAAGTCGAAGCGC
>Ga0114898_1000855_pt1 | contig 20436 bp, 20 predicted proteins | sample Malvired_Geostar_FD_83496 | JGI IMG/M metagenome (GOLD analysis project Ga0114898, IMG submission 83496) | Marine viral communities from the Global Malaspina Expedition - Malaspina viral metaG DeepMed_Geostar | ecosystem: Environmental > Aquatic > Marine > Oceanic | place: Mediterranean Sea... | reverse complement strand
CCCAAGGGCCGCTACAAGATCATGACGGAATACATGAAGAAGGTCGGGACCATGGGGCTCGACATGATGTATCGCTCCTGCACGGTGCAGGTGAACCTCGACTTCGCCTCCGAGGCCGACATGGTGAAGAAGCTGCGCGTCGGTATTGCGCTTCAGCCGCTCGCGACCGCGCTTTTCGCAAACTCTCCGTTCACGGAAGGAAAGCCGAACGGCTATCTTTCCTATCGCAGCCATGTCTGGACCGACACGGACAATGAGCGCGCGGGGATGGTGCCCTTTGTTTTCGAGGACGGCTTCGGTTTCGAGCGCTGGGTCGATTATGCGCTCGATGTGCCGATGTATTTCGTCCATCGCGACGGCAAATATATCGACGCAACGGGGCAAAGCTTCCGCGACTTCCTTGAAGGGCGGCTGCCGGCGCTGCCGGGCGAAGTGCCGACGCGGGGCGACTGGAACAATCATCTGACGACGATCTTCCCCGAGGCGCGCATCAAGAACTATATGGAGATGCGTGGCGCGGATGGCGGCCCCTGGGCGCGCATCTGTGCGCTGCCGGCTTTCTGGGTCGGGCTCATGTATGACCAGTCCTCGCTGGATGCGGCATGGGACCTCGTAAAGGACTGGACGGCGGAAGAGCGCCAGGACCTGCGCGACAAGGTGGCGAAATACGGGCTTCAGACGCCCTTCCGCGACGGCACCCTGCTCGACGTGGCGCGCAAGGCGGTCGCAATCTCGCGGGCCGGTCTTGAGGCGCGGGGAAATGGCGACGGCATGGGCGCGGACGAAACGATCCATCTGCGTGCGGTGGAAGAGATTGTCGAGAAGGGGCAGTCGCCCGCGCAAGACCTGCTTGATCTTTATCATGGCCGTTGGGGCGGCAAGGTCGAGCCTGTCTACAAGGAGTTCGCGTTCTAGGCTTGCGTCTTACGAAAGGCGAAGGGGAGGGGAACCCATGTTCAGTCACGTCACCATCGGATCGAGCGACCCGGACAAGGCGGCGGCGTTCCGAGGCGCTTGTGCGCGCGCCCCGGAAGGAACAAGTGCCGGGATGATATATCTGGTTTGATTGGCCAGAAAACCAGATGCCCTTTTATGCCGCCTGCGCGGTGCCGCCGACCGTCAGCCCCTTCACGAGCAGCGTCGGCTGGCCGACGCCGACGGGAACGCCCTGACCGCCCTTGCCGCATGTGCCGATGCCCGGATCGAGTTTCATGTCATTGCCGATCATGGAAACGCGCGTCAGCACGTCCGGGCCGTTGCCGATCAAGGTCGCGCCCTTCACCGGGCGGGTGACGCGGCCGTCCTCGATCATGTAGGCTTCGGTGCAGGTGAAGACGAATTTGCCCGACGTGATGTCGACCTGGCCGCCGCCGAAGGAGACGGCGTAGAGGCCTTTTTTCACGGAGGAGAGGATTTCGTCCGGCTCGTGATGGCCCGACAGCATGTAGGTGTTGGTCATGCGCGGCATGGGCTGATGCGCGTAGCTCTCGCGCCGCCCGTTGCCCGTTGCGGCCATGCCCATCAGGCGCGCATTGAGGCGGTCCTGCATGTAGCCCTTGAGGATGCCGTCCTCGATGAGAACGGTGCGCGAGGTCGGTGTGCCCTCGTCATCGATGGTGAGCGAGCCGCGGCGGTCGGCCAGCGTGCCGTCATCGACGACCGTGATGCCGGGCGCGGCGACGCGGCTCCCGAGAAGACCGGCGAAGGCCGAGGTCTTCTTGCGGTTGAAATCGCCTTCAAGGCCGTGGCCGATCGCCTCGTGCAGCAGGATGCCGGGCCAGCCGGGGCCGAGCACCACATCCATTTCGCCGGCAGGGGCGGGCACGCTTTCAAGGTTTACGAGCGCCTGACGCAGCGCCTCGTCGACCTGCGCGCGCCATTTCATCGGGTCAATGAAGGTTTCGTAGCCCATGCGGCCGCCGACGCCGAAGGAGCCGCTCTCCTACCGGTCGCCGTCGCCTGCGACGATGGCGACGTTGAGACGGACGAGGGGACGGACATCGCGCAGCGACGAGCCGTCGGCGCGGATGATCTCGACCGCCTGCCACTCGCCCGCGAGCGAGGCGGAAACCTGCTGGACGCGAGCATCCTTCGCGCGCGCATAGGCGTCGATCTCGGCCAGAAGCTTCACCTTCTCCTCGAAAGACTGCGCCCCCAGCGGGTTCTCGTCCGTATAGAGATGCGTGTTGGTGCGGGCAGGGCCCTCGGCCGAAACGCCCGTATGGCCGGTCTTTACCGCCGTCACGGCCTCGCTGGCGCGCTTCAGCGCGGCTTCCGAGAGGTCGGAGGCATGGGCATAGCCCGTCGATTCGCCCGCGACGCAGCGAAGGCCGAAACCCTGATTGGTGTCGAAGCTCGCCGTCTTGAGGCGGCCATCGTCGAAGCCGAGCGCCTCCGACTGGCGAAATTCCATGAAGAGTTCGCCATCATCCGCGCCATTGAGCGTATCGCCGACAAGGCCGCTGACGCGGTCGCGGTCGAGCCCGGTACGGGCGAAGAAAAGATCGTCGGGAGAGGAGGTCATGAAGCCTGTCCGTGAGCGTGTAACCTAGCGCGCGAGCCATTCCTCGACCGGCACGAGCCGCCGGGGCAGGCTCGAAAGGTCGCAAGGCACGATATGCGGCGCACAACTGTATAGCGGATATTGCGTGACCTTGAGCGACTGCAAATCGACGAGGAAAACGCCATTGATGCGGCCGAACCAGTTATCCCACTCGTTGAAGCCCCAGTCCCGCCAGCCGTCGGACGGCGGGCCGACGACATCGCCCACGAGATCGGGATGCGCGGCGCAGAAACCGACGACGCAGCGGCCCGGATCGCGCGGATCGAGCCAGGGTGCGGCTTCCGACAGAAGTTCGGGCGCGGCGCCTCCGTTCTGCGGCAACAGGAGCCCCGCTGAAATGCGGCGGCCAAGATGAAAGTGAATGAGCGCCTCGTCGCGCATGCTTTGCGAATCCTCCGCAATAAATATCCAACCAATACTCTAGGACATTTCGCCACATACGAAAGGGCGAACCGGAATTTCTCGTATCTTCGGGGACTGGATTCGCCCGCTTATTGTGGCAAAACGTCGCAAAACCATGGCCGCACTGTGGTTTGTCGCCACATCGGGGCTATACTGTCGCCTGCCGGACGATGCGCGGCGCGTATCAGCGCCGCGATACTTCTTCGGCAGGCCGCATCGGAGGGATGCTGCCGCACGGCAAAACAATGAAGAGAACGCGCGGCGAAGCTTGCGGCGGGAAGCGCTTTATGGTTTCTGGCGCCGATCTTCCTCTTTGGGTCACGGATGTCCGGGCGGCGCCCGGAAAGCGAATTGAATAGCTGGGGATAAGCATGCGGTTTTCGAACGTATTTGGCCTTTTCGCGATGGCTCTTGCGGCGGGGCTTTCGGGCGGCGGTTTCGTAACGGCCGCGCATGCGACGCCGGTCGATGGCGGGCTGGGTCTCCAGGATGCGGTGACCCCGGTGATGCATGACATCATCTCCTTCCACAACATGCTGCTCGTGATCATCACGACGATCGTGATTCTCGTGGCGGTGCTGCTGCTCATCGTGATCCTGCGCTTCAACAGCCGCGCGAACCCGACCCCCTCCAAGACGACGCACAACACGCTGCTCGAAGTCGCATGGACGGTATTGCCGGTGATGATCCTGGTGGTGATCGCCATTCCCTCCTTCCGCCTCCTCTACAAGGAAGTCGTGATCCCGGAAGCCGACATGACGGTGAAGGCGGTCGGCTACCAGTGGTACTGGGGCTATGAATATCCGGATAATGGCGACATTGATCTGATCTCGAACATGGTCGAGGACGTCGATCTCGAACCCGGTCAGCCGCGCCTCTTCACCGCCGACGAAGCCCTCGTCGTGCCGGTCGACACCACGGTGCGCGTGATCGTGACGGCCGCCGACGTGATCCACTCCTTTGCGGTTCCGCAGTTCGGCGTGAAGATCGACGCCGTGCCCGGCCGCCTGAACGAGACCTGGTTCCGCGCCGAGAAGACCGGCATGTATTACGGCCAGTGCTCGGAACTCTGCGGCACGCGCCATGCCTTCATGCCGATCAATGTGAAGGTCGTGACGCAGGAGGAATTCCAGGCATGGACCGAACAGCAGCAGGCGGATGCAGGCGCTGACGGCAAGGTTAAACTGGCACAGGCCGTGGATGCGCGCTGAGCGCCTCCGCTACCTGTGAAGCAAACATCGTAAGAACGAAGGGTTAGAGAGATGGCAGGGCAAGCTGCGGGTGCACACGCCGATCACGCCGATCACCCCACCGGGTGGAAGCGGTACGTCTATTCGACGAACCACAAGGACATCGGCACGATGTACCTTTTCTTCGCGATTTTCGCGGGCATCATCGGTGGTGCGTTCTCCGTTGTGATGCGCATGGAGCTGATGCATCCCGGCGACGGCATCCTGCAGGGCGACCACAACCTCTTCAACATGCTGGTAACGGCGCACGGTCTCATCATGATCTTCTTCATGGTGATGCCCGCCATGATCGGCGGCTTCGGCAACTGGTTCGTGCCGCTGATGATCGGCGCGCCGGACATGGCCTTCCCGCGCATGAACAACATCTCGTTCTGGTTGCTGCCGCCCGCGCTCGGCCTGCTCGTGATCTCGATGTTCGTGCCCGGCGCCCCCGGCGGCACCGGCGCCTCGGGCGGCTGGACGGTCTATCCGCCGCTCTCGACCTCCGGCGCACCCGGACCGGCGATGGACTTCGCGATCCTCGCGCTCCACATCGCGGGCGCTTCGTCGATCCTCGGCGCGATCAACTTCATCACCACCATTTTCAATATGCGCGCCCCCGGCATGACGCTGCACAAGATGCCGCTCTTCGTCTGGTCGGTGCTCGTGACCGTCTTCCTGCTGCTGCTCTCGCTGCCGGTTCTCGCAGGCGCGATCACCATGCTGCTGACGGACCGCAATTTCGGCACGACCTTCTTCGCGCCCGAAGGCGGCGGTGACCCGATCCTGTTCCAGCATCTGTTCTGGTTCTTCGGCCACCCGGAAGTCTACATCCTGATCCTGCCGGGCTTCGGCATCGTCAGCCAGATCATCTCGACCTTCTCGCGCAAGCCCGTATTCGGCTATCTCGGGATGGCCTATGCCATGGTCGCCATCGGCGTTGTCGGCTTCATCGTGTGGGCGCACCACATGTACACGGTCGGCATGTCGGTCAACACGCAGGCTTACTTCGTGGCGGCCACCATGGTCATCGCGGTGCCGACAGGCATCAAGATATTCTCCTGGATCGCGACGATGTGGGGCGGTTCGATCGAGTTCAAGACCCCGATGGTCTGGGCGATCGGCTTCATCTTCCTCTTCACCGTCGGTGGCGTCACAGGTGTCGTGCTCGCCAATGCGGGTGTCGACCGTGCCCTGCATGACACTTATTACGTGGTGGCGCATTTCCACTACGTGCTGTCGCTCGGCGCCGTCTTCGCGATCTTCGCGGGCTGGTACTACTGGTTCCCCAAGATGTTCGGCTACATGTACTCTGAGTTCTGGGGCAAGCTGCACTTCTGGGTCACGTTCGTTGGCGTGAACCTGGTGTTCTTCCCGCAGCATTTCCTCGGTCTGCAGGGTATGCCGCGCCGCTATGCGGATTACCCGGATGCCTTCGCGCACTGGAACCTGATCTCCTCGATCGGCTCCTACATCTCCGCCTTCGGCGTGGTGATCTTCCTGATCGGCCTCGCACAGGCCTTCATCAAGAAGCAGAAGGCCGGCGACAGCCCCTGGGGCGAAGGTGCGACGACGCTCGAATGGACTCTGTCCTCCCCGCCGCCGTTCCATCAGTTCTCGGATCTGCCGCGGATCAAGTGACGAAATGCTCCGGTCGGGCTCGCCCCGGCCGGAGCGCCTTGAAAGACCCGGAAGCAAAGACCTGCAAGAAAGATCAGTCGATTTCATGTCGGACACAGCGATCAGCAACGAACGCACACAAGCCCTTCCCGATGGGGGGATGGGATCGGCGCGTGATTTTTTTGAGCTGCTGAAGCCGCGCGTCATGTCGCTCGTGATTTTTACGGCGCTGGTCGGCATCGCGGTCGCGCCGGGCGGCATCCACCCGGTGATCGGCTTTACGGCGCTGCTCTGCATCGCGGTCGGCGCAGGTGCGTCGGGCGCGCTTAACATGTGGTACGACGCCGACATCGATGCGCGCATGACCCGGACCGTGAAACGGCCGATCCCGGCGGGCCGCGTGACGCCTTCGGAAGCCGCCGCCTTCGGTGCGATCCTCTCCGTCTTCTCCGTGATGACGATGGGCGTTCTCGTGAACTGGGTGGCCGCCGCTCTCCTCGCCTTCACGATCTTCTTCTATGTGGCGATCTACACGATGTGGCTGAAGCGGCGCACACCGCAGAACATCGTGATCGGCGGTGCCGCGGGCGCTTTCCCGCCCATGATCGGCTGGGCCGCCGTGACGGGCACCGTGACGCTGGAAAGCGTCGTGCTCTTCCTCATCATCTTCATGTGGACGCCGCCGCATTTCTGGGCGCTCGCGCTTCGCAGCAGCGGCGACTACAAGACGGCCGGTGTGCCGATGCTCCCGGTCGTCGCGGGCGACAAGGCGACACGCCGACAGATCATGATCTATTCGGCGCTTCTCGTGCCGGTGACGCTGCTGCCAGGTTTCCTGGGCTTTGCCGGTCCGTTCTACACGAGCGTGACGGCGGTACTTGGCGCAGGCTTCCTCTGGTTTGCCTTTAGCCTCTGGCGCAAGGAGCCGGGCGCAGTGCAGGAAAAGGCAGCGATGCGCCTTTTCGGCTACTCGATCCTCTATCTCTTTCTCATTTTCTCGCTTCTGCTGGTGGAGAAGATCTTCGGCCTTGGCGCGCTCCCTGCGGGCGCCCTCGTGCCGGGCATGTGAGGGCGCATGAGCCAGGAGCAGGACGAAAGCAAGCGCCATGAGGTCGAAGCGCCGCACTGGACGGAAGAACAGATCAAGCGCCGACGGCAGCGTAATCTCGCCATCGCCTGGGCGCTTGCGGGCTTCATCGTGCTGTTCTTTGTGGTGACGATCGTGAAGCTTGGAGGCAATGTGGCGAACCGGCCGCTCTGACGCCGTTCGCTTCGAGACGTTTATGATGACCGGCGCGTGCCGGAACTGAATTGGTTGCTAGCGCCGCCGCTTGCGGGGCGCGCTGAAGTGGAGAAGAGGGGACATGGCTGACGCCCACGCCAAACATCACGACTACCACCTGGTCGACCCGAGCCCTTGGCCGGTCGTCGGTTCGATCGGTGCATTCATCCTCGCGATCGGCGCCGTTCAGTGGATGCACGGCTCTGCGCCGTGGGTCTTCATTGTCGGTCTCGCCATCGTCCTTTACACCATGTATGGCTGGTGGCGCGACGTTGTGCGCGAGGCGAATCGGGGCGATCACACGCCAGTCGTACAGCTTCACCTGCGCTACGGCATGATCCTTTTCATCGCCTCCGAGGTGATGTTCTTCGTTGCATGGTTCTGGGCTTTCTTCGATGCGAGCCTCTTTGCGGGTGAACACATCCAGGCCGCGCGCTATGAATTCACCGGCGGTCACTGGCCGCCCCAGGGCATTGAAGTGTTCGATCCCTGGCATCTGCCGCTTTTCAACACCATCATCCTGCTCACCTCGGGCACGACGGTGACATGGGCGCACCACGCATTGCAGCATGGGGACCGCAAGGGGCTTGTTCAGGGTCTCATCCTGACGGTCGTCCTCGGCGCCTTCTTCACCTGCGTGCAGGCCTATGAATACGCTCATGCGACCTTCTCTTTCGGTGGCAGCATCTATGGCTCGACCTTCTACATGGCGACCGGCTTCCACGGCTTCCACGTGCTTGTCGGCACGATCTTCCTGATCGTCTGCCTGCTGCGCGCGGTGAAGGGCGACTTCACGCCGAAGCAGCATTTCGGCTTCGAGGCGGCTGCCTGGTACTGGCACTTCGTCGACGTGGTCTGGCTGTTCCTGTTTTTCGCGATCTACATCTGGGGCTCTGCCGGCGCTGTCGCCGGGGCGCACTAAGAGAAGCGAAGACGGAAAGAGACATGTTTGGGGGCGGGCGCGGAAGCGGCCCGCCCTCGGCTTTTGAGGAGAGGCGAATGACGGAATCGGAAAAGAGCGGACCTTCGTCCATCGAGGTGGCGCTGAAGGGGTGCTGTCCGCGTTGCGGCAAGGGCAAGCTCTACAAAGGGTTCCTTGACCTTGCGCCCCAATGCGAGGTCTGCGGGCTCGACTATTCCTTCGCCGATGCGGGCGACGGCCCGGCGGTCTTCATCATGATGATCGCGGGCTTCATCATCGTCGGCCTCGTGCTCTGGGTGGAGTTCACGTGGTCGCCGCCCTATTGGGTGCATGCAATGCTGTGGATTCCGCTGACCCTTGCGCTCACGGTCGGACTGATCCGTCCGCTGAAAGGCTGGCTCGTGGCGCAGCAATTCCGGCACAAGGCAGAAGAGGGCCGTCTGGAAAAATGAGCTTTCGCGATAACAATTTCTTCCGGCCGTCGCTCTGGCCCACCGTCATAACGCTCGCAGCGCTGCCCGTGCTGATCGGGCTTGGCGTATGGCAGGTCGAGCGCCTCGCCTGGAAGGAAACGCTGATCGAGCGGATCGAGACGCGGGTTCAAGGCGAACCGCAACCGCTGTCGCCTCCCGGCACATGGGAGAGTTTCGACGTGGCGGGCGCGGAATATGAACGCGTTACACTGAGCGGCCATTTCCTCCCGCGCGAGTTTCACCACTTCACGCAAGCGCCGGGCGGCGCGGCGGGCTATGGCATCGTCTCGCCGCTTGAAGTGGGGGAGGGTGCGGTGGTGATGGTCGATCGTGGCTTTGTGCCGGTCGAACTCAAGGACGCGCACGGCGATCTGCCCGAAGGCGAGGTGAGCTTCACCGGCACCTTGCGCGCACCCCAGCATCGCGGCTGGTTCGACGGGCCGGACGACACGGCGAAGAATGTCTGGATGATACGCGACCCGGCCATCATGGGGGCAGGGCTCGAGGGCGTGACAGTCGCGCCCTTCATCGTCGAGGCGGAAGCGGGAAGCTTCGCGGGCGAATGGCCGAAGCCGAAAGGCACACGGGTCGACATTCCCAACAATCATCTCGACTATGCGCTGACCTGGTTCGGTCTCGCGGTGGTGCTGATCGGTGTCTATCTCGCCTATCACAAGTCGAACGGACGCATCGGACGAAAGCAGAAAACAACATGAGCGAGCGCAATTCGACGGCGGCCTATGAGGCATTGAAGGCGCGCTTCGAACGGCTTTCGGCGCTTTACGGCGCGCAGGCGGTGTTGCACTGGGACCGCGCGACCATGATGCCGGAAGGCGGCGCGGGCGCGCGCGCCGAACAGCAGGCGGTGATCTCGCTGATCGCGCATGAAACGCTGACAGCGCCAGAAGTGGCGGAGCTTCTTGTCGCCGCGCGCGAGGCGGACGGGCTGGACGAGTGGAGCCGCGCGAACCTCGCCGAGATGGCGCGCGTTCATGCCCATGCGACGGCGACGCCTTCTTCGCTGGTGACGCGGCTGTCGCGCCAGAAATCGCATACGGAAATGGTCTGGCGCAAGGCGCGCGCGGCGAACGACTATGCGAGCCTCGCGCCCGAGCTCGACAAGCTGATCGTACTGGTGCGCGAACAGGCGGCAGCGAAGGCGGATGCCTTCGGGCTCTCGCATTACGATGCGCTGCTCGACGGCTACGATCCGGGCCGTCGCTCGGCCGATATCGATGTGCTCTTCGCCGAGCTGGAGACGTTCCTGCCCGGTCTGCTGCAAGAGGTCATGGAGCGTCAGGCGGCGGGGCCGGTGCGGCTGCCGATCGAGGGGCCATTCCCCGTTTCGCAACAGGAGAAGATCGGCCGCGAGGTGATGGACCTGATCGGCTTCGACTTCACGCATGGGCGGCTCGATGTAAGCCTGCACCCCTTTTCGGGTGGTGTGTCCGACGACAGCCGCATCACCACGCGCTATGACGAGGCGGACTTCACCGAAAGCCTGATGGCGGTGATCCACGAGACGGGGCATTCGCTCTATGAGCGCGGATTGCCGGCCGAGTGGCGCAGTCAGCCGGTCGGCCGCTCGCGCGGCATGACGATCCATGAAAGCCAGTCGCTGCTGTTCGAGATGCAGGCGGCGCGGACGGAAGGCTTCATCCGCTTTCTTGCACCGCGCCTGAAGGCGGCTTTTGGCGGGGAGGGCCCGGCATGGGCGCCGGAAAACATTCTCCATCACTACCGCAAGGTGGAGCCGGGCTTCATCCGCGTTCAGGCCGACGAGGTGAGCTATCCGCTGCATGTGATGCTGCGCTACCGGCTGGAGCGGGCGATGATCGCGGGCGAGCTGACCGCCGCCGATCTGCCGGCCGCCTGGAACGAGGGCATGGAAAGCCTGCTCGGCATCCGGCCGCCCGACGATGCGGCGGGCTGCATGCAGGACATCCACTGGCCGTCGGGCTCCTTCGGCTACTTCCCGACCTATACGTTGGGGGCGCTCGCCGCCGCGCAGCTCTTCGAGGCGGCAAAGAGGGAGCATGACGGGCTGGAGGCGGCGCTGGGGCAGGGCGACTTCCAGCCGCTGCTCGGTTTTGTGCGGACCCATGTGTATGACAAGGGCGCGAGCCGGACGCCCGACGAGATCGTTTCGGAGGCGACCGGAAGTCCGCTCGGCACAGCCGCCTTCAAGGCTCATATCGAAGCGCGCTATCTGGACAACTAGTTGAAATGAATAGAGCTTCCGGCGCGGAAGGATGCCGATTGCCTCGGCTCGCACACGAGGCTAGGTTACCTCCGTCCGGTCCCGGCCCATTTCCGGCAGCCGGTTATCCTGGAGATTATGGTGAAGTATGTCAGCACGCGGGGCCAGGCTCCGGAGCTTGAATTCGAGGATGCCTTGCTCACGGGTCTGGCGCGCGACGGGGGGCTTTATGTGCCCGCCGAGTGGCCGCGCTGGACCGAAAGCGAGATCGCGAGCCTTGCCGGACTCACTTACGAGGAGACGGCCTTCCGCGTCATGCGCCCCTATATCGGCGCGGCGATTGCCGACAAGGACCTGCGCGAGATGATTGCCGCCGCCTATGCAAGCTTCCGCCATGAGGCCGTTGTGCCGCTGCGGCAAATGGCGGCGAATGACTGGCTGCTCGAACTCTTTCATGGTCCCACGCTCGCCTTCAAGGACGTGGCGATGCAGATCCTTGCCCGCCTCTTCGATCATGTGCTGGCGGCGAAGGGCAGGCGCATCACGGTCGTCGGGGCGACCTCCGGCGATACCGGCTCTGCTGCCATCGAGGCTTTCCGGGGCCGCGACACGACCGATATTTTCATCCTGCACCCGAAGGGCCGGGTGTCGGAGGTGCAGCGCCGCCAGATGACGACGGTGCTGGACAAGAACGTTCACAACATCGCCGTCGAGGGCTCCTTCGACGATTGCCAGGCGCTGGTGAAGGCGATGTTCAACGACCACGCCTTCCGTGACGAGGTGAGCCTTGCCGGTGTGAACTCGATCAACTGGGGCCGCGTGATGGCCCAGATCGTCTACTTCTTCACCAGCGCGGTGGCGCTGGGCGCGCCCCACCGTCCGGTCTCCTTTTCGGTGCCGACAGGGAATTTCGGGGACATATTCGCAGGCTTCGTGGCGGCGAAGATGGGACTGCCCATCGAAAAACTCATCGTGGCCACCAATGTGAACGACATCCTCGCCCGCACGCTCGAAACCGGGCGCTACGAGGTCGGCAAGGTCGTGGCGACGATCAGCCCGAGCATGGACATCCAGGTCTCGTCCAACTTCGAGCGTCTGCTTTTCGATGCCTATGGGCAGGACGGCGCCGCCGTGACGCGGCTGATGCAGGGCCTGTCGCAGTCGGGCGCGTTCGAGATCGATGCCGAGCCGATGTCGATGATCCGCGAGCGCTTTGCGGCGGCCCGCGTGGATGAGGCAGAGACGGCGGAGACGATCCGCAAGACGCTGGAAGAAACGGAAGAACTCGTCGACCCGCATTCGGCAGTCGGTCTTGCCGCCGCGGCAAGGCTGCGCGGCCATGCCGGTGTGCCTATGGTCACGCTGGCAACGGCGCACCCGGCAAAATTCCCTGATGCGGTGAAGAAGGCGACGGGCATCCATCCAGACCTGCCGCCCGCCATGTCGGACCTCTTCGAGCGCGAGGAACGCCTCACGGCACTGCCGAACGACCTTGCCGCCATCGAAACCTTTATCCGCGAGCGCGCCCGTTCCCTCGCCGCCTGAGCGTTTCAAGCGCCGGGAAGGAACCAAGCAGGAATACGTCCATGTCCATCAGGAATTATGTCCATGTCCGTTGAAGTGACCCGCCTCGAAAGCGGCCTCACCATTGTGACCGACAGCATGCCCCATCTGCAGACGACCTCTGTCGGCGTCTGGGTGAATACCGGCGCGCGGCACGAGCGCGACAGGGAACATGGCGTTTCGCACATGCTGGAACACATGGCCTTCAAGGGAACGGAACGTCGCTCGGCGCTCGCCATCGCGGAAGAGATCGAGACAGTGGGCGGGCATCTGAACGCCCATACCACGCATGAGGCGACGGCCTATTACGCGCGGGTGCTGCGCGAAGACCTGCCGCTCGCCGTCGATATTCTCGCCGACATCCTCCAGAACTCGGTCTTCGCTCCCGAAGAAGTGGAGCGCGAGCGCGGCGTCATCATTTCCGAGATCGGCCAGGCGCATGACACGCCGGACGATGTGGTCTTCGACGACCTGCTGGCGGCCGCTTATCCGGGCCAGCCGCTTGGCCGCTCGATCCTCGGCACGGTGGAGACGGTATCGGGTTTCGACCGCAACGACTTGCAGGGCTATATGAGCGAACGCTATCTCGCGCCGGGCATGGTGCTCGCCGCGGCAGGCGGCATCGACCACGGGCAACTGGTGCAGCTTGCCCGCGAACGCTTCACCACGCTGCCGCAGCACAAGACGGCGGGCGCTTCCAGGGCCATGTTCAAGGGCGGCGAAATCCGCAAGGAACGCGACCTCGAACAGACTCATCTGGCGCTTGCCTTCGAGGGCCCGACCTATGCGGACCCGGACTATTATGTGGCGCAGGTTTTCTCCGGCGTACTGGGCGGCGGCATGTCCTCCCGCCTGTTCCAGGAAGTACGCGAGAAGCGGGGGCTGTGCTATTCGGTCTTCGCTTTCTCATGGTCCTTTGCCGATACGGGCGTCTTCGGCCTTTATGCGGGCACGGCGCCCGAACATGTGGCGGAGCTGATGCCGGTGCTGTCGGGCGAACTGGGGCGGCTCGGCGAGGATGCGAGCGAGGCTGAGGTCGCGCGTGCCCGCGCGCAGATCAAGGCAGGGCTGATGATGGGGCTCGAAAGCTCCTCTTCCCGCGCCGAGCAGATTGCCCGCCAATACATGATCCACGGGCGCGTGCTGCCCATCGAAGAACTGGTCGAGAAGGTCGAGGCGGTGGACGCGGCCGCCGTGCGGCGCTTTGCCGGCAGGCTCCTTGGCGGCAAGGGGCTGGCCCTTTCCGCCATCGGGCCGCTCAAGGGTGCGGGCGGCGGACTTGAATCCCATGACCGTCTCGCCGCAAGATTTGTCAACTAGCGCCGCAACCACGCGGCTTTGATTGGGAGAGGGGCGCCCAGGGGTGCCCGTCGCTGACGAGGGCCTGTCGCCGATGGCATTTCTTCGCTCGATATCGAGACCTGACGTAACGCCGATGGTGCTGGGCAATGGCGTCTATCTGCGCAATCCGCAGCTTGGCGACTATGAAGCCTGGGCGGAACTGCGCGAGCGGAGCCGCACTTTTCTGACCCCCTGGGAGCCGATATGGGCGCCCGACGATCTGACCCGCACCGCCTATCGCCGCCGTCTGCGCCGCTATCAGCGCGAAATTCGCGAGGATCATGCCTATCCCTTCTTCATTTTTCATGAGGAAGATCATGCTTTGCTTGGCGGATGCACGCTTTCAGGCGTGCAGCGAGGGGTTCAGCAAAGCTGCATGCTGGGCTACTGGGCGGGGGAATGCCATGCAGGACGCGGCTATGTGACATCTGCGGTGCGTGCGCTTATCCCCTTCGTGTTCGAGGAATTGAAGCTGCACAGGTTGCAGGCGGCCTGCTTGCCGGAGAACGAGCGCTCACGCGCGGTGCTTCGCAAATGCGGTTTTACCGAAGAAGGCATCGCGAGAGGCTATCTGCGGATCAATGGGGCATGGCGCGATCACGCGGTTTTCGCCATTCTGCGCGACGATCCGCGCAAGTAAATCAAGAGAGGTTTTCAAGGGATGCGGCGAGGGGGCCAGATGAAGGCGCGCAGGAAAGGCGCGCGCGCCGCGCTTGCGCTGGCGTTCGGATTGTTGCTGTTGCCGGGCGCTGCGAAGGCGCTCGATGCGGTGGCGATGGACGACGCACATCCCGTGATCGACCTCACGCCATATGTTCATAACTATTCGGCATCCGGCAAGAAACTCACCATCGAACCGCCTGCAAGCGGTGAAGACGAGATCGCGGCCGAGTCGCTGTCCGAGGGCGAGCCGGTGGAAGAGGGCGAACTCGAGGACGGCTCCATCGTGCTGTGGAACGGCGGCGCGGAAGAGAGCGGCGTCTGGCGCGTGCTGGCGCTTCGCAACCGGAGCGAGGAACTCGTTACCCGCCTTCTCATTGCCGACCGACGAGGCGAGGGGCTTGGAGCCTTTTTCTGGCCACAGCCGGAGGTCGAGTTCGACCGCGCGGTGACGGCGGGCGGCGAAGATCCCTCGCCCTCCAGCGTTCATGCCTGGCGGGGTTTCGATGTTTATGCGCTGAACGGTGAACCGCAGACGAGCATCGCCGTTGCGCTGCACGCCGCGAATAACACGGACGGGGGCATCTATCTCTGGCACGAAGAGGCCTGGAGCCGCTTCACGCAGCGCCTTTCGCTCATCCAGGGCGGCATGCTCGCCGTGATCGCGGCATTCGGTGTCTACATGGCATCGCTCGGTATCCTCACGCGCTCGGCGGCGGCGCGCGCAACGGCGGCGCTGCTCGGTGCGGGCTTTCTCGTGCTGCTTGGCGAATTCGGCTATCTCGCCACGATCTTTTCGCTACCGCCCTGGTGGGATCTCGTCGCGCGCACCATTGCGCTGACGCTCTTTGCGTCCTCCGTCTTCATGCTGGAGCGCTTTTTTCTGGATAGCGAACGCCACTCCACCTCGCTTGCCCGCGCAACCCGTCTGCTGGCCTATGCGGTGCTGGCGGGCATCCCGCTCGCCTTCATCACGGTATCGGGCGCGGCCCTTTTCGTTCGCATCCTCCTCGCCGTCGCGCTCTTCGGCGGCGCGCCGCTGGTCGTCATGGCGGCGCTGCGCGGTGTGCGGCCCGCGCAACTGCTTATCCCCGGTGCGGCCTTGTTCGTGCTGGCCGGATTTTTCGCCGCCTTTCACGCAATGGGCTGGCTGGGCGGTACATTCACGGGCACCGTCATTGCGGGCGGCGTCTTCACCACGGCGCTGACACTTTTTGCCTTTGCCGCCGCCTATCACGCGCAAGGCGGCCGCCGCCGCGCCGATATCGGCACGTTGAGAAGCGAACAGCGCCATGCCTTCGCGCTCACCGGCGCGCGCATGGGCGTCTGGGACTGGGATATCGCGAACGACAGGCTCTACGTGTCGCCCTCCGTGGAGGCGATGCTCGGCCTCGACGCCGGAACGCTCGACGGCAATGAGGTTGCGTGGCGCGAGCACATGCACCCCGCCGACCGCGAAACCTATCGCACCGCGCTCAACGCCTATATCGGGCGCGGCAATGTTTCCTTCGCGCTCGAATTCCGCATGCGGCATTCGGACGGCGTATTCCGCTGGGTCGCGCTTTCGGCGAGCTGCGTTGCGGGCCCGGAGAATTTCGCGACGCGCTGCATCGGGACGGTGCGGGACGTTTCGGCGCAGAAGCTCTCCGAAGAGAGGCTGATGCATGACAGCGTGCATGACAGTCTGACGGGTCTGCCGAACCGCGCTCTCTTCATGGACCGCATGGCACGCGCCATTCGCCGCCGGGGGCTGCTCGAACGTCCGCGCGCGGCGCTGCTGCTGATCGATCTCGACCGCTTCAAGACCGTGAATGACAGCATTGGCCATTCGGGTGGCGATGCGCTTCTGATTGCGATTGCGCGCCGCCTCGAGTCGCTCGTCACGCAGGACGACACGGTGGCTCGGATCGATGGCGACAACTTCGCGGTGCTGCTGACCACGCGCACGCAACGCGACGATGCGCTGTCCTTCGCGGAACAGGCGAGCGAGTTCCTGCGCCAGCCCATCGAAGTAGCAGGCCACGAAATCTATCCGACATGCTCCGTCGGCGTGGCGATATGCGAGGATGCACATGAACATCCCGAAGAACTGCTGACGGAAGCCGAAATCGCGATGTATCGCGCGAAGCGCTCCGGCAAGGCACGGATCGAATTCTTCGAGCCGGGGATGCGCTCGGAAGCGGACGACAATCTTTCGCTGGAAACCGATCTTCGCCACGCCATCGAACGCAAGGAGATGGAAGTCTACTACCAGCCGATCATGTCGCTGACGGAAGGGACGGTGCGCGGCTTCGAGGCGCTGATCCGCTGGAACCATCCGAAGGAAGGATTGCTCGCGCCGGACAATTTCGTGCCGCTGGCAGAAGAAATCGGCACCATCACCGAAATCGGCCGCTATGCGTTGCGCGCGGCGAGCGAGGAACTTGCGACCTGGCAGAAGCTTTTTCCGATGGAGCGCGCGCTGACCGTCAGCGTCAATGTGTCGAGCCGCCAGCTGCTGCGTCACGATCTCATCGACGATGTGAAGCGCGTGCTGAACCGCATCGATATCGAGCGCGGATCGCTGAAACTCGAAGTGACTGAATCACTCGTCATGGAGAACCCGGAATTTGCCGCCAACATGCTCGCCCGTCTGAAGGCGCTGGGGGCAGGGCTGTCGCTCGACGATTTCGGCACCGGCTATTCGAGCCTTAGCTATTTGCAGCGTTTTCCGTTCGATACGCTGAAGGTCGACCGCTCATTCGTGGCCGGCATGTCGGCGGATCGCGAAACACCGCTCATCATTCGCTCAATGGTGACGCTGGCCCATGACCTCGGCATGGAGGTCGTGGCCGAAGGGACGGAGAGCGAAACGCAAGCCTCCGACCTTGCCGCGATGGGCTGCGACTACGGGCAGGGGTACTATTTCGGTCAACCGATGCGCGCGGCCGAGGCGCTCGACTTTATCGCCCATTATTGGCAGCGCTGACGCGCTGTCAGGCGTGGCCTGCCTCACCGGAAAGCAGCGAAATGTTGATGCCGAGTTTCGCCAGCGCCGAGTGGTATTTCGCGTCAAGATTAAGACCGAAAAGAAGCTCCGGGTCCGGATCGCAATGGAGCCAGCCATTTGCCTGTATCTCGGCATCGAGCTGGCCGGGTGCCCAGCCCGCATAGCCGAGTGCGAGGAACGCGCGGCTCGGTCCACGGCCAGTGGCCATCGCGCGCAGAATATCGACACTTGCGGTGAGCCCGACATTCTCGTCTACGGGCATCGTTGCGTCCTCGGAGAAATAATCCTGCGTATGAAGGACAAAACCGCGGCCCATCTCGACAGGTCCGCCCGCAAGCACGGGGCAGGCGATCTCGTCGGGCTGCGTTGTGCCGGAAACCTCGATTTCCAGGCGGTCGAGCAGATCGGGAAAGGTGATGTTGTCTGCCGGTTTGTTCACGACGATGCCCATTGCCCCGTCGGGATTGTGAACGCACATATAAATGACCGTCCGGTCGAAACGATCATCGCCGATCGAAGGCATTGCGATCAGCATCTTGCCCTCAAGAAAGCCGTCATCCTCGGGACGAAAGCCCAAATCCGCCGACATAGAGCTCATGACAGAACCACCTCCACGCCGATAGAGCACAACATAAAGCGCAACTTCCTGAAATCCTGCACCCTTGCGCGATGGATGTCACGCTTCCTTGCGCTCACAGCTATTTGAGCGGTGCGTGAGAACCGCGCGATGCCGCGTTCATATTAAAAAGATATGGTGCGGCATGTTAAAGATAATGATGAAACGACAGGATGAAACAAGCGAATGAAATGCGCATGAGAGCGGCGGTCCGCTTTGGTTTTCTGATGGTTTGCCTGGGTGCGTGGTTCGCCGCCACACCGCTTGCCGCCGCGCCGGGCGAGGGCGTGCGCAGCCTCGCGCTTGTCAGCGCGGCGCGCGCGCATGACGGTTCGGCGTTTCTTGCAGGCCTCGATCTCGAACTTGCGGAAGGCTGGAAGACCTATTGGGAAAAGCCGGGCGATTCGGGCATTCCGCCGGTCTTCGACTGGTCTGCATCGGAGAATGTGGCGGGCGTGGAACTCAGATGGCCTGCGCCGGAGCGCTTCGACGCGCCAGGCGACATCACCTTCGGCTATAAACATGGACTGATCTGGCCGCTGCGTATCGTGCCGGAAGACGGGGCGCGCCCGGTGACGCTACGCCTCTCGGTGCTTTATGGCATTTGCGCGGATATCTGCGTGCCGCGACGGGCGGAACTGGAACTCACCGTACCGCCCGCCATGCCGGACATGGCGACGGGGGAAACGACGGATGCGCCGCGCCTTCGCGCCGCGCTTGCCCGCGTACCCGTACCGCCCGCCGACCCGGATCTCATCGAGGTCAAATGGCGCGAGAACGAGGCGCCGACACTTGAAGTGCGGCTGAAACACTGCGGGCCCGGCTGCACGCCGCCGCAACTCATCGTGACTGGCCCGCGCAATACATGGTTCGGCACACCGCGCGTGAAACGGAAGGGCGATACTGTGCGTTATACGATGGAAGTGGAAGTCCTCTCGCCTGCCATGCTGGAAGGCGAGGAGCTCTCCTTCATTCTGGCGGACCCCGACAGGGCTTATGTGATCCGCAAGATAATGTGATATGCGCGCGCATCCGCCGGGGCTGGCACCCGGCGCCGATTGGCGTTTAAATGCCGTCAACATCGCATGAGGCCCTGACGGTTTCGTGCGCAACAGGAGGAGGCTCAAATGGCCATTAATATCGGAGACAAGATCCCCGAAGCGACGCTGATGAAGCTGACGGACAAGGGACCCCAGCCGGTGAAGACGAGTGAGTTCTTCAAGGGCCGCAAGGTGGTGGTCTTCGCGCTGCCGGGGGCCTTCACGCCAACCTGCTCGAACCAGCACCTGCCGGGCTTCATCAAAAGTGCGGACGAATTCAAGGGCAAGGGCGTCGACGAAATCGCTTGTCTGTCGGTCAACGATGCCTTCGTCATGGGCGCCTGGGGCAAGCAGCAGGGCGCGGACGGCAAGGTGACCATGCTGGGCGACGGCAATGGCGATTTCACGAAGGCGCTTGGCCTCGATTTCGACGGCTCGGGCTTCGGCATGGGTACACGCTCGCAGCGCTATTCGATGCTGGTCGATGACGGCGTAGTGAAGAGCCTGAACAAGGAACCGAACCCCGGCGAGGCGAAAGTCTCCGGCGCGGAAACGATGCTGCAGCAGTTGAGCTGAACGGCGCTGTGGAAGAATACGGAAAAAAGGGCCTCCAACGGGAGGCCCTTTTCATTTGGGGTTGGTGAGATAGGGCGCCATGCCCTGCCGCGCGAGGGCATCTGCCCGCTCGTTCTCCGGGTGGCCGGAATGTCCCTTCACCCAATGCCACGAGACGTCATGCCGCTCGATCGCCTTTTCGAGGCGCTGCCAGAGTTCGGCATTCTTCACCGGCTCTTTTTTCGCGTTCTTCCAGCCGTTCTTCTTCCAGCCGTGAATCCATTTGGTGATGCCGTCCTTCACATAGTTCGAATCCGTGTGGACGCGCACTTTCATGTCGCGCTTGAGCGATTCGAGACCCTGGATCGCGGCCATGAGTTCCATGCGGTTATTGGTGGTGGCGGGTTCTCCGCCGCAAAGCTCCTTTTCATTTTCCTTGTAGAGCAGGAGCACACCCCAGCCGCCGGGCCCGGGATTGCCCGAACAAGCACCATCCGTATAAAGATCGACAATATCGCCGCTCATGCGTCGAGCCCGTAGCTGGCGGGCGAGGAAACGCCGCGATGGAAGCGCAGCCGCGCCAGATATTCTTTCGGGTTCTTCGGCTTCACGAAGGCGCCCGGCGGATGGTTGATAAGGTCATAGAGCCTCGTCAGAAGAAAGCGCATGGCGGCACCGCGCGCGAGAAGGGGAAGGGCGGCAAGCTCGCTTGCCTCAAGCGGGCGAACCTGCGTGTAGGATTGCAGAAGACCACGCGCCTTCGTGATGTTGAAGGAGCCATCATACTCGAAGCACCACGCATTGATGCAGACCCCGAGATCGTAGGCGAAGGCGTCGTTGCAGGCGAAATAGAAGTCGATGAGGCCAGAGAGCCGGTCGCCGATAAAGAAGACATTGTCGGGGAAGAGGTCGGCATGAATGACGCCGGACGGCAGGTCGCGCGGCCAGTCGCGCGCAAGCAGCGTCAGCTCATTGTCGAGT
>Ga0114898_1000854_pt1 | contig 20476 bp, 21 predicted proteins | sample Malvired_Geostar_FD_83496 | JGI IMG/M metagenome (GOLD analysis project Ga0114898, IMG submission 83496) | Marine viral communities from the Global Malaspina Expedition - Malaspina viral metaG DeepMed_Geostar | ecosystem: Environmental > Aquatic > Marine > Oceanic | place: Mediterranean Sea... | reverse complement strand
TGAAGGACAAGCGCAAGGCCGGAACGATCCGGCCGCAGAGCACTACTTGAAGGCCCAGGGTGGGTCAGGTTTCAATCGGCGATAACGGAGCTAAGTGGGTCAGATTTGAGTCGGCGTTGACATTCAAGCGCGGTGCGGTTGAGCAGGCGAGCCAGCCGGGCGTCAGCTGCGCCCAAGTGGCACGGGAGCTGGGGATCCGGGACACGTTGCTGACCCGCTGGAAGCGAGAGGCCCAGAGCCAGGGCAAGGTGGCCTTCGGCGGCACCGGCACGCCCCGGGATGAGGAGCTGGCCCGCCTCAAGCGCGAGCTGGCCCGGGTGAAGAAGGAGCGGGATTTTTTAAGAGAAGCGGCGACGTTCTTTGCCAAGGGATCGTCCTGAGGTATCAGGTGATCGAACGTTGCCGCGATGAGTTCCCGGTCCGGTTGATGTGCCGCTGTCTGCGGGTGTCTGCCAGCGGCTATTACGATTGGAGCAAGCGCCTGCCAAGCGCCCGCCAAGTCGATAACGAGCGCTTGCTCGGCCGCATCCGTGAACTGCACGAAGACAGCCGGGGCACGCTGGGCGCAGGCCGGATGCAAGAGGACCTAACCGACGAAGGCGAGACGGCGAGCCTGAACCCGGTCGCCCGGCTGATGTCGGCGGACGGCCTGCAGGGCTGGCCGCGGCCGAAGCGGCGTGGCCAGCGCGGTCGGCCTGCACTGACGCCACCGGGCGTGCGTAACTGGCTGGAACGGGACTTTGCCGCGCTGGAGCCGGAGACCAAGTGGGTCACCGATATCACCGAGATCAAGACCGGCGAGGGCAAGCTGTATCTGTGCATCGTGCTGGACTTGTTCAGCCAGCTGGTCCTTGGCTGGTCGATGCACGACCGGCAGGATCGGCAGATGGTGCTCCGGGCCGTGCAGATGGCGGTGTGGCAGCGCCAGGGCAGCGACCAGGTGATCCTGCACTCGGATCGCGGCAGCCAGTTCCGAAGCGGCGACTACCAACGTTATCTGGAAGCCAACGGGCTGGTGTGCTCGATGAGCGCGGTCGGCCATTGCGGCGACAACGCGGCATGCGAGGGGTTCTTCGGCTTGCTCAAGCGCGAGCGGGTCTATCGAATGAAGTACGCGACACTCGATGCCGCAAGAGCCGATGTGTTCGAATACATCGAGCGATTCCACAACCCGAGGATGCGGCGAAGACTCGCCAGGCAGGATCAGAAGTTCTCAACCCTTTCACAACCGTCCGTGATTTCGGGGTAGAACCCTCGTCAGGCGCTTCGATGGCGCGGACACATGGACGTTCCTGGAGTGAACACCCTCCATCCGGCCAAGCGATGGCGGTTGTGATGATGCCCTCCCTGGCGAGACCCGGGTCGAGAACCATCCATACCGTGGCCGCAGTCGTCATCAATCCGAAGAGGGAGGTGCTCCTCGTGCGCAAGCACGGCTCAGGCACGTTCATCCAACCGGGCGGCAAGCCGGACGATGGTGAAGCGCCCCTGGACGCCCTGGCCCGCGAGCTGCTGGAGGAGCTGGGGGTCGAATTGGTGGCGGGGTCCGCGATCCACCTGGGCACCTTCGAAGACCTTGCCGTCAACGAACCCGGCTGCCGCGTACGTGCGCGGGCATATCTGGTGGAGATCCTGGGGGAACCCGCGCCCCGGGCGGAGATCGCGGAACTTGCCTGGGTGCCGTTGGGCGGGCTTCTTCCAGTCCGGGTTGCTCCGCTGAGTGCCAGGCACATCCTCCCTGCAGCGGCCTCATGGCTCGCGATATCACGTAGCTGACAATGAGTCCGGACACGCCCGGGCCGCCTGTCGAGGAGAGAAAATGTCCGACCTCAAGCCAGTATTCTCGGCGCTACGCTCGGTCATGGCCCCGTATGGCGCTCGCCTCGCGGTGAAACGGGACACGGGGGACGAGTACTACGTCGAATCCGCCGATACAGCCAGCAACGGGAAGCCGGCGTTCTTTGGCGCGGTCCAGATCAAGAAGGGCTACGTGAGCTACCACCTCATGCCGGTATATACCCACCCGGAGCTCCTGGACGGCCTGTCGTCCAGGCTGAAAACACGGATGCAGGGCAAGTCGTGCTTCAACTTCAAGGTCGTCGACCCCACCCTCTTCGACGAGCTCGCCGGCCTTACCAAGCGCAGCTACGCTGTGTTCGAAGCACAGGGATAGCCGCTTGGCGGGGGGTGCGCGGGCACGGTAACCTCCACCGCCGTGGGCCAGAACGGCCTGCCGCACATCCCCGGACTCAAGGAAGAGACCATGCACCTGCGCCTGTTCTGCGCCCTCCTGCTGTCGTTGCTGCTGGCGGCCCCGCTCGGCGCGCGCGGCCCCGTGCCCCCTGCCCTCATGCTCGCAACCGACTACGCGCCCGGCGTGGAGGTAGGCGACTACTGGGTCAGCGAGAAGCTCGACGGCGTCCGTGGCCACTGGGACGGACAGGTGCTGTGGACCCGCGGCGGCCATCGCATCGATCCGCCCGGCTGGTTCACCGAAGGCTGGCCGGCGACGCCGATGGATGGGGAGCTGTGGCTCGGTCGCGGGCGCTTCGATGAGGTCAGTGGCATCGTCCGCTCGCAAATCGCCGAAGACGCAGCGTGGCGCGAGGTGCGCTTCATGGTGTTCGACCTTCCGGGAGCGAAAGGGGGTTTCGGCCAGCGCCTCGCGCGCATGCGTACGCTGGTGGATGCAGCCGGCGTCGATTGGCTGAGGGTGGTCGACCAGCAGCGCGGCACGAGTGCGGCACGGCTGGACGAGCGGCTGGAGGCAGTGGTGGCCGCAGGCGGCGAAGGCCTGATGCTGCACCACCACGACTCGCCGTACCGGGCGGGGCGCAGCGAGCGACTGCTGAAGTACAAGCCGTACCAGGACGCAGAGGCACGCGTGGTGGCGCATACCGCTGGGCGCGGCAAGTACACCGGGATGATGGGCGCGCTGGTGGTGGAGCGGGCGGATGGGCTGCGCTTCCGGATCGGCAGCGGGTTCAGCGATGCGCAGCGGGCCGACCCGCCGCGCATCGGCAGTCATGTCACCTATCGCTACAACGGATTCACTTCGAAAGGGCTGCCGCGGTTCGCGCGGTTCCTGCGGGTTCGCGAGGTACTGTCGCCGCCAGATCCGCACTGAGCGGGACAGCGGGCAAGCAAGTCCTACGCGTCAGGCGCGGAGCAGTTGCTCCAGCACGGCCATGCGAATGGCCACGCCATTGCGCACCTGGGCCAGTACCAGCGAGCGCGGTCCGTCAGCCACCTCGTCGGTGATCTCCACGCCGCGGTTGATCGGGCCGGGGTGCATGACCACCGCATCGGGCGCGGCATGGCGCAGCCGCCCCACCGTCAGGCCGAAATCACGGTGGTAATCATCCAGCGATGCCACCAGCCCCTCCTCCATGCGTTCGCGCTGGAGGCGCAGCATCATCACCGCGTCGACGCCTTCCAGTGCCTGCTCGAAGTTCTCGGTCACCACGCAGCCGGCCAGCGTTCCGTCGTCCGGCAGCAGCATGCGCGGGCCGCAGACGCGGATCTCACCGGTGCCCAGCGCGCGCAACGCGTGGAGATCGGACCGTGCGACACGCGAATGCAGCACGTCACCGACGATCAGCACCTTCAGACTGCTGAAGTCGGCGCCCTTGGCCTGGCGCAGGGTCAGCATGTCGAGCAGGCCCTGGGTGGGATGCGCGCTGCGGCCATCGCCAGCATTGACCAGTGCAGTGCCCGGCGCGGCGGCGTTGGCCAGTGCAGCGACGGCGCCATCGTCCTGGTGGCGCACGATGAAGCCGCGCACGCCCATCGCCTCGATGGTCTTCAGAGTGTCGCGCGCCGTCTCGCCCTTGCGTGCGGACGAGGTCGACACATCGAAGTTGAGTACGTCGGCGCCCAGCCGCTGCGCGGCCAGCTGGAAGCTGAGGCGGGTGCGGGTTGACGGTTCGAAGAACAGGGTGCACACGGCCGTCCCCGCAAGCGCGCCGCGGTCGTCGGCGCCGTCGGCGCCGTCGGCAAAGTGCTGGGCGCGATCGAGCAATGCTTCGATCCGCTCCCGCGGGAGACCATCGAGGGTGAGCAGGTGATCCAACCGGGCAGGCGACGCGTGACTCATGCAGGATTCCGGGGCGGGGCTTCGGTAGCGGGGGCCAGTGAATCGATGTCGACCGCGTCGCCGGGCGCCGCGAGCCAGCGTTCGACGATCACCGCGGCAGCGACGGCATCGAGCGCTTCGGCATCGCGCCGCCGTTTGCGCCCACCGGCGCGGTCGGCGGCGAATCGCTGGGCGGCCTCGATCGAGCTGGAACGCTCGTCCACCAGCACCACCGGCAGGCGCCAGCGAGCGCGCAGTTCCCGTGCGAAGCAGTGGGCGCGGTCGCGCGCGGGCTGGTTGCCATCCTCCAGGGTCAGCGGATCACCGACCACCAGGCCATCCGGGCGCCATTCCTTGTGCAGGCGGTCGAGCGCGGTCCAGTCGGGGCCATGGTCGTGCACGTCGACCACTGCCAGTGCGCGACCGCCATGGCCGAACGCGCTACCGACCGCCACGCCGATGCGCCGTGACCCCACGTCGAAGCCCAGCACCGTCGCATCGCTGCGTATCGGCGAAGGCGGGCAGTCAGCGGTTGGCCCGGAACCGGTCATGCGTGGCCGGAATAGTCGGCCAGGTGGGCGAAGTCGACGCCGATGCGACCAGCCGCGGCTTCCCAGCGCGCTTCCAGCGGCAGGTCGAACAGCAACTCGGTGTCGGCCGGCGCGGTCAGCCAGTCGTTGTCGGCCAGTTCCTGTTCGAGCTGACCGGCATCCCAGCCCGCGCAGCCCAGCGCGACCAGCGCGTTGGCCGGCCCTTCCCCGCGGCCCATCGCTTCCAGGATCTCGCGCGAGGTGGTGAGGAACAGCCCTTCGGTGATGGCGAGGGTGGAATCCCACTGCATGCCACCGTCGTGCAGCACGAAGCCGCGTTCGGGATGCACCGGGCCTCCGGCCAGCACGACCTGGGCGCGCAATGCTTCGCTGGCGCCTTCCACGTTCATCTGCCCCAGCACGTCGCCGAGGGTGTACTCGGAAGGCCGGTTGACGATGATGCCCATCGCTCCGTCTTCGTCGTGCTGGCAGACCAGCGCGACGCTGCGCGAGAAACCGGTCTCGGCCAGCGACGGCAGCGCGATTAGCAGCTGGTTGGACAGGGGCGTTGCGACGACGGTCGTGGCGGTGTTCGGCATGCCGGCATTCTATCGTGCAGGCCCGGCATGCGGACCGTGAGGGCGGGGTAGGATTGGGGGCTGGAATCCACAGGAGCCGATCCATGCCCGCCCTCCCCGACCCGATGCGCGTCCTGCGCCCGCTCGTCCTGGCCTGCCTGGCTCCGATCGCACTGGTGGCCTGCCAGCCCGAGTCCGCTCCAGCGGGGGCACCTGTCGCGGATGCTTCGCCCTCCTTCGGACAGAACTACGCACAGGCCCATGCAGGCGATTACGCGGTGGTCCCGCTGACGGCGGACCTGTCGGCGTTCGATGCCCGCGGCAAGCAGATGATCGGCAAACTGGTACAGGCGGCCGACGTGATGAACGACATCTTCTGGCAGCAGTCCTGGGATGGCGACCGGGAGGCGCTTATCGAGCGTGCGCCGGACGAGGCCACCGCCGAGCTCATCCGGATCAACTACGGCCCCTGGGACCGCCTCAACGAGGACACCCCCTTTATCGACGGCATCCCGCCGCGGCCGCCGGGCGCGAACTTCTATCCGGTCGACATGAGCAAGGCCTCGTTCGAGGCGGCCGACCTCCCGGCCAAGACCTCGCCCTACACCTTGCTGCGTCGCAAGGAGGGCGAGCTGGTGACGGTGCCCTATCACGAGGCCTATGCCGCCGATCTCGAGCGCGCCGCGACCCTGCTGCGGGAAGCGGCCGACCTGAGCGACAACGAAGCCTTCACCAACTACCTGACCATGCGCGCGGACGCGCTGCTGGACGACGACTTTCGCCCAAGCGACATGGCCTGGATGGAGATGAAGGACAACCCGGTCGACATCGTCATCGGCCCGATCGAGACCTACCAGGACCAGCTGTTCGGCTACAAGGCGGCCTACGAGGGGCTGGTGCTGGTCAAGAACATCGAGTGGAGCGAGCGGCTGGCGCGCTTCGCCGAGTTCCTGCCGGAACTGCAGCGCGGGTTGCCGGTGGATGAAGACTACAAGGCGGAGATGCCGGGCTCCGACGCCGACCTCGGCGCCTACCAGGCCGTGTACTACGCGGGCGATGCCAACGTCGGCGCCAAGACCATCGCCATCAACCTGCCCAACGACGAGGCGGTGCAGTTGGCCAAGGGCACGCGCCGGTTGCAACTGGAGAACGTCATGAAGGCGAAATTCGACGAAATCCTGGTGCCAATCGCGCGGCAGCTGATCGCCGAGGACCAGCAGCAGCACGTCACCTTCGATGCGTTCTTCGGCAACACCATGTTCCACGAGGTGGCGCATGGCCTGGGCATCAAGAACACGCTCGATGGCAGTGGCACCGTCGGGGATGCGCTGAAGGAGTACGCCTCCAGTTTCGAGGAGGGCAAGGCCGACGTGCTGGGCCTGTACATGGTCGACGCGCTCAGCCGGCAGGGCGAGCTCGGCGGCGACAAGCCGGCCGAGGAACAACTGCGCGACAGCTACGTGACCTTCCTGGCCGGCATCCTGCGCTCGGTGCGCTTCGGCGCCGCCGACGCCCACGGCAAGGCCAACATGGTGCGCTTCAACTACTTCGCCGACGCCGGTGCCTTCAGCCGCGACCCGGACACCGGCCGTTACCGCGTGGACTTCGAGCGCATGCGCGAGGCCATGAACGAACTCGGCGGCACCCTGCTGACGATCCAGGGCGACGGCGACTACGCCGAGGCGAAGTCGATGACCGAGCGCCTCGGGGTGATCGAGCCGGAGCTGCAGGGTGACCTGGAAAAGCTGTCGGCGGCAGGTATCCCGATCGACATCCGCTTCGACCAGGGGCTGGACGTGTTGGGGCTGGAGCGCTGAGGTAGGCGGTTGTCCCACGCCTGCATGCCGGCACTTGTAGGAGCGGCTTCAGCCGCGATGTGGAATCGGCGCGGGCGAACCGATTATCCGATCGCGGCTGAAGCCGCTCCTACAGGGACACGCGCCCTACACAACTGCTGCACGCGGCGGGCGCAAGGCTCGGCGCATGACGATCCGCATCGGTATCTCCGGGTGGCGCTACGGGCCCTGGCGCGGGGTGTTCTACCCGCCGGGGCTGGTGCAACGTCGTGAGCTGGAGTACGCGGCCGGCTGTTTCCCCAGCGTCGAGCTCAACGGTTCCTTCTATTCGCTGCAGTCGCCCGACAGCTACCAGGCATGGCACGACGCCACCCCGGATGACTTCGTGTTCGCGGTGAAGGGGCCGCGCTTCATCACCCACATGCTGCGCCTGCGGGACGAGCGCAATGCGATGGCGAACTTCTTCGCGTCCGGGTTGCTCCGGTTGGGGCCGAAGCTCGGGCCGGTGCTGTGGCAACTGCCGCCGACCCTGCAGTTCGACGAAGCGTTGTTCGAGGAATTCCTGGCCTCGCTGCCGCGCGACACCGAAGCCGCGCTGTCGCTGGCACGCCGGCGCGACGTCGGCCTGATGAAGGGTCGCAGCGCGCTTTCGATTGATGAGAACCGGCCGCTGCGCCATGCGATCGAGGTGCGGCACCCCAGCTTCTGCTGCGAGCGTTTCGTCCGGCAGTTGCGGCAACACGGGGTCGCGCTGGTGATGGCCGACACCGTCGGGAAGTGGCCCTACATGGAAGACGTCACCGCCGATTTCCTGTACCTGCGACTGCATGGCGACGCCGAGCTGTACGTCAGCGGCTATTCGGCGGAGGCGATGGACTGGTGGGCGGCGCGGGTGGCGGCCTGGAGCGATGGCCGGGAGCCCTATGATGCAGTGCGGACTGGCGGGCCGGCGCCGAAGCGAAAGGCGCGCGACATCTACTGCTATTTCGACAACGACGCGAAGGTGCACGCGCCGTTCGATGCGCAGGTGCTGTTGGGCAAGCTGGGACTGCCGGTGCCGTGCCCGCCGCGCGGCCAGGTGCCGCCGGCTGGCAAGAACCTGTAGGAGCGGCTTCAGCCGCGATCGGATAGCCGGTCGCCCGCGCCGACTCCACATCGCGGCTGAAGCCGCTCCTACAAGGCCTCGCAGCGTCGCCGGACGGGTGTGGGAGCGACGTGGGTCGCGACCCCTCCGCCCCCGGCGTCAGCGCAGCTCGGCGACTTCGATGCCGTCCATGCCGGCGGACAGGCTCTTGGCGTCGCCGCCCTGGGCCAGCTTGATGCGCAGGCGCACTTCGTTCTGCGAGTCGGCGTAGCGCAGGGCGTCCTCGTAGCTGATCTCGCCAGCCTGGTAGAGCTCGAACAGGGCCTGGTCGAAGGTCTTCATGCCCAGTTGCGTGGACTCCTTCATCACTTCCTTGAGCTTGTGGATCTCACCGTCGCGGATGTAGTCCTGTACCAGCGGCGTACCCAGCATGATCTCCATCGCGACGCGGCGGGCTTTGCCGTCCGGGGTCGGGATCAACTGCTGCGCGACCACGCCCTTGAGGTTCAGCGACAGGTCCATCAGCAACTGGCTCCGGCGGTCCTCGGGGAAGAAGTTGATGATGCGGTCCATCGCCTGGTTGGCGTTGTTGGCGTGCAGCGTGCACAGCACCAGGTGGCCGGTCTCGGCGAAGGCGATGGCGTGGTCCATGCCCTCCCGGGTGCGCACCTCGCCGATCATGATCACGTCCGGCGCCTGGCGCAGGGTGTTCTTGAGCGCGTTCTCCCAGCTGTCGGTATCGATACCGACTTCGCGCTGGGTGATGATGCAGCCCTCGTGCTTGTGCACGAACTCGATCGGGTCCTCGATGGTGATGATGTGCCCGGTGGAGTTCTGGTTGCGGTAGCCGATCATCGCCGCCAGCGAGGTCGACTTACCCGTACCGGTCGCGCCGACGAAGATGATGATGCCGCGCTTGGTCATCGCCAGCGTCTTGATCACCGGCGGCAGGTTGAGCTCCTCGATCGAGGGGATCTTGGTCTCGATCCGGCGCAGCACCATGCCGACCTGGTTGCGCTGGTAGAAGCAGCTGACGCGGAAGCGGCCGACGCCGGCCAGGCCGATGGCGAAGTTGGCCTCGTGCGTCTTCTCGAACTCCTCGCGCTGCATCGGGTTCATGACGTTGAGCACGAGGTCGCGGCTCTGCTGCGGCGTCAGCGGGTTCTGGGTGATCGGCGACAGCTTGCCGTTGACCTTCATCGACGGCGGCATGCCGGCGGTGATGAACAGGTCGGAGGCCTTCTGGTGTGCCATCAGCTTCAGGAACGAGGTGAAGTCGATCGGGCTGCTGCCGGTGGTCGCGCTGGTCGTGGTGGTGCTCATTGCTGTTTCCCCTTGCCGCGGGGCTGCACCCCGCCGGCCGAAAATCGGTGGGCGTGCGTCAGTCGAACAGGCGCTTGTCCTTGGCGTACTCGCGGGCCTGCGGCTTGAGGATCAGGCCGCGCTTGACCAGGTCCTGCAGGTGCTGGTCGAGCGTCATCATTCCCGCGTTCTGGCCGGTCTGGATGGCCGAGTACATCTGGGCGACCTTGTCCTCGCGGATCAGGTTGCGGATGGCCGGGGTGCCGACCATGATTTCCCAGGCCGCGGTACGGCCGCCGCCGACCTTCTTGAGCAGCGCCTGCGAGATCACCGCGCGCAGCGATTCCGAAAGCATCGAGCGCACCATCGGCTTCTCGCCGGCGGGGAACACGTCGATGATGCGGTCGACGGTCTTGGCCGCCGACGAGGTATGCAGGGTGCCGAACACCAGGTGGCCGGTTTCCGCGGCAGTCAGTGCCAGGCGGATGGTCTCCAGGTCGCGCAACTCGCCGACCAGGATGTAGTCGGGGTCTTCACGCAGGGCGGAGCGCAACGCCTCGTTGAAGCCGTGGGTGTCGCGGTGCACCTCGCGCTGGTTGATCAGGCACTTCTGCGAGGTGTGCACGAACTCGATCGGATCCTCGACCGACAGGATGTGCGCGTATTCCTGCTTGTTGATGTGGTCGATCATCGCCGCCAGCGTGGTCGACTTGCCCGAGCCGGTCGGGCCGGTGACCAGGATCAGACCCTGCGGCTGGTCGATCAGCTCCTTGAAGATCCGCGGCGTGCCGAGGTCTTCGAGCGTGAGCACTTCCGACGGAATGGTACGGAACACCGCACCGGCGCCACGGTTCTGGTTGAACGCGTTGACGCGGAAGCGGGCCAGGCCGGGGATCTCGAACGAGAAGTCGACCTCGAGGAACTCTTCGTAGTCGCGCCGCTGCTTGTCCGACATGATGTCGTAGACCAGCGTGTGCACGGCCTTGTGGTCCAGCGCCGGGATGTTGATCCGGCGGACGTCGCCATCGACGCGGATCATCGGCGGCATGCCGGCCGACAGATGGAGGTCGGATGCTTTGTTCTTGACCGAGAACGCCAGAAGTTCGGCGATATCCATTGCGTGCTCCCCCGCACTGCGATGATGTGCAATCGGTCCCGGCATTGCCGAAACCGCCGTGGCTGGTATGCCATGGCCCCTGCGCGGCAGTATAGCCCCGGACCCGCGCCGTCGATCCAGCCCTGGATCACAGGATCAGAAGCCGTGCCGAGCCACAACCTGAACGAGACCATCGCCCAGTTGGAGAACGCCGCCAGCGCCGCCGGCCGGCCGCCGCCACGGCTGCTGGCGGTCAGCAAGACGCGCCCCGCCGCCGACCTTGCCGCCCTGGCCGAGCAGGGCCAGCGTGCGTTCGGCGAGAACTACGTGCAGGAAGCCGCCGCCAAACAGGCGGAGGTGGGGGCGCTGGCAGGCACGCTGGAGTGGCACCTGATCGGCCACCTGCAGTCCAACAAGGCCCGCGAGGCGGCGAGCCTGTTCGATTGGGTGCAGACCGTGGACCGGATGAAGCTGGTCGGCGCCCTCGCCCGCCACCGGGATCCGGCCCGCGGAGCCCTGAACGTGCTGATCCAGGTGAACATCGATGACGAGGCCAGCAAGCACGGCTGCCAGCCGGAGGAGATCGATTCGCTGGCCGCCGCGATCGCGTCGGAAGAGCGGCTGTGCCTGCGCGGGCTGATGGTCATCCCGACGCCGCATGACGATCCGGAGCTGGGCCGGCCGGCGTTCCGACGCACCCGCGGGTTGTTCGAGCGCCTGCAGGCGGTCCATCCGCAGGTGGACACCCTGTCGATGGGCATGAGTGCGGATGCGGCGGTGGCGATATCGGAAGGCGCGACGATGGTGCGCATCGGGACCGCGCTGTTCGGGCCGCGGCCGCGGAAGTAGGCGGGACCGGGTGGCTTCTTTGTTTGTAGGAGCGGCTTCAGCCGCGATCCTGGAGCCGGCGCGGGCGAACCGATGTCCGATCGCGGCTGAAGCCGCTCCTACATTTGTGGTCGAGTTATACGGTATGGGCCGCGAGACGCGTCTGGCGCCAGGCCGCTTTTGCGGCAACGTCGCGGCGGGGCTCTTACACTGGGGGCTGATCCGCATCGAGGTATCCCCATGAGCAACCCTTCCCCCAGCCCTTCCGCAGCCCCGGTGGTCGCCTTCATCGGCGGCGGCAACATGGCGCGGAGCCTGATCGGCGGGATGATCGCGCGCGGTGCGGAACCTTCCAGCGTGCGCGTGGCCGAGCCGGTGGATGCGCTCCGCGAGTCCCTGCAGGCGGACTTCGGCGTGCGCTGCTTCGCCACCGCGGAGGAGGCGGTCGAAGGCGCTTCGGTCTGGCTGCTGGCGGTCAAGCCGCAGGTCATGCGCAGCGTCTGCAACACCCTGGCGCCGGTGGCGCAGGCCGCCCGCCCGGTCGCCATTTCGGTGGCGGCCGGCATCACCGCGACCCAGCTCGCCGGCTGGCTCGGCGGCGACGTGCCGGTGGTCCGGGCAATGCCGAACACCCCCGCCCTGCTGGGCGCGGGCATCACCGGGCTGTACCCCAACGAGCACGTCGACAAGGACCAGCGCAAGCAGTCGGGCGAGCTGATCGAAGCGGTCGGACCGGTGGTCTGGATCGACGACGAGGCACAGATGGATGCGGTTACCGCGGTGTCGGGCAGCGGGCCGGCCTATGTGTTCCTGCTGGCCGAGGCGATGCAGGCCGCGGGCGAGAAGCAGGGCCTGCCCGCCGAAACAGCGCGCAAGCTGGCCACCCAGACGCTGCTGGGCGCCTCGCGCATGCTGACCGAGCTCGGCGAACCGGCCGCCGAACTGCGCCGCAAGGTCACCTCCCCCAACGGCACCACCCACGCGGCGATCGAGACCTTCGAGAAGGGCGGCCTGCGTGAGCTGGTGGACCGCGCCGTGACGGCCGCGGCCGATCGCGGTCGCGAGCTGTCCGCCGCCAACGGGGACTGACCGGATGGGCATCGCGATGACCCGGACAACCTTCATTGCACGGATGGCAGGGACGCTGCTGGGCCTCGCCATGCTCGCGGGCTGCGACGGCGGCCTCCCCCCGGTGTCGACCCCCGTGGACGCACCGACGGAAGCGGTGTCGACGGTCGGCGACGCCACCGTGCGCGCGAGCGTGGTGACTACCGGCTCCCTGGGCCAGGCCGTCGCCGACCGCTACGGCATCGAACGCGGGGATGACATCGTCATGCTGCTGGTCGGCCTGCGCCGCGGCGAGGGTGCCGACGAGGTATCGGTGCCGGCACGGATCACCGCAATCGCCAGCGATCTGCGCGGGCAGCGCCACGCCATCGAGATGCGCGAGCTGCAGAGCGGTGAGTTGCTGGACTACGTCGGCACGTTGCAGGTCGACATGCCGGAGACCCTGCGTTTCGAGGTGCAGATCGTCCGCGAGGACGGCAGCAGCGAGCGAATGGAGTTCACCCGCGAGTTCAGCCGCCGGTAACTCCGCCTGCTCCTGTAGGAGCGGCTTCAGCCGCGATCGTGAAGTCGGCGCAGGGTTGCCATCATCCGATCGCGGCTGAAGCCGCTCCTACGCCCCGAAGGAAGTCCCCTTGGGGGACAGGGGAGCCATGGGGCAATCGTGGATCAGTCGCAGGTCAGCCGTGGCGGATGGCCCAGGCGCGGATGATCGCGGAGATGGCGCCGATGCCGTCGGTGAGGGCAGCCGGACCCGGCTGCAGGATCATCGGCGACTTGATCTCGTGCAGCTCGCCGTCGCGCACCGCGGGGATCGCATCCCAGCCGGGGCGAGCCGCCACCTTCTCCGGCCGGAACTTCTTGCCGCACCACGAGCCCATGATGATGTCGGGTGCACGGCGCACCACTTCCATGGGGTCCTCGAGGATGCGCTGCTTTGCCAGCGACTCGGCCGCGCGCTCGGGGAAGATGTCGTCGCCGCCGGCGATGCGCACCAGCTCGGCCACCCAGCGGATGCCGGTGATGGGCGGCTCATCCCATTCCTCGAAGTAGACCTTCGGCCGGCGCGGCAGGCGCGCGGCGGCGTCCTCGATGGCATCGATCCCGGCCTCCAACTGGCCGGCCCACTCGTCCGCGCGCGCAGACGCCCCCACCAGTGCACCCAGCCTGCGGATGTAATCGAGGATGCCATCCACGCTGCGGTGGTTGCTGATCCAGACCTCGACGCCGTGGCGCACCAGCTCGGCGGCGATGTCGGCCTGAATGTCCGAGAAGCCGACCACGAAGTCCGGCTCCAGCTTCAGGATCTCGCCGATCTTCGCACTGGTGAAGGCGCTGACCTTCGGCTTTTCCTTGCGCGCGACCGGGGGGCGCACGGTGAAACCGCTGATGCCGACGATCCGGTCCTGCTCGCCCAGCGCGTAGAGCACCTCGGTGGGCTCCTCGGTGAGGCAGACGATGCGTCGGGGGCCGCGGGAAGTCACGGATAAAGCATCCGCTTGGACCATTCGCCGGCCGCATCCGCCTGGTACAGCACGCGCTCGTGCAGCCGGAAGCCGGCGCCGTACCAGAACTCGATCGCCTCGGGCCTCACGCGCAGGCCGGTCCAGCGGGCCGGTCGCGGGACGTCACGCCCTTCGAACTCCTGCTCGACCTGGGCGACGCGCTGCTCGAACCGCTCGCGCGATTCCAGCGTCTCCGATTGTTTCGATGCCCAGGCGCCGACCTGGCTGCCGCGCGGGCGGGAGGCGAAGTAGGCGTCGGCCTCCTCGTCGGCCACGATCTCGACGGGCCCTTCGATGCGCACCTGCACGCCCTCCTTCACCCGCGGCCAGTGGAACAGCAGCGCCGCGTGGGGGTTGGCCTGCAACTCGCGCCCCTTGCGCCCGTCCAGATGGGTGTAGAACACGAAGCCGCGCTCGTCGTGGGCCTTCAACAGCACGGTACGCACGGAGGGTCGCGCGTCCAGGCTCGCGGTGGCCACGGCCATGGCGGTGGGGTCGGGCTCGCCCGCAACCCGCGCCTGCTGGAAGAGTTCGGCGAAGGTGGCGAGTGCTTCGGTCAGCAAATCATCGGTCTGGTTCATGGCTGCATTGTGGGGCGAACCACGGCGTCGCGCATCCCGCGACCGGTTGGACGCCCCGCCCTACAATTGCCCCATGAACCCTGCCGCCAACCTGATCCTGGTGGGCCCCACCGGCGCCGGAAAGTCCTGCATCGGCCGACGGCTCGCGGAGCACTACGGCCTGCGCCTGGTCGACCTGGACCGGGCGATCGAGCAATGCACCGGTGCTGCCATCCCCGTGATTTTCGATTGCGAGGGCGAGGCGGGGTTCCGCGCCCGCGAAAGCGCTGCATTGGCCGATGCGTTGGCGGGAAAAGGATCAGCGGAGAACGGCATGGTGCTGGCCGTGGGCGCCGGCGCCGTGCTGGACAGGGACAACCGGCGGCTGATGCGCGAAGGCGGTTTCGTGGTGCACCTGCAGGTCACGCCGGACCAGCAACTGTCGCGCCTCGCACACGACACCACGCGCCCCTTGCTGCAGCGCGAGGATCGGGAGGTGGTACTGCAGGCGATGGCGGTGGAACGTGGACCGCTGTACGCGGAGATGGCCGACTTGGCCTTCGATACCGGCGGACTCGACAGCGGCGCTGCCACGAAAGCCTTGCTGAAACGCCTCGACGAGGAATGGAAAAGGATGGAACCGGCATGACGGTAAGACGGGTGGAAGTCTCCGGCAACGTGCCCTATGCGGTCGAGGCTGGACCGGGTTTGCTTGCAGACGGCGAACGCCTGGCCCGGCATGTACGCGGCCGGCATGTGCTGCTGGTGAGCGACGGCAACGTGGCGCCGCTGTATGCCGACGGTGTGGAGGCGGCGCTGCTGGCCGCCCGGCCGCAACTGCAGGTGGCCCGGATCGTGCTGCCCCCGGGGGAGCAGGAAAAGACGCTGTCGCGGTTCGGCGAAGTGATCGACGCACTGGCCGGGCTCGGCGCCACGCGCGATGCCACCGTGCTGGCACTGGGCGGCGGCGTGGTCGGTGACCTGGCGGGTTTCGCGGCGGCGTGCTGGATGCGGGGTGTCGACATCGTGCAGTTGCCGACCACCCTGCTGGCGATGGTGGATTCCTCGGTCGGCGGCAAGACCGCGGTGGACCTGCCGGCCGGCAAGAACCTGGTCGGGGCTTTCCATCCGCCGCGTGCGGTGATCGCTGATACTGCCACCCTGCGCACCCTGCCCGACCGTGAGCTGCGGGCGGGACTGGCCGAGGTGGTCAAGTACGGCGCGATCATGGATATCGGGTTCCTCGACTGGCTGGAAGTCCACGCGCAGCGCCTGCTCGCGCGTGACGACACCGCGCTGGCCGAAGCGATCGCGCATTCCTGCGCCTGCAAGGCCGCGGTGGTGGCGCGCGATCCACTGGAGCACGGCGAGCGGGCCCTGCTCAATTTCGGCCATACCTTCGGCCATGCCATCGAAACCGAGCAGGGATACGCGGGCGCCGGCGGTGGTCTGAACCACGGCGAAGCGGTGGCCGTCGGCATGGTGCTGGCCGCACGCCTTTCCGCTCGGCTGGGGATGGCGCCCGATGCCGACGCCGACCGCTTGCAGCGACTGCTGGAGCGGTTGGGGCTGCCGGTGTCGTTGCCGGATGGCCTCGACGGTGGCGACCTGCTGGCACGGATGCGCCTGGACAAGAAGGCGTCCGGCAGCGGGATCCGGCTGGTGCTGTTGGATCGCGCCGGCGCCGCGCGGCTGGTGGGCGATGTGTCGGACGAAGCGATCCTTTCTGTTCTGTCCCCCAAGGGGACTTCCTTCGGGGCGTAGGAGCGGCTTCAGCCGCGATCGAATGCCTGCTCGCCCGTATCGGTTCCACGATCGCGGCTGAAGCCGCTCCTACAGGGGCCTGGTGGCAGGCCGTACAATCTGCGGCATGCGATTGCTCCTTCAACAACGCCCCGAAGGGCCCGAGGCGCCTCGCTTCGTCCAGCTGATGCTGCAGCCGGACCTGCTGGGCGGCTGGGCGCTGGTCAAGGAAAGCGGCCAGATCGGCGGGCGCAGCCAGGTGCGCCGCGAGCAGTTCCTCGACCAGGAGAGCGCCCTGGCGGCCCTGGAGAAGGCGCGCGACCAGCAGATCAAGCGCGGGTTCCAACTGATGTTCAGCCAGGGTGTCGACGCCCGGCGCTGACATGGCACCGGGCACCCCCGCCTCGCCGGGGACAGTCTGTCCCGCACGCTGCCCGGCCCGACGCGCCCGGAAGCTTTAACATGCGCGCCGGGCGCCCCGAGGCGCAACCCCCACCGCATCGAGGAACCCGCTTTGTCCAGCCAGCCCCGCAACGACCGTTTCCTGCGCGCCCTGCGCCGCGAGCCCGTGGACTGCACGCCGGTCTGGCTGATGCGCCAGGCCGGGCGCTACCTGCCCGAGTACCGCGCCACCCGCAAGCAGGCCGGCAGCTTCCTGGCGATGGCGAAGAATCCGGAGCTGGCCTGCGAGGTCACGCTGCAGCCGCTGCGCCGGTTTCCGCTGGATGCGGCCATCCTGTTCTCCGACATCCTGACCATCCCCGATGCAATGGGGCTGGGCCTGTACTTCGTCGAAGGCGAAGGCCCCAAGTTCGAGCGCCCGGTCCGCAACGCCGGGGACATCGCGAAGCTGGCGGTCCCCGACATGGGTTCGGAACTGCGCTACGTGATGGACGCCGTGTCGACCATCCGCCGCGAGCTCGACAACTCGGTTCCGTTGATCGGCTTCTCCGGCAGCCCGTGGACGCTGGCGTGCTACATGGTCGAGGGCGGCGGCAGCAAGGATTTCGCCCGGGTCAAGGCACTGGCACTCAACGATCCGGCGGCCATGCACCAGTTGCTGGGGGTGGTCACCGACGCCGTCATCGCCTATCTCTCCGCGCAACGCGCGGCCGGCGCGCAGGTGCTGCAGGTGTTCGATACCTGGGGCGGCGTGCTGTCGCCTGCGATGTACCGCGAATTCTCGCTGCGCTACCTGCAGCGCATTGCCAGAGAGCTGGAGCGCGGCGATGGTGTGGAGCGCGCACCGCTGATCCTCTTCGGCAAGGGCAACGGCGCCTACGTGGCGGAGCTTGCCGACACCGGGACCGACGCGGTCGGCGTGGACTGGACCATCGAGCTGGGCGAGGCCGTGCGGCGCAGCGGTGGCAAGGTCGCGCTGCAGGGCAACCTCGATCCGGTGACGCTGTATGCGAGCCCGGATGCCATCCGCCGCGAAGTCGGCCGCGCACTGGACAGCTACCGCGACGGCAATGGCGGCTCACGCGAGGGCCACGTGTTCAACCTCGGCCACGGCATGTCCCCGGACATGGATCCCGAGCACGTTGCGGTGCTGGTGCAGGCTGTTCACGAGCTCAGCGCCCGCTGACGACGGCTGTCGCCGCAGGTCCACCCTGCAGCGACACGTAGGCTACGGAGCCTCGGCGACCACGGGAGTGGCCGCCTGCTCCGACAACCGCGCCATCAGGCTGCGCAAGGTGGCCCCGGTGATGGGCTTGCGCAGAAACTGGTCGAAGCCCGCCGCCATGGCTTCCGGCTCCGCGTCGGCATCGGCCCGCGCGGTGATGGCGACAAGTGGTGCGGTGAACCCCAGCGTCCGCAGTTGCCGCGCCAGCGCCACGCCGTCCAGGCCGGGCAGGTCGAGGTCGAGCAGCGCGAGGTCGAAGGCCCCGGTAGACGCCTCCGCCAGTGCGGCCAGTCCATGACCGGCATGGACCACCCGATGCCCCTGGGCGCGCAGCAGCCCGGCAATGACCTCGGCGACGGTGCGGTCGTCCTCCACCAGCAGGATCACGTGCGTCCGTGGCGAAGGTAGCGGTTCCGATTGCTCGGTGACCGTTTCGACGGGGCGCTCCGGCAGCGGCACATGGGCGAGTGGCAACCGCACCTCGAACCGCGTCCCCACCCCGGGGCTGCTCTCCACGCCGATCTCGCCGCCCATTGCCGCGGCCAGCTCCTGGCAGATGGCCAGTCCCAGTCCGCTGCCCCCGTAGCGGGCGGCCGTGCGCGTGCCGTCCGCCTGCTCGAAGCGCTGGAACAGCCGTGTCAGTTGCTCCTCGTTGAGACCGGGCCCGGAGTCGATCACCCGCAGGCGCAAGCCGTGCTGCATCGCGGTACCTTCGCCGTCGACGGAAGTCCGGCAACCTGACACCTGGAGCCGCACGTACCCGCGTTCGGTGAACTTGATGGCATTGCCCAGCAGGTTGAGGAGGATCTGGCGCAGCCGCACCGGGTCGCCGCGCAGGCCGTGCGGGGCGCCGTCCAGGTCCACCTCGAACGCCAGCCCCTGCGCCCGGGCAAGCGGCGACATCAGCGCCACCACCTCATCCAGCAGCAAGCGCAGGTCGAACGCTTCATCGGCCAGGTCGAGCTTTCCGGATTCGATCCGTGCAAGATCCAGGGCGTCGTTCACCAGCCTGAGCAGGTGCTCTCCGGCACCACGGACGGCATCGGCGTAGCTGCGCTGCAGCGAGTCAAGCGGCGTGCCCAGCAGCAGCTCGGTCATGCCCAGCACGCCTGTCATCGGCGTGCGCACTTCGTGGCCAAGCGTCGCCAGGAATCGGGTCTTGGCCAACGATGCTTCGCGCTCGACCTCGCGCTCGTGCTCGATCCGTTGCCACGCCTGCCGCCTCGCAAGCCGCGCGCGATAGAGGTCCGCGGCCCACCACAGCAGCAGGGCCAGCGCGGCGAGGAATCCCATCAGCGCGGCCTGCGACCGCCACCAGGGTGGCTGCACTTCGAAGCGGAGCACCTGCTCGGCGGCCGCGTTGCCTGCCGCATCGACGCCGCGCGCATGCAGCATGTAGCGACCGGGCGCCAGACCGGTGAACACCCGCTCCCCTTGCGCGCCATGGGCGACCCAGCCCGGGTCGTAGCCCTCCATGCGGGTGTGATAGCGGATGCCGCCCGGATCCTCGAACGCCAGCAGGCGCAGGCCGACGCGCAACTCGCGATCCTCCGGCGAGAGGCTCGCCGCGAGCGGATCGAGCGGCTCCCAGCGACCGCCCCGGCGGACCTCGATGCGATCCCAGTGCATTGCCGGCTGGCGCGCCGGCGGGTCGTCGGCCAGCGTGTCCAGCAGCAGGAGCCCGCCGTCGGCAAGCGCGGCCGCCAGCACCCCGTCGCTGCCGATCGCCAGCGCGTTGTGCACGAACTCCTGGCTGCCAAGGCCATCGGCGAGGCCGAAGCGCCGCAGCCGGGTGGTCGCGGGGTCCCATCGGTAAAGACCTCGCAGGCTGGCGAGCCAGACCCGGTGGCGGGGGTCGACCACCAGTCCGGACCCTTCCACCGCCGGGATGCCCGCGCCGTGCCCGACGACCGCGTCGGACACCCAGCCGTCCCCGCTCCGCCGATAGCCGTGCAGGCCGGACAGCGTCTGGAGCCAGAGCGCGTCCGGCCCATCGAAGGCCAGGCCGAATACCCGGTCGTCGATATCGATACCCGCCACCGGGACGAACCGGTCCAGCGAGGCGTGCCAGCGCGCGACGCCGTGCCCGCCCGCGACCCACGGCCTGCCAGCTCCGTCGAACGCGATCGCTTCCAGGTCGCCCAGGCCGAGCCCTTGGCCCGCCCCGGCCAGGATGGTGCGAAGCACCCGGCCGTCCTCCGGATCACGCTGCTGGAGGCCGGCGCCGGCGCTCGACAGCCAGAGGGTGCCATCGGGCGCCAAGGCCATCAGGTCGACCTGCCCGCCGAGGGTGGCATCCGAGGCGCTGGTCGCGGTCCATTCGCGCACTTCGGTGGTGGCGGGATCCAGCCTCAGCAGCTCGCCGCGGCCGCCGGTGCCGATCCACAGTCGGCCTTGAGCGTCCTCCGCCGCGGAAAGGGTCGACCGCCCGTCCATCCGCGCGGCCAACGCCTCGTCCATCGGCCGGATGTCGCCGGAGGCGTCCATGAAGTCCAGTTCGCCGCGGCCACCCAACAACCAGCGGCCACCCGCGCCGGCATTGGCGATGCCGCGGTAGAGGTCGCTGGTCAGGCCGCCCTGCCCGCGCTTGAACCGGGCCAGGCGGCGCCAGTCCGGCCGCAGGTAGCCCGCCCCGACCCCGCCCACCGGTACCCACAGCGCACCATTGTCCTGGCGCAGGATCTGCC
>Ga0114898_1000853_pt1 | contig 20494 bp, 23 predicted proteins | sample Malvired_Geostar_FD_83496 | JGI IMG/M metagenome (GOLD analysis project Ga0114898, IMG submission 83496) | Marine viral communities from the Global Malaspina Expedition - Malaspina viral metaG DeepMed_Geostar | ecosystem: Environmental > Aquatic > Marine > Oceanic | place: Mediterranean Sea... | reverse complement strand
GCACGCCTTTCACCGTCTGGAAATGCTGCATCAGGATCTGCGCCCGGAAAACATCATGATCGACACGACCGGCACGGTGAAAATCATCGATTTCGGCTCGACCCGCGTCGCCGGGATCATGGAAATCACCTCGCCGACCGAGCGCAGCGAATTGCTCGGCACGGCGCCGTACACAGCGCCGGAATATTTCCTGGGGGAAAGCGGCACACCGCGCTCGGACATGTTTTCGCTGGCGGTGATCACCTATCAGATGCTGAGCGGCAAGCTGCCGTATGGCGCCCGTGTTGCCCGGTGCCGAACCCGCGCCGCGCAGAACAAGCTCAGCTACACCCCGATCCGCGACTGCGACCGCGCGGTACCAGCCTGGATCGATGATGTGCTGCGCAAGGCGCTGCACCCCGACCCATACAAACGATACGAGGCGCTGTCCGAGTTCGTCTTCGAACTGCGTCACCCTAGCAAGGCGTATCTCGCCAGGGCACGACCGCCATTGATGGAGCGCAACCCGGTGTTGTTCTGGAAAGCCCTGTCGCTGGTGCTCGCAGCGGTGATCGTGGTGCTGTTGGGCCGGTGATCATTCGTGGCGATGTGGCGCGTGGAGATTGAGTTCGGGATCGGTCATACCGTCTTTCGAGGGGTCGAGAATCCAGCGCAACTGGGCCACCAGCTCCTCGCAGTTCTCGCCACGCTGCAACCAGTCGTGGAACGCGATTCTGGCCGCGGTCAATGATGCCTGCGCCACCGCTTCGATCTCGTTATCCGGCTCGCCGGCCTGCCACTGGTCGAACAGCGACTTCAGCGCCTGCTGTGCCTGCTCGGCGCCCAATTCACCGTCCAACCAGCGCGCCGTGATGTCCTGGGCGTGCTGCAAGGTCGCTACCGCGGGGCTTGATGCGTTCATTGGCCTTCTCCTTGTATCTGTCCTGCTTAGAGCCAGCCGGCCGGGGCGAATTCAGGCCCATCCATCGATTTGACATGGCCGACGCTGTCGCGCCGGCTGTCGCCTGCCGAGGCGAAGAAGGCATTTCACCGGGCAGCCGAGGGTCGAAATGCCGAAGCCAACCGCGCGATGATTTGCATGTACCAGATTCAACTGCTGCTTCCGCTGTACGACAACGATAACCGCCCCCAGCCAAGAACGCTGTTCGGCGAGGTTCGTCAGGAACTGGTCGCACGCTTCAATGGGCTGACCGCCTACAGCCGGGCGCCTGCCGACGGCCTCTGGCTGGAAGATGGCGAACAGACAGTGCGCGATGACCTGGTGATCTACGAGGTGATGGCCCCGGAGCTGGATCGCGCCTGGTGGCGCGCCTACCGGCACCAACTCGAAAGCCGCTTTCGCCAGGAGCAGATCATGATCCGGGCCCATGCTGTCAGCGTCTTGTGAGCCTGCGTCGAACACACACGCGGGGCTGCCTGCCATCGGTCCGCCATGATTGCCAGCGGCGCACCGTCCGAGGCAGGATGCACAATCGTATGACCATTGAGTGAACCTGGCGCCCTGCCCGTTGTCTGTCAGCTGCAGGACTACAGGGACGACGGCGCTACAGGCCATGCGCCTGGTACCGGGAAACATATCCTCCCCCTCGCAAGCAGCCGTCTCCATAGGCCTCAGGCTGTCCAGACAGCGGGCGAGGCCTCGTCAGGTTCCGTTTTTGGCCCGCTCACCGGGGCCTTCATTTTTCATTTCACGTGAAGACCACCATGTCCATATCCCGTCATCTTCTTGCTCTGCTTTCCCGTGTTTCCAAATCCGCCGTTTCGCGCCCGGCATTGCATGCCGGACTCTTTGCCGGCCTGCTGGCTGTCATCGCACCCGTCCAGGCGCAGCAAGCCGCCAATGATCGCTGGGTCAGCGACAGCCTGGCGACCTACGTACGCAGCGGGCCCACCGACGGCTATCGCATCGTTGGCACACTGACCTCCGGCGAAAAGGTCGAGCTGCTCGACACACAGGGCGACTACAGCCAGGTTCGCGGCGCAAATGGCGACCGCGTGTGGATCCGCAGCGCCGATCTGCAAGCGATGCCCGGCCAGGCAGAGCGCTTGCCGGCGTTGGAACAGCAGGTCGCCCAACTCAGCGAAGAGTTGCGAACCATCGATGACAGCTGGAAGACACGTGTGCAGGGCATGCAGGAGACGCTCGACTCGCGCAAGGCGCTGATCGATGAACTGGAAGCCCGTCGCCAGGCGCTGGACACCGCGCTCACCGCGACCGAGTCGGAACTGCGTGACGCCCAGGCGCGGCTCGGCGACGAAAACAACCAAGTGCTGATGCGTTACATGGTCTACGGCGGCAGCATCGCTGGCGCGGGCCTTCTGGCCGGGCTGATCATCCCGGCGATGACGCGCGGTCGCAAGCGCAACGACCGCTGGTTCTGAGGCTCGGCGAGGCTTTCGGGGCCGGCGCCGATACGGGTCTCAGGCGGGCAGTGCGTTGCGTGCCTGTTCGGCGCGCGCGAGGACTTGCGCCGCGGTCATGGGCCGGTCCAGCAGGAAGCCCTGCAGCGTTTGGCAGCCGAGGTCGGTCAGGAACGTCTGCTGTTCCGGCGTTTCCACGCCCTCGGCAACGACCTCGAGTTCCAGCGCCTTGGCCAAGGCGATGATCGCCGAGACGATCACCGAATCCTCGTTGCCGACGCTCATCTCTTTGACGAACGCGCGGTCGATCTTCAATTCGCTCGCCGGTAGCCGCTTGAGGTACAGCAGGCTCGAATAGCCCGTGCCGAAATCGTCGATAGAGGCCCGGACGCCGAGGTCGGTGAGTTTTTTCAGCGCTTCGATGGTCATCTCGGGATCGCGCATGGCCACGGTTTCGGTGATTTCCAGCGTGAGCTTCTCCGCCGCGATGGCATGGCGAGCCAAGATCTGGGCGACCATGTCCGGCAGGTCCGGCTGATCGAACTGCACGGCCGACAGGTTGACGGCGATGCTCCAGCGGCTGAAGCCTTGCAGATGCCATTCGCGCAGTTGCCGGCACGCCTCCTCCAATACCCACTTGCCCATCGGGATGATCAGGCCGGTTTTCTCGGCCAGGGGCAGGAACGCATCCGGCGCGAGCAGGCCGCGTGTCGGATGCTGCCAGCGCAATAACGCCTCGAACCCGCGCACCGGGCCGGCCGGCGCTTCGAATTTCGGCTGGTAGTGCAGGCGCAGCTCTCCCCGCGCTTCGGCCAGGCGCAGGTCGTGCAGCAATTGCAGATGTTCCACAGCGTTGGCATTCATCGAAGGTTCGAAGAAGCTGTAGCCGTTCCGGCCAGCGCTTTTGGTGTGGTACATGGCCGCATCGGCGTGCAGCAGCAAATCACGCTCGCCCTCGCCATCACCGGGGTACACCGCGATGCCGATACTGAGCGAGACACGCAGTTCGTAGCGCGACAGGTCGAACGGCTCGTCGATACGCCGCACCAGCTTGTCGGCCAGCGTCGCGGCATCGCCCGGGTCCGCGATAGCCGCCAGCAACACGAACTCGTCGCCCCCCAGCCGTGCGAGCGTGTCCTGCGCACGCGTGCAGGCACGCAAGCGCTCGGTAACGCTTACCAGCAACTCGTCGCCGATGTGGTGGCCGTAGGCGTCGTTGACCGCCTTGAAGCCGTCCAGGTCCATGAACATCACCGCAAAGCAGGAGCGCTCACGCCTGGCGATCTCCAACGCCTGGCTCAGGCGATCCTCCAGCAGAATCCGGTTGGGCAATCGGGTGAGGTTGTCATGCAACGCCAGCTGGATCAGCTCGCTGTTGGCCTTTTCCAGCGACGTGGCCAGCAGCGATGTACGTGATTGCATTCGGCTGTCGAGAACCGAGACGATCAGCGTAATGGCCAGCACGGCCAGGGTCAGGACGATTACCAGCAACGCCAGCCATTGGGTGTCGACGCCTGTATTGGACGCACCGCAGAAGCTGCCGTCGGGAAAGCTCGCTGCTGCCATCCCGGTGTAGTGCATGCCCGCGATCGCGAGCCCCATGACCAGGGCCGCGCAGGTCCGCCAGAGTTGTTGATGGGCGAGGTTATCGCGCAGGCGAAACGCCAGCCACAGGGCGGCGCCCGCGGCGATTACGGCCACCACGACCGACGCAATGAACCAACCGGTGTGATAAACGATGCCGGGCTGCATGCGCAGCGCAGCCATGCCGCTGTAGTGCATCGCGGTAATGCCCGCGCCGATCAGCAACGCACCCAGCACGATACGCAACCAGGGCAGGTCGCGCTGGGAGACCAGCCACAGCGCCATCGCCGAGGCGCCAACGGCGATGAGCAGTGACCCGGCGGTGATCAGCGGATCGTAGCCGAGCGGAATCGGCAGGCTGAACGCCAGCATGCCGATGAAGTGCATCGACCAGATACCCAGCCCCATGGAAAAAGCCCCACCGACCAGCCACAGGCGCGCCGCGCGGTGTTGCGCGGTGGCCACCCGCCCAGCCATGTCGAGTGCGGTATAGGAAGCGAGCACAGCGACGACGAAGGAGAAAAACACCAGAACGTCGTTATAGCTACCGACCAGCATGGTTTCGGTTCCTGAGTAGGGCTAGGCATGTTTGGCCTGGATTGAAGGCAAGCCCGCGACTGTGCCCTCTCCACCAGCGATGACGCACGGCGGCGAGCAACGTGGGCGTTGCACCAGTTCATCGTTCGCTTGGGGGTTTTCTGAAGCGGGACACGCGAGGACGCGCCGGACGGTCATTCGCCGACGCTTCGGCTGGTTCCAAGCGTACCTGCGGTTGCAGCGTTAGTCGCCGGTCCCGTGAAAAGAATTTTGCGGCCAGCGAGGGAAAGCGGCGCCATCGAGCCGGCAGAACGGGGCGTTCAGTCTCGCTTGGCGTCCGGCCGGTCGGAGGCTATCAGGTCGAAACCCCAGTCGCCGTGCAGGTACCAGTCATCGCCTATCATTTCCGCCGGATGCTGGGTGCGGCCGGCGCCGTTGCCGCAGGCGAGTGAATCCGCCGGGCAATAGCGGTCGCATCCCCAGCAGATTCGCTCGGGATGTGGAGGATTCATCGGGAATTTCTTCGCCATGGCCTCATGCTCGCAGCGACTGGAGCGCTCAGGTTAGCGGGCCACCGCCTGCGACGACTTGATCGGACTCAAGAACCAAGCCCTGCCGGTCAGACCTTTACTTCGCTCATTTGCAGGATGTGGGTAATGGCGCCTGCGCGAGCGTCCCAGACGTAACGCAGATGCGGCCCCTGCACGGGCAGCGACACCGCCTGTGGCCGGAACGCCGCGACGCACTCATGGCCGTCCAGGCGCACGCTTCGGTAGAGCAACCCCCAGGTCTTGCCGTCACGGTGCTCACGGGCGAATGCCTGGCTGTCGCCATAGGCGGACGGATCGGGCCGATGCAACTCGGGCATGTCGCGCACATCGAGCACGGGCTTGACGACCTTGTTGATATACGCGCGCACGGTGATCTCGACATTGGCTTCATGCGTGGCGGCCAGGAACCGCTCCTGATGGAACTTGGTTTCGGCGATGGCGGCGTCAATGGAACTGGCGCAGTAATAGACCCCGTAGCTGCCGTCACTGAAGCGGCTGGGATTGCCTATATGCGTGAACGCGGCCATCACCACTGTCGACCCCGGCCCGCTGACGCGGTCGCCCGGCCCGACCCGTTGCAACAGCCCGGCCTCCTCGCGCAGCCGGTCATTGGTCATCGCCTCCAGTGCGAAAGCGATCTCCAGGTCGTCCGGGCTGAGCGTATCTTCGAATACGGCCAATGGCGGAAACGAGCTGTTGATGATGCGGTACGCGTGCCGCCAGGCCGGCAGGATCTCGCGCATCAGCCCCGCACCCAGTCCAGATAACGGCGCACGTCGGCCAGGTCGACCACCTGCCCACCGAGCATGTAGTCCAGCGCGCTCACACCGTTGAACGGTGCGGCATCATTGGGCTTGTGGACCCATTCGTACGCCCGTTCCGTCTGGTTGCTGAACAGAATCCTCAGCGCCTTGTGGATACCCATCAGATAGGAGATCCGCTCCAGCGTATCGCGCGGCAAACGCACTTCCGGGAGTTTCTTGTATTTGAAATAGGTCGTGTTACCCACCGACCCGAGCAAGACCCGCTGCTGTTCGGCACTGCACTGCCATAACCGCATGAGATTGAAGAAGAACGTCAGCGCTACGCGTCCTGCCTCGGGCGAGGCGATGTCCGGCTTGCTGGCTGCCTGTTCGAGTTTCATCTTCAGCTCCGCGTTGATGACCGTTCACTACAGCCTACTCCACATACGTATAATTTCAATATTTAAATTCATATATGAATATGGGCCAGCGCGGCCGACGTGCGCGACTTATCGAGATCGCCGTTTACGGCGATTCGTGGCACGCGGGGGAATGACCGCCAGGACATCGGCTCGGTTATTGGTGCGATTCGGTCGATCAGTCCTTCAGGGCGCCACCGCAGCTCGAGCCCTGGCCTGCGGTACAGGCGTAACAGTGATCGCGGGTGACGATGGGGTTCGCGCCCAGACCCGATGGTTTCAACAGATCATGCAGGTGGGCACGGTCTCGGCCAATCACACCGGGCAATGACATGGACAGGCCCAGCATCTGATTGAAGTCACAGTCGTAGAGATAGCCCTGCCAGTCGACGCTCACCAGCGTGCGGCACATCACCGCGTCGAGATTTTCCGCCCGATAACGCTCTCGCAACAACCGCATGTACTCGTTGAACTGCCCCTTGCTGACCAGCGTGCTGCCGAACCGCGCGATCGGCTGATTGGTAATGGTCAGCAAGTGATTGAAACGGATGCCGAAATCCTCGGCCAGATGGGCCTTGTAGTCTGCCGCCAGTTGCGCCTGTGGCGGCGGCAAAGAGGGGCCCTGCGGGTTGTAGACGAGGTTGAGCAGCAGCGCACCGCCCTCCTCGCCGTAGCCCAGTTGGTTGAGCTGGCGCAGCGCGGCGATGCTGGCTTCGAACACGCCGTCGCCGCGCTGCCGGTCGACGTTCTCACGCGAGTAACACGGCAGCGAAGCGGTCACCTCGACCTGTTGATCGGCCAGAAAACCTGCGAGGTACTCGTAACCGGGCTCGCCAAGAATGGTCAGATTGCAGCGGTCGACGACTCGCAACCCTTCACCGCGGGCATGCGTGACGATTTCACCGAAGCGCGGGTGCATTTCCGGGGCGCCGCCGGTCAGGTCGAGCGTGTGCACCAGATGCGCATCGATCACGCGATGCAGGAGGGCGAGGGTTTCGTCAGTCATCGCCTCGGTACGTGTCGGACCGGCGTTCACATGGCAATGCAGGCAGCGCTGGTTGCAGCGGTAGGTGAGATTGACCTGCAATATCTCCAGGCGGCTGCGCCGGATCGGCGGGAAGCGCAATGCATCGAGCAGCGGTAAAGTGTCACGCATCGCAATCGTCACTCCGGTGTGCGTGGATCCGCCCCGCCAGCGCGGTAAGCATCCGGCGGAATGAGTCGCTGGCGATCAACGACCACTCTCATCAGCGTAGCCAAAAGTGCGGAGGGCTCACCCCTTGCTTGCAGAGCGATTCCGTTCGACCGACGAGGGCGCGACGCCCTGTCTGGTCCTGCTGTGCAAAAAACCCGCGCACGGTCATGCCAAGCAGCGCCTGGCGGTCACACTGGGACAGGACGCCGCGCTGTCCATCGCACAGGCGATGCTCGCCTGCGCCTTGGAAGACCTGCATCAGTGGCCCGGTGCCAGGGTGATCGCCCCGGACCACGTACAACATCTTGGCTGGGCGCAATCGATTGCCGGCGCGGCGCACTGCATGGCGCAACCCGACGGCAACCTCGGCGAGCGCCTGAACGCGCTGGACGCCCAGTTGCGCGCCTGGGGCCATCGCCAACTGCTATTCATCGGCAGTGACTGCCCTGCCCTGCGTCCCGATGACTACCTGCATGTCGCGCGACGGCTGCAGTGCGCCGATACGGTGTTGCTCGGTGCGCGTGATGGCGGTGTCGTGCTGATGGCGTCCAATCGCTCCTGGCCCGATCTGACCCACTTGCCCTGGAGCACTCATCGACTCGCGAGCGCGCTCACGCACCTGTGCCGACAGGCAGGACATGAGGTCGCCATCGTCGGCGAGTCCTTCGACGTCGATCACGCCCAGGATCTTGTGCCGCTGGCCGCAGCGCTGCGCGACGACGAACGCCCGGCGCGACGAAGGTTGCGCGCTGTACTGGGCGCACCCGGAATCCGTCGCGATGAGTGAGCCGAGCGCCCTCAGCGTGATCATTCCGTGCTGGCACGATGAACAGCCCCTGGCACAGCTGCTGGGCACTCTTATCCCGCTGTTTCAAGGCGCTGGGGTCGAGGGCCAGATTCTTGTCGTGGATGCCGCGGCGAGCGAGCGATGTCAGCTGTTGTGCGAGCGACACGCCGTCACCTGGCTGCCAGCCACGCCCTGCCGGGGCGAGCAGCTGCGCCTCGGCGCCCGTCACGCGAAGCATTCCGTGCTGTGGTTCCTGCATGCGGACGCGCATCTGCATGACAACCCGCTATCCGCGATGCAGGCAGCCATCGCCGAGGGCGCGGTGGGTGGTTATTTCATGTTCCGCTTCGCCGACCCCACCGGCTGGCAGGGCGTGCTGCTTGAGCGTCTGGTCCGGTTGCGCAATCGGTTCGGTGTGCCCTACGGCGACCAGGGCCTGTTCGTTACGGCTCAGGCTTATCACGACAGCGGCCAGCACAGTCCCTGGCCCCTGTTCGAGGAAGTCGAACTGGTCAAGCATCTACGTCAACGCGGTCGATTCGTTCGCCTGGACGATGGCGTGCGCGTCGACCCCCGTCGCTGGCGGCGCGACGGCTGGTGGCGGCGCTCGCTACACAATCGCCTGCTGGCGTTGCAGTTCGCCTGCGGTGTGCCCGTCGAGCGTCTCGCTGCGCGCTACGCCCGACGCGGCTCGGACCGCCTGGATGACGGTAGCCGCTAGCCCGGCCGCCGCGCGTACGCGCGGCTGCAGCAGCTGACGCCGGATCCAGACGATAACCGCTGAGACGGGAACGGTCCGAATTATGCGCGCGGCCATTCCAAAATGCGTTGTTATACTATAACTTTCGCGTCCCGTTTCATTCCAAGGACGCCGTTTCCATGGCCAACGCCGCCGCCACGATGCCTCCCGCCGGTACGATTTCATCCCTTCATGTCCAGACTCAGATTCGCACGCGGATGCTGGCGATCGATGCATTGCGCGGTCTGGTCATGCTGTTCATGCTTGTCGATCACGTGAGGGAAACGTTTTTCCTGCACGTTCAGGTAGGCGACCCCATGGATCCGGTCAACACGCCACCGGAGCTGTTCTTCACCCGTATCAGCAGCATGGTCTGCGCGCCGGTCTTCGTGTTCCTGACCGGGCTTTCCGCCTGGTTGTACGGGCAATCCCACAGCCGCCGCGAAGTATCGACGTTTCTGCTCAAGCGGGGCCTATTCCTCGTGTTCCTCGAATTGACGCTGGTGAACTTCGCCTGGAACGCAACCTTCATACCGCCGACCCTGTGGCTGCAGGTCATCTGGGCGATCGGCTTGAGCATGATCGTGCTGTCCGCGCTTATCCACATGCCGCGTGCGGCGCTGGCAGTGCTGGGCCTGGTGATCGTGGCCGGCCACAACCTGCTCGATGGCATCACACTTACCGCGGATTCGCCGTACTTCGAGATCTGGTCGATCCTGCATCAGCGCGCTTTCCTCGAAATCACCGAGCACACGCGTGCCCGGACCACGTATCCCATCCTGCCCTGGATCGGTCTGATCGCACTGGGCTACTGCGCCGGTCCCTGGTTCGCACGTGAGGCCGATCCTGCGCAGCGTACCCGCCGCCTGTTGATAGCGGGGATCGGTTTACTGGTGGGCTTCGCTCTCATCCGCTACCTGAATGTCTATGGCGACAAGCCGTGGAGCCACATGGAGAACGGCGTACGCACCTTCATGAGCTTCATGTCGCTCACCAAGTACCCACCTTCCCTGATGTTCCTGATTCCAACCATCGGCGTCGGTTTTCTGCTGCTCGCCTGGTTTCAGCAGCTCGAAGGCCGCCCCGTGCTGAAGGTGCTTTCGCTGTATGGCGGCGCGCCCATGTTTTTCTACGTCTTGCACCTGCTTCTACTCAAGGCGCTGTATCTGATCGCCGTGCAGACCTGGGGCCTGAACCAGGGCGATTACTACGGCTTCGATAGCCTCGCCGGCATCTGGCTATGGGCAGCGATGTTGTCGGTGGCGCTTTATTTTCCGACCCGCTGGTTCGCACAACTCAAGCAGCGCCGTCGTGATATCGCCTGGCTGAAGTACTTCTAGGGCCAGACGATGAATAGACAATCGTGCCGCTGGCTATGGGCGTTGCCGGTTGCCTGCCTGCCACTGGTGACCGCTGCAGGAGCGCAGGAACAGGCGACGGGCTTCGTTGAAGATGCCTCATGGACCCTGCTGAACCGCACCGTCCATGACCGCCGTGACTACCGCCACGGCAGCCTGAACGGGGCCGCGCGCAATGCGACGAAACCACACGGCGAACGCAACGATCGGGCGGAAGAATGGGGCTATGGGCTGATGGGCAGCTACACCTCGGGGTTCACGCAGGGCACGGTCGGCTTCGGTCTCGATGCTCACGCCTATCTGGGGGTAAAACTGGACAGCGGCGGTGGTCGCGCGGGCAAGGCTCGCCTGCTGGCGATGGATAACGAGGGGCATCCCCAGGACGAATACGCCCGTGCTGGCGCAGCGGCGAAACTGCGTCTGTCGTCCACGGTGCTGAAGTACGGCGAGCAGCGGGTCAAGACGCCCGTTTTCGGTTCCTCCGACAGTCGCCTGTTGCCCGAAACCGCGACGGGCTTGTCGATGACCAGCCAGCCATGGAGCAACCTGACCCTCAGCGGCGGTCATTTCACAGAAAGTACCGACCGCAATGCCAGCAGCCACGACCGTGGATTCGTCGTGAACTACTCCAACGCAAGACAGGGCGACTCGTTCGACTTTCTGGGCGCTAACCATGACGGAGCCACGGGTCTCAAGCTGGCTCTCTACAGCGCGCGCTACGACGAAACCTGGCGGCAGCACTACCTGGGCGCCGTATATGCCTGGCCGCTCGATGACGAGCAGGCGTTGTCCTTCAACGTGAATGTGTATCGCACGCAGGACACGGGTGAAGCGCGTTCGGGCGACATCGACAACGCCACCTGGAGCCTGATGAGCACCTATCATCGCGGCGCCCATCGAATTTCGCTGGGCTATCAGAAGGTCGATGGGGGTACGCCGTTCGACTATGTCACCCGCGGGGCCATCTATCTCACCAATGCGGTGGCATTGTCCGATTTCAACGGCCCGAACGAAGCCTCATGGCAATTGCGCTACGACCTGGCAATGTCCGGCTACGGTATCGAAGGCCTGAGTTTCAGTGCGGCCTATATTCGCGGTCATGGCATTGACGGCAGCCATGCGGACCCCAACGGGGGCTATGCCTACCTTGGCTACGGCCGTAACGGACGCCATTGGGAGCGTGACCTGGAAGCCCGTTATGTTGTGCAGAGCGGGGCCGCCCAAGGGATGACGTTCAGCGCCCGTTACGCGGTGCATCGTGGCAATATCGACCAGACCGAGCTGGACGCCGACCAGATTCGCCTGGCCGTGGAGTATCCGCTTCAGGGCCGGTTCTAGTCCGCTACGGTGAAGGCTGAGCCGCCCGCCCTTTTTAAACCGACTACCGGCCTCGGTGATCGCATCGAGGCCACGACCTTTCAGGGAGCACCTCGCATGCGTTTCATACTCTCGATGTTCTGTTTGATGCTCACCGCTGGCCTGGCACAGGCGCAGGGTTGCGCCGAAAAGGAGGCGGAGGTGCGTCGTAAATTGCAGCAAGCGCAGGAACAGGGACACGACGGGCGCATCCGGGGTCTTGAAACCGCGCTGAAGTCGCTCCAGGCGAGCTGCACCGAGGCAGGACTACAGGCCGAAAGGCAAGACGCCATTGACGAAGCACGGCGCGAGGTGGTCGAACGCGAGGCCGATCTGCGCGAAGCGCAGGCGGATGGCTCGCCGGAAAAGATCGAGAAACGCCAACGCAAGCTGTCCGAGGCGCAAGAGCAATTGCAGGACGCACAGGCCCGCTGAGCCCGGCTCATTGGCGGTGACGAACCGTGCGGCGGACTGGCCCCATCCGCCACACGGGGTTCCGCCTCCAGCACCGATCCACCGTACTGCGAGAGCTCAGCCGTAGCCCCGCTCGACCGAAGCGCTGCTGGCCTCTGTGTTCCGCTATTTCCGTCGAGCAAATGAACAGTGCCTTCAGGCCGCTGGTGGCGCCCGTTTCACCTCCTGCGCACCACTGTTTCGCTGCTCCCGGCGCAGCGACTCGTTGCCGCTTTTTTTACCGCCACGGCGATGACGTGTACTATCCCGCGCCCGAAAAAAAGCAGGAACAATACCTTGGTCATCCACTACTCCGCCTCCCCAGAGAACGCTGCATGCGGACGCACAGGTTCGAGTCTCGCCACCACCCCGGATGCCAGCCGGGTTTCATGCAAGCTCTGCCTTCGCACCGTCGAAAAGAAGGCCAACGAGCCCGTGCGCAAGACCCCAAGCCTCGCTGATCTCAGAGCGGCGGCGAAAGCAGCGAAGGCGCCAGCAGCACCTACCCCCGGGAAACCGACTCCTGCCAGGACGGCGCGCACCGAGTGGCAGCGTCGCCTGGAACAACTTCCAGGGCGAAACCGCCTCCCACGCGGCGCATCGAGGCAGTCGTTCATCTAGGTCGTCGGCGCCCAGCCGGTTCTCATCGATCGAAACGACTCGCACGCGGCCTGCGAACGCCGCGATTCCCACTGGTTACATGCGAAGCCCGCCCCTGGCGGGCTTCGTTTCGTCAGGCACGGCGCTCACACCGGAAACTATGCCACTCGGCAAGTTGCCCAAATGCACGGAAAGCCGCTGTATGGCTTCCCGCGCTGTCCAGCCCAGCCTCAGCGCGACCACCTTGAGCCAAGGAATTGCGATGAAACACACGAAACTCGTCCACCACGGCGCACGCGAAGGCGTCACCGGCTCGTGCCATCAATTGTGGATGGACGAGGCCAACAGCGTATTGATCGATTGCGGCCAGTTTCAGGGCGAGGACGACGAACAACACGACGACGAGCTGGCGCTTGATTTCCCGATCGAGGGCATCAAGGCATTGATCGTGACCCACGTTCACATCGACCACGTCGGGCGTATTCCGAATCTGCTGGCTGCAGGCTTCAACGGACCTATTCTCTGCAGCGAGCCTTCGGCCGAGCTGCTGCCGATCGTGCTCGAAGACGCGTTCCGCCTTTCGATCAGCCGCGACCAGGAGCAATTGGAGCGTTACCTCAGGGTTGTCTAGCAACGCATCATCGCGCTTCCCTACGACCACTGGTTTACCCTTCACGAGACCGATACGGTCGCCTGCAAGGTGCGCCTGCAACCGGCCGGCCACGTGCTGGGGTCGGCCTATGTCGAACTGGACCTGAGCGCTGCCGGTAGCGGTGACGAGCGTGTGGTCTTCAGCGGCGATCTGGGTGCGCCACATTCGCCGATTCTGCCTGACCTCGTCCCGCCGGAACGCGCCGACCTGCTGATCCTGGAAAGCACTTACGGCGACCGTCGCCATGAAGACCGCACGCACCGCCGCGAGCGACTGCAGGCGGCCATCGAGCGTGCGCTGGCAGACCAGGGCACGGTGCTCATTCCGTCCTTCAGCATCGGCCGGACGCAGGAATTGCTGTATGAGCTCGAAGAAATCCTGTTCGAAAAAAGCGAGTCGGCGCAGGCCCATGGCACGCATGCCGAACCCGGGAAGCCGGCCGCCGAAGGCGCACCCGATATCGACTGGCCGCAGCTTCCGATCATTCTCGACTCGCCGCTCGCCGGCCGGTTCACCCGGACCTACAAGGCGCTACAGGGTTTCTGGGACGACGACGCCAGGCACCGCCTCGAGGAAGGACGCAGGCCGCTGTCCTTCAAGCAACTGATCACCGTAGACGACCACGACGAACACCTGCGCATCGTCCAGCACCTCACCGAAACCGCGCGGCCTGCAATCGTCATCGCCGGCAACGGCATGTGCTCGGGCGGGCGGATCGTCAACTACCTGAAGGCCATGCTGGGCGATCCCAGACATCACGTTGTGTTTGTCGGCTATCAAGGCAAGGGCACGCCCGGACGGGACATCCAGACCCATGGACCCGAAGGCGGGTTCGTGGTTCTGGACGGGGAACGCATCGACATCCGCGCCGGCATCGATAGCGTAGGCGGCTATTCGGCTCATGCCGACCAGGCCGACCTGGTCGGTTTCGTCACGCACATGAAGCAATGGCCGACAGAGATCCGCCTCATCCATGGCGAAGATCAGGCCAAGCAACGCCTGGCGGACGTATTGCAGGCGCGCTTTCGCGAAGCGGGCAAGGAAGGCCGCATAACCATTCCCTGAGCGCACGCGCCTGGCGCCCACGGGATCGCTCGGCACCGGGGGCGCTGCCCGCCGGCACACAAACCCTGCGGCGCCTGCGATCCGTACCCATGCGCGCCCTGCCGGTCGAATCGAAGGCAGGCCAGGCAGTCGGGGTTTCGCTCCCAAGCGGCGCGTCAAGACGTCTCGCACAATTTGCAGGCACAAAAAAGCCCCGGTCACGGGGCTTTTGACGATTTCCGATCCCGAGGACCAGCCAATCATGTAATGGTGCGGACGGAGAGACTCGAACTCTCACGTGAAATTACCTAAGACATTGATTTCACTAGCCGTAATCGCTTCCGCCACCCTACTTGGGTTCATTTTGGGAACACTGGCCCACCGGGAGCCGCCGAGAAGGCACAAAAAAGGCGGCTCGCAGGCCGCCTCAGGTGGTTTTGCTGGGATCACAGCTTCAGCGCGTGCTCGAGGATGCCGACCATGTCCGGTCCGTCGTCGTTGATCCATTTGCCGTAGTGCTTGCGGATCATGTCGGTAGACGTGTGCCCCATCTGGTCGGCGATCCACTCCAGTGGCACCGCGCCGGTGGTGAGCAGCTGGCTGGCAAAGGTGTGCCGGCAGTTGTTCGGCCCTCGAAAGCGCACCCCGGCCGCTTTCAGGTGAGGCCGCCAGAAGCCCTTGAGCAGCATGTCCGAACTGGTGTGCGCCGCGCCGGTGCTGGTGTTGTGGAACACGAAGCGCAGCTTGCGCACGCGCACTGTCTTGTTGTCGCGCTCGGTAACGTCTACCAGTACCCGCTCCAGATCGCGGGTCAGTTCGGCCTGCGCCTGCAGGGCCTCGCGTGCCGGCCGCAGCAGCTTCACCTCGCGCGCCGAACGCCGCGTCTTCGTCACCTTGTAGTGGCCGCGCACCTGGGAACGCTGAAAGCGGACGATGCCCTTGTCCAGGTCGACCACATCCTCCCACGCGAGCGCCATTGCCTCGGAAACGCGCGGTCCTGCCCAAATCATGAACTGCGCCAGGTTGCGCTCCTGCTCGCGTTCGGTCCGCGCTGAGAGGATGGCCTCGATCTCCTTGCGATCGAACGGATCCGGATCGTCCCGATCGGGCACCCGCACCCGCAGCCCCTCGGTAGGGTCGTGCGCCATCCGGTTTCGCATCCGGTACAGCCGGAAGATCTGCCGCACCAGGGCGATGATCTCGTTCACCGTCTTGTTGTGCAGCTTCGGCATCAGATCCGCCTGCACCCATTCCTGCAGGTCCAGGTGGTCGATCTGGTCCGCCTGCAACGCACCCCACTTCGGTCGGATGTGCAGCTCTGCCCGCCCCTCGTACACCCGGAACCCGGACGGCGCCACCTCGTTGCGTTTGATGTTCAGCCACAGATCGATGAAATGGCCGAAGGTGTTCGTTTTCACTCGGTTGGAATTAGGAAAGTGCCGGGCATAGCTGAACGTGCCGTGCTTGATCTCATGGCGGATCAGTCCGGCCAGCCGGCTGGCCTGCTCGATATTGGCGGGGGTCGAGTCCCCCTCGATGGGCTCGCGGCACAGCTCGCCCTGGTACCTAAAATAGACGCGCAGCGAGTTGCCGCGCACCTCGACGCCTTCGTGCATGGTCGTGTTCACCTGATCGAAACAACGGGAGTCTATGTTCCGCTCGAACTTGAGGCCCGTCGCCGGGCCTCGAATTGATGGTGGTGATTCCTAGCTGAGCCAATCGGCCCGCCGTCGCCACTGCCGACGCATTTCCTCGACCAGGCGCTCGGCACTGGCCTGGCCTCGCCTTTTGGCGATCGCCAGCGTGAGCTCTTCGATGCGCTCGGGCGTGTCGTAGCCGTTGCGCAACCAGGTGCGGGCTTCGCACTCGAGCATGTGCTGGCGAACCTCGTCAGCCACAGCTCGCCTCTTTGGCCTTCACCGCGCCTGGATGAACAAACAACTCCACACCACTGCGCAGCAGGTCGCGCTGGGTTTCACGCAGCAGTGTTGGGTCCAGGTCCAGCTTGCGGGCCAGGGCTTCAGCCGCCCAGCGGGCGCCCATGGTGTTGCTGGCGGATTTCTTCTCGCCGCGCGCGGTTGCCACATAAGTCATGCCGGTATAGCGGGTGCGAATTTCAACGGGCATAGCGGCGGCGCTCCTGGGCTTTTTTGGCGGCGACTTCGGCCTGGTAGGCAGCCCACTCGGCTGCCCAGCGGCGCTGACGGATGCGGCTGCACAACTGATGCTTGCGCGTAGCACGGTTTTGGCCGCAGATTTCGCAGGTGCTGGGCGTCAGCGGATGGCTGGCCATAGTTGGGCACAGGGGCTCCAAGGCGTTATGCTCTGCCCCGCCTTCCTTCGGTTGATTCACTTGCATGGTGCTTCTCCTTGGTTGGTCAGGCCCTGGTGAGTTGCCGCTCACCGGGGCCTTCTTGTTTCAGCGTGCGATCAGCAGGAACAGATCGGTCAGGTGGTTCGCGCCGGTGACTAGCAGGGCCAGCCCGCTCGCCACCCAGCCCCATGAGGCCAGCCGCTCCAATAGCCAGGCGCGCAGACCTGAGCTGTCTTCGTCTTCGTCGTAGTGCTGCATGGTGCTTCTCCTTAGTGGGCCTCTCAGAACTCGGTCGTCAGCGAGCCGTCTGGCCTAACGCGCATCACGTCGACCTCAAGACCCGGCTCGCGGGTCGATGCAGCCCATTCCTGTGCGCTTTGCAATGTGGCTGAGTACACGTCGACCGCTTGAAACAGCGTCCCCGGGTTGGTCACTACCGCGTATTTCGCAGCTGGCGGAGGCGCTGTGCGGCCTGTACGGGAACCGATAGAGCGGGTGCGTTGCATGGTGCTTCTCCTTGGGTTGGGGTGTTGCTCGACGGTCAAGCGTTGCCGCGCTTGGCGTCGGGGTTTTGGAACATCCAGCACTTCACCGTGGGGCAGCGGCCGGACATGGGGTTGCGGCGGTTGAAGGCGTCGCGGACGGCGCTGTCGACGGCGCGGTTTTTCTCGATGAATTTGCGGCTGCGGCTGTTAGGCAGCAGGTTGCGAAGCGTGCCGATGTCGGCCAGCTTCTGTTTGTGCTCGGCGGCGCGCTCGCAGAATTCGTTGAGGTTGATGGCGATCACCTCGGGCTTCTTGCTGTGGTCCACCACCGGCTCGTCGTTGAGGCCTTGCAAGTAGTCGAACACCTCCCAGAACTCGGCTACTTCGGTCGGGTCGGAATTCACGGCGCTCTGGCGGGCCAGGGCCATGGCGATCAGCTCCCGCTGCGCGGCGGCGTGCTGGCGATCGGTCATGGTCACCACCCCGCGCAGCGCATCGAGCAGAGCCAGCAACTGGGCGTGGTTCTTGATGATTCGCTCGATGCGGATGTCTTTCAGCTCGCGCAGCGCGGCCTCATGCACCTTGACCTGCTGGCGAAAGGTTTCCAGCACCGTGCTTTCGCCCTTCGCCGCCATCAGCAGGAAGTGCGACACGTTCATGGCGCTCAGGTGGTTGAGGTTGTCCGCCGCCGCACGGCTGGCACTGGTGACCTGGGGCCGCACAAAGTGCAGCTTGACGATACGGGTGAGGATCGCCTCGCTCGCCGCCACGGTGGCGTTCTGGCTGATGACGATCGTCCCGCGAAACGGCGGCTCATAGGTTTCGTTGCCGGCCGTCTTCACGCCGGTGACGCCAAGGGTGCCACCGTTGAACAGCGGCTTGAGTTCGTCCCAGTCGTAGGCCTTGGCGGCGGTGCGGTCGTTGTCGCTGCGGTCGGCCTCGAGCAGGACCAGCGGCATGCCGGATACCTGCCCCATCCAGCGGCGCAGGCCCGCCTTGGACATTTTGGAGGGGTCCTTGCCCTCCTCGTCCGGCCGGCCGAGCAGCTTCCAGAGGAACATCAGCAGCGTCGACTTGCCCGCGCCGGCCTCGCCGGTCACTTCCAGGAACGGAAACGACTGGTACTCGTCGCGGATCTGCTCGGCGAACAGCGAGCCGAACCAGAACGCCAGCGCGACGATGCCTTGGGCGCCAAAACAGGTCCACAGCCAGTCGAGCCACTCGGCGCGGTAGCCCTCGTCGGTACGGGCGATTTCCAGGCGGATCGACTTCTGCAGCGTCTTCAGGCGCAGCTGTTTGAACTCGAAGTAGTCCTCGGCGTTGGCCTTCTCCACCACACCGCCACGCACGGCCAGGTCGCCGAACACGTAACAGCCGTGCTCCTTGCTGTAGCCGATGTAGTCGATGGTCTTGACGGTTTTGAGCCCGTAGAGCTGGGCCTTCATGATCTTGTCGAGCTGGCTGCCGCTGCCGGTGAACACCGCGCCCGCGGCCATGCCGAGCAAGCGTTTCTTGAACTCGCTCGCCGCCGCCACCTGGCCACCGGTGAAGGTGTTGCGCACCGTGGGTTCGTCATGCGGGAAATCGACGCGGAAGTAGTACCAGGACTCGTCCGTCACCTCGTTGCGCTGGAAGTACAGCGCCTTGGGGTAGCAGTTGGCGATCTCGACAACGCAGCCGGCCATGCGCAGCGCCTTGTCGCGAATCTCCTGGCGGGTGAGCAGTTGCTCCCCTTGCGAGTCACCGTCCTCGAGGCCTTGCACCGCCTTGTTGAATTTCTCCAGATCGAGCTTGAACCAGTACATCCGGTTGCCGAAGCCGAAATGAAACTCGCTGGTTTCATCCCACTCGTAGATCAGCATCGCCTTTTCGGAGGCGTTTTCAGCGATCAGCAGCGCGCCCTGGTGACGGGCTGCCTTGAGGTCCCGTTCGATCTGGTCGGCGCGCTTGTCTTGGTCCAGGAACATCCAGCGCTGATGCAGATCGTTCCAGTCGATTTTACGGTCGCCCTGCTGAATCTGAGCGGCCTCGCAGGTGAAGCCCAGTTCGCGCGCCATCTTCACCCAGCGGCGGGTGTAGCGATGCGCGCCCGGCTCGTTGTCTAACGCCCAGACCAGCTTCGGCAGCCTTTTATCGGCATCCGCGCAGGCCTTGGCCAGCGCCTTGAGCGACTCGGCCGGAAAGGCGTTGCTGCTCATCGCCGAGACGGCATCGATGTCGTGGTGCAGCAGCGCAATGGCGTCGAAGATGCCCTCGACGATCCACAGCTCCCGTACCTCAAGCAGATCCAGCGACGGCGGGCACCACCAGTAGCCCTTCATGGACTGGCCTGGGGCAAAGCGCGCCTTCTGCTTGCCGAAGCGGTGCGGGCGATCGATCAGCCGCTCCCAATAGCCGCCCTTCTCCAAGGGAAAGCGCACAGTGGCAGAACCAATGCCGAGCTCGCGGCTGAAATAGGTCTCCTGGGTGTACCAGCCGCTGATCCGCTCCAGATGCAAGCCGCGAGCGCCTTGCAGGTAGCTGTTGGCCGTGGCGGTGGGGTCCTGCTCGGTGGCCGGGGCGCGCTTGCTCCAGTCGTCGAACAGGTCGTCGAACAGTTCTTTGACGTGCCACTGCTGGCCGCATTTGCTCTCGCGCCCGCACTTGATGAACCACGGCTCGTCGTAGCGGCTGAACAGCTCGCGCTTGTTGCAGTCAGGGCACTCGCCCTTGCGCATGTAGTTGGTGCCACCGACGCGCTTGAGGCCGAACTGCTGCTCGAGGCGAGCCAGCACCTCGGTGCGGATGGCGTTGTCCATCGACTTCATGGGCGCGGCCCCCAGACGAAGGCGTGCGCCTCGGCATAGGTGGCTTCATACGCCTGTCGAGTGATGGCTCCTGCTTCGAGCAGCCCGGTCAGGTGCCCCTGAAGGCGGTTCACCTGCAGTTGCTGGTCATGGTAATCGGGCGCCTTCTTCAGCCATTCCAGATTGGCTTTGAACATGTAGCGCGCCGGATCGGCCGCAAGCGCCTCGCAAACGATCAGCGTGCTCATGCCGGCACCCCCGCTTCCTTCAACTGCTTGACCAGCTCGCGCATGGTGCGGTTGAGCCCTGCGATATGCGGGTGGTCTGCCAGGATCTTCGGGCCGCGCAGGCCTTGCGGCGTGTAGCGATACTTGTCGTCGAACCAGCACGCCGCCATGAGTTGTTCGTACTGGCTGGTCAGCCAGCGCAGATAGGCTTTGGCCTGGGCGGGCTTGAGCCTGATTTCTAGAGTGATGTCACACATAAAAGCCACCATTCGGGCGCAACTTCCCCCTACCCGCTCAACGGCG
>Ga0114898_1000852_pt1 | contig 20511 bp, 20 predicted proteins | sample Malvired_Geostar_FD_83496 | JGI IMG/M metagenome (GOLD analysis project Ga0114898, IMG submission 83496) | Marine viral communities from the Global Malaspina Expedition - Malaspina viral metaG DeepMed_Geostar | ecosystem: Environmental > Aquatic > Marine > Oceanic | place: Mediterranean Sea... | reverse complement strand
TCGTCGTGCCATTGACCGTGAGAGAGGTCAGGGTGAGAGAGCTGGGGTCATCTGAGCCAATGAGCTGAAAGTTGGTGCCATCGTATTGCAGGAGATAGCGCCCGCCGCTCTGGATGTCTCCAGAACCCGTTGCATCTCCCCCAGGCTTAGTGATGCTCTTAGCACCCAGAGAACTGACGTTTAATGTCGTAGCGCCTGTGTTCGAGAAGGATGCTTGAACTAAATAGGCATCCCCATCCGCATAGGCCGTTACTGTCCTGTTGGGGGTTAGCGTGTAAGCGTTTGCGCTTCCAGCGGTCGTAAGGGTTCCGTTGTTATCAGAAAACCATCTCGCAACCATTCCCTCCAAAGCCCGTGCAGCGTTGTTTACATCGCTATATGCCATATTCTCGGGGAATCCCGCGTTAGCGGCAGTCCCGTTGTTATTGGCATCTGTGGTTGAAAGGTCTTTAATTTCTGCCATTAGGTGACACTCTCTGTAATTCCATAAATTGAGAAGGTAAGCGCACTCGCTGTACCTGTTTTCACTCCAAGACTTCCTGAAGCTTTGATGGCAATTCCTTCGCCATCCTTACCGGCATCAACTCGTGCCGTCGTATTCGCCGCCACCGACACTCCAAAATAGAGTGCGTTGGACTCATCAAAAGTGCTTCCATCGTCATCGTGATAGATGGAAAAGGCTGCGTCTGAGCCTGTCGTATTCGCCACATAAATCGAGGCGATCTCTGTCTTTAGCGTTGCTGTAAATGCAGCAGCCGCAGTTGTATTGCTTGGCCTCGTTTGGGCCAATAGAGAACCTTGTACTGCCATCAGTTCTCAAGCAGCCCTGGTAATGCCTCTTGCGTAGCTACGGTCGCGGTGCCAGCAGCGCCAGGGACCGTAGGCCTATAAGCTGGGCGCAATCGAGGAGGCATATTACCAGTAGGCGCAAGTTGTTGCCTTGTTCGATAACCCTGCGCGACAGCCTTCCATGCTTCGGGAAAGAAGATCTTGCTAACCATATCGTACAAGACGCTCCTTCTAGTAGGTGCAAGCAGCCCAGCTATAGCCTGGGCAGACGGCCCTTTGCCCAACGCTGTCATCTTAGGCGGCTCAAGAGAACGAGTTACCTCGCGCATTGTGCTGAGAAATCCTTGCGTATCCGTATCAAACAACTCTTTGAGCTTGGCATCACCGATACGCCCTAGGATTGGCTCGATCTTGGCCCGAGTTATTTCGCCTACATCTGCTGCATCAACCGGCCCCCTGAAGGATTTATCCTTAATTTCCTGCATAGCCCGCGCCTGTAAATCGCGCCATGCCGCTTTGCCCTTGGGGGTTTGATCTAAGTAATCTCTAAGCTGCCGAAGGTCTGCGGCCTTCCATTTCTTCTGGGTGATGATCTCAAGGGCCAACGTGTCAGGATCTAACTTATTGTTCAAAATATCCCGTACAAGATTCCTCTTCTGTGTATCGAACTTGCTGACCTTGGCTCTATTTAACCCAGCTTCGTAAGCTGCCTTTGCCTTCCTAGCTTGTCCAAAGATATCTGCGTCCACTGTCCTCAAAACATCTTCATCCAAGGCGTCCTTCAAATCCCGCATCACTTGCCGCCCAAATGGCGTGGTACTACCGTGATGTTGGTTGATGAATTGGCGAATTCTCTCGGCAGTCTCAACATCGATACGCCCAGACAATTTGCCCTTCGTGACAACGCCGCGCTGCTTCAGGTCGCCCATAATCGACCTCAGTAGCCCTTTGGTCGCTTCATTAGACCCAGCTCTAGCCCTCAACTCCTCAAATAGTCGTTCTAATCGAATGTTCTTCGCCCCTGGAGCCACAGCACGGGCTTGCTCGTAGAGAGCTGAAATTGCCTCATCCAACCTAGTCGAACGCCCAATAATCTCATCAGCAATAGAAGTCACGTTCGCAGCATCCCCACCTGTTTTACCCACACGGGTATCAAAGCCTTCGCTCAAAAGACCCTGTTGAGCCTCCAGGCGTCTTCGCACAGGGGTGTCCGTTTTAGCCAGCTCTTGCTGTCTCTGCCAATCAGTCGCATTTCGGTTTACTTGGGCACGGGTTGGTCCGTATTCTGGCCCCCTTAATCCAGCTTCATCAAACACTCTTTGTCGTCTAGCAGCAGCCGCTGTATGTTCAGGAATCGCCGCTGCTGTCACCTCGGTGCGCCCTGGTAGCGTCATCCCAGCGCGTGTGGCTGGACGGGTCACAGAACTAGCGCCCTTGAGGCCAGCAAGTTCTAATAATCCCATCGGAATAGATTGAGCAACGCCCGCAGCCGTTGGACTTCCTGTCACAGCTTGCGTGACATCCCCCATCTTTCTACCAACCCAATCAACAGGGGTCATCAGATTTTGTAAGAACTCGCCCGTCTTTCCAAGATAGCGCTGTCCTACTTCTGATTTGGGCTGATACGTCATCGATGATCTAACGCCCTCGATGGCTTCATTAGCCTTTCGCATGTCTTGATTAGCCAAGCCGCTGAGAATGCCAGCGTATCCAGCGATAGGTTCAGCCACAGCGCTTGAACCAACCGACAGTAATGTCTCCGCCGCACCAACATCTGGTGATCGATTTAAGAAATCTCTAAATGGCGAGCCGCCCTGGGGTGGCTGCGTAACTGGTGGGGGTGGCGCTTGCGCTCGTCTAGCAGCCCCCTCCCGCAACTTGGTTTCTTGTTCTACATAAGACTCTCTGCGTTCTGGACTAGAAGCCTTCAGCGTTTCAGCAGCCTGTTGGGTTAATTCCTTAAACGAAGATGGGTCGTTCTTAGAGGGATAATCTTTGAGCGCAATAAAGTGTTTCCCAGTGTCTCTACCCTGCCATATATCCCCGCGTTTGAAATCTACCATCCTGCTGCTCCCGTCCCGGGTGTCGTATTCGCGGGTCTATAGGGGTACTCAACCTTTCTAGCCTTGAGAATGGCTTGCCCACGAGAGATCGATTCATCAAAGCGCATTGCCAGGAGGTTGAAATGTAGGTTCACCGCCGACAAATTACTAAGCAACTGCGATTTACTCTGCGACTGCTCTAGCGATGCGAGACTCTTTTGCAGCGCCTCAAATTCCTTGATGCTTAATTGACCCAAACCGGAGGCACCTGACTGAGAATTCGCCCTGAGTTCGTTGAGCTTTTCAAGGCCGATATTGCCCATAATCGTCTTGATTGTTTCACCCAGATCGAAGGCTTCAGACCCGCGTATCTGGCTCATAATTGACCCCGTAAACCCAGTTGTCAGCGCACCCGCTTGTTGCATAGCCTTGCTAATGGCGGCTTGCACGATTCTGACTGTTCCAAGAGCCGTTTTAGCTTGCTGGATCATTGGCAATGCATTTTCAACTTGCCCCTTAATGTAATTATAGTCGCCCAGCCCCGCACCGACATCTTGCCCAGAACGAATCAATGTTCTCTTCCCAGTAACTCTGTCAACGGCGTAAACGGAGTGGTCGGCATCCTCTTCAAACGAAAGGGCTAATGAACCAGGGGCTTGCGTCAGTAAGAAATTCCTTTGAGCGGCGTTAAATGGTTTGCCAGCACTCCAATCGCGGCCACCAAGTTCCACCAACTTGTCATAGTTCTGAATAGCCGCTGTGGGATTGATGGTTGATCCTGTACCGAACTGTCCTTTGAGCATTTCTTTGGCAAAGATCTCGGGGAAGGCTTGGGCCATCCTAGATGCGGCATTTGGTGTTGTCTTACCTGTAGGATCTTGGCGCGTTCCTATCTGTTGCCGCCCATGTATTGGATCTGCGCCGTACACGGGGGTAGAGCTAGTCTCTGGTGTTTGTAGTCCCTTCACCATTTCATCGATACTTTGCTGTCTCAATATCCCCTGCGCCCGCGCTCTTTCCGCATCTTGACGCAACAACTCCGCGTCTTCACGCTGCTGTTGCATATCTTTTTGCTGCTGGGCATTCAATAAGCCCTGATTCATTGCCATCCACGGATTGATGCGAGCGTCTTGACGAGCACCTAATAGGCCCATTGAGGCTTGCCACATGGGGTTTTGTAAAAGACTCGCGCCGCTAAAAGGACTCCCGCGCTGCCCCTTTGGCTTTTGAGAGCCACCGAAGATCCTGTTAAACATTGGTTGGTTTGCCATAATGGTCTCCTAACCGCCACCAGACCCTAAGATGCCACCCAGGCCAGCCAGCAGCCATGCAGGCCAGCCGCCTATACCCATATCAGCAGCCATGCTACCCATCGCCCCCATACCGCCTAGAGCGCCTGCGAAGGGCGATCCCTGGGGTGTTGTTGACACCGTGCCGTATCCGCCGCGTATGGCATTGAGGTAGTTAATAAGGTTCTGTTCAGGGCGATTCTGGTAGTAATTAAAGCGATTCATGCTGTCAGAGAGCATCTGCCCCGCTTTGTTTTCAACTTGGCCTCCAACACCGCCCAGGGCTTGCCAGTTGCCGTAATCGAGCGCCGTAGCCGAAGGCACCTGTCCCATAGCCTGCATCTGGCGATTTCGCTCTTGTTGATAGTTCCCCCCATAGATGTTGGTTGCTAATCCAGCAAGACTGTCACCAAGCCGTCCCGCTGATTGATTAACCAATTCAGGCTGAATGCCGCCTCCCATCCCCCCCGATCCAGCAAAGGACGCATTGATCGATGGTAAGACGGAGGTGTTCCAAGTGTCTGTCACTCGCGCAGCAGCTTGATCGTAGGTGCTTTTCAGATAGGGATTCGTCGCGGGGTCGAGATAGTTACCCCCCAAAGTATCCGATAAATTAGTTTGGTAATTGGTCTGATAGCCAGGGGGGTTGAGCGCCCTATTCTCAGTGCCAGCCATCGCTGCTTCAGTCTGGGATGAAAACGGCGTATACGTTGCATTAGGGTAGAACTGCGGTCCACCCGATAAGAAGTTGTCGTAAGCACTGGCAAATCCATATCCGAGATATGGCTGCTGCGTAGACCACGGCGCAGTGGTGCTGGTTATGGTGTCACCACTTCCTTGACTAGCGGCATAGGCCGCGACAAGGGCTGGTATCGTCCACCATCCAGGGGTGTTTGTTACATCGTCTCCGTTTGACATGGTTCTATCTCTCTACTGAAAGCTCATTGCTGTTGTTGTGACATTAGGGGGGTTGACCACAGGGGTGACCCCAGGGAATACGGTTGACCAATCAAAAGTGCTTGGATCAAATGCAGGCGGTATCACCGTTGTCCAATCAAACGTTTCAGGATCGAACGCTTGGGGTATAACCGTGGTCCAATCGAACGTTGTGGGGTCGAATGGCTCCGTTGATGCCGGGAATACTGTACTCCAATCGAAAGTAGACGGGTCAAATGCAGTAGGCATTACCGTTGACCAATCAAAGGTCGTTGGGTCGAACGGAGTGGTAGCCGCAGGCATTACGGTAGACCAGTCAAATGTCGAAGGATCGAATGGTGTTGATGCTGCTGGCATAACGCTCGACCAGTCAAAGGTAGACGGATCGAAGGCAGTAGGCATCACCGATGTCCAGTCGAAGGTAGATGGATCAAATGCGTCTGGTATGACCGTGCTCCAATCAAAAGTCGAGGGATCGAACGGCACAGAGGCTTCTGGCATCACCCCAGACCAATCAAACGTTGTCGGATCGAATTGCGATGGAAATACGGTGCCCCAGTCGAAAGCTGCTGGGTCGAATCCTTCTGGAATGACTGATGTCCAATCAAAAGCAGCAGGATCAAAGCCTGCTGGTATTACACCAGACCAGTCGAACGTATCAGGATCAAAGCCCGAAGGGATGACTGAACCCCAATCGAAGGTCGTTGGATCAAATGGAGCAGCGGCTGCTGGGAAGACAGTTGACCAATCAAACGTCGAAGGATCAAAGGCACTGTATTCCGGCATGATCGTTGACCAATCAAATGTTGCCGGGTCAAAAGCGGTGTAATCTGGCATCACTGTTGACCAGTCAAACGCGCTTGGATCAAAAGCCTCTGGCAAAACCGTTGACCAGTCGAAGGTAGATGGGTCGAACGGAGTGGTAGCTTCCGGCATAACTGTTGACCAGTCGAAAGTCGAAGGGTCAAAGGCCGTGTAATCAGGTAACACTGTGCTCCAGTCAAACGTACTGGGATCGAACGGCATCGTTGCTTCCGGCATGACCGTACTCCAGTCAAACGTAGACGGATCAAATGCCGTGTATTCAGGCATAACCGTAGACCAGTCGAATGTACTCGGATCAAAGGCTGTGTACTCGGGGATAACAGTTGACCAGTCGAAGGTGGAGGGATCAAACCCCGCTGGGATCACGCTACTCCAGTCGAAAGTTGAGGGATCGAACGGTGAAACCGATTCCGGCATTACCGTGCTCCAATCAAAGGCGCTAGGATCAAAACCAGCAGGGATTACCGAACCCCAATCAAAGGTTGTCGGGTCAAAGCCCTCTGGAATTACGGTACTCCAATCAAATGTACCCGGATCGAATGCTGTGAAATCAGGCATAACGCCCGACCAATCAAAGGCATTCGGATCGAATCCCTCGGGAATAACTGTAGACCAATCGAACGTGGACGGATCGAATCCTGCTGGCATCACGGACGACCAATCAAACGCACTCGGGTCAAAACCAGCCGGGATAACGCTAGACCAGTCGAAAGCCGATGGATCAAATCCAGAAGGGATGACGGATGACCAGTCAAATGTCGCTGGGTCGAAGCCCGCTGGCATATTTTCCCCAAAGATCCTTGACCAATAATCATCGGTGGGGTTGAACCCGACGGGTAGGTTGGTGCCAAACACATCGGCCCAGTAGTCAGCGTCAGGATTGAAGGCCGAAAAATCAGGGATGTTATCTCCGAAGATTTCTGCCCAATCGGCTTCGGTTGGATTAAATCCCGATGGCATGGCATCGATGAGATCCGTCCAATCGTAAACGCCAGGATCGAATTGGCCGAGTAGAGTGTCCCAAAAGGCACTAAGCTCGCCTGTACCCAAATCAATAAATCGAGGCCCATAACTAACGCCGCCGTCGTCGTCGGTCGTGGTCCCAGTGCCTGTACCGGCATCATCACCAGCTCCTGACGTGTCGTCGTCATCATCATCGGCATCGCCATTGGTCAAAAGCCCTGGCGCATCATTGCCGATATAGATAGAGCCATCTGGCTGTATCCATATTTGCGGCATCGTCCTGGTCGTTGTGGTGCCATCGCCAGACGTGCCAGTGGTAGTTCCCGTTGTGGGTATGGCCCACCAGGGCACACCATCTCCAGCCGTGGTTGTGGTCTGTGATCCTGAAGGTGCTGGCGCACCCGGACCTACCCCAGAGAGTTTTTGAGCCTGCGCCATGTAGGGCGATGTCTGTCGATCAAAGTTCCAATCGATGCCCATCTGCGAAGCAATATCTTGTGGACTTCCCACAGTGCTCCCAGGGCGACCACCCTCGTTGGGGTAGAAACTCTCGATCTGTCCATCATCACGTAAACGCCAACCCATTGAGCCAACATTGCCGGTTTCAGCATTCTGTGCTGTCTGGACTTCATTCAGACGCTCTACAAATCCGGCAACCGTCGTCGGGTCGAATTCGGTAAGAGTGCTGTAATCGACATAGTTAGCTATGCCTGGAATTGGCGGTGGTGTTGCAGGGCCAAATCGATTGACGGGTTGACCAGTGCCCAAGAGGCCGCTGACATCATCAGCGAGCATTACATTACCACCGTGATCTAACGAATAATCAGCCAGCCAAGTATTCGCATAGGGGTCGTAATTGGAATCAGCCCAGCCACCCAGCTCCCAGCCAGGATTGATATCGCCGTTAGGAAGCGTCGGAGAAAGCGTGTCGCCCCACGTTCCTTCTATCTCGTCAGAGTAAGACCGATTCCACCAGTTGCTTAACGTTTCGAGGAAACCCCCGCCGCTCTCCTCTTGTGCTTCTTCCCATGCGGCGCGAGCGTCGTCAGGTAACGAATTGACCCATAGCCCCTCCTCTTGCTCATCAAGGAGGGCATCTATCAGGTCTCCAATCTCAATATCTGGATTACCCGAACCAACATCTAAGAGCTTGTCGAGACCCAGCATTCCCGCCAAGAAATCGAAAGCAGGCTCCGCAATATCAGGGACTTCCCCACGGAGCCAATCCAAAACACGCTGAAGAAAGGTCTTTTGTGCTTCGCTTGTAGTTTCGCCGTCGCCGCCGCCTGCTGGCATTTAGCTCTCCTAGCGCATCGATGAGGCTTCCAGGTCTACATCGACCCCGAAAGCGTCATTGAAGTTGCCTGACGTATTGACCCGCAGCCGGTGATATCTGGCGTTGCTGCGGAAGTTATATTCACCTAGCGCGTTTTCTGATTTCGCTAGGGAAAAGGAATAGTTGGCGTTCTGCTGATTACGGGTGCCTGATTGCACCGTCACCGTTGTAGAAGCACCATCGACCAACGGACGCACGGTCTTTAAGACAGTACGGCGTCGATCATCACGACCGAATTCTTTAGTCTCCAGGACTGCGCCTAATGCAGTTCCAGAGAACGTGCTGGCCTTATGATCTGTGTCAAAAGCAATCATCGAGACCCGACCGCCTCGATAAGCGGTGGAATCCACAGGGATTGAATCAATATCGATACCCTCTGTGAGAATATCGGACAGTCCCTCAAGATTGACATCAGCCGTGAGATATTCAGAAATAACCTCTGTATCTATTTCTGCATAGCTCCAGCGATCCACGGCCCAGTTGTAGATCAATAGCCTGTCGTTATAGGTCAAATCGATAGAACTCTTGAACGCCCACATGACGATACGGTTAGTTCGATCTACCACACCCCGTAACGTGTTGACGCTGAATTCATCAGCCTCGTTATAGAACCACCTATCGACCTTCTCCGCCCCAATAGGGGTGCTGGCCCCGCCCCTCCAACGATAAAAGCCGTCCTGGCCTAAATAGAAGATGTCCTGACCCGTCCAACACACACTATGAGGAGCTGGAGTGCCTCGGCCCTCTTCCACTTCGTTGAAGCGCCAAATCGTCGGCGGTCCCACGTATTCCATTGTCCAGATCGAGTTCTTCTGAAAGATCACACCGTATTGACCAGGAACGATGCGTTGAATATCGCCTCCATCACCTGTGAGATCTCGAAAATCCGACTGCGTAGCCGCAGAAGGCGTCCATAGCTCGGTGTTGTTATAACCTGACCAAACGACCCGATTCGGGCGCGTCGTGCCATCATTAGTGCCACCTAGCACGATAAAGTTTCTGACTGTGGCAATCGTAGCCGCCTTGGGAGGGGTGCCAGCCAGATCTGCATACAAAGAGCCGGTATTTAGATCGAAAAACTGCGGATCTTCTCGATTGTGCCCCGATACGGCAATAATGCGATCTCCGTAACGAGTCCACTCCCACGCCTCAACGTTGGTGTAATCACCACTCTTCGAGACATTGTTGAACGTTTTTCCCGAATTCAGCGCCATGAGCTGGCTGGCTGAACCCGCATGGTTGTGAATAATCCCATTGCTCGCCTGGACGGTAATAGAACCCACACAAGCTGCATTGAGTGCCGTTGAGAAGCTCGACAGCGATGGTAGCGACCCATACGTCTGCGTATAGGGCAATACGTTCATAGCTATAGTGGCCCCTGGGTTATCCAATGCGGGCTGATCCGGTAGCCATTCGCCAAAGACTAGCTTCAAGGATTACCCCCTCCGCCAGTACGGATCAAAGCAGAGCCAGAAACACGGCTCCATCGATCCTCTCGATTAGACTCTTCTATCGCTTCCGACGCTTTAGCAGCGAACATCATTTCCCGCTGCTCGTCTAAAGCCCACTCACAAGCCGCACGAATAGAGCTATAGAGATACACGTCATAGGCATTGGTTAAGAGGAAATTCGTGTCTGTGCCCGCTGAGAGCGCGTCAAACGCCTTGTAATAGACCATTGAGAGGGTGACACCACCAGACGGGGGCGTAGGAGCCACCACCAGGGTTTCTCCCTCGATGGTATAAGCCGTTGGCTGCTGGGCCGTCTGATCCATAATCACACTCGACCGCAATCTGGCCGGGGGTAGAAAGTCCATCTCCCGCTGATTAGCCGCGTTGTTCGCCAATGCCCGCATGGAGATAAAGCCGGTGGGCAAATCGGTGACCTGGGTGGTTACAGAAAAGCTCGTATCCGTTGTTTCCATCGCACCAATACGCACAGTACGGCGTATCTCAGCTTCAGCTATACGTACAAACGTATTCGCCAGACTCTCAGTAATATCGTCACGCGCCATGTATTCCGAAATATCGGTTTTCAGCGTTGCAAACGTGGTCATATAGTGCCTTTAGTGAGACGCAAAAAGGCGTTAGCAGGGTCGTTCAATTTGACCTTTACATACGCTTCCCATGATTCAGTCCCGCCCTCATTGCGCCATTCCTTCTTCCATTCGCGATGCAAAGGGCCAGGGATGCTCGCTACGAGACGCCCATGCGCCCTCCGGTTAGGTGAACTGTGATTGCGTATATCAGCGTTGCTATCGAGCAGCGCCTGCACGTTTTTAGCAGGCATCACATCACGATGAATGATCTGATTGTTTTCAATAGCCGTGTATGACTCGTTGCCGTTCCACAGGTCGTTATGCCTGATCTTCATCCACAGGAATCCTTGTTCAAAGAAAAGGGGGGCCGAAGCCCCCCGATTCAGGGCCAATGAGACGGGCTAGGAAGCCGTCATCGCGGTGTCATCATCGACATCGGCATAAATGCCGTGAGCCGCTGGGTTTTTATTAACCAGCGCAAAGTCAACAATGAGCATCCGACGCTGAGCGTCACCTATCGTCGCAATATTCTCGGTCTTGTACTCATCCAGATAACCTACAGCGAGGTAATCCATATCGAGTACAAAAGCATCAACGTAGTCGCTAGAGACTTGGCGCTGGAATCTGTTAGGAACAATTTCCAAAACCCCAAAGTCACTGACGTAAACGTCAACTGCGCCCAGTACACTCGCACCAGTTTTCTTACTACCAGAAAGATCCTGATACGGCGTGGCGATACGCGCATTGCTTGAGAACATATATTTTGACATCAACTGCTTAACCGTCGGACCCACCATGATTACGCCGGGTGACGAGCCGTTGACAAAACACGCCTTGATGATGCCGAGTAGGCCATCTTCTGTAATAGCGCGTACCGTACCGTCCGTAGCAGCCGTTGACGGATAACCGTCATTAGTGCCACTTAAAGCAGGATCTGCGCCATTAGTACCACGGCTGGTGTTGCCCGTATCGACTTCGCCATCTACGGCGACCCCGATCCAAGCTGGTAAACCAGCAGTCGTGGAGGCAGTGGTTGAGTTACCAGAAGCACCCACGGTATTCGCGAGTAGTACGGCCTCAACATCCCTTTTCAGCTCCTTTCCAGCCTTGGCGAGCTGATACGCCAGTTCCTTCGTTCGACCGGCTTTCGACACGATGTTCGCACGTCGGGACACGATCAGGGATTTCGTACTGATGTTGCAGTAGTTCCCCAAACGAGCACCCGCTGTGAGCGCATCTGCCGTAAACTCATCCCCATCAATCCGGCTGTTACTAGCATTCGCTGTAGCCAGACTATCGATGGGCCATTCAGTCAGCGTGTTAGTCGCCTTTTGACGGCTAGCGTTGGACTGAAACGGAGTCTCCGTTGGCGAGATGTTGTACACGATGTTTGCGAAATCTTCTCTCGCAATATCGCCATCAGTCGCCAGATCGTAGCGGTCTTCCGTATTGGTTGACTGTGCCATTTGATACCTCCTTTATGTATCTAAAAATCCGGCACTTTCGATTAATGCGGCTGCATCTTTTACGTCACCCGATTTCCTCAACCTACCCCGTAGCTCCGCAACTTTAGAACGCTTCACAGAAGACGTTGATTTCTTGGCGTTAGAACGCACTAACTTCGGCGCTTTCTTCACCTTCTTCACTGTCTCCGTAGCCTTATCTTTCTGAGTGCGATACTGCATTGCGTCCCATGCCATTTGAACGAATCGGGAGTCATAGACCTGACCAATCTCCTCTTGGGTGAACTTCATATCACTCCCCAAGAATTCAACCAGCCGTTTCTGATGGCTATCCGACCATTCCGGCATGGCGACTTGTAACTTCTCGCGCTCTGCTTCTAAGGTTTTTTTAACGTGCTCTTGCGTTGCCTGTTGGGTTTGTTGCTGAAGGGCTCCGAATTGTTGAGCCGCTACCTGTTTCAAACCACCTAGCGCCTTGCGTCTATCTTCAAGTTCCGCTCGCTTCGCCCCCCATTCGGCGGGGTCAGTAGTGCGTAGCTCTTGCATCTTAGGAGAAGAAAGATCTTGTTGGACCCCCTTCTCTAATGCATTCACCATAAATGCTGCTTGAGCATGGCTGGCGTCCAGGGCTTTCATCCTTTCGGCTGTCTGCTTCTGTAATGCCTTCTCTTGCTCAACTATTGCGCTAGCTCGTCCTTCCCAGTGTTGTCCTTTTTGGTAACCGCGAATTATCGAATCGAGCGACGTATCCTTCTCGGCACCATCGATCTTGATCTTATGTTTGAAGGTAGTCAGAAGCTCCTCTATGGGAACCTCCAGCGCCTCCGCAAGCTCAAGCGTGGTTTCGATTGAAGGGGCGTCAGCCTCCTCGGGCGATGCCTCTGTGTCTTCATCTGAGATTTCTTCGGATGCTTCGGCCTCGACGGCTTCAACACCCTCCTCTTCGGTAAGATCCTCTGGATCTTCCGCTGCCGCTTCCACCTCTTGGGCTTCTGCGGCGGGTTCTTCGGCTACAACTACGTCCGGTGCCCTATCGAGTAGAGCAGCAAATTCAGTAGCAGCCTGTTCCATAGTGCCAGTGGAGCCATTGGTATCCACGTACACCTCCTTTTATCTGTGTCGGGGGTCGTTAACCCTCTTGAGTTGAGAGGAAGCCGATCTGGACTCCTCTATTTTTCCGTGGGAAACGAGATCCCACAGCTTCTTTTTAAGAAGTCGGTTGATCTGTAGATGCCTAATTTGCTCTACAGCCATTTCATATTCTTCTGGATTACTGAGCGATAAACCCGCCAGCTTCTCCACGATGTCCTTTTCAATAAACTCCCAAGCCGCCTGGAGCGTTGGGTCTTCTAATAAACGTTTGGCGTCATTGCCCTTAACCACGAGATCAGAGCGGTCTGTCAACGGCCTCTCCTCCCGCGTTGATTCGCCTTAATCGCTGCAAGGCGTCTAACCGCCTGCTGCTTCGTAGGAGACGTGCCCCTGACGTTATCGATCTTAAAACCCTTTTTAGTCTTACGAATCGGCATAACGGCCTCCTAGAAAAATGGGTCGCTCAAAGCAAGTCCTAATTCACCCGCACTACCTAACAGCCCTTGGCCTCGTGGTGGAAGCTCCTCATACGCTTCGACCAAAGGTTCAGACCCAAGTCTCCAGAAATGCGGTATAGGGGTCTCCTCAACAAGCCATTCCAATCCCCCTCCAACAGCATCGGAGAACAGTTTGTAATAAGGGTTGTCGGCCTCCGCTCCCTCTGCTGTCAGCATCGGTACAGCGCGTGGGCCTGTCTCTCGATAGTGGCGTCGGTCGGCCTCAATCACGAGAGGATCTTCGTTTTCCCATCCATAACCTCTAATGCCCCTCATACCAGCCAGACCACCCCCGGCCATATCGGCCACCATACGAGTAGCAAATCCCGCCAACTGTTCAGCGGGTTGGGTGAAGGGAGTCAGCAAGCGTTCTATTTCCTCACTAATGCCGTCCCATAGAGGTTTGGCCTGACGCCGTGCGGCGAAGTTGGTTAGAGCTAAATTGTCGAGTGTCGGTATATCAAAAGCGCTCGATTCCCGTGACGCCAACAGTGGTACTCCAGCAGCCCCAATCACCGCAGCATTACGCCCCGTTTTAAGCGCGTCTAAACGTCGAGCCGCCTTTTCAAGCTGCGCTGGATTAGCCTCATAGGCTTCTTCCGTAAACCTCGTTTCCGGCACGGTCGCGTCACCTGGGAGTTCATCAATACGCCTACCGTAGCCAGCCTCTCTCAGAGGCGTTGCATATTGCTCGTCAGTCAACAAGGTCTTGAAATCTGGAGTTACCGCAATGTCAATATCAGTCACTTCTAGTAGATTGTCGATGGGCCTTCCAGGCTTCTCGAACACAGCCTTCGACCATGACCAGATCGTTTCCTGCACTTCAGCAGGGGTCCAATCTTCGCCCGTAATCTTGCTTAAACGCTCCGCAGCTTCGCGTACCTTGGCGCTCATGGCTAGATACCCTGGCCCCTTCCCAGGATCTGTTTTAGTCATTGAGCCGCCAAAGATTCTTTGATCGACACCCGCGTAGTTTGCCATCCAAGCGTCGTTGGTCACCTCATTCATTACACCATTAAGGTTGTGCATGAATGAATCGACCTTCGGACCTGACAGGCGTATCTGCGCTGCGTCTGGAGTACTCAACGCCCGTACAGAATTATTGCGCCAAGCATCTAAAACGCTATCGACGCCCTTCTCTCCAGCTACGCTCATACCCATGACATCGAGAATTTCGTTTCGAGCAGTCGGCCTTCCCGCACCAACCCAGTTCGACCACGTATTCAGGGCATTCATCAGATTCATTTCAACGGATGTTTGTGGACTCATCGATGCGAGTAGTGCAGTAAATCGCGGGGCGTCCTCACCGAACACTTGTCGAATAGCTCCCATTGATTCCTTGTACCAGCCCTTCTTGGCCTTTCCGGCTTGTGCAATCGCACTCATTTCGTTGGCTGACGGCAACGACTTGCGGATCTCTAAAAACTTCTCAAGCGTATGCGTTTTGAGTTTCGCTACTTCTACTGGGGTGAGGTATTTAGCTCGTGAGCCAAGGCCCTCCAAGATCTTCGACAGAATCTTGGCTTCAGCATCTTCCACCGACATCAAGGTGGCACCAACTGCGGCAGTGCCTAATCCATATTTAGCCACGGTTTCTACAAGCGCGTCGTCAAAGACCACAAAGTTGCGCTCTCCTGAACTCCGACCCCTATATGTGATGCCAGGGATACCGGCGTCGTTTAATGCTTTTGACGCAAGTGCTGGCGCTTCTGAAACGGGGGTATCACGAGCTATTAAGGAGTAGTACGCTTCTCCGCCCCTCATATTGGGATCGAGGTTAAATTCGCCCAATGCAGCACGGACACTCTCTGATTGCTCGCCCATCGGCTTATCCCAATCGAGCATGTTCGTTTCGTCGGGGATTTTGACTTCGTAGATGCGGCCTGCTGGCTGAAAGCGAGGAGCTATTTCCTCTCTTGCCCAGCGCTCTGTTGCTACATCATCAATGCGGGTTAACGCATCATCTATACCGACAAACCCAACATCTTCCAAAAACGCAGCTTTTTGGTAGAGTGCATCCGCTTCCGGCCCTACGGGCGTAGCGTTAGCCAAGTCGTAAACTTCGTAATAAACGTCTAAAAGATCCCGATCACCAATACGACCGTCCCTCTTCGTCAGCTCATCTCGATAGAATTTGGCAATGTCCTCTTCGCTCGTGAAATACATCCCATGCCCATAGGCTTGAGCACCTTCCCCCGTGCCTACTCTAGCCGCAGAGAATTCGTCAAAGTCATGCGGTGAGCCATGAAACGCTTGGCGCGTCTTCGCCTTCTCTTGGGCCTTCCTGCGGAGGGCGTTAAATAGCCTTGCCACCCAACAGCTCCAGTACGCCACTCTCGGTGGCATCGTTATCCATATCGAGTTCTCGTGCCTCTTCCAACGTCTTCAAAGTCTTCGCATCGGTCAGCTTCTTCTCAGCGTCCATCGATTCGATCTTCTTCTGCATCTCCTGCAATTTAAGCTGCAATTCCTGTTGCGATTGCTGCAACTTCGCCTGCACTTCCATCGCATCGGTCTGAGCCTTCGTCTGAGCCGCCTGGGCCTTAGTCTGAGCCTCTTGCGCTCTGATCTGTAGATCCTGCTGCGCCACCTGGAGCATCGGATCTGGAGCCGGTGGGGCTGGTGGTGGGGGTGGTGAGAAAAACTGTTCCGGTGCGCCCACGCCCATCGATTCGATCAAACGCCCCAGCGTGGTCATGATCTGCTCTGGATTGGTCACGCCTAATGGCAAGCTCTGCTGCTGAAGCTGCAAAGTCTGCATAAGCGCCGCAACCTCTTGCGCTTTGTTGTTATGACCCAAGCCGACGTGAACAGAGACGTTGGTACGCTCCTGCCAGTGGGCTGAGTTGAATTCCACCCAATCACCCCGAATACGAATGGTCTTAGCCTGATCGATGTAAGTGCGTAATATGTGGTGCATCTTCCGCATGAGATGACGCATACCCGTTTCAGCAAAGATACGGACGATCATCTCGATACGTTGGGAGGCTTGATCTAAAGCCGCCGTGTAAGCGCCCATCGTGCTGCCCTGGAGGACTTCGGGATCAAGGGACAGTTGTGGCGTGATGCCTGTGCGAACGCCTTGCATGTCAGCAAGCTGCGCGATCACCGGCAAGATCTCAGTCACAATAGGCTGCACTTGCTCCTCACGGATCGCGTTGGGATCTCGTGAAGGGATGAACTCAGAAGCGTTATCGAGCAATACGTCCAGGGTGCCTGCTTCATCTGAAATGAAAGCGTCACCCACGTACTTGCGTCGGACGTTCTGCTTATAGACGTTATCCAAGAGCTGTCTAAACAGCGTGGAACGTATCTCCTGTAAATCCTTGGTCAGATCAATAAGAGATAAGCCTGGATGTTGGTGCGGCAACATGATGGTCGCCAATGCCACAAAGGGCTGATAGTCGGTCTCTTCATCGGAGAAGATCTGGTCTCCGATCATTACAATGCGTCGGTGCTCGGCTACCTCATCCCCATCCTCATCGATGAGCAGATAGCAATCATGCAGCCAGTAACGCTGCAGCGCTGGATCATCATCTTCCGATGACCAATCCTGCGCCTCTGAATAGAGCAGATTCGAGCGCTCGGCGTCAGCAAGGTAATCGCCCATGCTACCGACTTGATCGAGCATATCGGCGTCGTAGCCCTCTTCAATCAGCTCGGTACGGGTCTTCAGAAGGCGTTGAGCAACGAACGCTGCGTCATCAAGGTTGATGCTCGTGCAGTTGTTGTCCACCAGCATTTCGTCTGGGGGAACGGGGAGGAGTTCTGGCTGCTTCACATACTCCGTGATGCGTACTTTGATGGTGTAGCTTTCTTCGTAACCACCGCCCATTGGGGGTTGCCCCGGTGCCTGTCCAGGGATTTGTCCAGGGATTGGCCCTGGTGGGATTTGTCCAGGGACTTGTCCAGGGGTTGGCCCTGGAGCTTGTTGAACATCATATGATGCTTCTTCAACCTCTTGCTCTAGTACCTCCACCTCTCCCCGCTCATGCAGAGAGGCCATCGTTTTCTGCAAACCAAAGGCGGTTAGGTGCTCGTACTCCTCGACAGTGGTCTTTACCCGCTCAATACAAACGAGCTTGACGTATCCATTGGGATACATCAGGGCATCTTTGAACCAGTCATAAAGAGCCAGGAAGGCATTGCCCTCTTTGACCAAGTAATGGTTGGCTATATCAGTTTGCTGCTCGGCCTCTTGTACATCTTCAGGCCCAACAGGCTCAAATTCGACCACTCGGTCACTCGCGGTGAATACCCGCATGATCGAAGGTAAGGCCCACTCGACGGCCTCAAGCGATTCCCTGGTAACGACGCTCGAATAACCATCCCGCTCATTACCGTAAGGCTTACCGACGTATCGGTTGTAGTTCTCCTGGCGCACGTCCGACAGCTCGCTAGAGCCACCTTCATTCAGCGCACGATCAATCTTCCCAGATAGTAAAGAGACGATCTCGCGTTCTGTCATCATACTCGCCAATCCACCTGTGATTGCCATCGACTACCGACAGCAGCTCGTCTGCGGTCAGATAAGCCGTCGTCATGTTTTAATTGCGCCCAGCCAGTTTGTGCATGGCCCTGGGCAAACATCCTAAAAGCGTCTGCACCATTGGATGCCCAGTTATGAACCGGCGTCCCACGGTGCGTATGGGCCTTCTCATCCCATGTGTACTGATAAGCGGAAAGCGCTTCCAGCCCCTCATCGCATTTCGTTTCATCAAACCAGCAACTGGCAAACATGCGCCTTGTCATCTCGATGCCTTCATTCACGCTGCTGATCCTCGGGACTACCACGATAGGTTTGACCCCAGCCTCTTCCAGTTGCCTGCGGCGTGAGTTCGTCATGCCTAGCAGCTCGTGCTCCACGTCATGGGGCAAGTAATGACGGCCCCATAAATAGTCTCGGTCTTTCAGTTGCCGCACGTACCAATCGAGATCGACTAGACGATTTTCCACGTAGTCGATGAATCGATACTCCGGGCCGACCCGCTGCCAAAACCAAATGGCGGTGTGATCGTTCTTACCGAGATCCCATGCGGTATGTACTTCGCATGATGGCTGAATGGGTATGCGACAGATTCGTCCCTGTTCACGGGCCTGTTTAATTTGTTTTCCGTATATCGCCCCGTCAGAGAACGTCTTGCATTCCCCCTCCCATATGTGGAGATACGCATCTTCATCCTGAAACCGCGCTCTCTCCATTTCCGCTCTAAGCTCATCCGTGAACCAGGGGTTATCACGGTGTCCCACTTTCCTCACAAACGCATCGTCGGGAGGGTTCAAACACCAACGCTGGTATGTGGGATCTGTTTTGAGATGTGGATTAAACGAAACCCAGATCTCTGAATCCCTCGTCCTGATCGTCGGCAGTAGGATCTCCCAGCTATGCTCAGAGAGTCTGTCTGCCTCTTCTATCCAAACTATGTTCACACCCTCAAGGGATTTGATCCTCGATGGGTTGTGCCTCAATCCCTCGAAAAGAAACTCACTACCACTTTTCGAGCGGATCGAATTGTGCAGAACGTCAAACAAATGACCCATGCCCAATCGTTCAATGAGATCGCTCAGTAGTCGGTGAACACTCTCACTGATGCTGTTCTGTAATTCCCTTGCACACAAGATCCGTAGCGGCTGAGGGGATTCATGGTGCGGGTAGAGCACTCTCGAATCTGCGGCCATGAGCACCAGGGCTTGTGCAAACGCCCAGCTCTTGCCGCCCCCTCTCCCTCCGTAAAAGACTTTGTATCTGTGTCGCTTGTAAAGTTCTTTGAATGCCTCGGGTGTCGAGGTATCAATCTCCATCGAGTGGAGGTTCCACTAATCGGATGTTGATGTCCGAGATAATATCTATTGGATTATTCGGATCACCTGTCAGTTCAATGCTCTTAATGTCAGGCAATGTTTTCTTTAACAGCACCTCGATAGCACGTATCTGTGATTGACCCAATTCAAGTTCGCCAAGTGCATGTTCTTGAAGGCGTTTTACTAACTGTGTGGTCTGGATGTGATTCTTCGTCATCTCAGACTGTCTGGTGTTCAATCGTGCAGCCATCTCTACCGCTCTAACTGGAACTGAATGAGGCGTTCAACACTACTCTCTACTCTAGTGAGCTGTTCTTTCATCGCAGAGATTTTTTCATTAGTAGCCGTGGTATTGATCTCAAGCTGGCGTACATCGACAGCGTGGTCGGCACTAGCCTCATGGATAACCATTGCCCTATCAGTTACATCGGCGGCAGCTTCTTCGGCCAGAGTATTAGCAGCCCAGGGCACCCCGGCGATTAACCAAGCGGCAATGACAACTCCGGCGACTCCCACCATAAACTTCTTTTGTGAGATGACCTCCACATTCCTACCCTAATCACCCCATAAAAAAGGCCCGTTGCTGGGCCTGTCGGTGTTTCACTGGAGCGCACAAAGCGCAAACTATCAGAATCTTCTCAAATCCATTCGGACAACGCAACTCAGCAACTTAACATACACCCCCGTATTCCCGGCACGGTGATAGCGTCCTCTATCGATGCCGAATGCCTTTACCCCCCTCAATACATACAAATTATATTTGCATATAGTGGTCAGATAGGTAAAATGCATGTGGGAGTTCGATAAATTACAGAGGAAAGATTGATGAAACCAGCTTACGAAGATTTCCAGTTTGATACGGCCCAGACCGATGACGTTGAAGTCGAGGAATGGGACGGGGTATCTGACGATTGCGGATACAACCTCGACGATCAAGTGGAGGTAGTGTGATGAGTGATACAAACGTATATCCCGATAAGTCTTTTACCGTTGCTGGCCCTGGGGCTGCCAACATTCTATCCAAACTGCGATTTTACTTAGAGCAGGAGGAAGCGTAATGAACACCTTCCCAATCACGATCCAACGGATCGAAAAAATCCTCGGCAAGCGACGCCTGGAGTTGGTCCTTGAGATCGCTCAAGACAGCGAATGCACCGAGGTCATTTTGAAATTCCCCTATGCGAATACGCATTGGCAGGAAACGGCCCACGTCATTTCACACGATCACTTCGCATCTTGGGACGACGGCGGCGGCTTAACGGTCGCCGACTACCGAGACGAACTGATCGAATGGTTCGACAACGTTGCTGAAGATCCGGGCAACCGGAACTACTCACCGGAGGTAGCGTATCGGCAACGGTTAGCCAAGGTCATAAGGGAGGGGGTATGAGCGATTGGCGGGCCGATATCACACTGGAGCCTGGGTCTCTCTGGAATGA
>Ga0114898_1000851_pt1 | contig 20544 bp, 22 predicted proteins | sample Malvired_Geostar_FD_83496 | JGI IMG/M metagenome (GOLD analysis project Ga0114898, IMG submission 83496) | Marine viral communities from the Global Malaspina Expedition - Malaspina viral metaG DeepMed_Geostar | ecosystem: Environmental > Aquatic > Marine > Oceanic | place: Mediterranean Sea... | reverse complement strand
GAGTGGAAGGATCACAGCATCGTGGGCTTCGGTGGCCGCGCAGCGGAAGTGGAGCTTGCGGACTGGCTCGCCCATGTGACGCAGGGCGCGCGCGTTGCGTTGCGCTGCTTCTCGGACGCCGATCTCGTGCAGGCCGTGCGCGCGGGCGTGGGCATTTCCACGCTCGTCTGCCTCACCGGCGACTATTACGCCGATCTTATCCGCATCGCGCCGCAAAAGCTGGCGAACGGTACGGAAATGTGGCTCCTCGCCCATCCTGACCTGCGCGACACTGCCCCCGTACGCGCAGTCATCGACTTCCTTGGCGAGAAGGCAAAGATCGACCGCGACCGCCTGTCGGGCCGCAACGCGGGCTGAACGTTCGCGAACACCGGCATTCGCACCCCTGAACAAGCAGCATTTGGCATTCCGCGCCATTATGCGCGCGACAAAATTCCGGAGGAAAATCCATGGCCCTGCCCGATATCCTGAAAGACAAACTCGAAGTGCCGGTCATCGGCTCACCGCTTTTTATCGTGTCCGGCCCCGAGCTTGTAATCGCCCAGTGCAAGGCAGGCATCGTCGGCTCCTTCCCTGCACTCAACGCGCGACCCGCACATGTGCTGGAAGAGTGGATCACGCGGATCAAAGGCGAGCTCGGCGAATATCAGGCAAAGCATCCCGAAAAGAAGGTCGCACCTTTCGCGGTCAACCAGATTTGCCACGCCTCGAATGACCGTCTCGCGCATGACATCAAGATCTGCACGAAGCTCGAAGTGCCGATCGTCATCACCTCGCTCCGTCCGCCCGCCGAAGTGATTACCGCAGCACATTCCTACGGTGGCAAGGTGTTCCACGATGTCATCAATGTGAAGCATGCGAAGAAGGCGGCGGAACAGGGCGTGGACGGGTTGATCCTCGTCTGCGCCGGTGCGGGCGGCCATGCGGGCACGCTCTCTCCTTTCGCGCTTGTACGTGAAGTGAAGCAGTGGTTCGACGGTGCGGTCATTCTTTCAGGTGCGCTGTCGGACGGCTGGGGTATCGCGGGCGCGCTCGCGATGGGTGCGGACCTCGCCTATATGGGCACGCGCTTCGTCGCCACGGCGGAAGCTAATGCCGATCAGGCGTACAAGGACCATCTGATCAAATATGCCGCTGAAGACATCGTCTACAGCAACCTCTTCACAGGTGTGCATGGCAACTATCTCGCCCCCTCCGTTGCCGCTGCTGGTCTCGACCCGAACAATCTGCCGGAGGCCGACAAGTCGAAGATGAATTTCGGTTCGGGCGGCAACATGAAGCAGAAGGCGTGGAAGGACATATGGGGTTCGGGTCAGGGTATCGGCCAGATCGCCGACGCACCGCCTGTCGCCGAACTCGTTGACCGGCTGAAGCGCGAATATACTCAGGCCTGCCGCGAATTTGCCGCGCGCATGCCCGCCGAGGCGTTGACTGCGGCGAAGGCTGCCGCTGAGTAAGTCTTGCGACAGAAAGAACAAAAGGGCGGCGGGACAAATCCCGTCGCCCTTTCTGTTTGAGCGCCCGTCCAATCAGGCGATGTAGCGCTCGAATGTCAGGTTCAGAAGGCCGAGCGCGTAGAAGGTGAGCGCGGAAGAAGACCTGAAGACGAGGCGCCGGATGCGCCTCATGTTCGATCCTCTGGCGGAGGAGATGGCGGCCTATACGCGGTTTTCACCCCGGAAACCTGCGGAAAAGCAAGGCCGCAAGTAAGCGGTCGCCCGCCGCGCTCTCGCCTGCTATATCACTCGCAAACAAGCTTTCCCCTGCGTTTCGAGGATCCTTCATGTCTCAAGCAGCCGAAACCAATCCCGCAAAGCCCGTCGAAAAGCCCAATCCGCCGCTCGCCTCCTTCAACTGGCAGGATCCGCTGCTTCTCGAAAGCCAGCTGACCGAGGAAGAGCGCATGGTGCGCGACAGCGCCCGCGCCTATTGCCAGGAAAAGCTGTTTCCCCGTGTGAAGGAAGCGAACCGCAACGAGATTTTCCATCGCGAGATCATGAACGAGATGGGCGCACAGGGCATGCTCGGCCTGACGCTGCCCGAGAAATATGGCTGCGCCGGTCTTTCCTATGTCTGCTATGGGCTCGCCGCGCGTGAGGTCGAACATGTCGACAGCGGTTATCGCTCGGCCATGAGTGTGCAGTCGTCGCTCGTCATGCATCCGATCCATGCCTATGGCAGCGATGCGCAGCGCGAGAAATATCTCCCGAAGCTCGCAACCGGCGAGTGGGTCGGCTGCTTCGGCCTCACCGAGCCCGATCATGGTTCGGACCCCGGCTCCATGAAGACGCGCGCAAAGAAGGTCGATGGCGGCTATGTGCTGAACGGCGCAAAGATGTGGATCACCAATTCGCCGATCGCGGACCTCGCCGTGGTCTGGGCGAAGACCGATGATGACGTCATCCGTGGCTTCATCGTGGAGCGTGGTTTCAAAGGCTTCGAGACGCCGAAGATCGAAGGCAAGTTCTCGCTGCGCGCCTCCATCACCGGCGAAATTTCGCTTCAGGATGTTTTCGTGCCGGATGAAAACATGTTGCCAAATGTGCGGGGCCTTGCCGGGCCCTTTGGCTGTCTCAACCGTGCGCGTTACGGCATTGCATGGGGCGCGATGGGCGCCGCAGAATTTTGCTGGCATGCCGCCCGCCAGTACACGCTGGACCGCACGCAATTCGGTCGCCCGCTCGCCGCGAACCAGCTCATCCAGAAGAAACTTGCCGACATGCAGACCGAGATCACGCTCGGTCTTCAGGGCTGCCTGCAGCTCGGCCGCATATTCGACGAGAACAAGGCCGCGCCCGCATCCATCTCACTCATGAAACGCAACAATTGCGGCAAGGCTCTCGATATCGCCCGCGTCGCGCGCGACATGCATGGCGGCAACGGCGTCTCGGACGAATATCACGTCATCCGCCACGTCATGAACCTCGAAGCGGTAAACACCTATGAGGGCACGCATGACGTTCATGCGCTGATCCTCGGCCGTGAGCAGACGGGTATTCAGGCGTTCTTCTGATCGACGTGGTAACGGCTGGCAGGCGCACCCGCTTCCCGCAGGAAGAGCATGAAAAGCGCCATTGGCCGCTTGAAGGCAAGAAAATAGCTCGCGTGCAGTATGACGAGAATCATGAGGAGGTTTGCGAAAATCTCGTGAATCTCTTTCAACGCACCGTGCTCCTTGTGCTCTTCTCTCTGCCGCTCTTCAGCGCCCTCATCCTCAAGCGCGGAAACAGTTTCAGTGGCGACCATCTCGGTTGGCGGAAGCATGGTGACGCCCGCACCAATCACGACCAGCAGACTGATCACCATAGCGCTGAGCAAGGTCCGGCCGACCATGGGATGCGACAGGCTCCTGACCTCTTTCAATGCAGCCATATTCGGAAAGAGCTTCGAAAGCCCGACCTGCCGAGGGCCCAGCGCCGCCCAGACAATCCTGAACAAGATGAGCGCCGCCACAGCATATCCAAGCCACGGGTGCAGAGCCTTCATGTCATCGCTGAAATAGGCCACAATCACCAATACTGCCAAGACGGCATGGAAAATCCGTATCTTGTGAAAGATCGACATGTCACCACCTGCATTAATCACAAAAACTTTGTGGGAATACATATAGGCGCGCGGGAGATGTGCTAACAACGATACATTCTGCCACAGGAAACCTGCGACTTGTTCGCATGACAATTTGAAGAAGAGCGAACAGCGACGACGTCCTGCCGACACCATCGATAGTCTGTCGGCTCACATGAATTGAAAGCCGCAAGTGTCTTTCTAGCGCAGCTGCAAAACCGCGTACCAGGCATAGCCGCGATAGAGGGAGCGGAACTCCAGTTCCGCTCCGAGCTTCGCCGCAAGCGCTTCCAGCACACGCTTGAGGTCTCCACGCGGGCTCACATGAAATTGCACAAGCCATGCCCGCAGCATCGAACGAAACCAGCGCGGCAACCGCTCCTGCTGCCCAAAGTCGACGACATGCAAGCTACCGCCCGGCGCAAGATTGCAGACGCCTTGTGCAAGCGTCGCCTGCCAGTCCGGGATCATCGACAGCGTGTAGGACATGTAGATGCGGTCGAAGCGGCTCACGCCAAAAGCCGCATAGGGATTGAAGCGCGTGGCATCCCCCTGCGCGAAACTCAGCTTCGTTCCTTGTCGTGCGGCGGCTGCCTCTGCCGTCTCCAGCATTTCGTGCGAGATGTCCATCCCGTGCAGCCTTGCCTTGGGAAATAGCCGCGCGGCGCGGACGAGATTGCGTCCGGTGCCGCAGCCGATCTCCAGCACCGTCGTTCCGGGTCCGGCATGCAGATCGTCGATCAGCCGGTCTCGGCCAAGCAGATAATATCGGCGGGTGAGGTCGTAGATATGGCGCTGGTACCGGTAGGTCCGATCCATCAGATGCGCGTGATTTTCCTCGCCTTGTTCAACCGCGCTCACTGCCTCAGTCCTTCAGGATGTAGAGGTGAAACCCGCCATAGATGGAGGAACGGTCGCGCGCGGTGAAGGCCAGCGACTCTTCGGCGCGATAGTCCCACCGCGCGAGAATGGCATCGTCCACCCGTCCCGGCAGCAGGGTTGGTTCCGCCGCCGTACGGAAGATGACACGCGCGCCGGGACGCGCGGTGCGTGTTATTTGCGACCAAAGATCGTTCAGTTGCGCATCCGTCATCCAGTCCTGCGCGTCGAGCAGCACAAAGCGGTCGAGGCTTGCATCGGCGCATTCGCGCAGGTGGTCCGTGAAGGACGCATTCAAGACCTGCATGCCCTTGGCCCGCGCCTGCAACGCCGCGAAATTCTCGCGCTTCAGATAGGGCGGAACCGCAGCCTCCTCGCCGGGTGCATAGGAGCGCGCAAAGGCCTGCCAGGCGAAGTAGTTTTCCGAGAGCGGGAACCCGCAGGCAAGGCGTTCCAGCCTTTCGCGGAGAACGAGGCGCATTTCGCAGCCGCCCGACAAGGCTTCATATTGGGCGGGCGGAATGCCCAGTCCGTAGAGCGTCGAGGGCTTGCCGGTCAGCCAGGCGATCGCGGGCTTCTCGAAGAGCGGGGCGAGCTTCTCGTCGAAGAAGCGGCGTTGGCTCTCCATTGTGGGTGCGTCGAGAATATCGCGCAGCCTTACGCCATAGACCCGCGCGGCGATGTGCGCCATGCCGATGAAATGGCCGAGCAGCCCGTGGCGGAAAAATCCGCGCGCGAAGAGCGAAATGCGGCGCCGGAACCCTGCGGGCCTCTTGTCCCAGTAAGTGCGGCTCTTTTCGTCGAGTTGCGGACGAATGAACCGTTCGTAATCAGCGATGTTCTCGCGCCTGTCTCCACGCCCGAAGAAGCGGAAGAAGTGCTCGTAGCTCGGCAAATGCGCCGCGCCCGCAAGCTTCAGCTTGACCAGCGCCACATGCGTCGGATTGAGGTCGAGGGCGGTCACGCGCACGGGCGCCGCCGTCATGTAGGACAGCGCGTTGCAACCGCCGGAGGCGATCGTAACGATCCGCGTATCCGCGCTCATGTCGGCACGAAGGCCCATCGCGGCGATATCGATGTCGGGATCTTCCCAGATCTGCGGATAAACGAGACCCGTGAAAAGCCACGTAAAAAGACGTTCGGTCAGCCCTTCCCTGGAAACTGCCTTGTGGCGATGAACGGCCGCGCTCAGGCGGCGGCGGACGTCGCGCCTGCCCCCCGCGACGGCAGCATCCTCAGCAAGCGTTTCACTGGTCGCTTCGGCGGTCGTGTCTGACAAGGGGATCACTCCGTTTGCAGATGGCCGACTCGCTTTGCGCGCGGCCCTGACTTGCTGCTACAGCGTTTGCGTAACGTTCGTGTGACGGTCTCGCGATGCACCGCCTCCGAATCGGAAAGAGAGGCATATAGTTCGAGGGAACGAACCGAAAAAACTCCAGGAAGCACCGTCTTCAGGTCGTGTCGGCAAGGATCGCCGGATTCGGCAGAGAACGACGCCCGCCCGGCGCGGCCATCTCGCGCCAAAATCCGGATTTATTCTCGTGGAGTCGCGCGCAACCACGTCCCGGACGGACAGTCCTTCGGATTCCAACCCGCTTTGGCGCCTGGTCCCGCTTGTTCACCGCCACAAGTGGCGCTTCTGGGGTGGCATGTCACTCATCAATGGGGGGCGGCTGCTCGAAGCTTTCATGCCCCTCTTCCTCAAGATAGGGATCGACAGGATCGCTGCGGAGGATTACCGCCTCGCGCTTCCTGCGCTCGCGATTCCCGGCCTCATGGTGCTGCGCTATATCGCCTTCAATCGCGGCCGCCGTTATGTCCGCGAAGTCGGCATTGCCGTCGCCTATGAATTGCGCCAGCGGCTCTATTGGCATCTTGAGCTTCAGGGGCCGCGCGCCTCGTTCATGCCGACCCCTTCATCCGCCTGCTGCCGCAAGGCTATGACACGGTGCTGACGGAGGGCGGGCGAAACCTCAGCCACGGCCAGCATCGACACGGAAACGGAATTCATCATTCAGAATGCGCTCGCCAAGGTGACCGAGGGGAGGACCTCCATCATCATCGCGCACCGCCTGCAGACGATCCGGGAAGCGAACCGCATCGTCGTTCTCACGAGCGGCGAGGTCCGCGAGATCGGTACGCATGAGGAACTCATAGCGCAGGGCGGTCTCTACAAGACGCTCTACGAGTTGCAGGTGCAGGATCTGGGCGCTGGCGATGCAGCTTCATGACGCGGCAGGAGTTGCCCCCCGATTTGACCTGAAGTAGCGTCAATATCAGTTGAAACGCAACGAGTGGCCCTTCTTATGACCGACCAAGTCTTGCCCTTTGCTCTTCCCGTCCAGCTGGACCCGGCCCTTTCCGGTGTCGCCGAGTACTGGCGCGGCCTCATACGCGGCAAGGCGAGCGATATGCCTTACTGGGACGATGTGAAGCTCTCCGATCTCGGCGGCGGCGCGGACAGCGCCATGCTGATGACGGTCTTCGACAAGCCTCAGCGGTTTCGCGTGGAAATTGCCGGCCAGGAAATCAGCTCGCGATATGGTGGCGAGCTTCAGGGCACATTCACAGACGAGATCGACATCCACTCTCCGGTCGAGTTCTTGAGGGCACAGGCGAGCGCGACCGCGGAAGGCGGAGCGCCCACCTATTATGCGACGGGAGCCTATGCGCGGCTTCTCCTCCCCCTCTGGGGCGAGGGACATGTGGGCATGTTGCTCGCAGGCTATTCCTGGGCCTGACGCTCAGATCTCTTCTATCGATATTTGCGGCAAGAGCCGTTCCACATCCTCCATCCGGCAGAGCTCCGTGCCGGGCGACAGGAGTGCCGCTGTGCCCCCGGCCATTCCGGCTCTCAATGCCTCGCTCATGCTTTGGCCCGATGCAAGCGCATGGATAAGCATGGCGAGGAAACTGTCCCCTGCGCCGACTGAGCTCACCGGCGTGATTTCCGGTGCCCGCCCCCGCCAGCTTCCTTCCTCGCAAACAAGCATTGCGCCGTCTGCGCCCAGTGTCACGGCGACGGCGTCCGCTCTTTTCTCACCAACAAGCCTACGGGCTGCATCGAGCGTTTCCTTGTCCGTCTGGATGGGCAGACCGGTAAGCTCGCGCAATTCGCGGAGGTTCGGTTTGATCAGATAGGGGCGCTCACGAAGTGCTGCGGCGAGAGCCGCGCCCGATGTATCGACGGCGAGTCTTGCCCCCAGTTTGCGCGTTATATCCGCAATCTCGGCATAGGCCTCTTCCGGCGCGCCCGGCGGAAGACTTCCGCTCGCCACGACAAACAAAACGCCGTTCATCGTCTCCAAAGCGTTCCTCGTCGCGGTCCAGGCCGTCTTGTCCAATTCCGGTCCGGCCAAAACGAACCGGAACTCGTTCCCCGTCAGCCGTTCGAAGGCGGTGAAACTCTCGCGTGTTTCTCCCGCCAAAGGGATGACGATATCCTCGATTCCATCGCGCGCGACCAGCTCTTGCAAAATCCGGCCCGTCACCCCGCCCGCCGGATAAAGCGCCGTTACATCCGCCCCCGTTCGCGAAAGGACGCGGGCCACGTTTATGCCGCCGCCACCGGGGTCGCGATGGGCCTCGCCGCACCGCATTTTGACCTCGGCCTCAATGCGGTCCACAGACGTTGAAATATCCACGGCAGGATTCAGGGTGAGAGTGACGAGCTTTGCTGACATATGCGGTTCCTGTTTCCTTCGACGGGTCTGAGGCTCAGCTTACCGGATCGGCGGAACCGGGAAACCATTCTTCAGCAGCGCTGAATGATCGCAGAGGTATTGTTGTTTCCGTACTGCCCGGCCAACGCTTCGTGCCCGTTCCCCTTCTGGATAACACAGGACTTGTTGTTCCAGCCTTGCTGTACGGAACTGGCGAGATTGTTGCTGCCCTGCTGGCTCGCATAAGCGGAATTGCCGCCGCCGGTTGGCGTGGCGAAAATCATGTTGCCGACGCCGAAAAACGTGCTGCATCCATTCCTGCGAAACTTGCCGCCCGATCCGGGCGATTGAAACGGCCTCCGGTCTGCGGCTTGAAAGCATCGTCTATGGCACGCCGGGCGAAGCAGGCTCCTACCCCATGTCTCTCGAGCGCGCGGGTTCCGGCGGAACATCGGAAGTGCGGCAAGCCGGCGACTTTGTGATCAAGGATGATGGCGAAGCCGTCGTATCCGTCACGGAGTTCAATCGCGACGCGCGCGCCCGTCTTCACGCGCATATGACGGTCGAGAACGGTTACGGCACTTATAGCTGCGGGTTTTGACCTTAGCTTGCCTGCCCCAACTGGTAATGATCGAACCATAATACGCGCAGTTGCCGACCCTGCGGCGTGTAGCCGATAAGACAGAGACCCGAAGGTTCGACCGGATTGTTGCCGAGTACCCGGCTTTCATAGATCGCCGCGCATCCCGCGAATTTCTCGCCGGGATGCGCTTTCGACCAGCGGCAAAGCTCGTCATGTCCGTCGATCATCAGCCGGTCGGTCAGCCGTTTTCCGCGCCAGGCCGGCGCGATGAAACTCCGGCAGAAAGCAAACTTCTCGCGCATCCTCGGAAGAACCTGGATATCCGCCGTCAGGCAGCCTGCAATTTCATCACCGGCATAGATGGCGATCACCATCTCTTCGGCGCGACGCTCCGGCGGTGTATCCGCGGAGAGAACTCCTTCGCGCTTCCACATGGCAATTGCGTCGTTCGTGGCATCCGGGTCTTGCCGGTGCCAGACGCGCCGGTAGTCGACAGTCTCCGCTTCCATCATTTTCTCTTCCCGCAATAAAAAGGGACGGCCAGTTTCAGCACCGGCCGCCCCTCGGGAAAGAGGTCACAAGGTCCAAATTGGAGTGGCCCTTTCTCCTCAACGCATCTCAGGCTCCAAGCTGGAAGCCCTCGTAATCGGCAGCCGCGACGGCGTCGATTTTCTTGCCATAGACATTCACGCCGCCCGTATAAGGCATGAAGACGCGCGGTTTACCGGGGATGTTCGCTCCCATGTACCAGGAATTTGCTTGCGGATAGAGCGTTCCGCTGGCGAGTTCGTTAACATGCGCAACCCATTCATCTTCCGCTTCGCGCGTCGCCTCGATGGAGCGGATATTGCCTTCCGTCAAACGCTTCACGCAGCCGGTAATCCAGTCCACATGCTGTTCGATGGAAACGATCATGTTGGAGAGCACCGAGGGGCTACCGGGGCCGGTAATGAAGAAGAGGTTGGGGAAGCCCGCCGATCCCAATCCCAGATAGGTGCGCGGTCCCGCCGCCCACTTCTCCCGGAGTTCCGCGCCGTTTCGTCCCCTTATATCTATCGCAAGCAGCGCGCCGGTCATTGCATCGAATCCGGTCGCAAAAACAATGGCGTCGGCTTCATATTCCTTGCCGCCGCAGACGACACCCTTCCTTGAAATTCGCTCGATGGAATTCTCCCGAAGATCCACGAGATCGACATGCGGCTTGTCGAAGGTTTCCAGATAGTCCGTGTCGAGACAGAGGCGTTTCACGCCGACAGGGTGATCGACGGGCAGCAGCTTTTCCGCCACATCCTTGTTCTTCACCGAGGCGCGCATCTTCGTACGGGCAAATTCGGCGGCGATGTGGTTTGCTTCCCGCGTCGCCATCAGGTCGCCATAAGCGCCGAGAAAAGCAAAGCCACCCTGTTTCCAGCGTGTCTCCAGTTCCTTCTGCAACGCATCGGGCGACATCTCTTCGGCCAGCGTCCTGTTATATTCAAAGCAGATGATACCGCCGGGTGTTTCACGGGCATGGCGGCGGTCTTCCAGCAGCGTCTCCTTTGAACGCTCGACCTCTTCCGGGCGCAGCGGGCGGTTCCCCGCGGGCAGCGTGAAATTCGCTGTACGCTGAAACACCGTCAGCTGCTTTGCCTGCTCCGCGATAACCGGGATGCTCTGGATGCCGGACGAACCCGTACCGATCACTGCGACACGCTGGCCGGAAAAGTCGACACCTTCATGCGGCCAGCCTCCCGTGTGGTAGCGCTCGCCCTCAAAATCATCAAGTCCGTCGAAATCGGGTATGCGCGCCGCGGAAAGGCAGCCCGTCGCCATAATGCAGAAGCGCGTGGAAACGAGATCACCCTTGTCCGTCTCTACCGCCCAAAGGCCGTTCCGTTCATTGTATTTCGCCGAGGTCACGCGCGTCTCGAAGCGGATGTCACGCTTCAAATCCAGTTTGTCGGCCACGTAATTCTGGTATCGCAGGATTTCCGGCTGCGCTGCGTAGCGCTCGCTCCAGGTCCAGCCACGCTGAACCTCGTCCGAAAAACCATACTGATATTCGAGGCTTTCGACGTCGCACCGTGCGCCGGGGTAGCGGTTCCAGTACCAGGTTCCGCCCACGCTGTCGCCCGCCTCGAAGACCTGCACCGACAGGCCAAGCTCCCGCAGACGATGAAGCATGTACATGCCGGCAAACCCCGCGCCGACAATTACCGCGTCGATCTGTTCGGCTTGTGCGCTCGCTCGCGCATTTTCTCCCTGAGCGGCCATTTTTTCCTCCCTTGTTTTTGTTGCTCCGATTCTAGACGAGAAGACGCAACGCACAAGAAAAGAAGAATCGCCGCCGATGCTGCACCGCATCGGATGGAGGCCGGAAGGCTCGGTAGCCCTGCGGAAACGACAAACGCCGGAACCTCTTTTCAAGGTTCCGGCGTCCGCTGATCCGCAGTCTTATTCGTAGACGAACTCGGAGCCGTCGAGATCGATTTTGGGCAGTTCGTCCTTCTCAGCCCAGTAGTCCTGGGTGTGCTGCCACTCCGGCTTGTCGCCGCGCTTCGGCAGCAGGTGCATACCGCGCATGAGGTAGCCCGGATTGAAATTCTCCGGGTCGATCCAGGGCAGCAGCGGCATGTTGCTGTCTTCCTTGCGGAGCGCGACCGTCACCTTCTTCGCCCCCTTCTTGTCCATATGCTTCAGGAGACGGGCAACGAAATCGCCAAGCAGATCCACACGAAGTGTCCAACTCGCGCGGAAGTAACCGAAGACCCAGATCAGGTTCGGCACGCCTGTGAACATCATGCCGCGATAGGTCACTGTGTCGGCGAAGTTGAGCGGCTTGCCGTCGATATCGAAGTCGATATCACCAAGCACGCTGAGATTGAAGCCCGTTGCCGTGACAATGATGTCCGCTTCAAGCTCCTTGCCCGACTTCAGCAGAATGCCCTTCTCCGTATAGCGCTCGATCTCATCTGTCTCGACCGAGGCCTTGCCGGAGGCAATACCCTGGAAGATGTCGCCATTGGGTACGAAGGCAACGCGCTGCTGCCAGGGGCGGTAACGCGGCGTGAAGTGCTTCTCAACCGTTTCTTCCGGCAGGAAGAGACGGACGGCGTTGAGCAATTCTTTGCGCACTTCTTCCGGCTCTTCGAAAGAGCGGCGAGCGAACTCCGCCTGGTCGTGCAGAATTTCACGGCGCGTGATTTCGTGGATCCAGGTCTCGTCGACTTCGAGCTGGCGCAGCCGGTCGGCAAGTTCGTTCGCGTTGCGGCCCGGAATGAAGTAGGTCGGCGAGCGCTGGAGCAGCGTTACATGCTCGCAGTCACCTGCAATCGCGGGGACGACCGTCGCCGCCGTCGCGCCGGAACCGATCACGATGACCTTCTTGCCCTTGTAATCGAGATCTTCCGGCCAGGATTGCGGATGAATGATCTGGCCCTTGAACTTGTCCATATCCGGCCATTCGGGCGTGTAGCCTTCCGAGTGGCGGTAATAGCCCTGACACATCCAGAGGAAGTTCGCGGTGAAGCGACGCTCCTCGCCCGTCTTCTTGTCGGTCGCATAGACCGTCCAGAGATTGTCCTCGCTCGACCACTTCGCCGTCGTGATGCGGTGGTTGTAGCGAATGTGGCGATCAAGGTCGTTCTCCTCGATTACCTCGTTCATATAGGTAAGGATTTCCTGCGCCGTCGCGATGGGCGTTCCGGTCCAGGGCTTGAAGCGATAGCCGAAGGTGTAGAGATCGCTGTCGGAGCGGATGCCCGGATAGCGATGCATGTGCCAGGTACCGCCGAAGCCGTCGAGGCCTTCAAGCACGACGAATGTCTTGTCCGGGCACTGCTCTTGCAAATGATAGGCGGCGCCGATACCGGAAATGCCCGCACCGACGATCAGCACGTCGAAATGCTCGGTTTTCTGTCCCGCAGCCGGTTTTGTGAGGGTTTCTGTCCCTGCCATTCTGACTCTCCTCCTGTCGGCGCTTCTTTGGGGTCGCCGGATTTTTAATGCCCCCATCTTGACCCCGTAAAATTTAGGGTCAATACCCTAATTCGGTTCAGGTGCGATTAAATTGACGCAGGGCAAGCCCTCCCGGAGATCGGCTTCGGGTCAAAACATGCTGCTTTTATCAGCAGACAGAGCATCGGCAGCAAAGCAGAAGCAGGCAGAGGCCGAAACACCTTTGGGCAAGCGGGAAATATCGTGGCGGGAAGGGCACGGAAGACCAGACCGGTCTGGCTGGGGCGGGAGGGTTCGAACCTCCGAATGGCGGGATCAAAACCCGCTGCCTTACCACTTGGCTACGCCCCAGCAGGACCGCGAGGCCCGATATAAACGGCCTCGCGAAACGCGGCGGAACATACCGGCATCGCTCCGGGGGTGCAACCGGATGCAGCGCTTGCCGATTCCGGCGGAAAGTGGGACCGCCCTGCCCCGTTCGCGCTTGCGGCCCCGGGGTTTGACGGCTATAACGCCGCCTCGAATTGGCGAGCGGAGTGTGGCGCAGTCTGGTAGCGCACCTCGTTCGGGACGAGGGGGTCGCAGGTTCGAATCCTGCCACTCCGACCACTAAAAGACGCCAATTCATAATAAAAGGCTCCCGGCGCTCATCGGCGCGGGAGCCTTTGTTTGTTTCGGATCGTGGATTCCCGCTGGCTCTACCAGCCCAGCAGGCCGCCGATCAGGTCGAGAATAGAACCGACGGCACCGCCGTCACCCGGCGCGCAGGCATGGACCGGCTTGGCGCTCATGAGAAAAGCCATCGAGCCTGCACCCGCTGCAAGCATGACTGCCGAGGCCGTCATTTTCAGACGGGTCAACCGAAATAGTTTCATAACAAGACATACCCTGTAGCTGTTGAGTAGCATCGGCTACCGTCAGCAAAATGCGGGCCGGAACAGCGGCCCCACCGCCGATAACGATAAAGTTGCGAGGAATCTCCCGATGGCCGTCACCCTTTACGACTTCACCGCCGCGCCGAGCCCGCGCCGCGCGCGCATCCTGCTCGCGGAGAAGGGAATCGCCCATGAAACGGTGCAGGTCGACCTCACCAAGGCCGAACAGCTCAGCGAGGCCTATCGCAAGATCAACCCCGCCTGCACGGTGCCCGCCCTGAAACTCGAAGACGGCACGATCCTCACGGAAAATATCGGCATCGCCGCCTGGGCCGAAGAAATCTCATCCCAGCCCCGCCTTCTCGGTGCCACCCCTGTCGAAAAGGGCCTCGTATTCAGCTGGAATGCACGAATCGAATTCGAGGGCTTCATGCCCATCGCCGAAATCCTGCGCAACACGTCGAAGGGCATGGCCGGCCGCGCCCTTCCCGGCCCCATCGACCTGCCGCAGATTCCCGAACTGGCGGCGCGCGGCTCGCAACGTCTCACACACTTCTTCGACATGCTGAACGAGCGTCTCCAGGGTCGCGACTACATTGCCATCGACAGCTTCTCACTCGCCGACATCACGGCGCTTGTCTGCATCGACTTCGCAAAATGGGTGAAGCACGAACCGAAGCCGGAGCACACCGACCTGCTGCGCTGGTACGCGACGGTGTCGGCCCGGCCCAGCGCCAAGGCGTGAAACCACGCATTTGACAGAAGCCCCCTCCCCCCTATGATGCGCCCACTCGATGGTTCCGAGGGACGTCCTTTGAAGGCTTTGAAGGACGCATCCGAGGAGGCAAGAGGGAACAGGGTGAGGCGAAAGCCAATGCCCTGGCTGCCCCCGCAACTGTAAGCGGCGAGGCTTCGTTCCAATCATGTCACTGGCTGCCACGGTCCTTTCAAAGGGCTGGCATCCCGGGAAGACGGAACGAGGCCCACGACCCGCGAGCCAGGAGACCTGCCAGCGAGTTCGTCATCTGCCGTGGCCGGGGGTGTGCCAGGGGGACGTCGATCCGCTGGCATTCTGCCTTTCGGCAATGAGCCGTCTGGATTTCCGTTTCCATGTCTCTCTCCCCGCGCACCGGCGCCATGCGGCCGGGGTGGCCGCGCAAGAGAGACAGGATTCTGAACTCAATGACCATCAAAGGCTGGGGGGCCTGCGCAGCCCTCACACTCGCGGCATTCGCCGCTACCTCTGCACATGCGGACGAGGCAACCGTCACACCGGAACTTCTCGTATCGGCGGGCGTCGAACCCATTCCCACCAAGGAAGTGACATCGAGCTACACGATCATCACGTCCGAGGATATTGAGGAACATCAGTACCGAACGGTTACTGAAGCTCTTCAAAGCGTTCCGGGCATTCATCCCGTTCAGCAAGGCGGCCAAGGCGCGCTGACAAGCGCGTTTACGCGAGGCAGTAACAGCAACCAGACGCTGGTCCTGGTCAATGGCCATCCCGTCAACGACCCCTCCTCGCCCGGTAACGCTTTCAACTTCGCCGATCTCACGACCGAGAACATCGACCGCATCGAGGTTGTGCGCGGACCGCAATCGGCGCTTTATGGCAGCCAGGCGATGGGCGGAGTCATCAACATCATCACAAAGAAGGGAGCGGCCACGACGTCTTCCTCGCTCCGGCTTGAAGCAGGCACGCATGGCCGCTTCAACACCTCGGGTACCGTGGGCGGCAGCTTCGGCGGAACTTCCTATTTCGGCTCGCTGTCGCGCCAGTCGACGGACGGTCACGACATCACGCCCGGCCAGTACAGGTTCGGCGCACCGAGGGAAGACGACGGATACGAAAATATCACCGGTTCGCTCCGTCTCGACCGGGACTTCAGTGCCAATCTGAGCGGTTATTTCTTCGCGCAGTACATGGACGCGGAGGCCGAACTCGATAATTTCGGCGAAGACATCAACTACGTCGGAAAAACGAAGCAGCTCACGACAAACGCATCGCTGTCCGGCCGCTTCCACGACGGAAAGTGGCGGCCATCCGTTTCCGTCTCCTACATGAACATCAAGCGAAACGACGAGAACCCGCCGGACATCTACGCTCCGTTCACGAATGTTGATACGGAATATAAAGGACAGCGCTTCTCGGCTAGCTTCGAAAACGTGATCGATCTCCTTGAGTGGAATACGCTCAGCTTCGGCGGCCGCTTTAGCCGAGAAACGCTCAAATCCAGCGGCTTCTCGGATTTCGGCTTCGGCATCGAAACGCAGAGCTCGGATGTCGGCGAGAATGCATATGCGATCTACGCGGCCGAACATCTGAACTTCAACGACCGTGTATTCCTCAACGCCAGCCTGCATTACGACATGCCGGAGAATTTCGGCAATCAGGCGAGCTTCACAATCGCTCCCGGCTACTATCAGCCGGAAACCAATACGAAGCTCACCTTCAGCTACGGCACGGGCTACAAAGTGCCCTCTCTCTACCAGCGATTCGGCGTCGCGCCGACGACGGCGGGCCTCGGCGGCGCCTTCCGCGGCAACCCAAATGTCCAGCCGGAGAAAAACAGCGGCTGGGAAGTTAGCGTAGAGCAGGGCTTCTTCGATTCCCGTGCGCTTGCCGGCGTCACCTACTTCGTGAACCGCGTCCAGGATCCGATCATCACGGATTTTTCGACATGGCCCAACACGTCGACGATCAACGGACCGGACTTCACGGCCAAGGGGATCGAAAGTTTCATCGACGCGCAGATTCTTAGTAACCTCGGTGCCCGGCTTTCCTATACCTATACCGTCCTCAACCCGGGCACGACGAACGCCACATCGCGGCGGCCCCGTCACAAGATCAATTTCTCCGCGACGTGGAACATCGATTCCCTGACGACGCTGGCGACCGACATCACTTATGTCGACCTCTATGCCGATCCGGGGTTCTTTGGCGGCGTCAACAACCCTGCGCCCTACACAACGGTGGACCTTGCGGCAACGCGCAAGATCACCGACTGGATCACGCTGACGGGCAAGGTCACCAACCTGCTCGACAAGGAATATTACCCGGCCGACGGTTTCGAGGCGGCCGGAACGGAAGCTCTGGCCGGCGTCACGTTCACCTTTTGAGGCGGCCGGGACGCAAAGAGAAAGGCGCGGGAACAACCCCGCGCCTTTTTTAATCCGCCATGTGCACTCAGCATCCGGTGAAATTCGCCGGTCTTTCACCTCGTATGTGAGATCTTCATAAGCGGTCATTGATCTCCTCTTTCTTCCGGCTATTTCACGGCTTTGGTGAAGGGGGATAGGGCGAAGCCGCCCTCATGCGACAAACTGCGCTTTTCGAAACTATGGCGCTGCGGCTTTTCCCGGCGTATGTTTTTCCTATGGGGAAGACGCAAACATATGGGCACAAGCCGCTCGCCCGTCTCGGTACCGTACAGGTACTGGCCCTGCTTGCGATGTTCTTTCATATCGCCTCGCCCCTAGCGCTTCAGCTCGCCACTCCTTCGACGGATGGTCTTTTCCAGACCGTTATCTGTTCCGGCGGCGTTACGCAGACGGTCTATCTCGACGAACAGGGAAACCCCGTCGAGCCGGCCGCCCCCGCCTCAAGCGCACATGACTGCAAATCCTGCGTTCATCATTGCGGCGCTGCTGCGCTTTCCACCATCTTCGCTCTCGGCGCACCGTCATGGGCGCTCCCCGCGCCTCTGCGTGTTGCCTATGCCGCGCTCTCTGGCAGTGTTTCTGTCAGCAACCATTCCCGCGCACCTCCTGCCTGATTCAGCGCGACTTTCCGCAAGTCATTTATAAAACGACGCCTGCAGCGCGCTCCGCTAGCGGGCGCATATCCTTTTCAGGCAGGAAACATGAAGAACTCTCTCCCGCTTGGGGGCGTGGCTCTGGCCGCGCTCCTTTCTGCGATTGTTATCCCCGCTTATGCGGCGGAAGATGAAGCGGTCATCCTTCCGGAAATCGTCGTGGAGGGCGAAGACTTCGCCACTCCCCTTTCCGGTCTTGCCGACCCTTCCTTCTCGCCCGGCACACTCACCGTTCCCGGCGTCGCGCAAGCGCAGCAGGAAATGTCGCTCATTCCCGGCGCCGTCTCCCTCATTCCGGCAACCCGCTATCAGGACATCTACGCGCACAACTTCGAGGATGTGATGGATTTCACGCCCGGCGTCTATGCGCGCAAGCGCTTTGGCGCCGAGGTCCGCCTTTCCATTCGCGGCTCTGGCCTTTCACGCTCCTATCACATGCGCGGCCTCGAAATCCTGCAGGATGGCGTTCCCTATAACCTTGCGGACGGCGCTGCCGATTTTCAGGAAATCGATCCGCTCATCGCGCAACACATCGAAGTCTATAAAGGCGGCAACGGCCTTCGCTTCGGTTCGGCGACGCTGGGCGGCGCAGTAAATTTCGTCACGCCCACCGCACATACGGCGCAGGCCGAAAATCTTGTCCGTCTCGAAGGCGGAAGCTACGGCACGGCCCGCATCCACACCGAAACCGCGCGCGTTCTCGGCAATACGGATTTCTTTGCCGCCATGAGCGCCAATTATGCAGACGGCTTCCGCCAGCAAGAATCGGAAGAGAGTATCCGTTTCTCTGCCAATCTCGGTCATCGTTTCAACGACGCGGCCGAGACGCGCTTCTATCTCGTCTCCAACACTGTCGACCAGGAACTGCGTGGTTGAGGATGTGGCGCTGGTTGGCGGGTTGCAGGCCATTCACTCCTACAGGAAATTCACCAACGACCTCGCGCCCGCGCAGAGCGACAGCACGGATTTCACCTCCATGAGCCCGAAAGCCGGTGTCCTCTGGGACGTGACAGAGACGGCGCAGGTCTATGGCAATGTTACGCGCAGCTATGAGCCGCCGACCTTCTCCGAACTCGTGCAGGCGACCGTCTTCCAGTTCGTACCGCTCGATCCGCAGCGCGCGGTTACGGCAGAGATCGGCACGCGCGGCACCGCGAAGAACATCGCATGGGACATTGCCGCCTATCGTGCCCGGGTGAAAGGCGAGCTCATCAACTACACGGTGAGCCCCGGTATACCCGCCACCACCTTCAACGCCGACGAGACAATCCATCAGGGCGTCGAGGCCTCGCTCACGCTCGATCTGGGCGCGTGGGGATTGCGGAATCTGCCGGACGGCGACCGTCTCCTCTTCGAGCAGGCCTATATGTATAGCGACTTCGCCTTCGACGGCGACACGACCTATGGCGACAACAAGCTCGCGGGTATGCCGCCCCATGTCTATGTCGCGGCGCTCCGTTACAAGTCGGTGTCCGCCAACGGTCTTGGGTGGGACATCGCTCCGAAAATGGAATGGGTGCCGGATGGCGGCTATGTCGATTACGCCAACCGGCTCAAGGCGCCGGGCTACACCACTTTCGGTGTCGAGGGCGGCATCGATCTCATGAAGGGTGTGCGTCTCTTCGTCGACGCCCGCAACCTGACCGACAAACACTATGTCTCGACCTACAGCAACATCACCGATGCAGCTCTGGCCGCAACCAACGTCTTCTATCCGGGCGAAGGACGCAGTGTCTTTGCCGGGCTGAAGATAGCCTTCTGAGAGGATCAGCAATCATGAAACACTTCATTGCAACAGTAGCAGCTGCCGTGGCTCTCGCCACGGCGGCCCCCGCCGCCGCGCATGTCGTCCTTGACGAGCCGATGGCCTCTGCTGGCGCCTATTACAAGGCGGTCTTCCGCGTTCCTCACGGTTGTGACGGTTCGCCGACCACTTCCGTCTCGGTTCGCATTCCCGAAGGCGTCATCGCCGTGAAGCCGCAGCCGAAACCGGGCTGGACGGTAAAGTCCGAAACCGCGCCCTATGCCGCAGCCTATCAAATCCACGGCAAGGAAGTCTCTGAAGGCGTGGTCGAGGTCACATGGGAGGGCGGACCGCTTCCAGACGACATGTTCGACGAATTCGCGCTGACCATGAAGCTACCGGACGACAAGGAAACGATGATGATTTTCTTCCCGGTCACGCAGACTTGCGAGGAAGGCGCCATTTCCTGGGACGAGTTCCCTGCGCCCGGCGTTGATCCGCATTCGCTTGCCCATCCGGCACCGGCGCTGATGCTGCATCATGGCGAGGGTCACGAACATCACCATTGATGCTTCCTCATGCCTATCTGCTAGTCTTCTCCCGACCGAATGACAGGAGGAAGCAATGGGCGTGACGCTGCCGAAGCGGGGCACCGAATGGGGCAGGCTGAAAACCGAGATGGAGGCGCGCGGTTCCCATGACGTCAAATGGCGCGACGGGAAAACCGCCGTCTACGTCTTCAATGCCGGCCCGGATGTCGCTCAGGTCCAGAAGGAAGCCTACACGATGTTCATGTCGGAAAACGGCCTCGGCCCGATGGCCTTTCCGAGCCTGAAGCAAATGGAGGAGGAAGTGGTCCAGATGGGCCTCACCCTGCTTCACGGGCCGGAAGGCGCGGCCGGCAATATCACATCCGGCGGCACGGACTCGATCACGATGGCTGTGAAGACCGCGCGCGACTACGCCCGCAAGGAACGAGGGCTCGAGGGCCAATGCAACATCGTCGCGCCCTGGTCGGCGCATCCCGCCTTCGACAAGGCGGCGAAGCTGATGGAGCTTGAGATCCGCCGCATCCCCTGCACCGACCTTCTGGCCGATGTCGCGGCGATGGAAAAGGCGGTCGATGGCAACACCATCATGATCGCCGGTTCCGCCCCCTGCTTTCCCTATGGTCTCATCGACCCGATCGAAGCGCTCGGTACGCTGGCGGAGAAAAAAAAGCTCTGGCTCCATGTCGATGCCTGTGTCGGCGGCTATATCGCGCCCTTCGTGCGCATGAATGGCGGCGACGTGCCGCCCTTCGATTTCGAGGTACCAGGCGTCATGTCGATGTCCGCCGACCTTCACAAATATGGCTACTGCGCCAAGGGCGCTTCCACCGTTCTCTTCCGCTCTGAAGAACTTCGTGCGCACATGATTTTCGATTGTGCTGACTGGCCAGGCGGACGGATGGTCCCGCCGACCCTTGCGGGCACGCGACCGG
>Ga0114898_1000848_pt1 | contig 20651 bp, 19 predicted proteins | sample Malvired_Geostar_FD_83496 | JGI IMG/M metagenome (GOLD analysis project Ga0114898, IMG submission 83496) | Marine viral communities from the Global Malaspina Expedition - Malaspina viral metaG DeepMed_Geostar | ecosystem: Environmental > Aquatic > Marine > Oceanic | place: Mediterranean Sea... | reverse complement strand
GCTGGCCTGCTCAACCGCACCGCGCTTGAACTCCGCACTGAACTTCCTACGCTTCGACATGAACACTCCTCATGGCCTCGATCGGCCTTATCGTAAGTGTCCGTGAGAACGGGGTAGAACCCTTTCCGTTACTCGTGGAGAGGACTTCCATCAGTCTGTTTTCGAACTAGATGCGCCAAGTCACATCTGCCGCCTACGTCGAGTCGGTAAGGCTGCCGGCCATCGGACGATACTTCTGGTGAAATCCGACTTCAGCGATCGGGCAATTCAGGAGGCCTTCGGTTTGGCCGCTGACATCCGCGAAGAACTGCCTGAACCCGAGACCGCGGACCTCTACATGATCATGATGATCGAAGGCGTCGCCGATGAAGTCGCTGGTCGAATTGAAACCGACGACCGGTTCTGCCGAAAGTTCGTGCTTCGCAGCCATGAAACTGCGAACGAACTGCTAGACAGGACGTTTCTCGGCTCAATATCGACGGAAACAACCAGCTCTACGTTAAGTGACCCACTTCAAGCATCCTTGGATGCGCTTGGGAAGGAACATTCCTGGACGCAGGATCATCTGGAAGCCTGGCGAGACATTCTTCTCTCCGGAAAAACTGGGGCAGATCTGGGGCAATCGCTAGCGTCCGTTGTACCTGAGCTGGGGAGCGACACCTGATGCGCCTGTCCTCCTTGAGACTCTCGAACGTCCGTCGATTTGCAAAAGACGTCCCCATTGAATTCTCTTCTGGCGTAACGATATTGCTTGCGCCTAATGGTACGGGCAAAACTGCGATATTCGAAGCAATCGAACTTGCTCTGACCGGAGCTGTGGCTAGATTGCCAGAGTCTCTGGCACCCCTGATTCGCGACAAGCAGGAGCGCGCAGTTGTAAGGCTTTCTTTTGGGGACCTTGAACGGCGCGTTGAAGTCGGGCTCAACACCCCCCCAATTGTCGATGGCAGCCTAAGCAAGATTTTCGGCGAGACAGATGAGAAGGACATACCGTATCTACTTCGGCTGACGCATCTCCTAGATCAACACGACCGCGATTGGTTCGTTCAAGCGGACGCGAGAACAGCGGGAAGCCACCTATCAAAATTACCTATCGGACGAGATGCAGCACAGGCGAACTCCGTCATCGGTGGCGCCCGCGGTCATTTCACAACCTCACTCAACCAAGCCGCCAGGAGCCTCAATGGGCACAAGAAGGAGCTTGAAGACTGGCAATCTCTGCTTCAGCACCGAGATGTGTCCACTGCGGAAATCAGCCGCCCTCTGCGCCCGCAGGATGCGCTGGCTGAGGAATTGCGTTCAATCTCGAGCGCGCTTTCTTCACGACTGCCCTCCCCGCTCCCTGGGCTTGAGTGGCTTATACAGGCGCTTGAGACCCTGGATTCAACGGTGTTGGAGAAGGCAACAAGCAACGCCGTTCGCATTCGGAGCCTTGCGTCTGCCTCTTCTCTGATCGGAACGTTCCTTTCTGACAAGGAACGAATTGCCCGGCTAGAGCTAGGTCGAAGTGAAACCAGAGGTGTAGTTGAGCGCCTTCGGTCCGCAATGAAGATTGCGATGGATGAAGCCGCCGTTCTGTCCGATTCTCTACAAGCCTCTAACCAACAGCGCATTGAGATCGAGAAGCACATCAAGTCCATTTCAGAGATCGCACGCGCGAAGGATGAACTGGCCCAAAGGTCGCAGGATGTCGCGCAAGCTTCAGAGCAACTTCGCCAATCGGAAGTTGAACTTGCGGGCGTTCGCGAGCGATCTACTTACAACGAGCAGATCCTCGCGCTACATGAAGATCTCGAAATAAGGCTCCAGGCGCTACAGGGAAACGCCTCAGAGCTGAAGGAAGCGCTTCAAAATGTTGCAAACTGGGAACTGACGACCCGCGCGATCGAACAGGTCTCAGAGCGTATAACAGCAATTCACGAAGGCCTGCGCCTAGCGACGCATGCGTATCACGAAGCATTGGCAGAAAATGCTCAGAACGAGCGATCTCTGGCAGAAGCCAAGAGCAGACTCCAAGCTGCCGCGTCCAGCTCGGATGCGATGCGCCAAGCGGTCACTACGGTCCTCGAAAACCTGTCTCATGAACAGGGCGACTGCCCGGTGTGCGGAACACAGCATGGTGCGGATTCACTCCGCGAGAAGATTGCTGCAGCCCTACACACGACTAATCCAGCACTTGCACAAGCGGAAGCTGAAAGGCAACTGGCGAGTAGCAGCCTTGAGAGATCAGAGAAGGCTGTCAACTCTGCCCGAGACACACTTCGCCTCGAACGGGATGAGCTTGCCAAGCTGCAAGCCAAGAGGACTACGCTAAATAGCGAGCTTGACGCCATTCGGTCGCTTCGATTCGTCACCGGGGAAACCGCAGAGGCTAGTCGAGCTGAGATCTTGCTCAAGTCTGAGAATGTCAACGCCGCTATAGCGGCGCTGGTCGATGAGATCAAGAAGGCTCCGGCGCGTCCTGACGCGACCGTGATTGCCTCCTTAAGGGCTGCTATGGATAGCGCAACCCGCCGCCTCGAGTCGTCTCGGAGTAGCGCGCATGAAGCTAGCGTTAGCTTGGCCGACGCAACTCTTAGCTTCGCTTCTATCCCACAGGACCAAGCTTCTGGAATTACGAGGGACGACCTACTTCAGGCCAAGGGAACCTTGGACCGAGAGATCGGATCTTTGGATTCGCAGCTCCAGGCCAAAACCAGCCTTGCAACTCAGTTTCGACAGCAGCTTGGAGCTGCCGAGGACAACTTAGTTGCCGTTGAGCGCCAGATCGAGGAGGCCCAATCTCGTCAGGCGAGCGCCCGCCTGAAGTGGACGCAGATGCAACTTCCTGGGGAGCCATCGAACGAAATCGCAGCCGCGGTTGAAGTGCAGCTCGGCTCCGATGAGCGCGACCTAGCCCAGCATCGTGAGGCACTTGGAGGGATCGGTGCCGAGCTAGAGCGATGGCGTCGCGCAGAGGCCAACCGTAAGGCCCAGTCGCTCGTCGACAGCGTTCGAGGAAGCGAGAGCGAGTCTGATCGAACGGCCAGTCTTCAGAACTCAATTAAGCGCGAGGCTTCGCGCGCTTTCAAGATCTCCCAGATGTCGGCCGCGTTCGACTCGCTATCAAACTCTCTATCGAGGCAAATTGATGAGATTCAGGACAGCGTGATCGCGATTGAACCTCGATGGCGATCCTTGATCAAGCGAGTCGTCCGTGACCAACGCTTCGCAAACACCATCCTGGACTACGACAACTACTACCGAAAGCAGCGAGCCTCCGTACGCATCCCTCTCCATGACGGCGCCGTGCCTGCTCTTTCCATCGCGAGCGAAGCCCAGCTTACTGATCTACAACTTACTTTCCTTCTATCGATGGCTGTCAGTCATCGCTGGACGAACTGGAAGGCACTCCTTCTCGACGATCCTACTCAGCATCACGACCTAGTGCATGCTGCCGCGGTGTTCGATGTGCTTCGCGATTACGTAGTTGACCACGGTTTTCAGATTGTGATCGCGACTCACGACTCGCTACAAGCGCGGTTCTTACTCAGAAAGCTTCACAACGATGGAATCGAGGCCAAATTGTGGGCGCTCACTCCGACGGACGGAGGCGTTACGGCGAAGCCCGCGGGCGGATAGCCCGACGCCTCTGGGGTTGGTCAAGGTGATAGCTCCCTCCTTCCGCGCGACAGCGGTCTTAGCAGGATTTTCTGCGGCAGCGAATTGAAGATGGGGGGGGGAGGTGAACTCGATCGCTGTTTGCCTGGACAGCAGCGACTTCTCACACCTTTCCGAATCAGAAGGCGCATCTGACCTGCGCGCGACCGGTGAGCGACTTCTTGAGATTGCGGCCCATCCCTCGTCCGGATTGTTTTTCGTGTGTCCTAGCCGCCACTCCACGCCAAGCGACGTTGGGACGCGAGAACTTGACGGGGGACGGGCGGCGCTCTCGTAACCTGCCCCTACCCTGATAACCCACATATATAATCGTTTACCGGATACCGGGGATTTTCGCTGCAACCCTCTCGATGAGCTGAAGCTGTGGCGATATGCAGGCTTCCTGATCAGATTCATTAAACTTCTCCTGCCCGATCAGGTGGGAATCCTTATCTGCTCTGGAGAGTTTGTGATTTTCGTTGACGAGAGCATCCAGCACCCGCTTGGCTTCATCTGTGTAGGATTCGTCTACACCTCCGAGGATATCGCTCCCGGAGTCCATGGCGCCTTGCGCGACGCGGGTCTCGAGCCCTGCGTGGATGAGTACAAGAGTGGCCGCCGGATGACAGGTATACCGCACCTGCATGTGCTGAGGGAAGGGATCGGACGCATCGCAGTGGGGTGCCGACTTGCGGTGTATATCGCGCCGCCATCCGAGCGAGCTCGCCTGCTCGACCCAATACTTGAGGTGGCAAGATCCATCGTCCAGGCAAATGACCTGCCACGTCCCCAGCCACTATTTCTCGATGAAGGAATTACAGGCCGCTCCCGGCCAGACGCTGCCTGGCTGGACGTCCATACCGGCTGCGACTCGAAGCAAGTACCGGGCATCCAGTTGGCGGACTATGTCGCCTACCATTGCGGGTATTTGCTTAAGTGCTGTATTACTGAGCAGAACAAGCCCATCACACTCGATGACACGCCCCACCCCTTAGCCGGCGAGACTGTGGACCTCGATTGGTTAGTGCGTACAGAGATGCGCCGCAGCTTCTTCCACGAGCCTCGGGATTACGACTCGATTACTGGCGACGACTGGTTCTTCAATGTCGCCGGTTACGGTGCCTTCTTCTCCCCGGACTTTCGCCAAAAGTACGCGAAGCAGCCGAGGCAACGTTCGGGTCAATGTACCTGGGCTGTGTCTGGTAATTCCCTTCACCATCTCTGTGTCCTTAAGTGCAGCTCGGCTTGAGTCGAAAGCGACCCGTCTACCCACGATAAATATCCCTGATCTAAGAGGGCTCATTTCAAATCGCAAAATCAACCCTCGCTCTCTAACCTTTCACTAGCCGTAAATCGGCCCTACCCGGCCGTGGTGCCGCATCATCTGTGCGTCCCCCCGATAGGGCATTGAGCATCAGGCCGAACGTCAGCTCATTGATCTCCTCTGGCAGGATGGCGAGCCGACGAGCCACCTCCGCCTTTCCTAGGCCCTCGTCCCGAAGTGCCGTGAACACCTTCTCCAAGACCAACGACTTCTCGTGATTGATGCCCTCCGGCTCTCGCGTCCGATAGCCCGTTTGGGCGATCTGGATGCACAGGGTGCGGTAAGTCCAATCGGTGGTCAGGCCCAACGCATGCATCCGGTAGTTCAACGCCGCCACTGAGACCAACCAGTGCTTCTTGTGGCGAACAAGGCTGGGGAGTGTGGCGGCCTTCGGCGCATTCGCCAACACACTGGCCTTTGGCATCAGAAAAGCGGAAGCGAAGGCATTGGCCTCCCGCTCCAAATCCGGTCCCTGCGGCTGGGCGTGCTGATGCATCACCAAGTGACCGAGCTCGTGAGCCGCATCGAAACGGCAATGCTCGGCAGACTTGAAGGTGTTCAAGAATACGAAGGGCCGCCCCCCCTTCCACATGGAAAATGCGTCCACTTCCTTGGCGTCGATGGCCAGCGAGTAGACACGCACGCCCTTAGACTCCAGCAGCGCGATCATGTTCTTGACCGGCTGCTCGCCTATGCCCCAGTGCGCTCGCAGCATTGCGGCAGCGGCTTCCGGATCTTGGGCAGATGCACGCGACGGATAAGTCTCGGGTTCACGGGAGACTTGGTCTCCTTTGCTCCCTTGGACCGCCCCACCCTCCCGACCCAGGTCAGGCACGTCCGGATCGGGCAACCGAAAACGGGATTCGATCCAATCGTTGAGCAGCAAGGCCACCGCCCCCGCGCCCAGCGCCGAATCGCGCTGCGGAGCGGTCATCTTCGACAGCGAACGGAAACTGGCCACGTCCGGCGTAGGAACCTCCGGGTCGTCGCCAAAGAAGAACGCTTCGGGGAACCGAAGCGCTTCTGATAACTTGCCAAGCGTGGTGCTCTCTGGCTCTTGGGATCCGGCTTCGTAGTTCGAAACCGATTTTTCCGTCAATCCGATTCGTTTGGCTAGCTCACGCTTCTTCATCCCCCGACGCTTGCGCGCCAGGGTCAATCGCAACGGGTTGAACATAACGGCCTCGGCTATGCCTTGCGCTGGATGTCGATGTCGATGTCTGGACCGCTGGGCGCATAGATCTCAACCAGTTGGTCGTCAAACGGGATGCTGCCCAGGATGACGCGCTCAGCCCAAGCCGTGATCTTGCCCTCCTTGCCGATGCTCAGCGGACGTGACAATTCCACGCGGATCTCACTGCGCGCATGGTCTGTGTGGTGCATAAGCACCCACGTCTGGTTGTCTTCCTCCTTCTCGCTTTCCGGCGGCAACCGCTCGAACAACTCCAGTTGGCGGTTGGCCTCGATAGCGTCCACCGTGTTCCTTCCCTTCCGGGAACGGTTGGTGGGGTGCGCCGACGGGTTGCCCGTGCCCTCATCGCCGGATGCAACGGTGATGGCCAACTTGCGTTCCTCGTGGACCGTCAAAGCGTAACTGCCAATGTCCTCGCGCACCCACTGCAGCGGACGCAGTTGGTCGCGGAGCGCAGCCACCACCTCTCCCCACATGTTCAAGCCGTGGTAGATGATGGGGTGGTTCAAGGTGAGCCGGGTCCGCTGCAGGTGCCCCTGATAGACGGCCTCCCGAAGCGGCCCCTCTTCCAAACCCAGTTGCTGGAGGCGGTTGGCGATGGCTTCGGGGTTGTCGAACAGAACGACGGTGTTCATCGGACTCCAAGGTGGGCAGCGGACTTCCGGTTATTCTCTCTCATTCGCGGAGGAAAAACAAGAACTCAAGGCTGCCCGGGATGGCTACCCCCGCCCCTCGCCGCTATGAGAGGCTTGCTCTTGTGCCATGCCGAGCGAAGCCACAGCCCCTTTTTCAGAGGGCGACCATAGTTGGCGCTACCATGGGAGCACGGCATCAGGAGGCTGCGCCATGTGGGGATGGCTGAATCGACTGCTCGGCACTGGAACGGCGGCGCCAGCACCGACGCCCTCTCCTGCACCGGCCCCGCGAGGCCCACTTCTCACCCCAGCGCTTCCAGTGGAGGCATCTGGGGTTCCCACGCATCCGGCCCACCTGACCCTGTTGGCCAAGTTCCGGCATCCAAGCGACCCCGTAGAGGTGGGCAAGCCCTACTGGAACAGCGTGCTGCCCGAGCCGGTGGACGCCTCCTTGGCTCTGTTTCGAAAGCGCGGCTGGCTCGTGGACGCCCCTTGGCAGGAAGTGTTCACCGCCCGGCACCGAATGGACGATCTGAAAGGGTTGCTACGCGACCAGGGCTTGCGCGTATCGGGCAAGAAAGCGGAGTTGGCCGCGCGGCTGATCGACGCCGACCCCGAGGGCATGCGTCAGCGGGTGGCGGACGTGAACGCCTGGGCGCTTTCGCCAATGGCGGCCGGTCCCGTCGAAGCACACCTGCTCGCTGAGAAAGCCGCCGAAGCCCAAGCGCACGACACTGCGTTCTCGGCACTGCGCAACGGCCGGGTGCGCGAGGCCGTAGAGGCCATAGTGGCCCACGAGCGCACCCGGCTTTTCCCCCGCGGTCTGGGCATCGACTGGCACCGGGAAGGCATTGGCGAGCGTATGGCCGACCGAGCCGCGGCCATCCTGCGTGCAACGCCTGGAATCTTGCGCGAGGTGCCCGAGCACGAGTTGGAACGATTGCGCCCGGTTGCGGCCATGTTGGAGTTGACCGGCGAAAGCCGATCCAAGCCGTGGCTACCTGTCGACCTGGTCGGCCACCCACGGTTGGACACCGAGACGGTGGTGCGCATGATCCATTTTCATGGCAGCAACACCGCCCGCCTTCAAGGGCTGCGCGAGGCCGGCTACAAGCAGGTGGACGTGATGACCTGCGGCAGCGCCAGTTGCCCCGCGTGCCAGGCGATGGACGGCAAAACGTTCACCATCGATCGCGTTCCCGAGTTGCCCCACCCCGGCTGCACGCACGAGATGGGGTGTCGGTGCATGTATCAGGCCCATTTGGATTATTAAAACGCAAGGAACTGTTATGCCTGGCCTTACCGATGTCATGCCCGCCATGGAGTCCTTCCAAGCCGCATTGCATGCCCGAGAGATTGAAGTGGTGCCCGGCCAGGTGGCCCCGAACCTTGGCTTCTACACCGACACCATACCGGGCGTCCAACGATTCGTTTACGTTTTCCATAACGGCTCAACGGTGAAGGCCTACGCGTGCTTCGTGCCGTACGAGCGCCACGAAGGCTTGCCGGTGTTCGCGGTCGGCTACGCCGTGCCCGAGGCCTACCGCGGCCAAGGGTTGGCCAAGGCCATCTTTGCGGCCGGCATCACCGAGTTGCAGCACCTTTTCGCAGGCAACCCGCCATTCTTTGTCGAGGCGATCATCGACCCGGGCAACCTAGCGTCCCAACGCGTGGCGGCGGCGGTGCTGGGCGGCGCGCACCGATCGATCACCGATCAGGCGTCCGGTTTGCCCGCGCTTCAATACCTTCGGAAGTTTGAGACAGGGCGGTAAAGTCGGTGCCATGATCACCTTCTCCGAACGGCACGGCTACAGCGCTCCCGAACCCGACATCACCGTACGCGAGGACGCCCCCGAGGCGTTGCGCAGTGCTGTCCCCACCGCGGCCCGGCAGGGGGGCATGGATTTCAACGACCTGCGCCGGGTGGTATGCCAGACGCTCGCCGTTGCGCCCGACACCCGGGGCAATTGGAGCGAGCCCAACGTCATGGACGAAGTCTACGGGCTGCTGCAAGAATGCGAGTGGTTCGAGGTCTACGACGTGATCGAAGCCCTTGCACGCGCCCTCTCGCACCAGCCGATCGTGCGCTACGACCAACCGGCTCCTGCGGACATGTTCAATCGGGACATCAACCGGGTGCTGCGCCGGAACGGCATCGGCTGGCAGCTTATCGTCGGACGTATCGAAATGCGTGGATCGGAGGTGTTCGAGGTCGCCGTCCGTGATGGCCGGGACGAGCTCTGGAAGGCCGGCAAGCAAACGACGGCCAACGAGCTCCACGAAGCCTTGCGCGATCTGTCGCGCCGCCCCCAGCCCGAGCTCACCGGCGCCATCCAGCACGGCATCGCAGCTTTGGAATGCCTGTCCAAGGACCTGACCGGCGACAAGGCCACGTTGGGCTCGTTGGTCAAGAACAACCCTGCCCTGTTCCCCTCCCCGCTGAGCGACGCCATCGCCAAGGTCTACGGGTTCGCATCAGAGAACGGTCGCCACTTGAAGGAAGGCGGTGCGCCGTCGTTCGAGGAAGCCGAGTTGGTGGTGGGATTGTCGGGCGTGCTCTGCCGCTACCTGGGGCGGAAGATCCCCAAGCCGTAAGTTCACAAGCAGCGACAAGCTCGTTTGCGGCGGTGTGAACCTGGGATTCGATGATTCCGCGGGCCATGGTTGTCCCTCCTACGCGAGTGCCCTGCCCCGTCATTTGTGTACTCGCGATAAACATCCCTAACCGCCCTGCTGCGGGGCGGTCGCTTTCACCGCAGAGCCGGCATTAGGCAGAACGCGCTCGGGAGAAGCGGTCGTCTTCAGACAAGGGGCCAGTTGAGCAAGCCAGACGCGCGCCTCGTCGAGATCGAGGTTGGAGCTCGCGTAAGTCTCACGCAGCAGCTTGGGCGAAAGCAGTTCATCCCATTTCTGTCTCGCCAAGTTGCCGGCGTTAGCCAGTAATTCATCGGTTGTTGGGGCGACGGCCCCACCCCTTTCTAGAGCATCCCGAGCGACTGGAGCAGCCGCGTCGAGATTTCCTGAAGCTGCTTCTCATCAACGACGCCATTACCCAGGAACAGGTCGCCAATGAGACGGCTTGGAGCCAGACCAAGACCACGCCCCACGCGTTCACATTTCAGCTGGTCTGGGGCGGGGCCGGGATGCTCGCGCGGGCCTTGGTCAACGCACACGAGCAGCCCAGCACTGCGTCGCCAGCTTCGACCTCAACTTACCACGTGTGACCCTGCTGCCCCCGCTCAACGCGCACTTGGCATAGCCGACTTGCAACAGGTGCGATAGGGCGTTCGGCGGTTTGCCGCCCAACGCTTCCTGGCTGCTGACCAGCAGCCGCCTACTCTAGCGACTGCACCCGTACGGCTCGGTCTACCGGGAGCCGATAACGGTCTCCGTGATCGGAGCTGCACGCCAAGACTCATCCCGCGTTGGGCTCCGCGTAGGGCGGCTCTGCGTGAACGTACACAGCGGTGACCTAAGTTACTGATTCCCCTAGTTAAAATGGAGCCAAGCGTCAGGAGGTCAATGGGACCATTTTCATGCGGGGCGCGCTGTACCCCGCCGCCGATACTAAGTACCTGTCGCTTGCACGCCACTCACCTGGGCTTTACGGCCATCGGTATACTTGCGGCATGCCTGCCCGCTCCATCCTGTTGCAGCTGTTCTTGATTGTCGCCTTGTTGGTCGACGGCATGGGCGTGGCAGTGGCGTCAATGCACGCGAACCACTCCACGGCGGGCATTTCGGACACCCCGGCAGATTCTGCCTCGCAGTCGGCTGCAGAGTCCAAGAAGCCCTGCCATGGCCAGCCCACCGAAGGCTCGGCTCCCCTCGAGGGGCATGCTCATGGCGGAGGCTCTCCTGGAGGGGAAGAACAGCAGTCGCCTGGCGACTGCTGCCAGACGGGTGAATGCCGCTGTGCTTGCATGCATCACTGCCAAGCCGCGGTGGTCGCGGTCGTTTTAAATGCCACGGTGCCCGAGCACACCGATAGCGTCCGGCCGATGTACTCGGCCCATGCGTCTCCTGCACTGCCTCACCTGATCCGACCTCCGATCGGCTAAGCGTCCTGCTGCGCCTTACTGGCGCGTTTCCGCCTGCCCATCTCCATGGCAGGCGAGGCATCCGCTCGCAATTCGCGCGAGCCCTCTGACGCTTTACGGAGCTTCCATGTCATCCGATTCTTTCGACCGGGTCGCCGGTGGGCTGCTTGCGCCGTCGCGCCGCCGCTTCGTGCAGGGCTTGGCCGCTGGCGGTGCCGTCGCCGCCTTGGGGTTCTGGCCCCGCTACAGCTGGGCGGTCAATGCCCAAGGCGTGCCCAACATCCTGTCGGGCACCGAGTTCGACCTGACCATCGGTGAGACGCCGATGAACTTCACCGGCGCAACGCGGACCGCGATCACGGTCAACGGTTCCGTTCCTGCGCCGCTGCTGCGCTGGCGCGAAGGCACCACGGTGAACCTGCGGGTCAGGAACGCGCTACCGCCCAACTCGATCCACGGCCATTCAACCTCGATCCATTGGCACGGAATTCTGCTGCCGGCCAACATGGACGGTGTGCCGGGGCTGAGCTTCGACGGCATCGATCGTGGCGAGACCTACCACTATCGCTTCAACGTCGTGCAGGGCGGCACCTACTGGTACCACAGCCACACTGCGTTCCAGGAGCAGGCCGGTCTGTATGGGCCGCTTGTGATCGAGCCCCTCGAGCCGGAGCCTTTCGCCTACGACCGCGACTACGTGGTCATGCTGACCGACTGGACTGATCTTGATCCGACCTACTTGTTCGCCCGGCTCAAGAAGATGTCCGATTTCGACAACTACGCCAAACAGACCGTTGGCGACTTCTTCGAAGACGTCCAGCAGCATGGGCTCACGGCCACACTCCAGAACCGGAAGATGTGGGGCGAGATGAGGATGACGCCGACCGACCTGTCGGACGTTAACGGCAACACCTACACCTACCTGATGAATGGAACCACTTCCCTGGGCAACTGGACCGGCCTGTTCCGGTCCGGCGAGAAGGTCCGCTTGCGCTTTATCAACGGATCGTCGATGACCCATTTCGACGTGCGTATCCCCGGGCTGAAGATGACGGTGGTTGCGGCCGATGGACAGTACGTGCATCCCGTCAGCGTCGACGAGTTCCGCATTGCCACCGCCGAGACCTTCGACGTGATCGTCGAACCCAGCGGGCAGGATGCCTTCACCATCTTTGCGCAGGATCTGGGCCGCACCGGCTATGTCAGTGGCACCTTGGCGGTGCGCGAAGGCCTGCGCGCGCCGGTGCCGTCGGTGGACCCCAAGCCGATCCTGACCATGGATGACATGGGGCACGGAATGATGGGCGGCATGGACCACGGAGCCACGGGCCACGACATGGCCGCGATGTCGTCAGCCGGCGCGATGGCCGGGACGCAGCACGCCGGCATGGACCACAGCCAGCACGGCACGTCGTCAATGAAGCCTGGCCCGATGGCGACGATGGACCACGGCGCAGCCGGCATGCAGCAGCACCCCGCCAGCGAGGAGGGTAATCCGCTGGTCGACATGCAGACCATGAACCCCGCGCCGAAGCTCGATGACCCCGGCATCGGCCTGCGTGACAACGGACGTCGGGTGCTGACCTACGCCGACCTGCGCAGCACTTTCCGCGACCCGGACGGCCGCGAGCCCGGTCGCACCGTCGAGTTGCACCTCACCGGCCACATGGAGCGTTTTGCGTGGTCGTTTGACGGCATGAAGTTCTCCGACGCCGAGCCGCTCCGGCTCAATTACGGCGAGCGCATGCGCATCGTCCTGGTCAACGACACGATGATGACCCATCCGATCCACCTGCACGGTATGTGGAGCGACCTGGAGGACGCCGACGGCAACTTCCAAGTGCGCAAGCACACCATCGACATGCCGCCGGGTACCAAGCGCAGCTACCGCGTGCGTGCCGACGCGCTCGGCCGCTGGGCCTACCACTGCCATCTGCTCTACCACATGGAAGCCGGCATGTTCCGGGAAGTTCAGGTGAAGGAGTGAATGCCATGAACCTGTCCACTCACGACCCACGCACTGCCCTCATGGCAGCGGCAGTTCTGCTGTCACTGGGCGCCGCGCCCGCCTGGGGCCAGGAAGTCGATCATTCCATGCACCACCCGGTCGAGCCCGCCGCGCCAGTGCAGGAGACGCCGACGACGGAGGATCCGCATGCTGGCCACCACATGCCAGCGGCCGCTCCACAAGTCGAGCCGATTGACCACGCCGCCATGGGGCACGGCGCCATCGTGGACAAAGACCTGCCCGCGACCGCGGCACCGCGTGAGCCGATTCCGCCGGTAACACCGGGTGACCGCGCCGCGGCGTTTCCGGATGTTGGTGGGCACGCGGTGCACGATATGGCGATCCATTCGTACTGGTTGCTCGACCGGCTGGAGACCTGGGATGGCGACGAGAAAGGCACGGGCGTGGGTTGGGAAGCGTTGGCCTGGGTCGGCACCGATCTTGATCGCGTCTGGTTGCGCAGCGAAGGCGAGCGCGTGGATGGCGCCAATGAGTCTGCAGATGTCGAGGTCCTATACGGCCGCGCGATCGCACGGTGGTGGGACCTGGTCGCCGGCGTTCGCCACGATTTTGGAGAAGGGCCGTCGCAGACGTTCGCCGCCTTCGGCGTGATGGGCTTGGCGCCGTACATGTTCGAGGTCGATGCGACCGCCTATCTGGGCGAGTCAGGCCAGGCCGGGCTCGCGCTCGAGGCGGAGTACGAGACGTTGTTCACCAATCGCCTGATCGGACAATGGCTGGTCGAAGCCGAAGCCTGGAGCCAGGACGATCCGGAGCGTGGTATTGGTGATGGCCTGAGCACGCTGGAGGCCGGCTTCCGCCTGCGCTACGAGTTCCACCGCCAGTTCGCGCCCTACATAGGCGTGGTGTGGGAACGCGCCTACGGCGGCACTGCCGATTACCGGCGGGAACAGCTGGACGATATCGAGGACGCCCGTGTCGTCGCCGGCGTCCGGATCTGGTTCTGAAGTGGAGACACGACACCATGGTTTCAACGACACGCAAAGCGCTGCTGATCCTGCTGGTACTGCTTGGGGTCGCCGCAATGGCGATCGCCGGCTATATCTGGTCGGGCTTATACAACATCGCCGCGGATGAGCCGCACACGGATGTAGTCCATTCCATTCTGGGAACCGTACGCGAGCGCTCGATCGCGGTGCGCGCGGACGACCTGGAGGCACCACCGGACCTGGAAAACAAGATGCGCATCGTTCAAGGCGCGGGCAACTATGCCGCCATGTGCACCGGTTGCCATCTGGCGCCGGGCATGTCGGAAACCGAAATGAGCCGGGGCCTGTATCCGGCCCCGCCGAACCTGACCGAACATATGGTCGACGCCGCCGAAGCGTTCTGGGTCATCAAGCACGGCATCAAGGCATCGGGCATGCCGGCTTGGGGCGAGAGCATGGCCGACGAGTACATCTGGAACATGGCCGCGTTCCTCCAGGTGCTGCCGACGCTCGACGAAGCCGGGTACCAGGCCATAGTCGACAGCAGCGGCGGGCATTCGCACGGCGGCGGGGAGACCCAGCCACATCCTCATGGGGAAGGCGCCGCGGCGAACCATCATGACGATCCAGCGGCAGGCGCCGCAGCGGCTGATGGTTCCGGGGGCCATGTGCATCCACCAGGCACGCCGCCCCATGATGACGCGGCGGCCAAACCGCAGACCGGCATGGATGACCACCACGGCGATGGCGGCCAGGCGCCGCACGCACATCCGCCGGGCACGGCTGCCGATCACCACGAGCCCGAGGCGCAACCGCGGATGGTCGAGCACCGCCATGCCGACGGAACCGTCGAATCACACCCTGCACCGCAAACGAATCCGGCCGACGACGGCCACGACCACGAACACTGATCACGGAGCTATGAACATGAAATCTGTCGCAACCTTTCTGGTCCTGATCCTCGCCGCGGGCGGAATCAGCACCGTGTCCGCCCAGACCGCGCCCGATGCGGCTTCGCACGCGCACCACCCAGCAGCGGCGGACCAGCCGCAGATCGACGTGCCTGCCCAAGCCGGAGCGGCCGTGGCGGTCGCCGAACGGTTCAGCGATGCCCTGGCCAGCGGCGACCTGAAAACAGTGGAAGAGCTGCTCGCCCGGGACGTACTGATCCTGGAATCGGGCGGGGCCGAACGCAGCCGCGACGAGTACCTCGGCCACCACGCCATCAGTGACGCAAAGTTCCTGGAGGGAACCCACCGCCAGTTGCTGCGGCGCCGTGCACGCACTGCCGGCGACCTCGTCTGGATCGGCAGCGAGAGCGAACTACACGCCAAGAAGGACGGCAAACCCCTGGTGCTGCTCAGCGCCGAGACCATGGTGCTCCGGCAGACACCGGAGGGCTGGCGGATCGCCCACATCCATTGGTCGTCACGGACCAAGCGTTGAAAGCCGGAGGACCCATGAAAACGCGTCTATTTCTGCGTAATGCGGGGTTGGCGATTGCCTTCGCGACCCTGGGCGCCTGTGCCCAAGCGCCATCGGCGGCGCCATCGGCAGCTCCACCAGCGATCGAAGCGGCAGCCCAGCGGGCACCCGCTTCCGTGAACAACGCCATGGGCTTGCCGCTGATGATCGTGCACAAGAGCCCAAGTTGTGGCTGCTGCGGTTCATGGGTGGAGCACGTGCGGCAGGCCGGGTTCGCAGTCGAGGTGCGCGAAGCCGACAACCTGCAGCCCGTCAAAGAACGGTTGGGCGTTCCCTATGGCAAGGGCTCATGCCATACCGCGGAGATCGCCGGCTACATGATCGAAGGCCATGTGCCGGCCACAGACATCAAGCGGTTGCTGGAGGAGAAGCCGGACGCAATTGGCCTGGTGCTTCCCGGCATGCCGATGGGCTCCCCGGGAATGGAGATGCCCGACGGGCGCCAGGAGCCCTACACGGTTGAGATCGTCAATCGCGATGGTACGACCGAACCGTTCGCACAGCACTGACAGATCCGCGCAATAGGGGGCGGTGATGCGGGCACGCCGATTTTATGCCCGCTTGGAAGAAGGAGCATCACATGACTCACCATTCCGCTGCTGATCGGCCTCAGGCGATGAACGATTGCATTGACAACTGTGTCCAGTGCCATGCGATCTGCCTGGAGACCATCAACTACTGCCTGACCAAAGGAGGCGCACACGCGGCACCAGAACACATCAGCCTGATGGCCACCTGCGCCGACATTTGCGCGACCAGCGCCGACGCGATGTTGCGCGGCTCCAGCGTGCACAATGTCATCTGCGGCGCCTGTGCCGAGATCTGCCGCCAGTGCGCGGCGGACTGCGAGTCCATGGGTGACGACGCGCAGATGAAGCGCTGCGCCGACATCTGTCGACGGTGTGCCGAAAGCTGCGCTGCCATGGCGGCCGCTGCCTGACCCACCGCGGAGGGTCGGCCCGCAAGGGCGGGCCCTTCGCAAGGGTTGAGACCTGGCTCCGGGTTCAAGCCAAGCCATCGTTTTCGGCATGGCGCGCTCGCGACCGACCACACTCTTCCGTTGAACGAGGTCCTGCATGAACGCATCGACGCACTCCCATGGCCATGAGCAGCCGAACGCTGGCGATCACGGCGGTGCCGCAGAGCCGAAGCCGACGAACTTGGCCGTCGATCCTGTGTGCGGGATGCAGGTGGACCCGCAAACGACGCCGCACCACGCAACACACAACGGGTCGCAGTTCCACTTCTGTTCCGGCCGATGCCGCGAGAAGTTCACCGCTGATCCCGAACGCTACCTCACGCCGCAGCAGGCTCCTCCGGTCGACGCGACCGCCACCTACACCTGCCCGATGCACCCGGAGATCAGGCAGCAAGGTCCCGGGAACTGCCCGATCTGCGGCATGGCGCTCGAGCCTGAAATGCCCAGCCTGGAGGACGAAGACAACCCCGAGCTCCGCGACTTCTCGCGACGCTTCTGGTGGACGTTGCCGCTGACGCTGGCGACGCTGGTCCTGGCGATGTTTGGCCGCTACCTGCCGCGGCTGGACCTGTTCGGCCAGGAGGTCCTGCCGCTGCCCATGGGCACCCAGACGTGGGTCGAACTGGTCCTGAGCACTCCGGTCGTACTGTGGGCCGGATGGCCATTCTTCGTCCGTTGCGTCCAGTCCATCCGCAACCGCAGCCCGAACATGTTCACGCTCATCGGGATCGGCGTGGCGGCGGCATTCGGCTACAGCGTGGTGGCGACGGTCGCACCAGACCTGTTTCCCGCCTCGTTCCGGGAGCATGGACGCGTCGGCGTGTACTTCGAGGCCGCAGCCGTGATCGTGTCGCTGACGTTGCTCGGGCAGATCCTCGAGTTGCGCGCACGCTCCAAGACTTCCGCCGCAATCAAGGGGTTGCTCGGCCTTGCGCCGAAGGAGGCCCGACGACTCAACGACGATGGCTCCGAAGAGGACATCCCGCTGACCCACGTCCACGTCGGCGACCGCCTGCGCGTCCGCCCAGGCGAGAAGGTGCCGGTCGATGGCGAGGTGATCGAAGGACGCTCCAGCGTCGACGAATCGATGTTGACGGGCGAGCCGATCCCGGTCGAGAAGACGGTAGGCGCCAGCGTCATCGGTGCCACCCAGAACGGCACCGGCGCGCTGGTCATCCGTGCCGGCAAGGTCGGGTCGGATACGGTGCTGTCGCAGATCGTGCAACTGGTCGCGCAGGCGCAACGCTCGCGCGCGCCGATGCAACGCATGGCCGACAAGGTCGCCTTCTGGTTTGTCCTGGCCGTGCTGGCCGCGGCGGTGCTCACGTTCTTCGTCTGGGGCCTGTTTGGCCCGGCACCGGCGTGGACATTCGCAGTGCTCAACGCGGTCTCGGTGCTGATCATCGCCTGCCCGTGCGCTCTTGGGCTTGCGACACCGATGTCGATCATGGTCGCCACCGGGCGGGCGGCGCAGGCAGGCGTGCTGTTCCGCGATGCCGAAGCAATCGAGCAGATGCGCCAGATCGACACGTTGATCGTGGACAAGACCGGCACCCTGACCGAAGGCCGGCCTACCTTCAAGGAGGTGGTGGCTTTCGAGGGCTACCGGGACGAGCAAGTGCTGCAGCTCGCCGCGAGCCTCGACCAGGGCAGCGAGCATCCGCTGGCGGATGCGATTGTCGCCGAAGCGCGGCGTCGGGACCTGCGCCTCGATAACGTCGAGGGATTCGACTCCGTCACCGGCATGGGCGTGCGTGGCAGGGTCGCCGGCCAGGATCTCGTGCTGGGCAATACCGCGCTGATGCAGGAGATCGGTGCCGATGTCGAGCGCCACGTCGACGTCGCCGAACGGCTCCGTGGCGAGGGCGCGAGCGCCATGTTCCTGGCGGCGGACGGGCGGCTTGCCGGTGTCATTGCCGTGGCGGACCCCATCAAGCCGTCCACCGCTGCAGCGATCCGAGAACTGCAGGCGGCCGGCGTGCGAATCATCATGGCTACTGGCGATGGGCTCACCACCGCCCGCGCGGTGGCCGCGGAACTCGGCCTTGACGAGGTGCATGGAGAAGTGCGGCCGCAGGACAAGGCCGACCTCGTGCAGCGCCTCAAGAGCGAAGGACACCGGGTGGCGATGGCCGGAGACGGCATCAACGATGCGCCGGCGCTGGCCGCGGCCGACGTCGGTATTGCGATGGGCACCGGTACGGACGTCGCGATGTCCAGTGCCCAGGTGACCCTGGTCAAGGGCGATCTGCGAGGAATCATGCGCGCGCGGATGATCTCGGAATCGACCGTGTCCAACATGAAGCAGAACCTGACCTTCGCGTTTCTGTACAACGCGCTTGGCGTGCCGATCGCCGCTGGCGTGTTGTACCCGGTGTTCGGGCTGCTGCTGAGCCCGATGATCGCGGCGCTGGCGATGAGCCTGAGCTCGGTCTCGGTGGTCGGCAATGCGCTGCGGCTCTCCCGCTCGCCACTCCGGGGCGCCAGCGACTCCAACCCTCCCCGCGAAACAACATCCGCCACCTAGTACGACCACGTAGAAAGGAGAAACCGCCATGCCGAAGTACGCCAGGTTCGGGCTCATGATCGCCACCTCGACGGTGGTCATGTTCGGGTTGATGTACCTCAATACCTACCAACTCGATCACGTCTCTTTCAGCGAAACCCGCGTGTACATGGCTTTTGTCATGGGCGCCACCATGGGCGTGATCATGCTGCTCTTCATGCTGGGCATGTACCAGAACAGGAAGCTCAACACGGGAATCCTGCTCGGTTGCGCGTTGGTGTTTGCCGGGGCGTTGTGGCTGATGCGCAGTCAGGCAACCGTCCAGGACGTGTCGTATATGCGAGCGATGATTCCGCATCACTCCATTGCGATCATGACGAGCGAACGGGCCAACATTTCCGACCCACGGGTGCGTGAACTGGCCGATGAGATCATTGCCGCCCAACGCCGAGAGATCCGGGAGATGGAGGCGCTGATCGCGGATCTGGAACAGCGCAGCACCGAGTGAGTACGCCGGTTCGGCTCGATCAGTGTCAAGTACTGGCATGAATTCCAAGTATTTGCCGACGCTTTGGGCTAAATGACGGAGTAACATCCTGATCATGCATTTTCGCAGCCGCCACCGCTTACGGATCGCCCTCGCGGTCCTGCTGTGCCTCCTGTTCCAACAGGTGGCAATGGCGGCTTACGCGTGCACTCTTCCAACCACGCCTTTGTCTTTTTATGGCTCCGATGGTGGCGGCGCTGGCAATGAGCCTGAGTTCGGTATCGGTGGTGGCCAATGCACTTAGTCCTGCCAAGTCGCCGCCGGACCCGCCCTTGGGCTTGGCCAAGGATTGACTTGGATCAATTGCGTCTGTCCCGGTAAGAGGTAAGCTCACGTCATGGTCCGCATCCGCCATCGGAATTGGTTCCGGCGCACCGTCCTCCTCGCGATGGCGGCGCTGCTCTGGTCCCAGCTTGTGCTCGCGGGCCATGGCGACTGCCTGGATCTCCCAGGCACGCCGGCGGCGTTTGTCGCTGCTGCCACCGACACCCGGCACGACCATGGCCACGGCTGCGAGGCGGAGCTCCCCTCGGCGAGTAAGGCACTGTGCGACGCGCACTGCACCGAGGGTGACCTCTCGGCGGACAGTGGGCGCATCCCTTCGATTCCGCCGCTGCTGGCCGAAGCATGGCTCTCCTGGCTTGCGATCGCCGCGATTGCGGATGCTTCACCAAGTGTCGCGGCCACATGGGTGGATTCACCGCCCAGGCCCGCCTGGCACCGACCTACCGCCCATCCAGCGGCGCTTCTGCTCATCTGATGCCGGGACGCTGACTGCTCCGCACCTCTGTGCGGCGCAGTCCTGTGCGTTCGCGCCGTGGCTGCGTCACGGCATGTGTTCCTGCCCTCGTCCGAGCGACTTCCGTCGCGTCGGCCCAAGGACACTGATATGGCATTCCTGTTCGACCAACTGCAGGCCAGGCGCCTGCACCCTCGCCCGCTGTTCCGCCGCCGGCCACCGCTCCGGCACCTGTTTCCGTGCGTGCTCGCCGGCGCCCTGTGGACGCTGGCGCTGCCCGTTACCGCAACCGAACCCGTCCCAGGGCACAGCCTCGAGTCGATCCGCGCCTGGGTCCTCGAACACAACCCCGAGCTGCGGGCACTGGACTTCGAGGCCCAGGCCGCCGAAGCACGGATTCTGCCGGCGGGCGCCCTGCCCGACCCGATGGCTTCCGTTGGATTCCGCGGCCTGGATCCGGACAAGCCCTGGCGCAGCGCCGGTGCCGACCGCGAAGTCGGCTACGCACTGCGCCAGCGCTTCCCGCTCTGGGGCAAGCGCGGCCTGGCGCGGACCGCGGCCACCCAGGACGCGGTCGCGGTCGGGCTAGACCGCATCACCACGGCGC